>Ga0208034_1000839_pt1 | contig 21577 bp, 17 predicted proteins | sample June2015DPH_8_10_FD_184699 | JGI IMG/M metagenome (GOLD analysis project Ga0208034, IMG submission 184699) | Peatland microbial communities from SPRUCE experiment site at the Marcell Experimental Forest, Minnesota, USA - June2015DPH_8_100... | ecosystem: Environmental > Terrestrial > Soil >...
TTCTGCTTCCAAGACAGAAAGAGAATCCGGCATAAGGTGCCTCCTTATGCCTAGCGTATCATATACGCACGGTTTCCGTCCTCGCAAAAGCCAAACGCATCACCCCCCACACTTATGTCGCGCACCCGGAGGATCCCAGCGTCTTGACAGGTTCGTTGGAAGTGACCTCGGTCCCGCTGTCTTCCGTCGCGGGATTCACCATACGGTTGCGCTGGGTTAGCCCGCCCCGTAACCATCCTCGCCCAGCAAGGAGTGCCAGAACTGCTTGATTACGCTAAATAGACGACCGCTACCCACGCTGACATCGTCGACGTGGACTGCGATCCCTCGCGGAGGATTCAAAACGTCGAAATTACAGTGCTCTCGAACGAAATCATTGTGGCTCTCTATGGCATCACGCTATTGAAGTGAAGGCCGGGAAGAAGAAGTTCACCCCTCCTCCCACGGCAAGCTTTGGCAGACTGCTCCGTAGTCGCCGCTAGCTGATGACAGACTGTGCTGTACAGACGAATTCCCCAATTCTTGGAGTTGTACCCATTTCATAGAGTCGAAGAGAGGTGCACGTATCGACCCCATCATCGCCCCGGTTCTCCTCCCCCCTCATCAAACGGGACGTGCCCGTTTCGAGCATCCGGCTTTCCGACTGATTTCACCCCAAGGTCATGGAAGCGATGAGCAATGGAGACTGCGCGAGCGCAGCATCACAACCAGCCCTACTCTCCAGTTCAGCGAGGTATGCAAAGATTTTTGGGTGGCGCTCAAGGCTTCGGTACTCACCATTGTTCTTCTATGTCAGGAGCCCTTTGTACATCTCCAGTTCTGACTCAAAAACCGGCAACAGGTCTCGCCAATGAGGAAGACGAGGGATACTATTCCCGTTTGCAACAGCTAAGCTTGGAGGATGAAACGGAAAAGGAATATCGTTCCTGATATCATTTGCGGCCGGGTAGGGTTTGTCAGTTATCCTGACCAACTCCCGGTAATGCTCCAGCGACCGGCCCAGGAGGTCAATAACCTTCCTTCCCTCGGCGGCGTCACGGCTGTTCTGGTAGGCCACGTAGTGTACGGCCGCCTCAATCTTGGCTTGATAAAACTGCGCGATCAAGAACGTCGCCTCAAAGTCGATTCGCAAACGCGCGAACTCGTCCCCGTTCTTTTCCACCAACGCCTGGGCTTTTTTGCAGGCCTCAACAGCCGCCTTGCCATTCCTCACCATTTCGGCGGTGAGCGCCATCGGCGTCAATCCATCTTGCGGAACGGACTTGCCCGCCGCTAGGCTGTGCGCATAGTCAGTAACGCTAAGCACCTTTTGAGTGTTCGTGTAGGGGATGGATGTGCCGGTTAAGATCTGAGCCAACGTCAGGCCGTTGGAGGCAAACCAGTGGTTCCACCCATCGAACCAGAAGAGCCTTGGTACCGAAGGCATCACCCTGCCGGCAGATTCATAGGCAGTTAGAAGGTCTGCTTCCGAATTCGCCCCAAACCGCTCGGCTATTTTTTCTTTCCAGTGCTGCTCCTCCTGATCTTGGGGTCGGTCGGCGTTCCAGGCGTATCTTCCCCAGGCCGCGTACCAAAGCCAGTCGCGATCAACCTGCAACAAGCGCGTGCGGTCGGCAGTGTATGGCCAGTACCAGACCCAGAGCGGATATACTTGAACGCCTTCTGCCCCCATACGTTGCTGATCTCGTGCGGTTTCCTGAATGAAGGACGGGGGACCCCAGCGGAAGGGCTTCAGGTCACCCATCAGGTGCACGCTAATAATATGCTTGCGGCTTTGCCGAATCCATTCCGCGTTGTCCGGATCAGGCTCTGGAACAGCGTACATTTCAGCGTTATGTTTCATCTCCGTAGAAAGATCATCATAGTGGGGTTTGACGTCTTTCAAGACGCGTAGAATCTCGTCATGATCTGGATGACTTCGCAAGATTACGGGAGGGTGTTTGCCCGACTCCTTAACCCCTGCCAAGATCACCTCATCCATCCAGTAAGTCTGGTCCTTTTGGAGAGCTTCTCCCAAACAAACGTACAGCCCGACACTCGGAAATTTCTGGACAAATTCCTTGATCGCGTAACGGGTGTAGTCCGCGGCCACCGGATCCGGTTCCGAGAGGACACAGCCATTCCACAGTGGACTCTTGGGAAACCCGTGAGCGTAGCCGAAGGATTCAGGGAGATGGATGTTATAGAAATGAAACATCAACCAGATGTTGCGTTTTTCCGCCTCGTGGCTCAGCCAATCCATCAAGGCCACATTGCGTTCCATTTCGTCGTCACTTAACACCTTTACTTCCGGATACTTTTCCAACTTCACGAAATAAGGAAAGGGGTGAGAATTCCACAGGGATATGAAATTGAGCCGTTGCTCGTACAAGAAGTCGAGCGTCTTGGTCCAGAGGCTTTGGTCGTAGAACCAGGGGAATTGACTTTCGGTAATGGAGTAGTCATATGTTCCTGCCGTCATCAGAAACAGCGTGACCCCACGCATGCTCAAGCGCGGAGCCTCAGCGAGATTCAGACCCCCTGGCAACGCTTTGTCTTTCCGCACTTGCGAACCAAGTTCTTGGCAAGCATAAAGAACCCCCGCCGTATCGAACCCATTAACCTGAATCCCCGCCGCGTTGGATTCGATCGAAAAGCCCTCGGTCCGTCGGGAGGCTTGGGGGATTGATTTGGGATCGGTGGCGATTTTTATTACTCGACCTTTGCCTTCACCCGCTGGGAGGTTTGATTTTCGGTTGGTGATCCCCACGTCGGTGAGAGTCTTCGACAAACCGTCGATGGCAAAGCTTAGTCTTGGGGCCATTTCGAGGTCGGTTGAAATACGGATTTCGTCGTTGGCTCCGCGCGACGAGGCGGAGACTAATCCGCTCAAAGCTGCGAAACCTGCTCCTGTCAAAGCCGAGTGCTTCATAAACTCTCGCCGCGTGAAATCCTGCTTGTTTCCCATTGAGGTGCCTCCTAATAAGAGTAGGCGATACGGGATGGACAGATGCTTGCCCGGTTTTGCCTTAGAAATCATGGAGGAGGGGTCACCCCTGGGGTCTATTCCTCGGCGACCCATGAACAGCCAGATGAAGCTTGGCGCCAGGGGTGAGGAGGTGAAGGGCCGGCCATCATCTGACAACCAAGGGCAGGACCCTCACTCCCTCCCAACCTGTGGTGCTCGCCCGGGCGGTTCAGATTTCCACCCTCACCCGGCCGGGCAGCAACACGGCACCAACTTGACGATTACGTGCCTCTACTTCTTCGTTAACGGAACTCTGCCAGCCACGCTAGAAAATGAGCTTTAGCGCCAGATAGCCGATCCATGGATCGTTTGCTGACGTGATAAACCCAAAGCCGCCCGACTGTCAAGCCCCATTCGAACTTGCCATCCCCCAGTTTCCGAACCGGCGCTCACCCAAGAATTTTCTTGACACGGAGGAACTTTGTATGTTTCATTTAGTTGCATGAAACACGAAGAGCTTCTCAAGGCCCGCGGCCGGCTCACCCGGCAACTCCCGAATCCCGCCGAGATTGTGCGCGGCACCCTACTCAAGCGAACCATTCGCCACCGCCGGGGGTGTCCGAAGTGTGCGGCGGGAGGAGGGCATCTGGTCTGGGTGCTGACGGTGACCTATCCGGGAGGGAAGGTACGGCAGTTTAGCCTTCGTCCCGAGCAACGCGTCCAGGCCGAGCGCTGGGTGCACAACTATCAGCGTTTGAAGAAGCAGTTGGAGGCGATTTGCGAACTGAACCACCAACTGCTGCGGCCGGCCGAGTAAGCTATTTTTTTGACCTTCTGTTGTTTCATTTATAAGAATGAATCGGAAAGAAGCCGACCTTTTCCTCACCGTCGCCCGGCTCATCGAGGCCCACTTCCGCGGGCTGCGTTGCACCGTGCGCAAAAATCTCTCGCGCCTGACTTGTGCCTTCCTGCGGCTGGCCCTCAGCGTCCGCTTCGGGTACGGGGGGCTGCACCTCACCTCCGTGGCTCGCGTCTTGCCCCAGGGCGTCCAGTTCAAGAGCAGCTATAAATGGCTTTCCCGCTTCTTGAAGTGCCCGTACTTCGATCCCTCCAGTCTGGCCGAGTCCATGTTGGCTCTGATGCTGGGGCAAAAGCCGCCGCCTTGGGTCATCGTGCTGGTCGATCAAACCACCGTGGATGGCGTGCAGGTGGTCAGTGCGGCCATCCCCCTTCAGGGCCGTGCCGTGCCGGTGGCTTGGGTCGATTTTGAATATCCCTGGAAAACGCTCCAGCCGCCCTCGCAAAATACCCTGGAGCGTTATCTGCTCACCTGGCTGGGGGAGGCGGCGCCGCAGGGGGTGCGGCTGATCTTGGTTTTTGATCGAGGCTATGCCCGCGTGGAGCTGATCAAAGACCTCAACCGGGGCCGCCAACCTTTTCTGATTCGCGCCCGGGGCAAGGTGATCGTAGAGGCGCAGGTGCGAGGCCGTCGGCAGCGCATCAGCTTGGGCCGCCTGCCGCACCGGAGCGGGCAGCCGATTCGCTATCGACACGTTCTCTACCACAGCCGCCAAGCCGAACCGGTAGATGTGATCGTCTACCGGGAGAAAGGATTTCAGGAGGCTTGGTTCCTGCTCGTGCCGCCCGACTCGCAAGCTTGGCTCCCCACCGCCCAGGTGGTGGCCTTGTATCGTCAGCGCATGCAGATTGAGCAGTGTTTTCGCGATTGGAAGAGCCACTTGGGGCTGCGGGGCCTGCACCTGCGGGTGCAAAAGTCGGAGCGCCTGCTGCGCCTCTTAATGGGGTTCACCTTGGCCTACCTGCTCCTCCTGCTGTTGGGACAGGACCCCTTGGCCGAAAGGCTCCGTCCCTATTTCGAAGTCCCGCGACAGCGCTCCCGGCATGGAACCCGCAAGGTTCTCAGTGTCTTGTCGATGGCGCTCTATCTGCTCGCCGATCCCCGCTGGGAGCAACGGGCGCGAGAACGCCTGATACAGATTCTCTCACGCCTCGCGCAGGGGCGCGGCATCGCCCTGCTTCCGGCCTTCTCACCCTGAAGATTCCAGCCCCCAGTGCGTCTTTCCCGGCTTCACTTACCGCCTCTTTCCCGGGCCGCAGCCGGACTCCTCGGCTTGGTCCGCTCCAAAGTCCGCCTGCTCGATGGGGCGAAGCGAACCCCGCATGGTCCTTGACTTCCGTAGTAACCGGGCCTTCGGGATCCCCGAACCGCCCTGGCGACATCGGAATGGAAAACGACCAATCCCCCTGCTCACGTACCGCTTTTGAGGCTGCCGCCTCTTCAAACTGGGGGATGGCAAAGTTTGAAAGCCATTGATTATTCAGCCGGTTCCCTCCACACTCCAACCCATGATCGAGGCAATGCGATGGCTGGGAATTTTGATTATGGCAACTCTTAGAGAGCGCCGTGACTTGGCCCTTGAGAATTTGGCTTTGCGGCAACAGTTGGGAGTGCTCAAGAGAAGGAATGGAGTCCCGAGACTGAAGAGGGGAGACCGAGTGTTTTGGGTGGTGCTTTCCCGAATCTGGGCCCCTTGGCGACAGGCCTTGCACATGGTTAACGGTGACACGGTTGTCGGCTGGCAGCGGAAAGGCTTCGAGGTTTATTGGGCCAGGATTTCGCAGCGGAAAAGTGGGGGTCGGCGGCAAGCGAGTTCGGCGGTCAGAGCTTTAATCAAGCGGATGGCGACCGCGAACCCGTATTGGGGTGCGCCTCGCATTCACGGGGAACTGCTCAAGTTGGGAATCGAGATTTCCGGGCGCACGGTTTCCCGACTGATGCCCAACTGCAGGAAGCCACCTTCCCAGACTTGGAAGGCTTTCTTGAATAACCATGTCCAGGATTTGGTCTCGGTCGACTTCTTCACGGTGCCCACAATCAGTTTTCGAGTGTTATTCGTTTTTGTGGTGCTGGCACATCATCGCAGGCGCGTCGTGCATTTCAATGTGACGGAGCATCCGACGGCGGCTTGGACCGCTCAGCAAATCCTGGAAGCGTTCCCCGACGACACGGCGCCACGATATTTGATCCGGGACCGGGACCAAACCTACGGCGAATGTTTCCGGAATCGCCTCAGAGACCTGGGCATCACCGAAGTCCTGACAGCGCCGCAGAGCCCTTGGCAAAATCCGTTTGCGGAAAGGCTGGCGGGCTCCATCCGGCGCGAGTGCTTGGATCACGTGATCGTGCTGGGAGAGAAGCATCTGCGACGAATCCTGAAATGTTATTTCGATTACTATCTGGGTTCGAGAACTCACCTCTCTTTAGCCAAGGACGCTCCGACAACTCGCGTCGTGCAGGGGCCGGAGGCTGGAGAGGTCGTGGAGATCCCGGAGGTCGGTGGTCTGCACCATTGTTACGAACGGCGCGCTGCGTAACCGGTTGCAGGTTGGGCCTGCCGTTCCCTTACCTCGAAAACTGCAACCTGCCTCGCGCAAGGCGGGCGCTTGTCGGCGCAAAGGCTCAACCAGCCCGATGAGATCACGGACCAGAGACCGAGGTGCGGAGCGACGGGCCGAGACTGCAGTCTTTGGGCGGCTGTTTTTGCAGCGAACGTACCATTATTGCGTTTTGGCGAAGGACAGGAATGGCTGAGTCATGGTTTTGCGCTGACATGTCCCAACCTCCGTCGAGCTTGTTAACTGGGATTTCCATTGTCGAATCCCATGTACGTGGAGGTGTACACTCCAAATAGTTAAAAACATTAAAGAACGTAACAGGCCGGTACTTGAGCTGTCTGTTCAAAATGGACCGCATCGGCTACAGCCTCGCTTTGGCACGTATCAGCCCATCCGTCCGCCCCGGTGGCCCTAAGATTACATCCACGCTGCGGCCGTCGCGGCCGGCCAGAGCGGGGCTGACCCCATCTGCCGCAGAACCTGCCGCGATCACGCCAGGAGACGCGCCAGACGCGAATCCGCCCGCGCGGTTTCAGACATCCAAATAGGAGTGAGCACCCAGCTCAGTAATGCAAGGTTTCGTTTCATAACGCGAGCTTCGGCATTGAGTTTTCTCTGGGCTTTAAGGAAAATGGCGCAATCCAGCTTGCATCCTGCTTGAGTTGCCTGGGTAACCAAGGCCCAAATTTTGATACCAATCCGCGCACAAAGCGCCACTTGTATTCAGGCGAATCGAGGTAGATTCCCAATGTAGGTATCTGAGTTACATAGCGAGACAAGGGCGGCGCTGTGCCGGCCCAAATGATGAACTCCTTCATACCTTGTTGGATGAGGGATTCGATTAAATAGCCGCGTAGAACCACGGATAACGAGTCTCTCGGAAATTCCCGGTCATTATTCAACTGCAGCAGTAACACTCCGGCTGCAGGCCTGTATACACCCCCTATGATGCTCAGCCATTCTCCGTTTCGATGCTTGAGTCCAACCGCCAGCGGCCGGTCCGCAGCGGCCGTCATCTTTAAGAGCCTGTCGATTGAATGGGGTTGGCTGGGTATGCTACACTTCGGCTCGAGATAGAAAGCTGCCAAACGCAGCTCATCCAGCGAGAGCTTGTCCAAATAAACATGACCTGCAGTCTCGAAACGGCGCCGATAGTACCGGAAATTATGCCGCGTCGTGTATCCGAAACTCAGCAGGAGCTGTTCATATGTGCCGGGCAAAGACAGACTGGCATGATCCTTGACGCGCGAAAAGTGGACATCAAGGCGACTGGATGCAAGGAGCTTTCGGACGGCCGCCAGTTCAGGACTGCGTCGCCGAACTCTCAGCCTTACACCGCGTGTTCCTGCAGACGCAAGCAACGTCTCCAATGCAATCAGGAAAGTATCTTGCTGCTCAAGCGGGTCTCCGAGCAGTGTGCTCCCGAAAGTCAAGTCGGCATACACGACTCCGAGGCGAGGGCCGCGGAGGATTCTTTCTTTTGCGCAGACGACTCCTGCAAGCTCATTCCCGTGGCGAACAGCAACAACTCTCGGCGCCCAACCTTCGGACACCGAAGCCAGGAAGAACTCGGGATCGAGCATGATATCGTTCTGCAGCAGTGAGCGCCTGACTAACGGTTGCAAACTTTGAATTTCCGCTACAGAAGACAATACCACTGCTGAGTAGCCTTTGATGGCTGACGGATATTTTTCCGATTCCGCTATGAACACCTCCTGATTTTCTCGACGCGGAACTGGAAATTCCGCTCCGAGCAGTCAAGGGGAATGGGCATACCCCTAAGTTTTCACAGTATACACCTCCGGCGCAGATTTCGTACGCTTGCGCCGAATACTGGGGAGTGTCTTTCGGGCAGTTCCAGCCGTGCGGGCGGACCATGGATAAATTAAGTCCGTTTCTTACCCGAGAGTTGCCGCACTTTTTGCGCGCCCGCGCAGTAACGCAGAGAGCGAAGGTGGACCTGGCCGCGGCTTTCAAGGCGGGCTTTTCGCGGTTTTCCGGCACCCCATTGAATCCTCAGCGGAATTCTAGGAATCCCACCTCACCGGCCCAAGAATCGCAAGTGGCGATATACCAGGTCCTCGAACTCAAATTCATTGGTTCTTGCCCAAGCCCGGGAGCGTCATAGATACAATTCGGGACCGTGACTAGTGCTTGTTAAACAATCATGTCCTCCAGGATGGCTATCCTCATAGCGCGCTGCTGTGCATCCGCTTTGGGAATATAGGCTCGCTTCAACGGTTGCGCCCGGTAGGCACCCCGCTGGACCCGGCGGTGAAGGTCGCCCAAGCGCGCCTCAACTTTCCGTTCCATATTGCTGCCACGTCGTCCCCTCCACTCCCGGCACAACCTGCTGCTTCAGCTCGTAATAGCTGGCCCGCAGCAAATCGACCGTTACATGGTGCAGCAAGGCGCTGAACCGCACCTGCTTGTCCTTACGTGCTGCTTCTCGCACACCGTCCAGTCCGCGTGACGCGATGTTCCGGCATTGCGTCTGGGTCGCGGCGGTCTGTCCGAGGTTCTCCCCGGCGGTCGCCTTCCCTCCAGTCTCTCCTCCAAGGGTCGGCCCTCGGAGTCTGGTTAACCTCCGGCGAGTTCAGAGACGGCCTTCCGAATCTCGTCCGCGTGCGGATACTTCGGGTTGATTTGCAGGGCGCGTTCGAGATGCTCCTTGGCCTGAGCCCGTTTGTTTGTCTTTAGATACGCAAGTCCCAGATGGTAGTGGTAGGTGGGGTTTTGCGGCGCCTTCTTTACCGCTTCCTCGAGCAGGTCAATGGCCAGCGCGTACGCACCTTTCTGGTAATACGCCCAAGCCAGCGTGTCAGCGGAGTTGGGCGTGTCGGGCATGCCACGCCTCGCCACCTGCGCGTAAGAAAGCGCCACATCGGGATTGCCGCCGTGTTCCAATAGCAGGTATGCCAGGTTGTTGGCTGCCACGGGGTAGTCGGGTTCAGCTTGCATAGCCTTTTGGTAAAGGGCCTGAGCTTTCTGCCAGTTTCCCCGTGACTCCTCCAAAGTCCCAAGCAACACATAGCTCCGAACGTCGCGAGGGTTAATCTGGATGGAGTGCTCATAACCCGCGACAGCCTGGTCAACGGAGCCCCGCAGGTTCTGCACCTTCGCTAGGAGCAGCAACGCGTCAAAATTGTTCTTGTTCAGCTCCCCAGCTTTTTGAAGCGCGGCCTCTGCTTTCTCCAAATCCTTCGTGTCGATAAGAACCATCCCTTGAAGAAGATAGTACGCGCTGTTGCTCGGGGTCTTGGCGATCTGCGCGTTCAAGCGGGCCAGTGCTTTAGCAGGCTGTTTCTGCTGCATGTAAATACTCACCAGACCCTGCATGGCGTCGAAGTAATTGGGGTCACGGTTGAGGGCCTGTTCGTAAAGTCTCTCGGCCTCACTGAGCCGCTTTTGGCTGGCGCGCAATCTCCCCAGAGCTGCATACCCTTTCGGGCTTTGCGGCGCGACTTCCGTGGCTTTCTTGAAGTCTGCCTCAGCTCCAGCCGAGTCCTTGCGGACAAGCCGCGCCGTCGCGCGAAAGACGTAGCCGCTGGGAGAGTCTGGTTCCCCGGCAATCAATTGTTCGGCGCTCTTGTCCAGCAGTTCAAAATCACCCTTGCGCAAAGCCAATTCCGCCAGCGCCTGCTGGGCCGCAACCATAGTGGGACGTATTCGAACAGCCTCGCGCCATTCGCTCTCGGCCTGCGCCATGTTGCCGACTTGAATGAACGCTATGCCCATGTTGTAGTGCCCCACCTCATTATCGGGCTCGGTCTTTAACGCTGCCTGGAATATTGGGATGGCGTCGTTGGCACGTTGTTGACGATTCAGAATCTGTCCCTCGTAGATCAGGGCGTCGACATCCTTCGCGTTGGCTTTCAGAACCTCATCGTTCAATCTGGCCGCTTCGTCAAGTCGGTCGCCGAGTATGAGAAGCTGGACGTAGTTCTTCTTCACTCGCAGGTCCTTGGGGTGTTCCTGGTAGAGCGATGCGTATTCGGAAAGCGCCTTGTCGAACTGCCCAGTGTTGAAATAAAAATCGCCCAGCATTCGGTAGTTCTCGGAGTCACTGGGCAGCGCCTTTTTGGCTTCCACAACCACTTGCTCCGCCTTGGCCTTTTGGCCTTGGGCGAGGTAAAGTCGGGCCAACGCCGTGCGGGGGGGGCGGTTCTTGGGCTCGAGCTCAATGGCGCGCCGATATTGCTGTTCGGCATCCGACCAACGGTGTTGCTGCAAGTAGAAATCCCCAAGCGCCAGAAGGGCCGGCACCGATTTGGGGTCGAGCTGAACGGCCTTCTTGAAGTTCTCCTCGGCCTCGGCGATTTGCTTGGCATTCACTTGTACGGCGGCCAGAGTCAAGTACGTCCCGGATCGACCAGGGGCAAGCTGTAAGACCGTTTTCATTTCATTTATGGATGCCTGGATATTGTTTTGCTTGGCGTAGACTCTGGCCAGCAAGGTGTGCGCGTCCACATTGTCGGGTTCTCGCAAGAGTACCAATCGCGCATGCTCCTCGGCCTTTTCGAATTCACGCGCCGCGATCAGTAAGTTGCCTAAGTCGATATGAGCCTTCGAATTCTGTGGGTTGAGATCCACCGTCCGCGAAAGTTCTGTGAAGGCGCCATTCAGAAGCTCCATTTTGAGAAAACATTGAGCGAGCTGGTAGTGGGCCTCCGTATATCGAGGGTCCAGCTTAATAGCATTCTGGTATTGAATGGCGGCTTCGCGATACTTCCCCTTTTCAAAGTATTGCGTCCCACTTTGAAAGTATTTCTGCTTCATCACATTGGGGTCGCGCGAACAACCCCCCAGAACAATTGCCGTTAAGACCGCCGCCACCAACCGCCGTAACCAACGCGATTTCGTCATTTCGCCCTTCTCTGTTGCAATGCCGACGTTAAAGCCCAGGCGTGCCGCCGTCCTGCAATTTCGGCAATCGCTGGACGAACGAGCCGCCTTCGACGTCCGGATTGCCTTAAGCGCCAGCTCGTCATACTGAAACAGCTTATCAGATTGTCAAGGCCAAAAGGGTGTGTTCTATTAGGAGGGAAAAACTCGTCAGGGCTGTAATTCTGAGCGAAGCGAAGAATTCCGGCATTTGTGGAATCAAGCAAATACACATATCCTTCGTCGCCCAAGGCTCATCACGATGACATGCTGGGAGGGTTTTTCCGCTGCCCGTTAGCGGGCAAGCCGCTCACGATGAGGGTTAGAATCAACAAGACCGGACTTTTCCCGTTCCCGGCAGAACCGCGGCAAGCGAAAGAACAAAAGCCCCCTTCACGTCGAGAGGCCTTATTTTGATTACAGCTTCTGGCTACGACCGATTGTGCGGCGGCGGCATAGGCCCGTCAATCCGATCATTCCCGTACCCAGTAAGACAAGGGAATACACCTCGGGTACGAGAGCTGGACTACTTCAGCTACCGGACCCCGCTCCTACGGTGCTTCCACCCGAGATGCTTATCGTTCTCCCACCACCAATTATCTCACCGCAGACTTAGCTGCCGGAGATGGTGACGTCGCCAGAGCTACCCCGTGCCCGTATCCAGTAGCATACCGCTCATTGAACTTTCGCCCACTTACTTTCTTAGACCCCATTCTCGGAGTTTCTCTTTGATTGAGGCCCGTACTAAATTCTTAATTCCACACCATCTGCGATCAATCTTAGCCAACGACCTTCCGTCGTCGGAGGAACCCAGCCATTGCGATGAGTCCCGTGCCAAGCAGTGTCAGTGTGGCAGGCTCAGGGATAGGGACGGTGTTAACTTCGCCCCCCGATACTCCCGCAGTACTCGATAGTTCTATATCGATAGGATAGGTATCACCTGCAGTGTACTCGTTGTTAAACCCGCTCACACTGCTCACGGTGACGAGCCCGACGATGGTTTCAACTCCGCTGGCGGTGCTGGCACCCGTCCAAACGACCGTACCTGTCACCTTATTGGACCCGCTTCCAATAGTGAAAACACCGGTCGAGGATGTGAATGACCAGTCGCCGATCGAGGTACTTGTGCCGCCCTGCTCCCAAGTGGCAAAGCAATTGCTCGCAGTGCCGGTTACGTCTGACCCCGGGGGCACGGTCCCTGACACAGTCAACGTGCCCGTGCATGAATCACCCAATGAGATTTGGTCAGCGTACGCTGAAGATACCCCCAGCATGACTGTTAGTGCTACTGCCGAGAGTACGAGAAGTAGTTTACTGCTCATTTTGGATCTCCTTTTGGTCTGTACTTACCCTGATACTGAAGAGGATCGTTTCGGATCAGAGCGCCCCGCAAAACTTTATCGCTCCTCCCCCCCCGGCATAAGGTAAGCATCTTGCGCGCCAATTGGCGTCAGAATCTTTACCCTTTGGTTTCAACGAATTAGGGATGGAGTCAGCTCCGGTTCCCCGGCGAATGAGCAAATATTTCAACTAAAAAGACATGTCTTTTCTCCTTTGTAGCCATTGCTACAAAAAGACACCAACTGCCGTGGCGGGGACTTCCAGCCTTTGAGAACTCGAATGCCACATAACTGTTTCTGTGACAAAGTTCGAGTAATAGAGAACGAATTCATAAACAGAAACGTCGCCGAAAACAACGAGGCCTGGAGACTGTGCAAGGCACCAAGCGGCACGGTTGACTCCACGTCGCTTCGTTTTTGAGGACTACCGGGGGATGTAACGATCCAGCAGGGGTAGGACATCTTGGACGAATGCCACGCCTCTTTGTTCTGCACTCGTCAGGCTTTCGTTCTGGGCTATCGGCGTCATGACGCGGACCAGCGCGCCGTCACTCCGATTCATTCGAATTGCGTCTACCACAAGGTAGAACTTCGCCCAATACTCGCTCGCCACCACCCGCCCGTGCGCCTGGTACCAGTAAAGGACCAGCAAGCGGTCGAGTCCTTTGGCAAGTACATAGTGGTTTACTCTAATGTTGCCGGCGCCTGGACGAGTCAACCCCACTCGGGCGAATTCGACGGGCGTCCACCCAGAACCCGGTAAGCAGTTCTGCGGAGAGTGCATGGTACTACCCATGCGCTGGCTGGGAAAGTAAGCCAGAAAGAAGTCAATGGAGGGTGCATCCGGAGTGCGACTATAGTTGCGCTCGAGAAACTCTCCAGCGCCGAGAATGTCGAGCGCCCATTGCGGAATGGGAATCTCTCTTCCTTGCCAGTTTCCCACCCGCGAGGGAAACGAGGCAAGCGGTTCCGCGGGGGGCAGCTTCTCCGCTTGTCCCCGCGAGCGCAGAAACAGGGCCGTGCCGGCGAGCACAGCGACAACCACCGCAAAGCGCAACCACTCGCCCAATTGCCGCGTCATGCTTTCATCCCCCCAGCGCGGGTGCGCTTGGTCTCGGCCCACCGCAGCACGGCATGGAAAGAGAAGAGCAACGCCAGGGAAATTATAAAGATGACCCAGCCGGAGAACGTGTGGAAGAAGCCCTCCGCCTTATCCGGATCCCAATAGTATCCCAGCAAGCCCGTCCCCATCACACGCAGCCCATTGGCTGCTATTGCGATGGGAATCGCAGCCAGCGCCAGCAGCACGCGGTGAAGATTTCGGGTTTCCAGAAAATATCCGTAGATGACTGCGAGCGCGCCGAGAGACATCAGGGAGCGAATGCCGCTGCACGCTTGCGCTACCTCGAGCGCCATGGTGGGCAATTGGATAACGTTGCCCTCCCGCAGGACCGGAACGCCGAAGAGGTCCAGGAGGGAACTCCCGAGGCGCGCGGCCAGGAATTGAAGCGGAAAGGCGATCTGATTGAATACTATAACGGGGATAGGAATCATAAAGAACAGGAAAGCCAGCGGGAACAGTATCGCGCGGAAGTGGCCCCAACCCAGGAAGTAGATGACTAGCCCACCGATGAGCAGCACCAGCGAAGATCTCGACAGAAAAAACTCAGCGCCGAGAACCCCGACGATCAGCACAACGAGGGCGCCGGCTATGACCGCCAACCCGAACCAGGAGGGTTTTTTGGGGAGTGCTGCCAACTGTTTCCGGTCTTGCCAGACCACAAAGGTAGAGAAGACAGGCACCAGAAATCCGTGCGAGAAGTTCGGGTCGATCCACCAGTCCGTGGCCAGCCGCGCAAGGATGTCATAGTAAAGGAAGCCGATTAGGACCCCCAACACCGCCAGTCGCAAACCGAAGGCGCCGCCACGAGTGGTTTCCCCAGACGCAACACGCTCGGCCAGTTTTGGGTCAGTAAGCTTCATCGGTCATGATCCAACGCAAAGGGTAGCTCATCTCTTCTCCGTTAGCAATCGCGCTTCTTAACTCAGACGGGGAGCGCCAAGTATCCGAACGGCAACCTTGCTCCCTCCTTATCTACAGCTACCTGAAAGACTTGGAAATGGGTGGTAAGTGTCTAGCCCAAAACAGAGTACGACCCTCAGCGACCTCTTGCATGACGGGCACCCACCCTTGAGTTTGAAGCCGGGCCTCCCGACTGCCGCGAAAGTGCAAGGTAGGGTGCCAAATGGAAAAACTTATTCCACTTAGTGGAAAACTGTTAGAATTTGGTGGACATTCCCTTGGTTGGCATTCCAAGGTACATGATGCGCATAATCTACTCCAAGTAAATGGGTTGTTGTAAATTACGCATGCCATACCATTTCCAAACCGGATGGTACGAGCCGTGCCTTAGTACCCTGAGAGCGCTCATTCGGACAAGTCAGCGCAAGGCTGAGCATCTCGTGTGAGGTTGGCGATGGATTGGACGGGCACGCAGGCTCTTGACCACGCCAGGGTGGCTGCAGGGTCCACAGGTGAGGACCAGTATTTCGTCGAGGCAATTAGCCCGGCAATGCGCTCACTTGAACAAATAATCGCTAACGTTGCGGCAACGGATTTTCCTCTCCTCGTCATGGGCGAGAGCGGCACCGGCAAAGGGGCGGTAGCATTGCACATCCATCGGCGCTCGCAGCGCAGGAATGAGCCCTTCACCAAAATAGTCTGCGGTACGCTTACCCCCGAGTTCTTTGAAACGCTGCGACGGGACCTTGAGAGGGATAACGGACATGAGGGGACGTCAGGAATCGGCACCCTATTTCTCGATGAGATCTTCGAGTTGGCGCCCCCTTGCCAAGCAAGCTTACTGCACGCCTTTCCTGACGGGGAGATGACTTCCCGAGCTCACAGTTTGGGTACACGCGTTATCTCCGCAACCTGCCGGACCCCGGAGGGATTGGAAGAGGCATTGCGTCAGGGTGGCTTGCGGAAAGATCTCTTTTACCGTCTCAACGGAGTTTGCCTGCGCCTGCCGCCTCTGCGCGAGCGCAAGGAGGATATACCTGGATTGGTGGAGTTTCTCCTGCGCAAGGACTCTTCGCTCATCGGTCGACCCCAGCCTTCCCTTAGCTCCCAGGCTCTTCAGACCCTACAGGAGTACTCGTGGCCGGGGAATATCCGGGAGCTGGAAAACATTGTCAAAAGGATCGTGGTGCTGGGGAATGATTCTCCCGTTTCTGATTTGCGCTCTTTGGTCACGGGAACGCGTTACCTAAACGGAGATACTGAAAAACTCTCGCTGAAACAAGCGGCGCGCACAGCTTCACGCCAAGCAGAAAAGGAACTGATTTTAAAAGTCCTGACTCGAACCCACTGGAACCGGAAGCGGGCCGCTATGCAACTTCAGATCAGCTACAAAGCCTTGCTTTACAAACTGAGGCAGATGGGCTTGGGGGACTCTGGAGCCCTGTAAGCATTTGAGGAGAATCAGCATGAGAAGATTTCTTATGTCCGGCTCGGTAACGCTCCTGGCGCTTGTTGTTATCACGGCACTTGCCCTGGCTCGGGACAGTCAAAGACAAGCGAAAGGCGAGTCGACGTTAGGCCCTGCCGCGATCAGCCAAGAACAAAAGGCTCTTTCAGCCGCCGCGGATCCGACCTATGTGATTGGTCCCGAGGATGGGCTCGACATTAGCGTTTGGAAGGAGCCGGACGTCTCCCGGGCGGTCCCTGTCCGGCCAGATGGCAAGATCTCACTGCCTCTCCTGAACGATATCCAGGCGGCCGGGCTCACGCCGATGCAGTTACAGGCGGTCGTCACAGAAGGGCTGAAGAAATTTTTCACCGGGCCTCAAGTAACGGTAATCGTCACGCAGATCAATAGTCGCCGAATCTACGTCATGGGAGAGGTTGCCCGCCCCGGTGCCTTTCCTATGCTTCCCAACATGACCATTCTGCAAGCGCTGTCCACCGCTGGTGGGTTTTCCCAGTATGCCAAGCTGAGTGGGATTTATTTGCTGCGAACCGAGAGGGGGGCGCAAGTAACTTTACCGTTCAACTATAGAGAGGTCATTCGAGGGCGAAGGCCGGAACAAAATATTACCTTGAAGCCCGGGGACACAATCGTAGTCCCATAGGGGTAAGATTCCATGAGCTTCGGCGATCATATTTGGATTCCATTCTTAGCAGCCGCGCTGTGTCTACGCGTGGCCCAGGCCCAGGAGCAGAAGGGCGGAGGCGACCAGCGGGTTCAACCTTCCGCGCCCGTTTCACCCAACGAGACGGAGCAGGTCCCCGAGGAGGGCCAGGCCCAACAGACCAGTCCGGACTCACGTTCTTTTTCCGGGGCTGAGGAGTTCACTGCGGGAACGCGTGAGCGGCTGCGGAGCTACTTCTTCCCGAGCTTGGAGGTCTCAGAAATGGCTGATTCGAACTCTCCACTCACCTCTGAGTCCCATGAGTTTGAAACGATGGAATCGCTGACCGCCCGCCTCACCTTGCAGAAGGCTACAAAGCACTCTCAGCTTGCCGTTGATTATGTCGGGGGAGAGCAGATATACAACCAAGACTCACAACTCGACACCACGATTCACCAACTTGGGGTCACGCAGTCCTACCAAGGGCGTCGCTGGGGTTTCCTCTTGGATGATCGTGCCAGTTACCTGCCTGAAGCTGCGTTCGGTTACGGTGGGTTCGGCTGGATGGGTGCGCTCGGACCGAGTCTGGGTGGGGCCTTCGGCTCGAATCTGGCCAACCTCAATCCGGCCTTCGATCCAAACGCGGGGCTTTTTACCGGGCGTGGCTCGCGCATAAGTAACGCAACTGTCGCGCAGGTCCAATACGCCGCTGGACCGCGTTCCTCGATCACGGTTTCCGGCTCTTATGGGTTTCTCCACTTCCAGACACCGGGCTTCATCGACAGCAAAAACGCTTTCTTCCTCGTCGCCTATAGCCGCACGCTAACGCCACGAGACTACTTCGGAATCAACTATGGGTTTGGTATATTCCAATACCCACAGGGGGGAGAGTCTTTCCAGACCAACCTCCTCGAGCTCAGCTATGGACATCGCATAACTGGCCGACTGGCAGTGGAAGTCGGGGGTGGCCCACAGCTTAATGTCTTCAAGAGCCCACTGACGGGCTCCTCCACGGCCCCCCTCTGGACGGCTCATTGTTCCCTGGATTATAGGGTCCACAAGGGGGCGGTCGCCTTATCTTACGACCGGTACACGGCCAATGGGGGCGGTTTGCTGACTGGTGCCGACACCCACCTCGTCCAGTTGGCATGGACCATTCAACTAACTCGCAACTGGTCAGGTTCTTTGGAGCCTAGTTACTCGCATAGCCGGAGCCTATCACAAACCACCTCAGGCGAGAATGATTATACTTACAATTCGGCATATGTGGGTGCTAGCCTGAGTCGCGGGCTAGGCCGCTACACGACGATGTTTATCACGTACAACCTCCAAAGCCAAGGCTCGACGACAGCTCCTTGCCTGGCGGGCAATTGCGGGACGAGCCTGCCGCGGCATATGGTGGGGATTGGATTCGACTGGCATCCGCGCCAAATCACCACCGATTAGCACGGTTGATGCCCCTCGGCGGGGGCAAGAGGACAGCATGCTTGGACACAGACAACTGAACCTAGACGACTACCTTGAAATTCTACGCCGGCGGTGGTGGGTAATCCTGATTCCCGCACTTGTGGGATGTGTCGGCGCCTACCTGTTTTCCCGTACGTTGGCCAACCAATACACATCGCGCACTCTGGTGCTCGTCGAAGAACAAGCGGTACCTGACACCTACGTTAAGTCTGTGGTTACAGGGGACATAGGGCAGCGTCTGGGAACGATGCAGGAGCAAATCCTAAGCCGGACTCGGCTGCAGCCGATCATTGAAAAGTTCGGGCTTTTTGGGAATGACAAGGGCAGAGTCGCAATGGAAGACTTAGTCGATCGCTTGCGGAAGGATATTTCTATAACGCCTATACAATCGCTCGTCTCAACCAAGGAGGGCGAACTGCCAGGGTTCGCTATTGGTTTCACCGCCAATGACCCCCGGTTGGCGCAGCAGGTTTGCGCGGAAATCACGTCAATGTTCATCGAGGAGAACCTTCACCTCCGCGAGCAGCGCGCTGAGGGAACGACCGATTTCTTGAAAACTGAAGTGGACCAGGCCAAGGGTAACCTTGATGCACAGGACGCAAAGCTGGCTGATTTCAAGCGCAAGTATATCGGCGCACTCCCCGGGAACGAACAAGCGGACATGAACATACTGGCGAGTTTCAGCAGCCAGCTCGATGCCGTGACGAGCCAGCTCAACCGGGCTCAACAGGACAAAGCTTACCAGGATTCGCTGCTGGCCCAGCAGCTTTCCGCCTGGGAAATGTCACAGAAAAGTGGGGGACCGCGGGAGGATACGCTCGAACAACGGCTCGCGGACCTTCAGGGACAGCTTGTTACCATGCAAGCACACTACACGGTTGACCACCCCGAGGTCGTTAAGTTAAAGGAAGACATCGCCGCATTGAAGAAAAAAATCGCGGACAATGCGGCACACGCCAATGGCAAAACTGTGCAGGCAGCGGAGCCGTCTAACCGCACGGAGCCCCCGGAGATGCAGCAGCTCCGCTTTCAAATCCATCAGTCCGAAGTCTTCATCCGGGAAAAGACTCGTGAACAGGCGCGGCTCAAGCAACAACTAAACACTTATCAAGCACGCTTGTCGATGAGTCCGGGGGTCGAGCAGCAGTACAAGGAGCTCACGCGGGATTACCAGACCGCGCTGGCATTTTACAACGAGTTGCTAACAAAAAGGAGTCAGTCGGAAATGGCTACCAGCTTGGAGCGCCGGCAACAAGGGGAGCAATTCCGTGTGATGGATGCGGCGGACCTGCCCGAGAAACCCTCGTTCCCGAACCGCCCGGCCTTCGCAGCGGGCGGACTGGCAGCTGGTTTGGCCCTAGGGATAGGGATCACGTTGCTCATCGAGCTGCGAGACAAGTCTCTGCTCACGGAGAATGATGTCGAGCACTTTCTGGGTTTGCCCACGTTGGCGATGGTGCCCCGAATCGGCAAACGAAACGGTAAAAAGAAGCATATAAGCAAAAGAGAAGAGGCCAAGCGCAGTCAAATCGCGCACGTGTAGGAACATCGATGTATAAGAAGTTCTTCGGATTGAAGGAAAATCCGTTCAACGTTAACCCGGACCCGCGTTATCTGTTCTTGACGCGGCACACCCAGGAAGCACTGGCGTGCCTGACTTACGGCATCCAGCGCCGGAGAGGCTTTATCCTGCTAAGCGGAGAGGTAGGCACTGGCAAGACAACACTTCTTAACAAGTTGCTAAGCTGGCTCCAGCGACAAAAGGTAGCAACTTCCTTTGTCTTCAATCCGGGACTCGATACATCTCAGTTTTTTGACTACATGCTGGCTGATTTCGGTCTGAACTGCGGGTCGCGACTGAAAGGCCAGATGCTCTTGCACCTGAACAAGTGGCTTCTTGAGCGCTACCATGCGGGTGGAACCGCGGTTTTGATTGTGGACGAGGCTCAGAATCTCTCGGCGCAAGTGCTGGAGGAGATCCGTCTGCTGACCAACCTGGAAACCTCGAAAGAGAAGCTCCTGCAGATTGTATTGTCAGGCCAGCCCGAACTCGAGACCAAACTCAACCGGCCCGAACTCCGCCAGTTGCGCCAGAGGATCACGTTGCGATGCAAAACGCAGCCACTCACACTCGAGGAAACTCATCAATACGTTTCCAGTCGCCTGCGCATTGCGGGTGCCGATGGCCGACCGGTCTTCACTCCGGAAGCCATTGAGACCGTGTATACCTACTCGCGAGGTATTCCTCGGGTGATCAACTTGCTCTGCGAGCACGGGCTGATCATTGCGTTTGCCGAACAAAAAAGACCGGTCCTCGTAGAAGCGATCCAAGAGGTCGCTCGTGAATTCCAACTTGATGTCGTTGATCCGATTGCTCCGTTATCAGCCGGAGAAAATGACGAGAGTCAGCGCTTGATGGAAGCATTTCAGGCCCTGGCAACACTAATGGATAAGCTGCGCCGACCTCGCTAGGACCCGGCGCATCCGGATAAGGAAACTATGAGCCGAATTCATGAAGCCCTAAAGAAGGCAGAGGAGGAGGGAGCCAGTCGTCCTCTCACACCGCCGGCTCCGAAAACTGCCGAGCTCTCTGCAAGCGGGACAGCCACGCAAGAGGGTGTGCTTGCCAACGCTGCCGAGGATGCTTCGACATCCGCCACCGCCGGATCGGACGACGGTGCCGATCAACTGACGCTCGAAGTTTTAAGGACCCAGGTACGGAGATTCAAGTGGAACCCCAATCCCAAGACCATGCTTTTCTTCGGCCAGGAGGCCTACGCTCCTGGGACTGAAGAGTTCCGCACCCTGCGCACGCGCCTTTACGGGATGCGCGATTTCCAGCCCTTACGAACGTTGCTGATTGCGAGTGCATCCCCTCGAGAGGGCAAGTCCTTCATCGCGGCCAACCTGGCGCAGATTTTTGTCAAGCAGCCCGACCGGCGCGTATTGCTAATCGACGCCGACCTCCGTTGGTCGCGGCTTCATCTCTCGCTGGGGACATTCTCGACACCCGGACTATCCGATTACCTCCGGGGGGAAGCCAACGAGCTGTCTATTATGCAGCGGGGGCCGCTTGATAACCTGTTCTTCATCGCCGGGGGAAAACACGCCTCGGATCCAGCTGAGTTGATTGCCAGTGGCCGCTTGAAGGATCTTCTCCTGCGCCTCGCACCCTTGTTCGACTGGGTCATAATCGACTCACCGCCGGCGATGGCGGTCTCTGACCCCAGAATGATGGCCGACATGTGTGACGGCGTTTTGTTGGTGGTGGCGGCGGGTACGGGGTCTTACGACATCGTTCAAAAAGCGCGCCAGCAATTCAACGACAAGCGCATGCTCGGGGTGGTGCTAAACCGCGTAGAGCCGCGCATGAGTTACAGTAACAAGT
>Ga0208034_1000842_pt1 | contig 21533 bp, 15 predicted proteins | sample June2015DPH_8_10_FD_184699 | JGI IMG/M metagenome (GOLD analysis project Ga0208034, IMG submission 184699) | Peatland microbial communities from SPRUCE experiment site at the Marcell Experimental Forest, Minnesota, USA - June2015DPH_8_100... | ecosystem: Environmental > Terrestrial > Soil >...
AACCGCAGAAGCTCTGGAAGGCGCCATCGCAGAAGCCCTGCGAGCTATTACCGCCGACAACGCTTTAGCTTGGTTCTCTCATTGCGGATATGGTCTACGATAACATTGAAAATGCTCTAGCCGCTTCTCCCCGGTGTCACTAGAGCAATTCCGGAGTTCCTGCATCCGGTGGTGTGTGTCGGGTGGAGCACGCCAGCGCTGTGTGCATGCCGCGCTAGCGCTCGACCTTGCCGCGACCGGTGCGGCTTCCCGTACAATGCCTTGTTGCCACAGCGAGGCCTTAGGTGCGCGCAGTAGCTTTTTCGACCTCGCCGATAGGAGCCACACCATGAGCCACATTCAAAGCCAAAGCAACGGCGCCATACGGCGCATCACCATCAACCGCCCGGAAAAGAAGAACGCGCTGACCGCCGAGATGTACGAGTCACTTGCAGACGAGTTGGAAAAGGCGGAGGCTGCCCCCGAGATCCGCGTCATGCTTTTGCACGGCGCCGGCGAGGCGTTCACCGCGGGCAACGACCTGGTCGACTTCCTGCAAAGGCCGTGGAAGGGACAAGACCTACCGCCCGCGGTCCGCTTTATCCGCGCGGTGGTGAACGCAAAAAAGCCGATTGTCGCCGCCGTACACGGGGCGACGGTGGGAATCGGCACCACCATCCTGCTGCACTGCGACCTGGTCTATGCCGCGGAGGACACCATGTTCCTGATGCCCTTCCTCAACCTCGGCATCGTCCCCGAAGCAGGTTCCACCGTGCTTTTGCCGCTGCTGGTCGGCCACCAGCGCGCCGCCGAATTGCTGATGCTGGCGGTACCGTTCACGGCGCAACGAGCTTATGAACTAGGCTTGGTGAACGCCGTCGTCCCTTTTGGGGAACTGCTCACCACCGCGGCGAATGCGGCGCAAAGGCTGGCGGAAAAACCTCCGACCGCGCTACGCGCCTGCAAGGAACTGCTGAGGCGCACCTACAAAGCGGAGGTAGATCGCGCTATCCAGGAAGAAGTGGCCGTCATCTCAGGGCGGCTGGATTCGCCAGAAAGCCGCGAAGCGCTCAACGCCTTTGCGGAAAAGCGGCAGCCTGACTTCAGCAAGTTCTGGTGAAAGCCATCCCGATGCACACTGGAGTCCTTTGCTCACCAGTCGGCTAGCACCTCCAACGTTGACCGCTTCGCACACGTAAAGGCTATGAAAAACGGGATATATGCGGACCAAGTCATTCAGAATTCCGTAACATTATTTTGAAACGCTTCAAAAATTATTTTCTTACATAGAGTTAGGTGTATTTTGATTTGGCTACCCGAATGCAACAAGCAGCCCAAATTGGGATTTGACGCCACCGAGGTGGGATTTGGGTGTGCCAAGTTATCCGAGTTGTCCGCACAAAGCGGTAGCGTTTCGTTTCCTGCCAACTCTGGGGGGGAGCTCCGTTCTGGCGGTACCTGCGCCGCTGTGCATTCTGGTCAGTAGAAACGAACCTGCATCAGGTAGTGGGATATCGCAGCTGCCGAGCTGCGGTATTGGTTGTCGAAATCGACGCCGCACACTCACCACATTGACCATCGGTGAGAAGGGGCGAATCGGTCAGGTTGACGCCATCCTTCAGACAGAAAGGAAGAAAGTGTATGACGCGTTTGAATGCCATTGGTAGACGCGAGAAATTTCTCCGGATCGCGGCATTGGCAACTCTGTTCCTGCTACTGCCTTCCACTCTTCTTGCCCAGGCCACCATATCCACCGGAAACATTAATGGAACCGTAACCGATCCCAGCGGTGCGGCTGTGTCGGGCGCCAAGGTGACCATCACTCGAACCGATACCGGCGTCTCCACCGACGTGACCACCAACTCCAGCGGGTTCTACAACTCCGGTTCCATCGTCCCGGGCAAATACACGGTGCGGGTTGCGGCGAAAGGCTTTGCCGTCTCCGAAACCAAGGCGTTGGTGCAGATCGGCAACAACAGCGCGGTCAATTTCAAGTTGCATGTCGGTGCGGAAAGCACGACCGTAACCGTCGAGGCCTCTGCCATGGGAGTGAACACGGAACAGACGTCGGTGCAGGGGGTCCTAACCTCCACCCAGATTGAGAATCTGCCGGTCAACGGGCGTAACTTCCTCGATCTGGCGCAGCTTGAACCGGGTGTGCAGATTCAGGATGGAACCAACTTCGACCCGACGAAGATTGGCTATCAGTCCATTTCCATGGGCGGGCGTTTTGGCCGTACGGCCCGCATTCAGGTGGACGGCACGGACATTTCGGACGAAACCGTTGGTACGACCACGGGCAACATCGCGGCCAGCGCCATCCAAGAATTCCAGATCGCGCAGTCCACCATGGACCTTTCCAATGACCTGAGTTCCTCGGGCGTGGTCAACGTTTCCACCAAGTCGGGCACCAACACCATCCACGGCGAGGCCTCCGAATACTACCGTGACAGTAATGTCGATGCCTCTCTGCCCAAGCCGGCGGGGTTCCCCGATCCCAACTATCACCGCAATCAATACGGTGGCAGTGTGGGCGGCGCTCTTATCAAAGACAAGTTGTTCTACTTCGCGGAAGGAGACGGGACCAACCAGAACCTGTTCGTGCCCGTCGAGTTTGCCGCCCCCTTCAACACTTTCTCCGGGGGCTTCAACTCGCCGTTCAGCAATCCGAACGCGCTCGGACGCCTGGACTTTGTGGCGCCCCACAACATCAAGCTGTTCTTCCGCTTCGACTATTCGCAGATTAAAGCGGAGGGCACGTTCTTTTCCGATAGCCTGCAGGTGTATCAGTCGAAGAACTACACCCGCAATTACGTCGGTGGCGCCGATTTCACCACGGGTTCCTGGAGCCACAGCTTCCGCTTCAGCTACCTGAAGTTCCAGAACGAAATCGCCGACGCCGTCATCGGCAGCAGCCTGCCGCTGGCTAACTTCCCAGGCAATGGCCAATACGTTAACATCACCGCCTTAGGCGGGCCCTCCACTGGTCCCAACCTGCTGGCGCCGCAAAGCACGCCGCAAAGCGACAAGCAAGTTAAATATGATGGCTCGAAGACGCTGGGCCGGCACATCCTCCGTTACGGGGTGGATTTCAACCATATCCAAGGCGGCGGCTACGCCAAGTTCTTCTCCTTGGCTGCGCAAATCACGACCAACCTCCTCCCGGGCGATGCTGCCTTCGCCGCCTCTGGTCCATATCCCGGTGGAGCGGGCAATCTTCTTAACTACCCGGTTGACGAGGTAGTCATGGGTAACGGACTGGGCTTTTCTACTACACAACCTGCTTTCGGATTCCCAGCGGGAGGATTAGGGCCCGATAACCGCCTGGGGCTCTACGTAGCCGATACCTGGAAAATGTTTTCCAATTTCACCGTGAACCTGGGCCTCCGCTACGTTCGCGATACCGGACGCACCGACAGCGACTTGCCGGGTTTGCCGTTCCTCAACAATCTGCTTCCTAACTACCCCAACCTGGGCGCGCCAATCCCCAACCAGAACAAGAACTTCGGTCCGACCATGGGAATCGCCTGGGACCCGTGGAAGAGCGGCAACAACGTAATTCGCGCCGGCATCGGTCTGTATTACGAGAACGTGATCTTCAACAACGTTTTGTTCGATCGTCCCCTGCGCCTACCCACCGGCGCATTTCTTCAGACTGCTGTGCCTTGCGTCTTCGGACCGCAGACCAATCCGTTCGGCGGCCTTCCGCAATTGCAACCCACCGCGGCTGAGTGCGGCACAAGTAATTCGCCCATCACGATTGGCGCCGCGGGTTCCGCCATCGCCACGTTGCAGTCGCAGTACCAAGCGCTTTCGCCGTTCAGCCTTACCGCTCCCAACCCCGGTTACCTGCAGAACTTTGTCGGATCCACAAACTTCCCGGGTGGCCTGTTCGCCCCCAACTACAAAACCCCACGGTCCACGCAGATCAACGTCGGCTTCCAGCACCAGTTTGCACCTGGCGTTGTGGGCAGCGTGGACTATGTCCGCAATGTGACAACTGGATTGCTGTTGGACATAGACCAGAACCACACCGGCGACACGAGGTTCTTCTATAAGGGCAATGCCCAGGCTGCGATCGCAACCACCACGGCGTCGCTTGGTTGCTCGGGAGGCTACAGCTCAGCCGCGATCGATTGCGCCATTGCCAACGGCGCGACCATCGCAACCTTTGCCAACAACGGTTTGGACTCGCAGGGCGACCTCGGTGGCACGGGTAGCTGCCCGCCGGGAGGCTGCGCCTTTGGCGGACTGAACCCGCTTCAGCCCGCGATGCCTTTCCTGACTCCCTCTGGGATTTCGAAGTACAACGCCTTGCAGATGAAACTGACCTATCAGAAGAGCAACCCGTTCAAAGGCCTCAAAGGCTTGAATGCGCAGATCTCGTACGCCTACTCCTCGTTCAAGAACCCGGGCGGCGGTCCCGGGGAGACCGGCATACCCGGGGGGATTTCCAATAGCGATCAGGATTTCATTGTTCCTGCGCTGGACAACGCCAACCCGAACCGCTACTTCGGGCCTTCCCTGCTCGATCGCCCGCAGCAGTTCTCCTTCGGCGTTGTGGGGAGCCTGCCGTGGAACTTCCAGGTGTCCTTCATCGGCCACTTTGATTCGTCGTTGCCGCTACCCATCATCGTGACGGGAAGCGGAGCCGGGGCCATCTTCCAGACCGACTTCACGGGTGACGGAACCACTCAGGACCCGCTGCCGGGAACGCTCAATGGCGCATTCGGTCGCACGGTTCAGGCCAGTGGGCTCAATGCGTTGCTGCAGAGTTACAACTCCACCTACGGCAACCAGCCGACACCCGCCGGCAACGTGCTGGTCAGCAACGGCCTGTTCACCATCAACCAGCTACAGCAGCTCGGGGGAGTGGCCCCGTGCGTTCAGGGGATGGGCATCAACAGTCCGAATTGCACCCTGGCAGCCGCCCCCTCGGGACAGGTGAACATGGGTTCGCTGCGGACCTTCGACCTGAAACTGAACTGGACCTACAAGGTTGAGATGAAGAGCCATGTCATTCAGCTTCAGCCGAGCGTGGGCTTCTACAATGTATTCAACCTCGCCAACTTCGATCTGCCACCGAACACGTTAACGGGCGCCTTGACGAACAGCGCTGGCACCATCAACGGCACTACCGCTGCGGACCGCATCGTCAACCGCGTCGGGGCCGGCACCGGCGTGTTTAACCTGGGCGCGCCGCGCGCTATGGAGTTCGGCATGCGCATTTCGTTCTAAGTAAGTTCTTGCTTCGGCGGCTGACCAAAAGCCGTCGCGGCCTGGATAGCCACTCGCGTGAGCGGGTGGCTTTTTTCTTTGTTTTCGAAGAGGTTCGCGCTGGCCAAGAGTTACCGGCTTAGCTGCAACCCTGCTGAGCATTGGCGACTCTCAGGAACTATGATCCAGCACAGGTGTTCTTGGGTAGGGATGATGTGGGTGATACAATCGCCCGCGTCAGGGCACAACACGCACCTCGCGGATGGTATCTCTTCGCCAGGCAGGAGGGCTAACCGGTGAGAAGAACCGCAAGCATACGAACGAAAGGCTTAGTCCCATTGCTTTGTGGGCCGTACGCCTATGCGACACTCATGGTCAGAATCCGGGAACCGTTGCGACGATTGTCTCGTACATACACCATGGGTTTGTGTTCCGATTTCGAGCGGATTAGTCTGGAACGCCTGCGTAACGCACAGCCGGGGAGTTGAAACTCATGTTTCATCGCGCGCATTGGTTGCTGGCCACCGCTTTGCTGCTTCTCATCGTTACACCTCAAACCCTTCACGCTCGGGATGGCGACCAGGTCCACTTTGGTAAAAGCATAACCGTAGGTGAGGACGAAAACGCAGGCGACCTGGTTTGCATCGGCTGCTCGATTCGAATGGAAGGCACCTGCGGAGATGTGGTTGCCGTGGGTGGAAGCATCATGGTGGATGGAAGGGTTAAGGGGGACGTAGTCGCACTGGGCGGAGGCGCCCTTTTGGGCGACAACGCGGCGGTCTCCGGTGACGTGGTCACGATCGGAGGCCATTTATCGCGCCATGCCAACGCGGTGGTGAAGGGCGATGTCAGTGAGCAGTCGGGCGCACTCGTTTTGCTGGGAATATTCCTGGTTCCGCTGCTGCCGTTGATCGTGATCGTGGCGCTGGTTGTCTGGCTGGTCAGGCGCAACCGCAGGCCGATGCCAGCCCCTGCCGCCTGGCAGCCCTAATCTCCACCCGCCCCAAAGCGGCTCGCGGATATAATGAAGCCACCTGCCGGGACCTGGAGTCGGCTCGCGTAATCTTGCATTCATGATTCGGAAACGGCAGATCGTGGGCTGTTCATGTTGCCGTTTACGCCTCCAACTCGTCCGCAGGAAAAACGAAACCGCACTCCCGCCCTCATCGCGCTCTCCATTTGTACCTTCTTTCTCTTTGCCGTTATTTTCGCGCAGGCCACCTTTAAGCTGACCTTCCTGCAGCCGGATACCAGCGAAGAGACGCTCATCTTTGCCGCGGTTTCGGCGCTGATTTTTCTGTTATTCGTCGCGCTCACGTTCGTCCTGCTGCGCACCCTGCTGCGGCTGTACGCGGAACGCAAGACCGGTGTACTCGGCTCCAAGTTTCGCAGCCGGATGGTTCTGGGAGCGTTGCTGCTTTCCCTGGGACCGGTAATTTTTCTGTTTCTGTTCTCCTACGGCCTGATCAATCGCTCCATCGAAAAATGGTTCTCCCGGCCGGTGGAGGAGGTGCAATACCGCACCAACGTCATCATTTCGTTGCTGACGGAATACGCCGCCACCAACGCCAAGGTTGAGGCGCAGCGCATTGCTTCGAACCCGGACGCGCAGAAGTCGTTCCAGACGGGAAATTTCAGCTTGGTGATGGATGAATTTCGGCGCAGTGAAATCACTCTGCAAGGCGGTTTCGCCTTTGCCGTCGTGGATGATCGTGCCGAGGCCAGCTTCCATGCTCCCGAAGCCTGGCCCCTGCTGCGCCACAACCTGCCGCTGAAGACGACCTTACCGGGTCAAGCAAAGTCGTTTGAGGTTCTCGGCCAAACCTATGTTCTGGGCCGGGCCCGGGTGGGACCGAACGGACAGATCCTGGTGGCCATGCCCTTGCCGGAAGATTATTCGGCCACGCTGCGTGACGTGGAACGCAGCCAGCAACAATACAGTGAGCTGCGCGTGCAGCGGCGGCGTTTGCGCCGCACCTATATGGGTTTTCTGTTGCTGCTTACGGTCGCTGTGCTCTTCGCCTCGACCTGGCTGGCTTTGTATATGTCGAAGATGGTGACCCGCCCCTTGGTCGCTCTGGCCGAAGCCACCCACGAAATTTCCCGCGGGCGCCTCGACTACCGGGTGGACGTGCAGGCGGGCAATGAAATCGGACAACTGGTGGAATCGTTTAACCATATGGCTGCCGACCTGGAAGCCAGCCGGGGAAACATTGAAGCCTCACGGCGCGACTTGGCCGACGTGAACGTGCAACTGGAGCAGCGTACCCGTCATATCGAGACCATTCTGGAGAGCGTTCCTTCCGCCGTGTTTTCGCTGGATGCCTCGCGCCACATTCTTCATTCCAACCGAGCGGCGCGGCGCTTACTCCGGCTCAACCAGGACTCGCCTGATTCCGGGCAAACCCTGCACGACCTGTTTCCGGCGGAAGCCGTGTCCGATCTCGAGCACCTGCTGCGCAAAGCCGACCGCATGGGAACCACAACCAGCCAGATGGAGATCGTCACCTCGCGCGTTAGCCTGAACGTTGCGGTGACCGTCGCCTCGCTCGATCCGCCCTTGCCCTCAACCGATGGCCACCGCCAGCGAATGGGATACGTGGTGGTGTTTGAGGACCTGACCGATCTGTTACGCGCGCAGAAGCAGACTGCCTGGCGTGAGGTAGCGCGCCGCATTGCGCACGAAATCAAGAACCCGCTCACTCCGATTGCCTTGTCGGCCGAGCGCATTCGCCGCCACCTCGAACGCGGAATGCCTCCGGATGCGGCCTCGCTCAACGTGATTCGGCAATGCTCGGAAACCATCGGCTCCTCGGTGGAAACGGTTCGTACCCTGGTGGATGAGTTCTCGGCTCTCGCCCGTTTTCCGGCGTCGCAGCCACAACCCTCCCACATCAACAGCATCGTCAATCAGGCGCTGGCCATGTTCGATGGCAGGCTCGATGGGATTCGAGTGGAGAGGTTCCTCGCGCCCGACTTGCCCCCGGTCCAGGCCGATCCCGACGCCATGAAGCGCGCCATCGCCAACCTGGTGGACAACGCCGCTGAAGCCATGCAGAACTCGTTGCTAAAGGAAATCCACATCTCCACTGCGCTCATTGGGGAGCGGGACTTGGTCGAAATCACGGTCGCCGACACCGGACATGGCGTCACTTCCGAGGTGAAGGAGAAACTTTTTCTACCCTATTTCTCTACCAAGAGGCGCGGGACGGGGCTCGGTCTCGCCATTGTCAGCCGCATTGTGGAAGATCATCGCGGGTCGATTCGCATGGAAGAGAATGCTCCGGTCGGAACCAGATTCATCGTAGAGTTGCCCTTGGCCCAGGACATGGCCGCGGCGGCTGGCCAGCAAAATGCAAACCATTCTGATCGTGGATGACGAGTCCCAAATCCGCAGCTCGCTGCAAGGCGTGCTGGAGGATGAGGGTTTCAAAACGCTACTGGCGGGCAGCGGCGAGGAGTGCATGGACACCCTTCGCCACAAGTCGGTGGATGTCGTGCTGCTCGATATCTGGCTGCCGGGCATTGACGGCCTGGAAACGCTGGAAAAGCTGGTCGAGCCCGAGGACCATCCCGAAATCATCATGATCTCGGGACATGGCAACATCGAGACCGCGGTGCGGGCCACCAAGCTGGGCGCCTTCGATTTTCTCGAAAAGCCGCTGTCCATCGAACGCACGTTGATCGTTCTGAAGAACGCCATCGAGGCCAAACGGTTGCGCAGCGAAAACCTGGAATACAAGAAACAGTTCCAGGTGCGAAGCGTCATTGTCGGCGACAGCATCCCCATGAAAGCGCTGCGCCAGCAGATCGCGCTGATGGCCCCCACCAACGGGCGCGTACTGATCTACGGCGAATCGGGCACTGGCAAGGAGCTGGCGGCGCATGCCATCCACGCGCAGAGTCTCCGCAAAGAGGCCATGTTCGTCGAGCTCAACTGCGCGGCGATTCCTGAAGATCTCATTGAGAGCGAGCTATTCGGACATCGCAAGGGCGCGTTCTCCGGCGCCGCTGCTGACAAAGAAGGCAAATTCCAGAAGGCCGACGGGGGAACGCTGTTCCTCGACGAGGTCGGCGATATGAGCCTCAAGACCCAGTCCAAGGTCCTGCGCACACTCGATGAAGGGCGTTTTGCGCCCGTCGGCGAGGAAGAACCGGTCACGGTGGATGCCCGCGTCATCGCGGCCACCAACAAGGACCTGGAAGAGGAAATCTCCAAAGGAAACTTTCGCGAAGATCTTTTCTACCGGCTGAACGTGATCCCGTTTTATGTGCCGCCGCTGCGCGAACGCAAAGAGGACATTCCGCTGATCGCGCGCTATTTCCTGAAGGAGTTTTCCCAGACTTACGACCGCCGTCCGAAAGAGATCGCGAACGACGCCCTCGATGCCCTCATGCGCTATTCCTGGCCGGGCAACGTGCGCGAGCTGCGCAACCTGATTGAGCGCATCGTGATCATGAATCCAACCGTGATCAAGCTGGAGCGCAAGCATCTGCCCACCCTGGTTTACCGCGAGAGCGGCCGCCGCACTATGGGCGATTTCTCCAGCCTGCACCAGGCGCGCGCCGCCTACGAACGCGACTACATTCTGAAGAAGCTGGACGAGAACCATGGCAGTGTCAGCCGGACGGCCGAGGTGCTGGGACTGGAACGCAGCCACATGTATCGCAAGATGAAAGCGTTGGGAATTGCAGTGAAAGAGTAGGAGTCAGGGGCTAGGGGTTAGTGGTTAGTCGTTAGGGTTACCCGTTAGCGTTAAGGATTTATGAGTTAGTGAGGAGCCCTATTCGTAAGTTTGGATTTGGTTTGTATCAGGGCACGGCTTCAGACGTGCCGCAGCGAGGTCAAACAAAGGGCTGGGCTTCAGCCCCTGCTGTTTTGCAGCCTAAACTGTTTGCGTGAGAACTCGTTTGGGGTTGGCACGGTGGAAGGATTACGCAAAACCCAGCCCGAAGGGCGAAAGAGTTTAGCCCAGGGCGTTAGAAACTGTGTCGCGACCTCATATCGATTCGCCACAGCAGAATGAAGCGCGCAAAAAAAAGCCCCACAGGGGCGAAAGAGCTTAGCCCAGCGCTTCAGCGCTGGGTGAAGTAGAAAATAAGACTGAGTCCCGTAGGGACGGCAGAGTTGTCACTAGCTATCGGGAAAGTTCATAAATTGAATGACCGCTCCCGACGAAATCCGTTCTCGCTATGAAATTGCTCATGCTAACGACTTTTGAAAATACCTTCCGGGCTGTGGCCGGTGTTCAATCCTGGCTTGGACGCACGCGCCTCACTCTGGCCTGCATCGTCGCCTTCGCAATCGGCGCTTCCACGCTGGCTTTCGCACAAGACACATCGGCTGCGCAGGAAATACGGGCCGGCATCCTCGCCTACCAATTTTCCAACTACCAGGGCGCGGCGGAGCACTTCCAGGCTGCGCTCAAACGCGATCCGGCCTCCACCCAGGCGCGGGTGTTTCTGGCGAATTCCTACGCCCAGCAATACATTACCGGCGATGAATCGGCCGCCAATACCGAAATCGCAACCCAGGCAATCGGCGAGTTCAAGACTGTTCTCAAAGACGACCCAACCGATCAGCAGCGCTACCGCAGCACGGTCTCTATCGCTTCCTTGAGCCTCAACCTGAAGCGCTGGGATGACGCTCGCGAGTACTACATGAAGGCCATCGAGCTCAACCCCGATGACGCGCACAATTATTTTTCGATGGCGGTCATCGACTGGACCCTGGCCTATCCGCCGCGCGTCAAGCTGCGCAACGAGATGCACTTGAGCGATAGCGAAATGATTAGTGACCCGGCCGCCTGTGTTTCCTTGCGGACGCAGAGCCAGCATTACGTCGAGGATGGAATTCAATCGCTGGAGAAGGCGCTGCAGCTTAAGCCTGACGACGACGATGCCATGGCCTACATGAATCTGCTATACCGCGAACGCGCCGAATATGAGTGCGACCAACCGGACGCCCGCAAGGCTGACCTGAAAGCTGCCGACGAGTGGGTGGACAAGGCCATCGCCGCCAAAAAAGCCAAGGCCGAAAAGACGCCCGAGCCTCCGCATTGACGGCGGAGGAATCGAACTCGCCGTTGATATGTCCGCTTCGCGGGCGGAATCATATTAGAAGCCATCAAGGCATCTCATGAATTGTTTTGTATCAGGGCACGGCTTTCAGACGTGCCGCAACGGGTCAACAAGACTTGGGCTTCAGCCCCTGCGGGACCTGTTTTTGCAGGGGCTAAAGCCCTCATCTTTCTTGCGCTTCGTTCGGCACGACTAAAGTCGTGCCCTGATACGCCCCAGAACGGTTTCTCAGATGAGGACAGCCGGGCGGGTGGCCCGGCCAAACACATTCAGGTTGCGAGATAGCTTTCAACCTGGGGTGCCCCGTTCTAGCCTGGTTTTGGCTAGGGCGGGGCAGTTACCAAGACAGAATCCTGTGCCGTCCCCGGGGGACTCGAATTCCTTCTTCTCGCTACCCACCGTTCAACCACCCCAACCAGCGCAACAGAGGCGCCGGTTGGGGACGGTGAAGCGGTGGGCTATCATCTTTCGCGCCCGAGGCGCTGGGGTTGTGCCGGTTTCGCCCAGCGTGCCGAGTCCCACATTGTGGGATCAAAGACGCTTAAGTCAAGCGCGCAAGAAGATTTGCGCCGGCACCCCATTTGATGTCGCCTTCAAGCTGGAATCGCCAGCACGCCAGTCCCGCTTCACGGGACGGAATAAGAAAGCCCACCGCTTCAGCGGTGGGTGACGTAGTTAGACGATGCGAGTGCCCCGGGCACGGCACATCATGGAGCGGCGCCAATCGCCTCATTGCTCAGGATGACAGCCTTGACCTACAAGGGCTGAAGAGACTGTGTCGCAACCTCTGCCGTCCCTACGGGACTCTGTCTTATTTCCCACTTTACCCAGCGCTGAAGCGCTGGGCTAAGCTCTTTCGCGCCTACGGCGCTTGTTTTCTGGCTGTTTGTTCCACCTGCGAAGTCGGGCCGAGGGTTGCGACACAGACTCTGAATGCTGACGGCTGAGAGCTGACAGCCTCCCCAATTCCTCATTCCCGTTTCGGGAAGGGGAGCAAAATGGAAGCGGCAAACCCTACTTTCGTGACTTGACCGCGTTGCCCAACATGTCCATACTTTGACTGCAGGGCAGGATCCGCCGCGCCTGGCGCTCCCTGCCCTTTCGTGTCTGCGGTAGGTTTGGTGCAGGTAGTGAAGACCTTCGAACTGCCAAACCGCGTTTCCCAAGGGATCCCCAACCCCTCTCTGGCATCCCCTAAACCTTTTCGGCTCAATATTTTGCCTGTAAACGTCCTGAATGCAATATTTTGCAAGGAATTTCTTAAGCCAACTCATTGTTTTCAATATTTTGCGGGGAACGGGGGGGAGGGGGGTGGAGCGGCGGCTAGGCCCAACCCCTCCTTGGCATTCCCTAAACCTTTTCGGCTCAATATTTTGCCTGTAAACGTCCTGAATGCAATATTTTGCCGGGAATTTCTCGAGCCAACTCATTGTTTTCAATATTTTGCGGGGAACGGGGGGGAGGGGGGCGGAGCGGCGGCTAGGGTTAGGCCCAGTTGGTGGGGCACCTGTGGGGTTCCGGATGAAAATGCTTTAGCTCTCCGGATCGGGCTCTTCGTTCTGCCTGGCCCTGGACATGTTCTGCATCTGGGTGCGCCAGTCAGTCTCCTGCACAAAGTCGCGCGAATCGCGCCAGCCGGCGCGCACCTTCACGAAGAGTTCCAGAAACACTTTGGTGTTGAGCAATCCCTGGATTTGCAAACGTGCTGCCGTCCCGATTTTCTTCAGCGTCGAACCTTGCTTGCCGATCAGGATCGCCTTCTGCCCCTCACGCTCGCAGTAAATGGTGGCCGCGACGCGCGTCAGTCTAGCGCCCTCTTCGTACTGGTCGATCAGCACCGTCGTCGCATACGGCACTTCCTGCTCGGTTGCCAGCAGCACCTGCTCGCGAATCAACTCCGCCACCAGGAACCGTTCCGGCTGATCGGTGATCTGGTCTTTGGGAAAATATCGCGGGCCTTCCGGAAGCGCCTTCATCACCGACGCCAGCAATGCATCAAGACCTTCGCGCTTCATCGCCGAAATCGGAATGACCTCGGCGAAGTCGTGCCGCTCTTTGTATTCAGCAATGAGCGGCAGCAGGCGCTGTTTGTCGAGCACATCGATCTTGTTCAGCAGCAGGAAGCAGGGCTGGCCGCTCTTCTTCACAATGTCGAGCACGAATTTGTCGCCGGCGCCGAACTTGGCGGTCGCGTCCGCGATCAGCAGCAGCAGATCGCAACCTTCCAGCGCGTCGTACACTTCCTTCATCATGCGCCGGTTCAGCGAGTTGATCGGCTTGTGAACTCCGGGAGTGTCCACCAGAACGATTTGTCCCGCCGGGCGTGGGTGCCCCACCCCAGCTTCTTTCGCTTGATTGGGTTTCTTGCCCTTGCGCTCGACGTTGATGATCCCCTGAATGCGGTTGCGGGTAGTTTGCGGCTTGCGAGTCACGATGGCGAGTTTTTCGCCGACCAGTGCATTCAGCAGGGTGGACTTTCCCGCGTTAGGGCGGCCGATGATGGAGACGAAGCCGGATCGAAATGCCATCAGCTTCGAACCTGGCTGGAGGCAGAACTGGTCTGCAGACTAACCCGCACGCGATCGATGCGGCGTTCGGTGGATTCCAACACTTCGAATCGCAATCCGTTTTCCTCGAAGACTTCACCCGCCTTGGGGATGTGTCCGGCAAGTTCGCTTACCAGCCCGGCAATGGTGGTCGCCTCTTTTTCGTCGGGCCGCACGCCGAGCAATTTTTCCAGCAGGTCCACATCGGTGTTGCCGTTGAAGATGTACGAGGACTCGCTCTCTTTCACCACCTCGGACTTTTCGTGCTCGTCGCGGATCTCGCCAACGATCTCTTCCACCAGGTCCTCGATGGTGACCAGGCCGGCGACTCCGCCGTACTCGTCGATGACAATGGCCATGCGAATGTTGTCGCGTTGCATCTCGCGCATCAGTTCGCTGCCCAGCTTGGTTTCGGGGACAAAGTACACATCGGGCTTCATCAAGTCGCGCACGGTTTTGGTGCGCGCGTCCGTGTCGAGGACCTGCAAGAGGTCCTTCGCATACACGATACCTTTGATATGGTCGATCTCGCTTTCATAGACCGGTATGCGCGAATAGGGATACTTCTTCACCAGCTCGGTGAATTCCTCGATGGTGGTGTTGATGGGGACCGCGACGATCTCGGGTCGGGGCGTCATCACCTCCCGCACCGTCTTGTCGCCAAATTCCACGACCGACTGGATAAGGTCGCGGTCGCCCTCCTCCAGAATGCCCTCTTCCTGACCGGCTTCGATCAGCGCGTCCACGGCCTCCGAGGGATGCTCGGGCTGCGGTCCCGGATGCTCCTTAGAGAGCGATGCGACCGACAAAGCAAAGCTGAGAATCAGGGTCACAGGTACGGCGAGATAAATGAGCGTCCGCAAAACCGGGACCCATCGCACCAGCCACTCGCCTTTGGTGCGCACGAAAAATAGATACGGCAGCAAACGGTTGAAGATGACGATGATGAAGATGAGACTCACAGCCGCCTGCACCAGGTCGAGCACGACCCAGCGCTTTTCCATGAACAGCACGTAGCCGATGAGGACGCCAATGCTGGCCATGCACATCTGGGTCAGCACGGCCATCGAGAGCGCAGCCCGGTCGCGGCTCACATGCAGCCTGGGCTCGACGTGATGTTCGTAGGCGTCTATGTTCTCCTGAAACTCCCGCCCTAAGAACTTTCCCATCTCCGCGTGCAGCCGGTCCACGTAGGACACCAGAGCCAGGAGCGCCATCAAAATCACCAGAAGGATGGATAACGGCAGGCTCATCGCCGGGACCCTCCGCGACTGCTGGAGCCGGCAGTCTTGCCGGATGGCTTTGGGCCACCGCGGCCCTCCTGGAGACTGGCGTGAGTGCGCTCGATCAGTCCAACCGGCAAGCCGAGTTTACGGCGCAGGGTGGTTTCGCGAGTTCGCATCTCGCCATCGTCGGTTTCGTGGTCGTAACCGGCCAGATGCAGTAATCCGTGCAGGATAAGGACCTTCACTTCTGCTTCGGTGGAGTGGCCGAGTTCGGCGGCATTGGCCGCGGCAATCTCGGCTGAGATGGCAATGTCTCCGAGCACTCTGGGGCTGAGAGAGGGGAACGTCAGTACGTCGGTCGGTTCATCCTTGCCCCGATACTCGCGGTTGAGTTTCTGCATCTCCTCGCTGCAGGTGACGAAAATGACGACGTCACCGCGCAGTCCGACGGCGCGTTGCGCTTTTCCTGCAAACAGCGCCAGCGCGCGCTCGCGAACATCGGGGAGTTGGTGTACCAGGAGAAGCATCTTCTGCTCAAGTACAAATGGGAGGGCACGTTCAGCCCTCCCATATCATGGTAGCAAGAATTTACTCGGAAACGCGATTTTGTGCGGGCGGGGACGCTTCGGCCGAAGGTATCTCCGCCAGCGATGTTTCCCGCTCGACGCTGGTGGTAGGCGCCCGCCCATCGCTGCTGCGCGCGGTCGCGAAGCCGTTGCCGTTCTTGATTTCCAGCGACAGCGACAACTGTTCGTTGCGCCCTTTATAGTCGTCGTACGCCCGGATGATTCGCTGTACCAGGTGATGGCGCACCACATCGCCTTCATCGAAGTAGCAGAAGCGGATGCCTTCCACGTTGCGTAGGATCTCGATCGCCTCGACCATGCCGCTGCGGTTGGCGTTCGGCAGATCGATCTGGGTGATGTCGCCGGTGATGACCGCCTTGGAGTTGAAGCCGAGGCGGGTCACGAACATCTTCATCTGCTCCGACGTGGTGTTCTGCGCTTCATCCAGAATGACAAACGCATCGTTGAGCGTACGCCCGCGCATGAACGCGATAGGAGCAATCTCAATGATGTTCTTCTCCAGGTAGCGATCCACCTTGTCGGGTTCGAGCATGTCGTATAAGGCGTCATACAAAGGACGCAGGTAGGGATCGACTTTTTCCTGCAAGGTCCCCGGCAGGAAGCCCAGGCGCTCGCCGGCTTCGACGGCGGGCCGCGCCAGCACGATGCGATTCACACGCTTCGACAGCAGCGCCGCGATCCCCATCGCCACCGCGAGATACGTCTTGCCTGTTCCGGCTGGGCCGACGCCGAACACCATGTCGCTGTTCTCGATGGCCTCGAGGTAGCGCCGCTGGTTAATGCTCTTGGGCTGCACGCTGCGCTTGCCAAACGACCGCTGTTTGCCGGCTTCGGCGAGTCCACGCAAGGTGGCCGTCGGGTCCGAGGTCAAGACACGAATCATGGCGCCCAGATCGCCGTTCACGAAAGTAAAACCATTGCGTAGCAGGTGCTGGTAGTCGGTAAATACCTGCTGCGCCCGGCCCACGTCGCCAGCCGCGCCCTCAATCTCGATGGAATCGGGCCGCATGGCGATGGCGACATTCAATCCATCTTCCAGCAGGCGCAGATTTTCGTCTCGGGTACCAAATAGGGTTTCGATGTTCGGGCTTATTTCGATGTTCTTCTTCATTTAGAGTCGGAAGTCAGCCTCCGTTTGTATCGCGACCCCAACTCCCGCCGTGGCGGGCGGATTGGAGCCTTGGGTTCCGAAAGCGGGATGGACCGGTGACGGACCAACCGCTTCGGTCTGACATCGGGATGCATGGCAATGCTGTGCAGTGGTAGGGATTGAGCCCGGAAGATTGCCCAAGCGAAAAACAACTCTCATTGGCCGCTAGCGTATCCCCGAATGGGGACAGAGTCAAATCAATAAAATGCAACTGGATGACGATCCGAATTCTCTCCTTTTAACCCAGCCAGGTATCCAGTTATTTAGATGGCGCCGGGAAGAAAAGGGAGCACCGTGCTGTAACTTGTATTATGGTCTGGTTCAGAATGATTCGTGGCACTTCGATAGGGTGTCAGAATGCAAGTTTGAAGAGGCAAGCCAACTCGCTCGCGGCAGTTGGCCCGCTTCGGGGTGGAGCTAAGCCGGTCAATGGCTAGACAACGGTTCCTATACAGGTTGCTCGTTTTGGGCGCGATGTTTTTGATCGCGACCGCTGTTTTCGCTGCTGCGGCCCAGGTCGAGCGAATCGGCACCTTGTCTGCGCCCCCGGCTTCTGAGGCGCTGAAGCAAGCGGTCGAAGAAAAGGGATACCGCATAACGCTCGACGGCGGTTGGATCGCGGAGTTCTGGTTTGCAAAACAGCTTAAAACCGCGGCGAAGGATGTGCCCGGCGCGCTCTATCCGGAGTTGGCGAACGCAGAATTCGTTGGCGTGGTCAACCTGCCCAAGGGCATGGCCGACTTTCGCGGACAGGCAATTCCTGCCGGCGTGTACAGCTTGCGTTATCAACTGCTGCCGCAGGACGGCAACCACCTGGGTGTCGCGCCTAATCCTGATTTCCTACTGGCCATTCCAGTCGCCAGCGATCCCAATCCCGAGCAGGGTTACCTTTACAAGAAGCTGGTTGCGCTGAGCGCCAAGGCCACTGGCACCAACCATCCGGCGGTAATTGCGCTGGATACAGCAGGCGATCCGAGTAGTGCCATGGCAGATAAGCAGGGAACGGTGGTGTTCACCGTGGCCGTTCCATCCTCGGGGGCGAGCGCAAGCGAGAAGCTTGGCATCGTGGTGAAAGGCACCGCCGGGCAGTAGGAAAAAGACCAGCGCTTCTTTCCAGAAAATAAATCTTCCTGGGACTGCTCTCGACCGCTGTTTTTCTCCCCGGTGGTGTTGCGGAGTGCATCACCGCGATGAAAATTGCAACAGCGCTCCTCGACCCTCTCCAAATGCAAGGTAACTCACTGGTTCTGCTTGCGATACCGAACAGCAGCGAGCGCTGAAGGTGGCATTCCACGGATTTCCAGTTGCAGAATGCAACGAAACACGTCGTTGAAGAATGCAACTCGGGCATAGAGGAGATTCGCAACAGGGCTGTGCAAGACAAACAATCGTCGCCAGTTGTACGCCCTCATCGCAGCAATTTTCCTCATTCGCTGGTTTGGTACGCCGAATGCTTTAAGAAAAGTGTCAAGCGCGATGCAACCAAGCGCTGGCAGAGCAAGAAGCCCTCGGATGCGAGGCAGGAGGCGGTTATGACAGTTCTTCTAGTTCTCATGATGTTCGCAATCTTCCTAACCATTGATTTCTTCTATTCGAAAGCGAAGCACCCCGTGCTTCAGGCAGCCCCGGCAAGGCGTAAACAAGACGCGGCAGCGCGGTTGAAGCCCAGCCTGGTGGGCGGCTTCTCCGTCCCCGACAATCTTCGCTATCACCCCGGACACACCTGGGCGTTGAGCGAGAGCCCGAACCTGGTGCGAATCGGCATCGACGACTTCGCCTCCAAGCTGACTGGCAAGGTCGAGCACATCGTGCTTCCGCAGCGTGGCCAGTGGATCCGTCAGGGACAAAAGGTATGGAGCATGGTGCGAAACGGCGTCAAAGTTGACATGGTTTCCCCGATCGAAGGCAGCGTGGCCGACATCAACGAAGCCGTGGTCAGCGATCCGGCACTGGCGATAAAGGACCCCTACGGCGAGGGCTGGCTCGTAACGGTGCACTCTCCCGATGCCAAGACCAACTTCCGCAATCTGCTGGGTGGCGCACTGGCGCGGTGGTGGACGGAAGAGTCCTCGATGCGGTTGCAGCGGGTCGTGCCTAGCGCGCTCGGCGCCTTGGCCCAGGACGGCGGAGTCGCCATCGACGATCTCGCCAGCACCATGCCGGACGAGCAATGGACCAAGATCACCCGCGAGTTCTTCCTGACATAGCTGCCCGGATAGAACCAACGCCCCGGAGGCACCTCCTGCTCCGGGGCGTTTTTCGTGCGTCTTGGGTTGACTGCAAGTTGTTCGGCCGGCTTCTACAACCAGCCCTTGGCGCGGGCGATGCGGGCGGCCTCGACCCGGTTGGCGGCGCCGAGTTTACTGATGGCTTCCGACAAATAATTGCGCACCGTGCCCTCCGACAAACTCAATTCCGTGGCGATGTCGGAGCTGGCTTTGCCTTCTCCGGCGAGGCGCAGTACCTGGCGCTCGCGCTCGGTGAGCGGGTCGACCTCGTCGGTCCAGGCCTCGGCGGCGAGTTGCGGATCGATGACGCGCAGTCCGCGATGCACCCGGCGCACCGCATCGGCGAGTTGTTCCGCGGGCATGTCTTTCAGGAGATAGCCGGAAGCTCCGGCTTCGAGGGCGCGGCGCAGGTATCCAGCGCGCGCGAACGTAGTCAGAATGATGACTCGCACTGGGACACCGCGACGCTTCAGTTCGGCTGCGACTTCCAACCCCGTCAGCGTGGGCATTTCGATATCGGTGATGAATACGTCGGGCCGGGTTTGCTGTACGATGCGCAGGGCTTCGTCGCCCGAGCCTGCGCGGGCGATGACCTCGATATCGTCTTCCATTTCGAGTAACGCGGCGAGCGCGCCCAGGACCATGGCCTGGTCTTCGGCGAGGACTACCCTGATTTTGTCGCGCTTGGCGGCGGGCATGTTCTCAGTTTCGCAGAACCGAGGCCATGGGCGCGAGAGGCAAATGAATCACCAGACGGGTGCCGGCGGCGGTCTGGCGCTGGAGCGAGCCGCCGATTGCCTCCAGCCGTTCGCGCATGCCGCGCAGGCCGTTGCCCTCCGGACCATCGGCGCCGCATCCGTTGTCGGCAATCTCTAGAGTGCAAAGCTGTTGGTCGCGTCCCAAGCGGACGCTGCAGGTTTGCGCCTGGGCGTGGCGCACCACGTTGGTCACGGCTTCACGAAGCGCCAGGGCAAGCACGGTTTCCTGCGCCGGGCTCAGCGGGACCTCCGCGGCTTCGCAGTCCACGGTGATGCCCGCGGTTTCGAGCGTCTGGCGGGCGCGCAGGAGTTCGGCGGCGAGTCCCTGGCCACGATATCCGCTGATGGCTTCGCGCACGTCGGCCAGCGCGGCGCGCGAAGTGTGCTCGACGTCCTGCATTTCCTGCTTGGCACGCTGCGGGTCGCGGTCCACCAGCTTGCGCGCCAGCTCCGCCTTCAGGGTTATGAGCGACAGCGTGTGGCCCAGCAGATCGTGCAGGTCGCGTGCAATGCGTTCGCGCTCGGCAACTTTGGCGAGATGTTCGATCTCGTCCTGCGCGAGTTGAAGTTTTTCTGCCGCACAGTGGCTGATCGCCGAGTAATGGCATCCGAATCCTACGATGGTAATCAACAGCAGCAGCGATCCCCAAGCGCCTATGGGCAGATGAAGCCGGTAGGCGTAGAAGGCGAGAACGGCGAACTGAAGAGCAATCAGCACGGACACTCTGCGCAGGTTGGGGTGGAAACCGCCCGCAGCCGCTGCGTAGACCAGAAATGCTGTGGCACCGCCGTTGAGTGGGATAAGGACTGCCGCCATGGCAGTCATGGCCAAGACGCATGTCAACCTGTACGGGTCGCGATGCGAGAACGCCTGCAGGTATATCAGGATGAAGACAAGTCCAAAAGAAGTATTTGCCACCCAACCCAGCGCACCAGTATGCCTTGACACCGGGTCCACGAAGAACCAGATCATGAAGGGGAGCCACAGGAGCGGCATCATGTGATGTTGGTCGTCGTTGGGATAAATCTTCCGCCAGATCGTGCGAAGGATAGCCATCGCCTGCTCCATGCCTATTGTTGTCTGGAATGGGTCTTGGGCACAACCGTGTACCAGATCACGGCCACGGCCGAAATCGCCACTCCCAGCCAAATCCATTGGCTATTGAAAGTAAGCGCCGTAAAGATAACCATGGCCACAGCCCAGAGAATCCATTGCGCAGTTTTGCTTTTCATAACCACGTTCCGATTCGCCTTCAGCGCCAAATTCGACAGCCTACATCAACTGGCCACTGGCAACTGACTACTGACTACTGCATTTTCATCCATACAACTTGCCTTCATCCCGCCAGTAGCCCCAAGCTGCCAATCCCAGGCAGATCAGGCTGAACGACAGCAGACCCTCGACGTGCTGCCAAGTGGAAGCCGGTACCATCCCCATGCCGACCACGTTCAGTGCAAGCTGGCTCATGTGGTAGGCAGGCAGCACGTTGGCGAACACTCGCAATTCGTGGGGCAGCATGAAGAGCGGGATCCACAGCCCGGAGCAGAACGACATCGGGAAATAGATCAGATTGACCACCGCCGGAGCGGAATTCGGTTTCGCGAAGTATCCGATCGCCAGTCCCATCGAACCGAAGGGGATCGAACCCGCGACCAGAATGCCAATCAAGCGAGCGGCCGTCGCCAGCGGCAGGCGCACGCCACCGAATGCGGTCCCAACGGCGAGCAGCAGAAGCATGATCACCGTACTGAACACGACCG
>Ga0208034_1000844_pt1 | contig 21523 bp, 16 predicted proteins | sample June2015DPH_8_10_FD_184699 | JGI IMG/M metagenome (GOLD analysis project Ga0208034, IMG submission 184699) | Peatland microbial communities from SPRUCE experiment site at the Marcell Experimental Forest, Minnesota, USA - June2015DPH_8_100... | ecosystem: Environmental > Terrestrial > Soil >...
GGTTCGCTGCGCCGCACAGAACGCGCCCTTGACGGCTCCGGGCCGCTCTGAAAAACCCGCCGCTAAGAAAGGAAGGTGGAATTTTAGGAAGGCAAACTTGACTGCGACCGGCCTTCTCATGGAAGGCCATCTCGTACGTTATCCCAAACGGGCGTTCAGCCACGCTCACTTACGCCATGGCGATTTCACATTCGCTATCCCACACCCCACACTGAACCGCAATCATTCCGAATCGGAATAGAATCCTGAGGGACGCGGTACAAGTAATTGAGAACTCGATGCGAACTTTCTGTTGGTGCTCGGTCTTGGCGCTGTTAGCTGCTCTGGTTTATCCGGCGGGAGCCGCAATTGGACCCTCATTCTCGCTCGACTATTCATCGTTTCACGCAACCGATATTGTGCTGGTCCGAACCGTGTCCGAGGATGATTCCTTTGAAGTTGTTGAATCATGGAAAGGAGACGTGGGCGTTGGCGAGCGCCTGGTCGTCCCGGAGCTTCGGCCGGCTGCGGATGCCGTTCCGATTTCAACCTATGCCCAATCGTGGCCAAACGCAAATGGGTCGGAAGCGATCCCGAAGCAGCCACTGGGCTCACACATGATTCTCTTTCTGCGCAGAACTGCGTCTGCAGGCCCTCCGCTAGAGAGCGACCGCGTAAGTGGGCGTCGCGTATGGCTGCCTTCGGACTTGATGCACTCGATGAAGGATTCTGTCGTGTGGGTAGACGGGAAACAAATGTATTGCTTTACTGGAGGCCGTGGTGAACCCAGCACGCTCAACCCCATGCCAGATTCGTTGGAGCAACTGCGGAATCGGGTGTCAGAGATTGTCGATATCCAGCGAGACATGGAGGCGGCGCTCTCCACACTTGACGGCCATCAGCGGGCTGAGGCGCTCAAGCCCTATGTTCGTTCGGAGAGCTTTTCGGTCCAGCTATTTGCCCTTGACCAGTTAGGAAGGTCCGGATCTTCAGCGGCGCCGACGATTCGGGAAATGTTGGACGACCCAGCTTTCGCCGACCATAGCTCTGTCTTGATCGAAGAGCTTGTAAAGGCTGGGGGTAGGGCGGTCGGAGATGACCTCAATAGCCGCTTACTGCAGGAGTTGGCCTTCTGGAGATCCGCCGCGCCTTCTCTCCCCCAAGGCTGGTGGAATGCGGACCCTAGCATCCATGCGCCCCTCCGAGAAGAGTTCGGGAAGACGGCCTGGTGGCGGGTTGGTGGTGGTTAGCGTGGATTAGGGAGTTCGCTATCGGAGAAGCCGAGCGACTGGAGAATGGCCTTCAGTTGATCGACTTCCTCTTGCTCGACCTCAGAGAGGTACTGCCAAGCGGAGTCGGATTCGATTCCCCACAATCCGCCTGAGGTGATGACCTGGCAGACGCCATTGACAACAATCTCGGCCTCAGCCCGTATACCAACGAAGGCGAAGTCACCGTTCTGATACTGCTGGTGACGGTCCTCGAAGCCTGGGCTTTCCAGATAGCTGGTGTCGGGGAAGGGTCGAATAACTGCCTTGCAGTGATACTCAGGATCTGATTCACGGTAAGAGTTTCGATCTTAGAATGGTCTTCTGTAGCCTTCGAATTAGACCGTGTCATTCACTCAACGCACTGTTCCTTGGAAGTGGGAAGTAATCTGGCACCGAAGCGCAACTTCTTGCACCCGACGCTGGCAATATCTAATCTTTTCAATAGGTTGCAACGGAAGCAAAATTGCATCACTCTTTAGAGGTTGGGTTTGTCCATCCGGCTAACGCTCTGAACAGACCCGCCTTTGCCGCAAGTGGTTGCGCCTGTGCTGCAGCAGGCACACCCATATCCGTGAACACCGCAAGGTGTTCGAGGTAGAAGCTTCAACCCCGCAAACCCTGATTCTCAACCACGGAGGTAGCAACTTGAACAGAAAACTAGGATGGTCGATGTGCTTGCTGGCGCTGGCACTTTGCAGTCTGCCGGCGATGGCGGGCAGCACCTTGTACAGCAACCTGGGCACAGGAAGCACCGTTTACAACTGCTGCACGGGCTGGACGATAAGTGGCACTGGCAGCATCGGCACAAGTTTTACTGCTGCCAATCAGTTCCAAGTCACCAGCGGTGGTAATGTCTCGCAGATTGACTTTGCCGTTGGCTTTGTGTCCGGTTACGGAAACTCGTTCTATCTGGACATTGATGCCAACAGCGGCAGCGACACGCCGGGCTCGGTGCTGGCCTCGTTTACCGGCCTCTCCAGCAGCACTGAATTCGGACAATGCTGCGGCCTGGTCTCAATCACAGGAATTTCCGGACTCAGTCTTAGCACCGGGACCAATTACTGGATGGTGATCGGGCCTACGAGCGTCAGCGGCAACACGTGGGACGCGTGGAACTTTAGCAACAGTGCGACAGGTCTTGACGAGTACTCCGAAGACGGTGGCCTGACCTGGAATAGCAACGGCACCCAGCCGCAAGGTGCATTCCAGATCATTGGCGGCAGCAGCACTACTCCGGAGCCCAGCTCCATGTTGCTGCTCGGCACTGGATTGGTGGGGGCATTCGGAGCGATTCGCCGCAAACTGCATCAGTAATCCTCCGTGCACTTCACTTCGTGAGCCGGAGCCAACCAGCTCCGGCTTTCTTGTTGCCCATCCCGGTGACGCGCAAGCTCGAAGCCCGGTCGCATCGCTCTGCTGGAATATTTGGAACGGGAGAGCGCAGAGCCCAGGTATCCCGCCTGCTCAAGTTACGCGGGGTTTACGCTTGTTTGGAACCGATGTCACCGCCCTGCTCGCTCAATTCGCGCAAGCAGTCCGGCCATGAACTCCTGCCGCTTCTGGTCACCTGACTCTGCCCGACTTGTTCTCAGGTGCTTTTATTGCACCTGACTTTGCTTCTCAGGCACGGCAGCCGTGGGTGACTTCGACTTCTTAGGACGCACGCGGTGCGTCTGACTTCACCAGTTTTTCGCGCACGATCTGGTAGGTATTGCCCTTGTGATCGTCAGCGGCTTTCCGGTTGACGATTATCCATCCATCGCGTTCTAGCTCCGCGAGACGATACAGGATGGACCGCTTCTTCAGGCAGCAGTTCTCTGCGATGGTCTGGACCTTGGGTGAGCACAAGCCCGCGTCGTTGACATACGTGGCAAGAGCGATAAGAACATGGCGTTGAACTTGGTTTCTCGGACCGTAGTCCCGCACGGCTTTGATGATCTCGAAACTTTTCATTGCGCCACCAGCAGTCCGGCGCGGAGCGCAAAGATCTTGACAAGCTGCGGGTTGATGATTGGGCGGCCGCCCGTCCACTGCTGGGAAGTCGGTTGCAGAGTTGTGCTAGACTTCGAGTCAGACATCAGTCCTCCTCCGGAATGTTGTCGAGTTCACAAGCCCCTTCACCGGGTGCGTGTTCACAATACCTTTCGTTGGTTCCGCCCCGGGTGCAAACCGGGGCGTTGCTTTTCAACTAAACAACGCAGTCATGTTACCTGATGGCCTCGTAGGCCGCACTGTGCAAAACCGGAGCTTCTTGGCTACACCCCCGCTGATTCAGAATCAAGTCCGCCGCCTTCTGGGCCTGCCCAGCAGCGATCAGCACTAGGCGAGAGTCCTTCTTGAGCATCCCAAGCCAAGACCGCAGGTAGGCAGCGCTGTTACGAATTGTCTTGTTCTCGATTCCAGTGAAGCCGCATAGGAATGCAGCGCCCATCTCCGCCACCAGCTCCTCCGTACTGTATTTCTCGTCGCCAAAGCGCTCGAATGTGGCGAGGGTGGATCGGTTGAGCCGGCGGGGATGTCCGGTGCTGTGGGTCAGCTCATGGAAGAGAGTCGAATAATACTCTTCGCCATTATCAAAGCTGACCCGATCGGGCATCTGAACCAGGTCTAACGACTTGCTGTAGCAGGCACGATGACTGCCGTGTTGAATGGTGGGCTTGTCCAGCCATTGCAAGACGACCTGATCGCACCTTTCGATGGGGTTGATATTTGGGACTGGCTCCGTAGCCTCAGCCGGCTTTACCGGCAGCCCCTCGCATTGGCTGGTGTTGAAGACGGTGTAATAACGGCATAAAACAGATTTCCGCTCGATGATTTCCTCGCCGTCCTGAACTTCGCGGGTACCGAACTTCCAGAACACGACCGGAGAGCCCTTTTGGCCACTGCGAACATGTCCTCCAAGTTCTGTGGCCTGCTTGAAAGTCAGCCAGTACGGTGATGCGTAACCGCTGCTGGCCAGGATCCAGACATTGATACCTCGATACGGGTGCTTGCTTACCAGGTTGCGGGGAAGCCCACCCTGCCCTGGTGTACTCCACGGCTTGTGCCATGGTGCGGTACCGGATTCGAGTTGTTTGATGATTCGATCGGTGATGATCTCGTAAACGTTTGCCATTGCAATTCCTTCCTTTCGGTTGATTTGGTTGTGAATGGAAAAGGCCCCCGCCCAGACGTATGCGTCAGGACGAGGGCCTGTTAGTTGAGTGGGGTTTTGGTGGGGTTAAACGAACAGGGTGGCTATCAGGCCACCCTGAGTTAGGACTTACGCTTCAGGAGTGTTCGCACCGGCAAGGACGACAGTGCGTATTCACGAGGGCCATAGCCGCGTTTTTGCCGGTTGCTGGTGTCCCGCAGACGTAACGCTCCGAGCTGCACCTTCCACCGGATAGTCCGGTCTGACCACCCGGTTGTCCTTCTGACAGTTTCCTTATTGACCCACAATTCGGTGTTCACGTTTTCGTATCCCGCCTTATCCGTGACCGCTCACGGATAGGCACCAACAAATATTATGCCTGAGCGCTCTCGGATGTCAACTTCTTGGTAATGGGCAATAAATGAAACTGCACCACTATCAAACGTGCTCGTGTGTTGCCATGTCGTTGGCCGTGACCGCTGTCACAGACAGCAATCCGCGAGCCGTGGATACTCAACGGCAAGTCCGCAGACTGCCATCAAAGGGGAAGGCAAGGGGGATGCAAACATCCGGCCAAGCTCTTGACGGTCTGCGGGCCTTTTGTGATTTCCAGTTCCATACTTCTTGGTTACTTTCGTGCGCCCTAACGTGATGTCACAGACAGCGGTCTGCGGTCCCGTGAATACTGACCCCGAATCTTCTTCTTGGTCACCCGCAGGGGATTCTCGGAGGAGACCCCCCGAGGAAGGCGTTCCCGGCGACCTCCGACGAATTTCCCTGTTGGCCAGTACAGCCCGTGACTCACCTCGCGGGCTGTACTTCTTGCTGCGCAATTCAAACTGCACCACTACCAACTTCTCGAGTCCGTTGTTTTTCCCCGGCAAATGGAATAAGGTTTTCTCCTCACGCATGTCGAAGCAGAAAAAGAATGTCAATGCCGTGGCTCTAGGACGACTCGGCGGCCTAAAGGGCGGAAAGGCTCGCGCCCATAAACTCACGCCAGAAGAGCGAAGTGAGTCGGCGCGGAAGGCTAGCCAAGCACGCTGGGCTCGGGCAAGAGGAAAGTTACGAAACCCCTAAAATGCGCAGCTCGATCTCTGCCGTTTTTCTGCCGCTGATTGGATACCCCTGTTCTGAGCTTTCCTAGAATGAAAGTTGTTTGTATTCAGATAGTTAGGGGCAAGTGGGGCCCAGTGTTTTCCGCTTTGCCGATTTGTTGGCTCCTGGACGAAAAGCACACGCTGATTCTGAACAAGTTATGGACGCCTGACGAGGTCAAATCCCGCGGCACTGAAAATCAATTCCGCACAATTAGGTCGAGTTTCGCCGAATTTGGGTGCAATAAGACGCGCCATATCCCGCGACATCCCGCCACTGCAAAATAATTTAATAACGCACAGCTATTGCAATTGTTGGAATTCGCTTGCAGTAATGTTTGAATTGCGTTGCAGCAAGTTTGAATTATCTTGCAGCCATCCGTTCCCAAAGAAGAGCTTGAACTGATCCAGGATGGTGTTCCTTGCTCATCCGACCTCGTGTCTCGGCACGCCGGGTTCTCCGGTCCTGTTAAGGAAGGACCGTGACAATGCGGGCGTTTCTTGCTAGTTTCAGGAACAAGGCCGCAGGGTTCTCTACAGTTGACTGAATGGCGGAGAGGGAGGGATTCGTTCAGAGTCAATTTTGTTAAGTTATAGATAACCCGTCGACTTACGCATAATCTATTGTTCTTAAATGGGTTGCTGCCTCCTGATCGGTGTTCGACGCTCCCGGCAGCGTCGGCCATTCCAATTCAAAACTCCCAAAAAGGCTAAGAAAAGCTAACAAACTACCTGGGCGCCGAAGTCGCCTTGCAGAAGTGGCGCCGACCTAAATCGCTGGCGTTTCTTTGAGTCACCACCTCCGTCCCGCCAATTCATAGATGGGTTACTCTGTCTCCAGTACCAGGTAGTTCAGTGTGCCGGAACGCTCAATCTGGAGCACGATCGGTTCCCCCGGCTTGAGTTGCCGCAGTGCTTTTTTCAGTTCCGCCAGGTCCTGAACGGGTGCGCCGTTGACGGCGTGAATGACGTCTCCCGGCTGTGGGCCTTCTCCCAGGAGGGTGCCGCTGGACGTCCTGGCCGCCACCAGCACGCCACCAGGAATGCGCAGGTCCCCACCCAGCATTTCTTTCAAGTCGCTGCTGATGTTAATGGCCACCACGCCAAGGCGGTTCACGACATTGTCGGGACCACTGACCAGGTCTGCAAAACGCATAGGATCGTCCGGCCGCTCCACTACGGGAACTGAGTAGGTCGCATTCTTCCCATTTTGCAGAATGGTAATCTCCGCATTCTGGCCGATCTTGTAATTGTAAAGATCGAGCGCGAACTGGCGGACATCTTCAACCGGATTGCCGCCCACGCTGGTAATGATGTCACCAACCTTGAGACCGGCTTTGTCAGCTGGAGAACCCGGCATAACATCCTCCAGCAATACGCCGAAGTTCACCGGCAGATGCAACCCGGCGACCAGGTCCGGCGTAATGGTACGAAGGGAAACACCGATCTGGCCGCGGTGAACATGACCCTCGGCACGGATCTGGTCGTAGATGTTGCGAACGACGCTACTGGGAATGGCGAATCCCAAACCCTCGTTACCGCCTGATTGCGAAAGGATGAAGGTGTTGATGCCAATCACATGTCCATCCACATCGACCAGAGGTCCGCCGCTGTTTCCTGGATTGATGGGAGCATCGGTCTGGATGTAGATGGAGGGATTGTCGGGATCGATTTGCCGCGCAGTGGCGCTAACCACACCCATGGTTACCGAATTCTCCAGGCCGAGCGGACTACCGAAGGCGAAGACGACTTGGCCTTGCTTGAGCTCGCTAGAATCGACAAGTTGCAAAGCAGGCAGACCCGTCATGTCGATCTTCAGCACCGCCAAGTCGGATTGGCGGTCAACGCCGATCAGCCTAGCATCGATAGGTCCGCGAGGCCCCTCAGACGGAAATTGCTTCTCCAAACCTTGCAAGCGCACGTGAATCTTCCGCGCGCCCTGCACGACGTGCGCATTGGTCACGAGATATCCGTCCGACGACAAGATAACACCGGTGCCAATGCCGTGCTGAGGCGCCAAATACGCTGTGTCGGTTCTCTCGTCCTTACTGCTTAGGCCAAACCCAACGGTAAGAACCTGTACAACCGACTTGCTCACCTCGGCGGATAACGCTTGCACCGACTGGCTGAATGCGTGCAGCGGATCGTTCTTTGGCAGCTTTGCGACTTCGGCAGAACGAGTCGGCTGTTCGGTTTGCGTCGAGGAAGAGAGTGGCGCCATCGCCAATGTGACGGCGACGATCGCAAACAAAAAATGGCGGCAGTGCATGCGCGTCATTCTACTGGATACCAACGACACAAACCGGAATTCCCGCTTAGTTCCGGTTGAGTTCAGGCTTTTGTACAATCCGCATTCCTCGTTTGATTTAGCATTCCAACAACTCACCCAGAATCTCGTTTCTCGGTTCTGACAACCTGTCTGAGGACTAGCTCACTCGAATTCAAGAGAACATCTTGCAGAATGGCTGAAGGCACAGACTGGGCGAACTGCACTCCGCTTTATTCTATTGCCGCAGCAACATGGCCATTCGCGGAAAGACGAAATGGCCGGCAGCATCGTCGATGACGTTGACCTGGCAGGTGTAGAAGCCCGGCTTTAATTCTGAGAGCGGTACGTCCAACTGAAAGACGGCTGCATGCCGGTTAGGAACACTGATTTCCTGAACCTCAGTCAGCGACGTCTCGTAAGCCTTTACATTGCCCTTAAAGAAGGAAACGTTACTTAGCAGCCGCACCGCGTTTTTCGCATCGGGGTTGGGGTGGTTATCGGGCGTTCCGTTACGGCCGCTCACAGATGCAACAGCTGCATTCCCGCTGTGCGCCGGATCGTAGACTTCGTAATAGAAATACAAGTGCTGTCCACTGGAGAACACTCGCGTCACGCTCGGCACAATTTCCGAACCGTTACGAATCAGCGGATCGTTGGGATCGTGCTTGCCAGCGGGCTGGACCTGGCTGGCCATTACGATCGAGCTCATCTTCAACGGCGTGGACTTGAGATCGGGAACCGTGAAGTCAGTCTCAAATGCTCCCATGCGCCCACTCTGGTTTTCGCGTACGACGATCTTCAGGTGATATTTCCCCGGCGACAGGACCAGGCCACTGTCGTACTGAACGTTCTTGCGCTGCACTTCATTCGCGGCGTTCACCGCGAGTTTCACGGTGTCACGTATACCACCCGCGGGAAGTTTTTTCTCATCGGTCACCAGTCCGAGCACATCCAGCGTCGCCTTGTCCTGATCACGACTCCGGCTGAATGGAATCTCCGAGCCGGGAACGATGAGCGAAATCGGCACATAGTACTTGTTGTCGGCGAGCCGGAAGTACGCGGTCGCCAGGTAAAGCGGCAGATCGGTGCTGGGCAAGTCGGATGCGAGCTCTTTCTGAAGCTGGCGCTCACGGTCCTCCTTGTTGGAGTGCTTGAAATCGGCTGCCGCGTAGTAACCTTTGCGATATTCCAGCTTTACGCCAGGCCGGTTGACTCGCACCGTGATGCGCCGGAACTTTCCATCGCGTGCCAGATTAGTGCTGTGATAGCCCAGGAGGTAGTAGAGAGAAGTATCGTCCTGCACGCCGCGGAAGACCTTGGTAAAGTCGTTGGAATCGAGATAAGCACGGCCGCCGGTATCGGAAGCCAACGAGACCAGCGTCTCCTGCGTGGTGAAGTTGGAATTCAATGCGTTGAGCGTGGCCTGGCCGGAGTACGGCGACTTTCCGCGTAGGCTGGCGTTCTGCGCTTCGCCGCCGGGAGGAAGCGCCTGCAAACCGCGAATGTCCATCGTGTAGATGGCCATGTTCGCCAGCACGGCCGCGTTGGTAGCTGCCCGTAGCTCCGACTCATTCTCGATGCCGGTGCGGTCCATGCCGCTGGAGAAGTAGATGAGCGCTTTCTTTTGCGGTACGCTGGCCACCTGCTGCGCGATGGTACGCATCGCCTGCAATCGGCGATCGGTATTGAAGATGTTGTATTCCGTGTCGTCCACGGTGAAGGAATTAGCATTGTCGGCAGTTCCTTCGGTTGTGCCCGTGCTGCCTTCCTCGAAGCCCGCGCCCGCACCAAGGTTGAAGCCCTCCAGAACCTTCTTCAGCTTTGCGCGGTCAGAAGTGAAATCCTGATTCACCGTGATGGTGTTGCCGAGCGACACGACCGACACCAAATCGGCGGGTTCCATCTGTTTATCGAGGTAGTTCTGTGCTGCCTGGGCAGAGCGCTCAATCTCATCGGGTTGCATGGCCGACAAATCGAAGAACAGGATGATGAGACGCCGGTCCTTGATGGCTTGCTCTTCTGTCGCGGGTGCGGAGTCTGGATTCGCAGCCGTAGCGCGCGCCTTCTTCGGCGTGGAACTCAACAGGTTCACTTCCTGGGTCGGCAGGGCAGGCGTGTTCTCCATGTTCTCAATGTCGAAGGTGGACACTTTCTGCGGCTTGTTGTCCTCGAGGACAGCAAAGTCCTCAGGCTTCAGATCACGAATCAGATTCCCACTCTTGTCGCGGACGGAAATATCCACCAGCACCAGGTCGGTTTCCGCCTTGAAGGTGTATCCCGCCTGCTGCGCAATGACAAAGTTCGGCCATAGCAATGACGCGACCATCGCGCACGCCGTTAGCTTGTTCATCGTGTGAAGACTTCGCAACATAAGCTTTCTCTGTTCAAAACCTGAACCGGGCCGTCATCAGCATCGACCGCATCGCGCCAACCGATATAACTCGCCCGAAGGTGGGCGAGTTCAGTACCGTATCGATGCTGGTGTACACCGGATGGTTGAAAACATTCGTCGCCGACATTCGCACTTCGAACATGCGCGACTCTTTCAGTGGAAAGACTTTTGTCATCGCCATATCGAACATTACCTCGCTCGGACCCTCGATGCTGTTGCGGCGAGCATCGCCGTATTGACCCAGCGGAGGAGCGACAAACGCCGCGGTGTTGAACCACTCGGCGATGCTGGGATCAGAAAGGCTGACCGGCTGGCTGGTGACGTCGGGCCGCAAGGTCCCGTTCACGCCGCTGTTCACATCGCCGAACGACCCAAGGATGCGGGGCGTGAAAGGAAATCCTGACGCAATAGTCCAGTCGCCGCTCCATTGCCAGTCGCCAAGCACTTCGCGCGCGATACTTGGTTGCGTTAGCCATCGCTTCTCGTGGCCGAACGGCAGTTCCCACAAATAATCGGCGGTGAACTTGTTGCGCTGGTCGAAGCTGGAAAGTCCGTATTCCGCCTTCAGGTTGAACGGGTTCTGTGCCACCAGGGTCTGTCCAGTAATGGTGCCGGTGGGACTGACCAAGGCCGAACCTGCGCCGATGGTCGAAGCATTGTCGAGCGACTTCGACCACGTGTAAGTGCCACCGAGAGAGATGCCGTGAGCCAGCCGCTTGCGCAGGCGAACCGTTCCCGCATTGGCGTTTGAGTCCGCTACCGAATCTTCGTAGTAGAACGCCGGCACGGTAGGAACGAGCAGCCCGAGGGGAGTCCGATTGGGCGCATCCAGCAGATCGAGGTGCGTTCCTTTGGTGCCCGTGTAATCAAGGTTCAACACCAGTGTTGGCGTGATTGTCTGCTGGATGTCGAGGTTCCAGATCTGCACGTAGCCAAGTGGATAATTCACATTGATTGCGTAGTTGTTGGTGACGGTATTCACTGGCGGAGGCGGAAATCCGTTTTGCAGCGTCAAGTGCGTGGTTTGCGACTCGACGTTGGTCTGGGTGATAGAAAACGGCGGCTGGAACGCCAGGTCCTGGGCAATATTGGAGTAGGCGGTCGTGTTGTAGTTGATGCCATACCCAGCCCGCACCACAGTCTCTTTGAAGGCCTTCCACGCGATGCCCATACGCGGCGCAAAATTGTTGCGGTCGGGATTTACCAGCGTGATCGGGTAGGCCGTTCCGGTTAGTGGGCCGACCTGGCCAGGCAACACCGGGGCGACGGCGGCGAGCCCAGGCGCGATATTCAAGTTGGCCATCCGATTGTTGATCTCGCTGAAAGGCGATACATATTCGTAGCGCAGACCGATGTTGAAGGTCAGATTGCTGCGGAAGCGCCATTCGTCCTGCGCATAGAGGTCCCAGGAATTGCCGCGGAAGTGATAGCCGTACGCGCTGCCGCCGTACTGCACCGACGTCTGTTGCGGCAGACCCAGCAGAAAGTCGGCAAAGTCAAAGCCGGTTTCCGTCACTGGAGTGCCCCCGATAAACTCTGATGTGTTCAGTCCAGTGAAGACAAAACTGCCGCGCGGATTGCTGGCGGTGTCGGTATTAACCTCAAGGCGCCGGAAATCTCCGCCCCATCGCAAAGTGTGCTTCTTATGGGTGTAGATCATCTGGTCCGTGAACGACACGGTTTGATTGCGATCGGAGACCGGGTTGGTGTCCTGAAGACTGCCAAAGTGGGAGAAAGAAAGATTGGGCAAGCCCCAATCGAGGGGATTCTGAGAAACCCCAGTGATGCCCAGCAGGCCAGTAATATCGGTGTTGGAGGCATACAGATTATTCGTCTGAATCGTACTGCGGTTGTAGTCAACGCGGAAATTATTGATCAGGCGGCCGAAGCTGCGGACGTAGCCGACGGGCACATCGTAGCCGTGAGTGATGGTCGTTCCACCAACGCTGGGATAGGGGTCGGTTAGGGTCTGGTCAGACTCGTGATAGTGGAAGCCGACGTTCAGGTTGTTCTGCGGGCCGCGATTGCGTCCGCGTCCGGGTCCGGCGGATGAACCGCCCAGCGCCTGATTCAGGCGAATATTGAAATCGTTGCTGTCATTCTTCGCAGCGGTGATGTTACGGAAGTTTTGGATCTGGCCCGGTAGGTTGGGCAGCGGAATATATGCGAGCAGACCTTGGGCCGCGGGGTTGATCATGCCCTGCGGAATCGTGTCATTCGCAAACGGAAGCCCGGTTGCCGGATTGAATATCTTCACCGGCTGACCGTTCACCAGCGTTTGCGAAAAATTACCGCTGCGCTCCAGCAGGGTCGGCACGGTGGAGAAGAAGCTGTACGGAGTGTCACCCAACGTGCCGTTGTAATGCAGGAAGAAGAAGGTTTTCGAGGCGCCGTTGTAGATGTGAGGGATGATTAGTGGGCCGCCGATGGCCGCGCCAAACCGCTGCTGCAGATAGGCAGGATTGATTGCTGGCTGGCTCGTCAGCGAAAATGGCGCGGCGTTCAGTGCGGCGTCATTGGCGGAATAATAAATGGTGCCATGCGGCTGGTTCATATTCGCGCCGCGCCCCCCCATCCGCATGGGACCTCCGCCGCCACCGCGGCCTCCCGGTCCGCCGAATCCGCCGCCCATGGGTCCACCCGCCGCGCTGGTGATGCCTCCGGGCTGCCCATCTTGCTGGTAGCGCGAGCGCAACTCATCCGCACTCATCCCAGCAAGGCTCGGCGAGTTCGAACCAGAAACTGCGACCGACTCTGTCGCGATGGTGGGCGGCACACCCGGAACCGGCATGCCTGAAGGCGTAACGGAGTCACTGCCATTCGCTTCCTGTTCTCCACCCGCCTCACCTTGCAACACCGATAACGACTGGAATCCTCGGTTTTCCATTCCCCTGTTCGCTGTTCTTCCCTGCATGTTGCCTTGACCGTATTGGGAGTGAGACAGCAGAACGATCTCGAGGTCGACGCGAGGATTCTGGTTCGAGGGACCAACTGTCACCTGTGCCACAGCCGTGGCGAACGCCGCCATCTGGACCCGCACCACATATTCGCCATCGCCGGGCAAAGAGAGTTTGTAGCTGCCATTAGGCTGGGTCCAGCCCACGACCTTCTGCCCCGTGGCAGGATTGATGGCGGTCACGGTGGCTCCAGGGACAGGCGTGTCGCCGGATTTCACTACGCCTTGAAGCGTTCGAACCTCAGCTATTGGAGCCGCTGTCTGGCTCCAGGAAAAACAACAGCAGAGTAAGACGGTAGCAGCGGCCGAGAAAAGAGCAATCCTCTTGTTCACGACGAACTTCTTACCGGCCGCGAACGAACTGACAAGGAGCGGCATGAGCGCCTCAAATATGCTAGGAACTTACTTCTATTTTCTATGGAAATCGTTCCCACCAGGCGGGCACCAATTTCCGCAGGTCAGTACCGCGTCGAGCTCTAAAATCAACTTTCTATTCAAAATGACTATTCACACAAATCAGCTGAGTAGTTCCGTAAGAAAAGTGCAGAAGCACCAAACAACGCTGGCCAGCGTAGCTCAAAGATCGTGCCGAGCGCCATGCACGCCTTCTCAGTGAACAACCACTCGAATTCGGGCCATGGCGTTTGCGACCTGGCTAAGAGAAGCACGGTGCCTGATATCGGAGCTGACCTGAAAGCCTCAGCGAAAGCAAGGAACACCACAAGACAGGCGGGGGCGTCCTGCAGTTAGATTCAATGGGACTGTATGCCCATCTCCTTTTCGAGATTGATCTGGTCGGTCTGAAATAGGGCAAGTGCTTTTTCCAGATTCGCTGCGGCGCTTGCCAGCCGACCCGAGTTGAGCGTCCTCTGTTCCAGTTGCTTCGAGATGGCTTTGACGTCTTTGCTGACGGCAGAGTCCGATTTGGTCAACTTCTTGGTCAGATTCTTCAATCCGGCTTCCTGTGAATCCGAAAGTGATTGCCGAAAGGTTCGATTTTCGCGCTGAGCTTCGTCAACGGAATTCTGTAAGCCGGTCGCCTTGCTCGTCAAACCCTCTGAATTATTTGCGCTCGAGCCCAGTTGCTGAAGATCGTGCGCCTGCTGTCGCACGGCTTCGGTGCTCTTGATCATCAGGCGAAACTGCCCGATCTGTTCCTCGGTGGCTTGTACAGCGACGGCATGTTTGATGGCCGCCACGTCTGGATTTTCCGCTGGTGCAGACGTCCCGCCGCTGGTACCTGTGGAGGTGCCGCGCCGACCTCCGTGTTGCCCAAAGACGGTGAACGGGAATAAGAAGAATAGGACGGCAATGACGGACACACTGCGAAGCTTCACAGGCCTTCTCTCTTGCGGATGTTGGATGAAGAAGAGCTTAGCGATACTTTATTGGTATCCGATCCTTGCCGAGTGAGTGCAGTTCGTCGGTGCTTACTTGGCGCCGAAAGTGAAATTTATGCCGGCGAAGTATTTGAAGTTGCTCTGGGAGCCGGCGTAGCTGGTGCCATTGATGCCGAAGCGGGTGTAAAGGTAGTCCACTTCGACTGGCCGCAACTGGATGTGCGGAGTAAGAGCGAAATCAAGACCGCCGCCAAATTCCATAGCAAAAGCGTTGTTGTTACTGCTTGCCGACACCAGTCCGGTCTGGGCATCGTAAAGCTGGGTATATAGATTACTGTGCGCCGCTCCAAACAGAGCCTCTCCAAAGGGCTGCAGCTTCCCAGAGTGTTTCTTGATCTGGGGACCGAACATGTAGGTGAATACATTGCCATTCGCCTGGCCGGCATAGCCAAGGTTGGTCAGCTGATTCTTGAGGCCGCTGCCCTGCGTGTAACCACCGAAGTCGGCCTTGATGCCGATCCACGAACTAACGTTATATACAAAGCCGCCGCCGCCACCGAACATGTTGAAGCTGGTAATCGGGCTGAGGTCGGGATGAACGTTGATAAAAGAAAAACCCACAGGTACTTCAAATTTGGGGTACTCCTGCGAAAACGCCGTAATCGTGAGTAACAGGACAACTGCAACCACAAAAATCCATCTGCTATTCTTCACTGATTAGTCTCCTATAAAGCATTGAAATATCTGTTTCTTTTAGTTATCGCTCCGCAAACGTCAAGCACAGACACACCCTCAAGCGCCCGGAAGCCTACTTAAGAGTTACCGACGATAGACCCCGCCTCTATCAAATTACTGCGGCGGCGGCTGATCCTGACCCTGGCCGGAAGGCGACATCTGACCCGGTCCACCCGGACCGCGTCCCTGGCCCTGGCGGCTCATCATCTGCTCATACTTTTGTTGCTGATCGGCATTCAAGATGGGCTTGATCTGGCTCGACGTGTCCTGCCGGATCTGCATCGTCTTGTTCATGCGGTCCTGCTGTGAAAGTGAAGGATCCTCATGCAGAGTCTGCATCTGCTTGGCCTCGTTCTCCAAGATGGGTTTGATCAGTTGCTGCTGCGCATCGCTCAGGTTTAACTGCCTGGTCATGCGCTTCAGTCGCTGATCGGCTGCCGTCGCTTGTCCGGGACCGTGTCCCCACTGACCACCGCCCTGTTGCGGACCCATTTGCGCGTAAAGCGCAGTACTGCCCACCAGCACTGCAAAGACCACGACCGTGTGCCGAAAACTTGTTTTCATTGTCCAACGCTCCTGAATACTCTTTGCATGATTAGGGCCGCTATGTACGCTGTTCCCGCCGTGAACGGCGCGTTCGACGTCAGCATCGTCATCCACAGATTTCCGAGTTTTTGTAAGATGCGCATCACGAATTCTGGCCGTGATCCGTGGCCTTAGCGCACAGTTGGGGTCCTGATTTCGGCTGAAGATGATCCAGTTCTCGACGCAAGGCATCGATCAATGCAAATACACCCTGGCTCTTCGCCACAAACGACGACACTGACTTAAGCGCTTCGGAGGGCAGCAAAGATCCAGAGAACATCAGAATCGGCACCTGCGGTTTGTTGCCTCGTACGGTCGCAGCCAGTTCAAGTCCGTTGCAGCCCGGCATGTCATAATCCAGTACCACCGCATCGATTTCCATGGAGTGAATTGTCCGGCGGGCTCGCTCGCTATTGGAATCGCACACCACGCGAAAGCCGTTAACCGTCAGCGTCTCCCAAAGCAGTTCAAGGATCACCTCGTTGTCGTCCACACATAAGACGATGGGCTCTGTAAGCTTTACGCCACCTATTTCGCGCGGGACGGAAGTTTCTGCGATGTAGTTCTCCACTACGGAATCTCCCTTCGACAACTGTCGCCGGCACGGTTTAGTGTCCGTGCTCAAGAAAAACAGCCTCAGAATGGCCACACCAAGGCGTTGCGCGCATCTTCCTTTACAGGCACTCCTTCAGCGGGTCTGATGACTAAAACCCCGGTGATTGCTTCGTGGAGTTAGGACTGCGTTAAATCGGCGTAAAGCTTGCCAAGCAAGCTAAGGGAGATTGAGTGAACCGCTGTACGACTTGTGGCTGGCGCTGCAAGCACCCAAGAGTGTTCAACGGCGTCAGTCCTCTCCCCACGCTGGCGAATTGCTCGCCGTGAGTGCTGCTGCTATTGGTGGAGATTGAACTTATCGCCATGATCGTCACTGTGATGTGCCGGAGGTGGCTTGGCCAGCCCGCTGCGTTAGAGGAGATAGCCTCGCCACAGCATGAATACCTTCGGCTGCTCGGTGTTCGACGTCGGTAATGAAGCGTAACCTGGGCCGATCCTTTGGACGAACTGCAGAGACGCGCATGGCTAACTCGCGCAAGCCTCCTACCTTCTTACATCGACTCCACGCGAAGACGGTGGTTAGCAGAAACGCAATCATGAGGGCCGCAGCGGTGGCGGCATGGGGAAGATCGAAGCTGCCGCCCCAGTATTGCCTCAGGCCGGGATTCCAGGTGGAACCATACAGCACGCAGACATGGACGAAATACACCATGAGCGACTGCTGGGCCAGCGCCCGCACCGTGCCGGATCCGCGTACAGGAAATCCCTTCACGTGGAGTGCGAGCCCGAGCGCCAACAGGATGACGCCGGCTCGCGTCGCAAATAGCGTCGGGCTCGTGTGCCAGAAGTCGAGAGCGGCATACAAACGCAATCCCAAGTTCTGCAATAGCTGACCACTCACAGCGAGAGCGGCGCCTAGCAACACCACTCCGCGGCCGAAGCGTAGCGGCGATGCAGTTTGCGAGGACGCGTACAGCATCCCTAGACCGGCGCCCAGCAGCACATATGCCGACCACGGGAACAAGGGAAATAGCGAACCGGTGGACCCATTCAGATAGGCTGCCAGTGTTGCCGGCAGACACCGCGGCCAATCCGCCGCCCACACATAAACCGTGGCAAGGACCACCACTGTGGAAGCGGTCAGCGCAACGGCCGCAAACCGCTTGGGTGTACGTGTCAGGAATACGAGCCCCTGAAGCAGAAGGAGACTTGCGCCGATGACTTGCAAGATATCTACTTGAAGAGCTGCGCGCCAGTCGTCGTTGTTCAACCATCGGATATCGGCGATCCGATGCACGGGAAAGTGCAGGGCATAGCCGAGAAGCAGAAACAAACCGAAACGGCGCACGCGGCGCCATACCGCTGAGGAAAGTGCAATGTGCTGGCGCCACACGCCGACCGTCGCTAGTGCAAAAGAGAACCCCGACAAGATCAAAAACCCGGGTGCCGTAAACCCCCTGATGAATTGCCACAGGTAGTACCAGTTATAGCAGACCGACTTTGCCGACTGCCCTGCGAAGTTGTTGATTTCACAGCCGGACAGGATTGTGACGAGGGACAGTTCTACGCGATGGAGCCCGCGCTTCCGGTCGCTCAGCTAGAGCCGGCAAACAGTTCTGTATGCATGAACGCATGAGCCTGACCGGAAGCTTGTTTCGTTTCTTGAACACTCACTCGTGATGCAGGTCACAGACAGCAATCAGTAGACCTTAACACTGGAGCGGGCTCCTTGCACGGGCACCGTCATGCTGATGAGCTAATGGAGGCTGGCAAGTCACTCTCGATCTCCGAGCAGCCTCTAGAACGTGACCCTCACCCCGAGTTGGGCGGCGAAGGGAATGCCGACGGTGGTGCCGGGTCCGAAGAAATCTCCCAGTGCGCCCTCGGGTATCTGAAGCTGGTTCAGGCTGGTGATAGGCACGGTTTGGGTGCAGCTTGGGTTCGTGCAAATACTGGTGACATTGGTGATACCTGTCACTGGATTTGGCACCATCTGGGATGGCGGAACCGGAAGCTGGACGACATTGACCGCGTAGTTCGCCCCGGGATTGTTACGGTTGAAGAGATTGAAGAACTCGACGAATGGCAGGATAGTCCAACGCTCGTTGACTTTGAAAGGACGCGTGACCCGCAGGTCTGACTGGATGTAAGGCGTGCCGCGGAATTCGTCGAGGCTTGTGTACACTCCATTTACATAGATGCGGGCGCTGTTGTCCGCGCTCGTGATGGTGATGGGGCGGGCGCTCTCAGCCTGATTGATGCTGCTCACTTCGAATCCACCAGGAATATGCACCGTGAAGGCCAGTACGAAGCGGCTAGTAACGTTTTCGCCAGATGGTCCGTAGTCTCCGGGTCCGAAAGCATTCAGCTGCCCGTTCTGCAGTTTGCAGACGCCATCGACATAATCAAACAGTTCGCCCAGCAGGCAACCCCATGTATCCGCGCTGGAAAGCGTGTAGTTCGCGACCAGATTGAAGCGGCGCGTATTGCCTGCCAGATGCAGCATCAGCGCGTTGTACTTGGAACGGTTGTCGGACTCGAAGACATTGACATTGGGCACCACATTCGCCTGGTCCTGGGCATAGTTTGGGTCCGACGTGGGAATGAGTGGAGTGAATAAGTTGGTGCCGCTGGTATAGGGGAAGGCGCGGTACCCGTGAACGCCGTCCTCGTATACATAATCGGCGCTCATCAGCCATTGATTGTTGAAAGCGTGCTGCACGCCGCCGGTAATATGAATGGCGTAGGGCGTTTTGTAACGGGAGCCCACCAAATTTCCCGTGGCCCCGCTGCCGCCAGTCAGGCAGCCGGAGCCGACAAGCGCATAAGTGCCTGGGCCTCCGGTAAGGCTGCACGTTCCGGTGGTGAAGTTCGAGCTATTGACACCCTGGAATGCAGTCGCCCATCCGTTCTGTGCCAGATCGTCGTAGTAAATGCCAAAGCCGGCGCGAATTACGGTCTTCCCGCTGTTGCCGGGAGAGTAAGCGAACCCAAGGCGCGGCGCGATCTGCTTGTGGTAATCCTGCGGCAGGCTGGGCACAACCGGAATCTGCAATGCCTGCAGCGTTATGTATGCGGCATTATCCGCCTCACTTCGGCCCGAAGCAGTGAATAGTCCCCAAGTCGATTGCCAACGCAGGCCGTAGTTGACCGTGAGTTTGGGCGAGACTCGCCAGGAGTCCTCGGCGTAGAGGGCGAGACGCTGAACACTCTGCGAAAAGGTACCGTCGCCGGCAGGAGTGAAACTGCATGTTGAGCCGTCCGAAGCGGTGAAGTTGACACACTGCGGGTTGAAGGTTCCGAACACGCCGGGGTTCTGTATGTAATAGGTTGGGTTATTGACGTAGCTGGCAAGAGTCTCGGCTGTGCCAGGAAACGCCCCGCTCAGCACCGGTTCGTGAATGAAGTCGACTCCGAACTTGAGCGCATGGGTACCCACAATGTGGCTTAGGTCGTAGCGAAACTGGTATTTCTGTTGATTGCGTAGGTCGGGAAAAAGAGTAATAGGAGTAGCGAATTGGTTGTCGCCAAAGGTTTCAAATCCGGAGATGGTCAGCGCCGTGGAGCTGAAGGGAAAGGCCAGCGCGAAGCCCAGATTTGAGTTCCGAGTCTGCGTGAGATGCAATAAGCTGGCGTCGAGAACCAGATTGCCAACCGTGTTGGAATTGAAAGTATAGGTATTGCTGAGCGCCACATTCCAGTAATTATTGTGCGTAAGCAGACCGGTTGACGGCAATGTTCCCTGCGCCACCAGGGCGTTGTTCGTTGTATAGCTGTCTTCCGATGTACGCAGGAACCAACTCGATTTTGACGATTGCGACCAGTCAAAGCGCACCGTACCCATATAGTCGCGAAACGGAACCGGAACAAAGGCGGGGGTGGCGATAGAAGGAGCGCCGGTGATCAATCCCATTTGCGCCAATTGCGCGAGCGCGTTGAACTGCGTCGTGCTGGCGGGGCTGTAGGCGACGCTCGCATCCTCGTGCACGGCCTCGAATGAGGTGAAAATCCACAGCTTGTTTTTTACGATGGGACCGCCGAGAGTGCCGACATAGTTCTGGCGCGAGAACGGCTGCTTGGGATTGGGCGCCGGGTTCTCGATCGGGAAGCGGGCGTTAAGCGCTGCCGCGCGCTCATAGAAAGCCAAGTCGCCGTGCCAATCATTGGTGCCGTGCTTGGTGGTGATCACGACGGACCCGGCTGTCGTCCACCCGGTATCCGCTTCTTCATTCGAGGTGCGCACGGCAAATTCCTGAAGTCCGTCGGGCGAGAAATTTTGCAGGAAACCGCCGATCCAGTCGTCGGAGTTGTCGGCACCGTCAACCGACAGTTCGTTGTTCAAACCGGAGCTTCCGCCGGTGGAGACGGCGGTTATGCGCGCCTTGGTAGGATCGGAAGGCTCGACCGGCTCAGTTCCGGGTACGAGATAAGCGATGTTGGCAAAACTGCGCGCCGGGAGCGGAAACGTTTCGAGGTCCTTGCTGTCAACTACGCCGCCACGCACGGCGCTCGACATATCAAGCGTTTCGGTCGTAATCCCGGAAGAAGTCCCCTGCACATTCACCGTCTCGTGTGCGCCTGCGGGTTTGAGCGTAATGGTGATATCGCGCACCACACTGACTGCGGTGTCTACATCGGCCGCGGCCTCCGCGAAACCTTTGGCCGTAACGGCTACCTGATAGGGACCGGGCAGAAGGCCCTCAATGCGAAATTCTCCGCGATCGTTTGCCGTTGCCTCGCGGGCGATGGAGGATCCTGTTAACCGGACAACGACCCGGGCACCCACCACTCGCCCGGCGCTTTGGTCTTGGACCACACCTCGCAGTGTGCTGGTGGAATTTTGTGCATGCAATGTGGAAGGGAGAATCAAACTTAGAAAAACAAGGCTAGCGATTCGAAAAAGGCTTGCGGCTCTTAGGTTGGATTGCATGACTAGCTCCTTCCCACAGCGAATTGAGAAGAGTCGGTGCCGGCTCTCGCGCAGTGGCTGAGATTAGCGAAGGAAGCGAGTTACTACCATAGGTAGTAGGTAAATTTCGCCTACGACGCATGAAGCGAAATTTGATAGCGCTGCAGTGATTTCCCTTAGCAGCCCGTGGTGCAAGTCTGGATACGCAGGCAAAAAATGTTGAAGTATCCACAGGCTTGATTCGTAGAATGTGCGCATGGCAATGGGCACGCGCAAGCAACGGGAGAAGCAAGAGGACATCT
>Ga0208034_1000846_pt1 | contig 21508 bp, 18 predicted proteins | sample June2015DPH_8_10_FD_184699 | JGI IMG/M metagenome (GOLD analysis project Ga0208034, IMG submission 184699) | Peatland microbial communities from SPRUCE experiment site at the Marcell Experimental Forest, Minnesota, USA - June2015DPH_8_100... | ecosystem: Environmental > Terrestrial > Soil >...
AGTGAGGCTGCCGGATGAAAGGCCGGGACCATAGAAACCTGTCGGCGGTCTTGAACTGCAGATCGGAAAGTGTTTTGTTGTTGGCGCGGCGCATCTCGCTGTTGATCTTCACGAAGCGCGTGACCGGATCACCCGTTCCGTTGGGGTCGAGTTCGTTAATCACCTTCTGCAGGAAGGCGTCGCTCACCTGTAGATCATGAACCCTGTATTTCGGCTGCTCCTTCTTCGGAAACACGACGACGAGCGGGCTGGACACGTCGTTTCCGGCACCGTTCGCGGCATAGACCAGCGGCACGGTATCGGTCGGCATGTTCCAGGCGAACGCAAACATGGAAAACAGGCCCGGCTTGCCCCCAGGCATGGGCCAGGCGCGAAATTTCTCATTGCCGACGCGCACTCCCGCTTCTGTCCAGCTCCCCGAGACATTGAAGGTGGCGAGGTCTGCCATCCCCAGATACAGATAGTGCTGCTCTGAATCCACGGTGACAATCGGCGGTTGCGTAACGACGGTCAGGTCGCGTTCGGCGCGGCCTGTCTTTCTAAACAGGTCGTTCGAAGTCGCTTCGACGATCAACTCCGCATTGCCCGCCTGCAACTGGGGAGTGGTCTTGACGCCAGCCGTGAAGTTCCAGGTAGTGTCGGGCGACTTCGACGGCTGCGCCATCGCAAAGACTTGGTGCCGACCACCATTCTGCTCGACGAACGCTTGCAACCTGCGGATGCCACGCGGATCACGTACGCGAACAGTGATGGGAGTAGCTTGGCCCAGGGAAACGACTGCAGACGGGAGCTCGACAACGGGTGTCGCTGATCTTGCCACGAAGAACACGAGCAGCAACACAACAAGCGCAAGGACGACAACAATGAGTTTTCTCACATCCCAGTGTAGCTCCCGACAAACAAAGTAATTATCCTCCGGCAGAGCCGGAGGCTTTACGGTTGCTGGCCCCTCAAAGGGGCGGATCGCAACCGACAAAGTCAAAACCAACAACTGCGAACCTCGCATCTGGACGCGAGCCTCGCATGCGAAGAGAAGCACACTTCCGGAATTGTCAAACTTCTGCTGCCTCCCCGGCAGAGCCGGGGGATCTCCTTACGGATTAGCCGGTCGCCAGGGATGCCCAATTGGGTTCCTGCATCGGATTGAAATGAATCGAGATTCCTGCGGAAGATCGATGTCGGGTGATGAGCAAAAGGAAAAGGCTGTGACTTTGGTTATGCTCTAGCCGACAACTCCCGCGAGAGAGTTCCCAGCGTGGACGCATGTACCGTCACAGCCCTTGATGCGATCACCGCTTTCGCAGTTCCAAACCCCAGCTGACACCTCGCAATGCAGTCGGTTTTTTCGGGTCTGGTCGCTCGCCGAGTCACCTCGCCAAGCGGATCACCCAGTCTACTTCGGAACCGGCAACTTATTGGAAGCCAGCCCTTTCGACCGTCGACGAAACCAATCCTAATACAGAAAGCGCGCTATAGATGCCCGGGGTTGGTGCAATCTGCAGATATTTCTTTGCATTAAGGGTGCTGTGCAAGTTATTGAAGAAAAGCGGCTTGCAATTCTCGTCGTTGGAATCTCGTAAGTTCTTCACAGTGTTTTCACAGGACTGGATGACAGAAATACACACGGCATCCAGTAACGCCGCGTTCAACAGCGTTCAAACTCTGGGCTTTGCAAAGACCCTCCAGGTCGTCCCTCACGCTGTCATGGTCACAGTAACCTGATGAAGTGTGAGGGCGAGAGGAAATCCGACCTGATGGGCCAGTGAGCCTGTTGCCTGCCAGGATTCGTACATTGCGCCGGAGCCCGTGGAGCTGCTAGGCTTGTAGCGAAGAAAAGGCGAACATTATTCGCGGAGGGTTGCATGACCCCGTCTCAGCAAGCCCTGGCCCCACGATTAAGTACGACTCTCGATACCGTTCAGGACATTCTAGGGACGCTGGTTTCACGTTACCGCACAGACGAAGTGCTGACGTCCGTGCGACAGATTCCAGCTCGCGAGGCAGTGTTTCAGCCCATGCCGGACTGGGTGAGAAGTGAACTGTCTGAGGCGTACCGGGCAAAAGGGATCAAAGAACTGTATTCGCACCAGGCTGCCGCAGCCGAGTTAGTGCACGGCGGCAAGAATGTTGTCGTGGTAACGCCGACGGCGTCGGGTAAAACACTCTGCTACAACCTTCCGGTGTTAAATGCAGTGCTGGAGAACCCCGACACTCGTGCTCTTTACCTGTTTCCGACCAAAGCACTGGCCCAGGACCAACTTGCCGAATTACACGACCTTGCCCAGCGGCTGGATGACCGGTTTGGAGTGTTCACCTACGATGGCGATACACCGAACGATGCGCGCAAGGCCATCCGTGAGCGCGGAGATATCGTGCTGTCGAACCCAGACATGTTGCACGCCGGAATCCTGCCGCACCATACCAAGTGGATGCGGCTGTTCGAGAACTTGCGCTATATCGTGCTGGATGAATTGCACACCTATCGCGGGGTTTTCGGAAGCCATCTTGCAAATGTCCTACGGAGACTGAAGCGCGTCGCGCAGTTCTACGGCTCCAATCCGCAGTTCATCTGCTGCTCCGCCACGATCGCCAATCCCGGCGAGCTGGCCTCGCAACTGATCGAGAGCGAAGTTGACGTGGTCGAGGAGAATGGCGCGCCAGCTGGGGAAAAGCTTTTCGTTTTCTACAATCCGCCGATGGTCAACCGAAATCTTGGCATTCGGCGCAGCTATATCAATGAGACGACACGCGTAGCCAGGGAACTGTTGGCGCGAAAGCTACAGACGATTGTCTTTGCCAATAGCCGCTTGCATACGGAGGTCCTGCTGACCTATTTGCAGCAGGCGAATCCGCCAAGACCCGGCCAGCCGGAACCGATCCGCGGCTACCGCGGCGGATATCTACCTGGGGAACGTCGCGAAATCGAACGTGGGCTGCGAGATGGCCGAATCCGCGGAGTAGTGGCAACCAACGCCCTTGAACTGGGAATTGATATTGGATCTCTGGACGCTTGCGTGATGGCGGGTTATGCGGGCTCGATTGCGTCCACATGGCAGCGTGCCGGGCGCGCGGGGCGCCGCAATGGATCCTCGTGCGCGGTGTTCGTTGCGTCTTCTGCTCCGCTCGACCAATTCATCGTTCAGCATCCGGACTACTTCTTCGGAAGTTCGCCCGAGCACGCACACATTCAGCCCGATAACCTCGAAATTCTAGTGAACCACTTGAAGTGTGCTGCGTTCGAGCTACCACTCTCGCCCGATGAGCGATTCGGCAACGTGGAGTTGCCTGAGCTCTGCGAACGGCTTGCTGAAGCTGGGTTCCTGCAGCGTAGCGGGGGCAACTGGCACTGGGTCCAGGAGAGCTATCCAGCAGACACGATCAGTCTGCGTTCGGTGACCTCCGACAATTTCGTCATTATCGACACGACAGGCGGAGAAGACGGAAAGCCGAAAGTGATTGGTGAAGTGGATTTTTCGTCCGCTCTCACCACCGTCCATCCCAAGGCGATCTACATTCACCAGGGGCAGCAGTACCACGTTGAGCGGCTTGATTTCGACCAGCGCAAGGCCTACGTGAAGCACGTGGACGTGGACTACTTCACCGACGCCATCCGCTACACCCAGGTACGGATCCTTGAAATTGCCGAGGAGCAGAGTATCGCCGGCCCGGCAGCGCGAGCGCACGGCGACGTGCTGGTACGGTCGCAGGTCGTCGGTTTCAAGAAAATCAAGTTCTTTACGAACGAGAACGTGGGCTCCGAAAAGCTGGAGCTGCCCGAGAACGAGATGCACACGACGGCGTTCTGGATAACGCTCCAGCATGAACTGCTGGCAGGACTGCCTTTCACGCTTTCGGAGCGGCAGAGCGGCATCTTCGGGTTGATCTACGCGCTCGCGTCCATGGCGACGCTCCTGTTGATGTGCGACCGTCGCGACATTGGCACTGCTGTCGGCGAACGCCCAACGCATGGGGGAACCGCTGTGGAATTGCAGGCACTTGCGAGTGCGCCCGATACCGAGAAGGAACTCTTCGAGCCGAACTTGTACCTGTATGACGCGTATCCCGGAGGGATTGGATTCAGCGAACCGCTTTATCGCATCTGCCAAGTGCTTTTGACGCGCACGCAGGAGCTTATAACAGCCTGTCCGTGTGACAGCGGATGTCCGTCGTGTGTCGATCCCGCAGGTGACCAAAGCGAGCGTTCCAAGGAAGTAGCTCTGGCGATCCTCGGCAGGTTGTGTTCCTGAGAGGCGGCAACACCTAATAAGAAGAACCGTAGGTATTCAACGTACCGTGACTCAGACGACAGCAGATCGCTTTGCCCGGCTAAAGGCGTTGCAGCGCCCCTCAGTCCTGCCTGTGTCAGGACACGCGGCCGGGCCGGTGGAGAACCCGGTCGTGGAACAAGCGATTGACTCCGCTTCTGGCTCGGTCATTGGGGCGGAGAGGCTAGCGCTGATTCTGGGGGCCACGGTAAAGCGGAACCGCCATGGTGAACACCTGTCGCTGCACTGTTGGCATGGTGATCAAACACCGTGTGCCCCAGATGCCGTGGCACTGCGGTTGCTCGCACCGAACGCGCCCGATGATGTTGCGGACGCTCAGCGTTGGCTTTTTCTCGATACGGAGACAACTGGGCTCGCCGGCGGGACGGGAACATATCCTTTCCTGATCGGCCTTGCGTGGTGGGAAGGCGGCGGCCTTCAGGTCGAGCAGCTGTTCATGCGCGAGTACAGTGAGGAGCGGTCACTGCTTGCCGCGCTTGCCGAGCGGATGGCCGAACGTCCGGTGCTGGTCACTTTCAACGGAAAATCGTTCGACTGGCCACTGCTTGAAACACGGTATCGGATGACCCGAACCATTCCTCCGCCGACACTGCGAGCTCACCTCGACTTCCTCCATCCAGCACGGAATCTGTGGCGGCTGCGGCTAGGCTCTGTAAGACTGCCGCAACTCGAACGCAATGTGTTGGGATGGGACCGAGGAGCAGATGTCGCGTCGGAGCTGATTCCACGAATCTATCTCGACTTCGTGCGCGGGGGACACGCAGAGCCGTTAGTGCCAGTCTTCCAGCACAACCAGATGGATCTCCGCGGGCTCGCAGGACTTTCGGGCCGCATCCTGTCAATCCTCGGCGACGATCAGGGGACTAATCAGGATGGATTAGAGCTGTACGGTGTCTCTCGCATTTGCGAGAGACGTGGTGAGGTGAAGCGTGCGCGCAAACTGTACGAACAGTCGATTGCCTCCGTTCTGCCGCAGGAAACCGATCGCGCAGCTCGCACAGCGCTAGCGCGACTGGCAAAGCGTGACGGGGACCTGGCACGCGCACACGAGCTGTGGGAAAGCGCATTGGGAAACTCTCGCGAGGGCTACGAAGCTTATGAGCAGTTGGCAATCTACTACGAGCACGAAGCTCGCGAGCCGGGACGCGCGCTGGCGCTCGCGCGTGAGGCGCTCGCCCAGCTCCGTCGTGCGAACCAGGCAGGGACGATCGCAGCGACGGAATATCGCCGAACCAAGGCGCGGTTCGTGCATCGGCTGTTGCGTCTCGAACGCAAGGCCGGCCGGACGCTGCACGACGCATTGGACGCAGAGACACTCGGTTCTCGATTGGTTGCAGCTGGGCTGAGTCGGAAAAGGTGAACGTCCAAGCGATCGGCGGTAAACCGCTCGCAACCAGCCCAAGGGCAAGGGAAAGTCCCGCTCTGCTGCAGGGATACGGCTTGCTGTGCGCGCATTGGGTGCACAGGTCACAGACAAACTCCACGCGACGTGGAACCATTAGCAACAGGTAGTGCGGAAGGAGATTTTCACTTTCGCCCGCTCCCTAGGGAAGCCACCTCATGCTGACGGGAATCCACATCCTGCTTACTTACCAATGCACGGGCGAGTGCGATCACTGTTTTCTGCACTGCGGGCCACAGCGCGAGGGGACGTTCACCCTCCGCCAACTTCGCGAACTGTTGTTGGAGATCAAGAAGATCGGAACAATCGACACCGTTTACTTCGAAGGCGGCGAGCCGTTCCTGTTCTACGCTGTACTACTGACGGGGTTACGAATGGTGTGCGACGCGGGTTTACGGGCTGGCATCGTGACCAATGGATACTGGGCGACCTCGCCGGAGGACGCAGAGCAATGGCTGCGTCCGATGCTCGACTTTGGCATTGCTGACTTCAGCGTGAGTGATGATGAGTTCCACAGCTCCAAAGGCGACGAGAGTCCCGGAGCCATTGCGTACCGCGCGGCAAAGAAACTTGGATTGCCTTGCGCGAAGATTTGTATCGAGCCACCGACAGTCGCTCTGACGTCTGATTGCGGCAGCGACAAGGGCCAGCCGGTTACGGGTGGTGGAGTTCTCTTCAAGGGCAGGGCTGCGGAGAAGCTGACCGCGGGTCTGCCGGTGCGGCCGTGGCAGGAGTTAACCACATGCCCACACGAAGAACTTGCCAACCCTGGGCGGGTTCACGTGGACTCATTCGGCAACGTGCATGTGTGCCAGGGAGTAAGTATTGGCAACATGTGGCGGACGCCGCTCTTCGAACTCGTGCGCACCTATGACGCGGCAAAGCATTCGATCATGGGCCCTCTGGTCGAGGGTGGACCGGCGCGCCTCGTCGAGCGGTTGGGGCTAGCAGTGGCCGACGCTTACGTTGACCCTTGCCATCTCTGTTACACGGCCAGAAAACTATTGCGGCCGGCGTTTCCACAGTTTCTCGCACCGGCGCACGCCTACGGATTGTGAGGATCTCCATGCGCAAAACGGCTTTACTACTCGCTCTCGTTGTTTCGATCGCCCTCCAAGCCCAGGATCTGAAACCGATCCCACTTCCAACCCCACAGACGGACGGGGGACGTCCGCTCATGCAGGTGCTCAAGGAACGAAAAACCCAACGGGAGTTTAGTCCCGAGAAGTTGCCTATGCAGGTGTTAGCCAACCTCCTTTGGGCCGCATTTGGGATTAATCGCCCGGATGGCAGACGCACCGCACCTTCGGCGATGAACTGGCAGGAGATTGATATCTATGTCGTGATGGGCGATGGTCTGTTTCTGTACAACGCCAAAGCAAACCGTCTTGAGCCGATCCTGGCGCAAGATGTGCGCGCCGCCACGGGGACACAATCGTTTGTCGCCACTGCACCTTTGAACCTGGTTTATGTCGCAGATCTCAGCAAAACCGGACAAGCGGGGAATGAGGCAGAACTCTTCACTGCCGCTGACGCGGGTTTCATCAGCGAAAATGTTTATCTCTTCTGTACCTCCGAGGGCTTGGCAACGGTCGTCAGAGGATCTGTGGATCGCGCCGCACTCGCCAAGGTCATGAAGTTGCGGCCGGACCAGAGGATTCTGCTGGCTCAGTCTGTTGGCTATCCGAAGAAGTAGATCTCCATCATCTTCCTATGGTCACGGAACACAGGCTGGGCGACATCATCGCGAACTCTGTAACCCACGGCGTCGGGGCGGCACTGGCTCTCGCAGGAGCGGTCGTGCTGGTGGTCACTACGGTGGGTGGCACCCCCTGGCAGGTTGTCAGTTGCTCGGTTTTTGGCGGTACCCTGGTGCTGGTCTATGTCTGCTCTACTCTGTATCACTCGCTCGTCCGCACCCGCGCGCGTCATGTGTTGCGAATCATTGATCACGCGGCAATCTATCTTCTGATCGCCGGAACCTATACCCCATTCGTCCTCGTGCCGCTGCACGGGCGGCTGGGATGGCTTCTGTTCGCCATTGTGTGGAGCCTCGCCATCGTGGGAGTTGTCTTCAAGAGTTTCGCAGTCGACCGATTCGCGATCGCGTCGGTCGTGGTGTATCTGGGAATGGGCTGGCTGGTCGTTTTTGCAATGCGCCCGTTACTGCACGCTCTCACATGGCACGGCATCTTCTGGATTGCGTTGGGTGGACTGTTCTATACCGCGGGCATCGTCTTCTATGCTTTCGACCGCCTGTCGTACTTCCATGCGTTCTGGCATCTATTTGTGCTGGCCGGAAGCACCTGTCACTACTTCGCGGTGCTGTTCTATGTTGCCCAGCCTCGTGCCTGAAACGCAAAAGCCTAGTTACTGCTGGTGTTCAGCTTTTCTCGGATAACGTCTCCGACGCGTAATCGCGTGCCAACGCGGGCTCGGCGGATTCTAACGCTCAGCAGGTCACATGGAGAATGGCGTTGGTCTTCTCGATGCGCTGATTCAATATCTTCAGGGCTTCCTCCGTTGGGAGGATGAGCAATTCAACTTTGCGCCGCTCAGCCTCACGTTTGACCTCATCCATGACTGGTAGTGCTCCTTCGCCCGTGCCGACCACCAGGCGACGACATTTCCATGGGATCTCTTCTTCCACCGAGAGCGGCGTGTGTCCGAAGGCTTCGCGGAACTTCTTGGAAGCTTTCTTCTTCCGCTTTCCCACCTTGCCTCGGTCGATCACCACGTCATAGCCGTACTCGATGCCATCGATCCGAATTTGCCCAACTGAAAACTGCTGGAACTTCATAGCGGACCTCGGATAAAGGATACAGCCACGCGGCTGCTGTCCCATGAGCACAGCATGATGGAAAGCTGAGGATTATCCTGTAGGCACGGGTGGAGGCCTGAGCATGCTCGAGATCAAGTCGGTTCGCATGGAATCTTCGGCCGATACCAACCAAATTTGGGCAGGCACATTTCATCTGAGATGCTCTTGATTGCAGAGATTTTCGTATGGGTTTTTCACTGTCTAACACTGCCGCGACGGATCGGGGGCACCCGCACACCATAAGCCTGAAACTGCGCGACACAAACCAGCTCTTCAATTCGATGGACCCTTCTCCGTTCATTGACAAGGATCTCGACGACGACGCGGAAGAATTCATCGTAAGCTGGGCCCAAGAATTCCCTCCGAACGCTCCCATCAAATTGCGTATCCACTTGGAGCAGTGGCCGGCCGAGGACCCCAAAGAACTGATCAAGACGGCCGTCCACAACCATTTTGCTCATCGTGCCAAAATCACTGACTTGGAGTTTAAGCGCCTCCTAAGACAAGGCCGCACCAGTCTTTTCATCGGGCTGCTGTTCTTGGCTGCGTGTCTATTCCTCAGCAAGATGTTGTTAGGTCATGAGGCTGGCACTTGGGCTGCCGTCGTGCGGGAGAGCCTTACGATTGCCGGGTGGGTCGCCATGTGGCGACCGATGCAGATCTATCTTTATGATTGGTGGCCTCTCCTACGACTGCGTCGGGTTTTTACCAAGCTGAGCCACATGCCCGTGGAACTCGTTCAAAAGGGCAAAAGTTGAGTAGCCACGGCCTTGGGTAGTCCGCGGCAACCGAGCACTTCGGCTTCGCCCGATGGCAGGGGCCCTGTGACCTCAATAGCGTCCTGTCTTGGTTTGCTAACAGACCTCTGAGGGTTGGAATTGCGGCGGTCGCCACAGGTTCGGCACGGACGGGTCGCGTGGAAGCTGGTGTGTGAACGTCACCGCGATAACTTGTGTAATGGGGATATTTCAACAACTATCCGAAGATCAGCAGGAACAAGCCAGTTTCTGTATTGCCGACAAGTACGAGCGACCAACGCAAATCAAACATGACTGCAATTGAATTCCAACAATTCCAACAACTGGCTACTGACAACTGTTGTTGTGCAGTGTAGAATCCAGCCAGAAACGGTTTTAAGGTGATCTTGTGAAAAAAGTCACAGCTTGTGTCTTGTTTGTTCTTCTCGCTCTGGCGCTCGCCGGGCCGACCGTTGCTCATGCCCGGACGAATTCCACGCAAACCGAGGCACAGAAGAACTCGCAGAAAAACTGGAAGAAAGCTAACAAGGAACAAGCCAAAGCGCAGAAGAAACAACAAAAGGCCCAAAAGAAGGCGGCGAAGAAGTACAACAAGAATCACCCGACCAGGACCACGACAACGTAGAATGCCTTAGAACGAACTCCGAGGAAAAGCTTCTGTACCCCGGCCTTTGTGCAGATCGGCCCGCCCAGTACCCTCCCCTACACATCCCTCAACTGCTCTTCCGTCATTCCGAAGTAGTGTCCGAACTCGTGGATGACGGTCAGTCGAACTTGTTTGCGCACCGCGGCCTCGTTGGGACAGATCGCCTCGATATTCTTCTGGTAGAGCACGATGTAGTCCGGACCCGTCCCCAGATGGAAAACACTCTTGTGGGTCATGGGCACGCCGTGAAAGAGACCCAGACGTAAGCGCCTCGGTTTGCCCGGCTCGGGTGGTTCCTGGCCCGGAGGCAGGTCCTCGACCAGAACGGCGACGTTCCGGATCCGGCTGCGAAACTCCTTCGGCAGAGAATCCAGCACCTCTTCGACCAGCTTGGTGAACTCTTCGCGCTTCATGCTCCACGACACAATCTACAATAGAACCCAGCAATGAAACTGGAAACTCGAAACTTGAAACTCATCCCTCTGAGGGCCTCCGGCTCATCACTGTGCTGCGTGACTAACTGGCTTGGCCTGGCATACTTCTCGCCGTACAATGAGCGTGGACGGGATGCCTGAGAATTGTGTCCGGCGAAGCTCCAGGCGTAGCCGTCCAGATCGGGGCTGTGTGGCTCGACCTAAGGGTTGGTCTTTGAACTGGCTGCTATCCAGAGTTTTCCCCACCCGAACCGGTTTTCGCCTTCTCCACTTAGCGGTTAAATCCTTATTTTGCAATATTTTGCCTCTAAGTCTTTTGAGGGCAATATTTTGCGCGGAAAAATTGTATTTGTTCCTGTGTTTTCAATATTTTGCAATGATGGGGGGAGGGGGGAGGGGGACCCTAGAGAGACTGTGCCGCGACCTGGTATCGGTTTGCCACAATGGAATGAAGCAAGCAAAACCAGCCCCGAATGGGGCGAACGAGCTTAGCCCAGCGCTTCAGCGCTGGGTAGAGTGGGAAATAAGGCCAAGTCCCGTAGGGACGGCAGAGGTTGCAACACGCTCTCTAGAACCCCACCGAAGACGCTGCTCGTCTCATATTCCGTGTTCTGAGTCCAATACCGTGGCGTTGCTCGTTCCCGTAGTTCTTCTCTTTATGACCTCACAGCTTATGACCCAGCAAGCCGTCGCACAGCAGATGTTAAATCCGCCGCAAGCCATCACCGACCCCACCAAGCTCCAGAGCAAGACCGTCGCTGACATGCAGGTGTTCTCCATCGAGAAGCTGTACATGACGCGCGCGATCGGCGACTCAACGTGGTCGCCCGATGGCAAGCAGATCGCCTTCATCTCCAACATCAGCGGGCGCAACAATCTCTGGCTGGTGCCAGCGAGCGGCGGATGGCCGACGCAGTTAACCATCAGCGATCAGCGGCAGGCGCAGCCGGTGTGGTCGCCCGACGGGACGTGGATTGCCTACATCTCCGACCACGATGGCGATGAGCAGTGGGACATCTTCCTGGTTTCGCCCAAGACCGGCGACGTGGTCAACCTGACGACTTCTCCGGACAGCGCGGAAGAAGAACCGGCGTGGTCGCCCGACGGGCGGCAGATCGCCTACATCACCAAGCCCAAGACCGGCTCGACCTTTGAGATCGAGCTGATGGACGTCGCCACGCGTCACGTTCGCCATCTCACCAGGAACACGCCCAAGGAGTTGAGCAACTGGAAGCCTATTTTTTCGCGCGACGGCGAGTTCCTGGTTTACACGCAGTCGCACGCCGGCGGCAGGGATTCGAACATTTTCGCGCTCGACCTCACCAGTGGCCAGAGCACAAACCTGACGCAACATGAGGGTGAGTACACCTACGAAGCGCAGGACATCTCGCCAGACGGCAAGAAGATCCTCATCACTTCGGACGCGCAGAACGGCTATGACAATGTCGGCCTGCTCGACATCGCAAGCAAGAAGATTGATTGGCTGACTGCAGAGAAATGGCGGCTCAGGGCCGGAACGTTTTCGCCCAATGGCAAATCGCTGACGTGGACGGCCAATGTTGACGGCAACACCAACATCTATCTGTACGACATGGCGAGCCGGCGCGCCGACGCGTTGCCGCTGAAGCAGGGTGTGAACTCGCTCGGCGGCAATCCGCTGCCTTACAGCCGCGATGGGTCAAAGCTTTTGTACTACCACAACGGCGCGGACGCTCCCAGCGATGTCTGGGTCTATGACATCGCGTCGAAGCAGTCGCAGCAGGTGACGCACTCGCTGGTCGCCGGTGTGAACAGCGCCGATATGGTCGAGCCCTACCTGGTGCATTATCCCAGCCGCGACGGCAAGTGGACGCTCTCGGCGTTTGTCTATGTGCCAAACAATATCCAGCGCAACGGCAAGTTTCCGGCGATCGTGTACATTCACGGCGGACCGGCCGTGCAGACGGTCAACTCGTTCAACCGCTTCATCCAGTACATCGTGAACCAGGGATATCTCGTGATCGCGCCGAACTATCGCGGGTCAACCGGATACGGCAAGGAGTTCACTGACGCCAACCGCGGCGACGCTGGAGGCGGCGAGTTGCACGACGTGCTCGACGCGGCCCAGTGGATCAAGAAAAGCGGCTTCGTTGATCCCAAGAAGCTGATTGTCATGGGCGGCAGCTATGGCGGCTACCTGAGCATGATGGCGGTCACTAAGGCCCCGGACATGTGGGCCGCAGGCGTGCCTATTGTGCCGTTTGTAAACTGGGCCACCGAGATCGCCAACGAAGACCCACTGCTGCGCGAGTATGACCTGGCGACCATGGGCGATCCGGTGAAGAACAAAGCGCTGTACGCAGATCGCTCGCCGATCAACTTCGTGGACCAGATCAAAGCTCCGCTGCTGCTGCTGGCCGGCGCGAACGATCCCCGGTGTCCGCACGAAGAGGCGCAACAGGTGGCTGATGCCATCAAGAAGCGCGGCGGGTCAGTGCAGCTAAAGATTTACGAAAACGAAGGCCACGGCTTCGCGCGGGTGGAGAACCAGATTGACGCGTACCAGCGCGTGTCGGACTTCCTGAAGGTACATGTGCCGTCGCCGGGATGCGGGTGCTCGATTTATGAGTAGCTGTCAGCCGTCAGCGCCTTTCCCCGCGCGCCACGAATCCGATTTCTCTCTTCGACGATCGCCGCGACCAGGCCTGGAATGGTGTACTCCTTCGCTTCGATGTCCACGGGCAATCCGAACTCACGCAGCGTGGCGGAGGTTACGGGACCGATGGATGCTGTATGCACGCCATGGTAGTGCGCCGGCTTCTTCAAGGCGGCACGCGCGCTGCGCAATCCCAGCAACTCGACGAAGTTCTTCACGGTGGACGAACTGGTAAAGGTGATAGCGTGCGGTCGCAGTGTTCGGTTGGCCAGCAGGGCCCGCAGACGCTTCTCAGAAGACTTGGGCGCCACCGTCTCGTAGGCTTCGACCACATCGACGGCTGCACCGGCGTTGCGCAATTCCCGCGGGATGACATCGCGCGCAATCTTGGCTCGCACCAGCAGCACCCGCTTCCCTTTCACCTTACGCTGCAGCGATGCGACGACTGACTCGGCTACGTATTCCTTCGGCGTGACCGCCACTCGCAGGCCATGTTGCTCGATCACTTTTCTGGTTGCAGGCCCGATGGCGGCAATCTTCACATGCGCCAGCGCTGAGGCATCGACCTGCTTCTTTGCCAGCCGTGCGAACATCGCTTCAACGCCATTCACGCTGGTGAGAATTAACCAATCGTAAGTGGCAAGGTTCTGCAATGCTGAATCCAGCGGCTGGTAGGAGCTGGGCTTACGAATCTCGATGAAGGGAATCTCGATAACCCGGCAGCCCAGTTCGCGCAGCGCCGAAGAAAGAGCGCCCGCCTGCTTCTTCGCGCGCGAGACCAGAACGCGGCATCCAGCCAGGGGCAAGACGCTCCGTGAAATGTTTGTACGGGGATTGTTTGCCAAAGTAGGGGTCCTTCGACTCCGGCGTCGCAAAACCAGCGCCACCTCCGCTCCGTCGAAAATCATTCACCACGGAGAGCACGGAGGACACGGAGTCTTGGTTTCTATCGAGTCTTCTCCGTGATCTCCCTGATCTCTGTGGTTGATTTTCATCTCGATGAGGGCAGCAGAGAGAACTGTGCCGTCCCTACGGGACTCAGACTCATTTCTCAACCCTACCCAGCACTCCGCCTGCGGCTGCGTGTTGGGCTAAACTATGTCGCGCCTACGGCGCTGGATTTTCCGCCAGCACAATCCACTGGCAAATACCACGGTTCGTTCGCACACACACTTAGTAGGCCCATGTGACGCTCAGGATGACATGATGACCGCCCTAGTGCGACCTGACTACTGACGACTGGCTACTGACAACTGCTTCTTACGGCTGCTGGGGCGCGACTGCCGCCGCACCATACACGTCTTCAAGAATCCTGGTGGCGCCCCGGCGCAGCAGCGTGTCGCCAACTTTTTCGCCCAGCGTGACCGGGTCGCTGCCGCTCTGCTGCTCGCGCAGAACCTCAGTGCCATCCGGGCGCGCAACAATCGCGGTTAGCTGCAGCTTGCCATCCTTCATCTCAGCGAACGCACCAATCGGGACCTGGCATCCGCCCCCCAGCTTGTTCAGCAACGCGCGCTCGCAAGTCGTAGCTGCGTGGGCCGCGGAGTCGTCGAGAAACGCGAGATGTTCGCGCATCTCCACATCGCCTTCTCGGATCTCGATGCCGAGCGCGCCCTGTCCTGCCGCCGGGCACATGAACTCTTCCGACAGGACTTCCTTCACCAGTTCGGTTTTGCCGAGCCGCGTAAGTCCGGCGGCAGCCAGAATGATGGCGTCGTATTCGCCTTCCTCCAGCTTGCGCATGCGCGTGTCAACATTGCCCCGCAGTGGATGGATCACCAGGTCGGGCCGTGAGGCCTTCAACTGCGCCTGGCGGCGCAGGCTGCTGGTACCTACGCGCGCTCCATGGGGCAGCGCTTTGACGCTGTTGTACTTGACGGAGAGAAACACGTCGCGCGGATTGACTCGCGTGGTGATGGCGACCAGTTCGAAACCGGATGGCAGCCGAGTAGGCAGGTCCTTAAGGCTGTGCACCGCGAGATCAACCCGGCCTTCCGCCAGCGCCTCTTCGATCTCCTTGGTGAACATGCCCTTGGTGCCGACCTGGGCAAGAGCCACGTCGGTGATTTTGTCGCCGGTGGTCTTGATGATCTCGAGCTCGACTTCATGGCCGCGCTCGCGCAGCAGCGCTGAAATGTGATTGGCCTGCCAGAGAGCCAGTTGTGATCCGCGGGAACCAATCCGGAGGCGCGCCATCAGTTTCGCGCTCCCGGTTTTCCGCTGCTCACGGTGGTGGCATCCTCGTCGGCGGCTTTCCGGGGTTCCCGCAGGCCGAAGAGCTTGCGCACCAGATCGACCACGGTGGTGGCTTCCGAGGATTCGCGTGCCGCACTCTTGAGAGTAGTAATGGGCGTATGCATGATTTTGTTGATGATGCCGCGCGACAGCGCTTCCACCGCCAGTTCCTGTTCCGGCGAGAGCGTGCCCAGCCGGCCGCGTACGCGGTCAATCTCGGCCTGGCGGACCGTTTCCAGGTGCTCCTGCAGCGAAACGATGGTGGGCACGACATCGAGCGTTTGCAGCCGCGATTCGAACTTGTCCACCTCCAGTTGCACGATGGCTTCGGCGCGGTCAGCTTCGGTCCTGCGATCGGCAATGTGCGATGAAACCACCTGCTGCAGGTCATCGATGTCGTAGACAAAGATGCCGTCCAGCTTGTTCAGCTCAGGATCGATATCGCGTGGGACCGCGATGTCGATGAAGAACATGGGACGGTTGCGGCGCTGGTGCAGGAATCTTTCGCCGTGCTCCTTGCGGAAGATAGCGTGCGGCGCGCCCGTGGAGCTGATAACGATGTCGGCATTGGGAACGGTCTCGTAGAGCCGTTCGAATGGAATCGCCTGACCGTTGAACTTTTTCGCCAGCGCCGCAGCACGCTCGAAGGTGCGGTTGGCAACGTAGATCTGGTTGGCGCCATGCGCCAGCAAATGGCGCGCCGCCAGTTCGCACATCTTCCCCGCGCCCACCAGGTAAACGCTCTTGCCTTGTAAGTTGCCGAAAATCTTCTTGGCCAGGTCCACGGCCACCGACGCGATGGACACCGCTGAGGTGGCAACCGCGGTCTCGTTCCTGACGCGCTTGGCGACGGCGAAGGAGCGGGTCAGCAAAGCGTCGAGTTGCGAGCTGACCGCGCCAACGGCGCGCGCCGTGGCATAGGCTTCCTTGACCTGCCCCAGGATTTGGGGCTCGCCCACAATCATGGAATCGAGGCTGGAGGCCACGCGAAAAATATGACGCACCGCATCGCGCGCGCGATGTTCGTACAAATATTTGCGATAGGGTTCGGGATCGAAGCCGTAAAACTGGCGCAAGAAACCTTGCAGATCGGCGGAACCGTTGGTGGTGCGGGCCAACATCTCCACCCGGTTGCAAGTGGAGACGATCATGCCCTCCTCGATGCCGGGATAGGTCGCCAGCGACTTCACCGCTTCCGGCAGCCGCGCCTCGGAAATGGCAAACTGCTCACGCACTTCGACCGGTGCGGTTTGGTGGTTCACGCCGATGACCACGAAGTTCATGAAAGAAACCTGTGGGTACGGCTGAAACTATTCGCCGCCCAGGCGCCTAAGGCGATGATGAAGGCAAAGGTCGCCAGAAACGCCGCGCGGCGGCCGCGCCATCCAGAACTCCAGCGGGTGTACAGCAGCAGCATGTACACCGCCCACATGGTGAACGACAACAAGATCTTCGGATCGTAAAAGAACAGCGGGCCATACTTGTCGATGGCAAGCACGGAACCCGCGATTAGCCCCAGCGTCATAAACGGGAAACCGAAGAGCAACGAGCGATAGCAGATTTCGTCGATGGTCTGCAACGGAGGCAACCAGGTCAGCAGCGGCGCCGGGCGCTTGGACTTCAACGCCCGCTCCTGCACCAGGTAGAGCAAACTGGCGCCAAAGCTGAGGAACAGCCCGGCGTAGCCGGTGAAGATGAGCACCACATGCACGAAGATCCAACCACTGCGCAGCAGCGGCGACGTCAACGTGACTGGCTTCTGCCCAATCGCGGACGCGAACGTCAGAATGAAGACGATGGGGAAGATCACGACGCCCGGCGAGACGGTGCGATAGCCCACGAAGAACACGAAAAACACCACCATCGCCAGGAACGCCAGGATGGATTCCGAGTAGTGGATCGTAGCCAGGGAAAGATGACCGATTGCTACGGTGGACTCGACCAGAGAAACGAAGTGGAAGATAAGCCCCAGTCCCACGGCCGGCTCTACCACCTTAGCCAGAACGTTGCCCTGCTTGCTGAGCAGGAGGAGCGAATAGAGCAGCCCCACGCCATAACAAACCACCGCGACTCGGAGCCAGATTAAAGGCATAAACCCCACGAATATAAGGCTTCAGCTCAATTGCTTCTTCTAGGTTAAGTATAACGGGGTGGCCTGGAAGAAGGAGTGTAGTTATCACGTCCGCCTGTGATTTGCGTCACAAGAGGGTCGGCAACTGCATGAGGCACGAAGGCAGAAGCGCCCCCCTAGCTGGGATAGTGGAAGTACACGATGTGCTGCGAGGCGATGGTGACCCCATCCTTCGAGGCCGGCCGGAAGTGCCAGCGCGGCAGCACGGAAAGAACTTTTTGCTCAATGCCGTATCCGATGCCTTGCAGCAGCTTGGTTTGGACCACGTTTCCTTGCGCGTCAATCGTGACCTCGACGATCACGTCGCCCTGGACGCCCGCAGGTATGTCGGAGCGCGAGACCGGAGGATCGGGGAAGACTTCCGGCAGCGCGGGCACAACTTCATCTCCGGTAAGCGGTGAACCCGGCACGCGTCCGTAAGCAGAACCGCCGCGCGCGGTCTGCTCCGGCGCATCGTTCCGCGTGGCTTGATCCGTTTGCCGAATCCTCGTATCAGACTTGCGCGGGTTCGGCTTGGGTGTCAGCGCAGCACGAAGTTCTGGCCGTTGCTCGTTCGGCGGTGGTTGCGTCTTCTCTGGTCCCACCGGCGCAAGGTAAACGATGGAGATCGAGCCGGATGATCCCTTAATTCCCAGATCGACGTCAGAAGGCGCGACGAAAATCGCAGCGCCGCGATGGCTGAGCAGAAACAACAGCAGACAGTGCACCGCGAAGGAAGCGAGCAAAGCACGATTCCATCGCTGACGCCCAGACCACTGAATCTGCGTGAACATCAGAAATCCCCACCCTCGGAAACTAGCGCCTCTCCGCGCTAAGGCTTCGTCCGCCCCATCTTCTGCTCGATTGGCCGCAAGCGACCAGAAGGGGTTAGCTGCAACGATTGTAGCGCTATTCCACTCCGATGGAGTCCAGCAATATGGGCAGTTCGTGTACCTCCAGGCGCAAGCGGCGTCCGTGGTTAAGCATGTCGGGAATCTCGTCGAAGGCTTGCATCAGGCGCAACTTCACGGCAGCGTACTGTTCCGACTCGCTGAGCGTGCGCCCCCGGCTCACCGCCCAGGCGGAGAGCGCCTCCGGATGCAGAAAGATACTGACGGCGAAGATTGTCTTGCGGTCCGAGGTCACGTCGAAGATGAACTCGGTGGAGGGAGCTTCGGGATCGCTGCCGAGCGCCGCCCGCTTGCCGACGAAGTAGTACTGGTAAACGTAGCCGGTCTGTCCGGTATAGGTCTTGACGCGGCGGATGGTCATACGTGGGTCGCTACCGAAGAATATTCTAGTCCGGGCGCGGCTACCGCTCCGTCGGCCGCTCGCGCAGCATGGCCGCCGCCGTCTCCGAGCTGACAGGCGAGTAATACACCTCTTTGAAGGTGTACGACTTTGCCTTGGCGGCGAGGATGGGCAAGATCTCGATGTGCCAGTGGTAGTCGTCCTGTATGGTCTTCCAAAACCCGAGCGTCTCCGAGCGGTGCATGGTGTTGGGCGAAGTATGTAGCACCATGTGGAAGCCATCGGCGATGGTGCGAATGCGGTAAAGGGTGCGCCGCAGCAGGGCCGCCAGGTCGCGCATGGCTCCGGACTTCAGCGCCATGCGCTCGAAGTAGGCTTCGTGGGTGTGGGGAGCGACCCAGGTTTCGTACGGCACACGCGGAGCGTAAGGACAGCAGGCGATGTAGTCGCCGCGGACTTCGATGACGCGCAGCTTCTGTTCCTGCTCCTGCCGCAGAATGTCGCAAAAGACGCAGCGCTCCTTCACCTGGTAGTGTTGCCGCGCCGCCCGCAACTCGTACAGAACGCGCCGCGGAACAAAGGTAGTGGCCACGACCTCCGAGGTAGGATGGTCAAACTCCTGCCCCGACTGGGCACCGAAATTCTTGAAGACGCTGACGTATTTGAAGCGGACATCGCCCTTCAGGTCCTGAATACGCTGGGCGCAGAGCGCCAGGTATTCCTCGATTTCGCGGTCGTCGGCATTCCACAAATGCCGGTCGTGGCGGGCATTTTCGACAATCACTTCGTGGGCGCCAACCGGGCGCATTTTATCGTAGAGACCGTTGCCCACTCGACCCGGATCGCCATCGATGCCATACAGCGGATGAGGATGGACCACGGCGCGCGCCGACCAGGGAGTGCCATTCACGGTCGGCGCGGTAGCGACCACCTGCAGCGGCAGGCCGGACTCGGGGCAGAAGGGGCAGAAGGAGTCAGGCGCAGGGCTAGCTTCGGGCTCGTCGCCACAAATGACCCAGGAGCGCGTAATAGGGTCCTTGCGTAATTCCATCGTTCCTTTACTTTACGTCTGGGGGCGGGAAGCAAGCAATGAGCAATGCTGGCTGCTGCTAGAATGAGACATCGTGCCGCGCTCCATACGCCTCATCGCCATCGACCTGGATGGCACCCTGCTGGACTCCAATGTCCAGATCTCTGAAGCCAATCGGAAGGCGTTGCGCCGGGCCCATGAAGCCGGCATTGAAATCGTGCTGGTTACGGGACGCAGGCACCGATTCGCCTTGCCCATGGCGGAGTCGCTGGGCTTCGACCTGTGGCTGATGAGTTCGAATGGGGCGGTGACCCGTTCCACGCGCGGAGAGCTATTCCACCAGGACCTGTTGCCCAAGGAAACGGCCATCAAGCTTTGCCAGCACATGGCCGAGTATCGCAACCACATGGTCCTCACCTTCGACCGTGAAGGCATGGGAGCAATTGTGTGCGAAAATCGCGAGCGTTTGTACGACGTCATCCAGCGCTGGATGGAGAAGAATGCGCCCTATATCGAATACGTCAGTCCAATTGCACAGGCGCTAACGGAAGACCCCATCCAGGCGATGTTCTGCGGCCCGGTCGAACTGATGCAGCAGGCGCAGCAAGCGCTGCTGTCCTGCGATTTCGCCCGGGATTTCACCATGCTGCGCACGCAATATGATGTGCGCAACTTGTGCATCGTTGACATCCTCAACGCGGGTTGCTCGAAGGGGCACGCGCTGGAGCGTTGGGCCAATTATCGCGGCATCGATCGCTCCGAGGTAATGGCCATCGGCGACAATTACAATGACATCGAGATGTTGACCTTCTCCGGCCATCCGGTCATCATGGGAAATGCATCGGACGACTTGAAGCAGAACGGCTGGACCATCACCCTGCATAATGACCAAAGCGGAGTGGCGGCGGCCATCGAACAGGTACTCGACGCCAATACAGCGAGCGTGAATGCGTAAGTTCTTACAACTCGGTTTCTTGGGCTTGCTGATGGCGTCGCAGATGTACGCTGCCGAAATTGCCAACTTGCGCAACGGTTTCAGCATTCGCCACGAACGTCATGAGGTGGTCGGCGACACCACGCGCCTGTACCTGAGCGCGGAACCGAGCAGTGGATATGTCGACGTGCCCAGCGCCCAGATCGAGAACTTTGAGCCGGCGCCGCCCGAACCGCAAGCGGTCACGTCGCAGGCGCCGGTGGACTTGAGCGCCATCGTCAGCGAGGCCAGCACGCGTAGCCAGGTGGACGCCGACTTCATTGCCAGCGTCATCCGGGCCGAGAGCGGCAACAATCCGCGCGCAATCTCGCGCAAAGGCGCGCAGGGATTGATGCAACTCATGCCTGGTACCGCCGGCAAGCTGGGAGTGAAGAACAGCTTCGATCCGGCGGAGAATGTCGATGGTGGAGCGCGTTACCTTCGCGAACTGCTGCTGCTTTACAACAACGATATGGTCAAAGCGCTGGCTGCGTACAATGCTGGTCCGCAACGCGTCCAGCAGTACAAGGGCGTGCCGCCTTACCACGAGACCCACGCTTACGTGGCACGGGTGATCAACGATTACAACCGCAAGAAGCTGGCCCAGCGCAAGCGCCAGCGGAAGCCACCGGTGCAAGGCGCGGCTGCCGGCAAGCCAGAAATTGCCCAAAGCGCGACCGGTCCCGCAGCGGGCACCGAATAGCTCCGGGTAGTCTTTTCTAATCGAAGAATGAGCCTGAAGGAAGCCTGAGCGGGTGGCCGAGGAAAGCTCCTTTCAGGGTTTGAATTTAAAAAACAGTCTAGTACTTAGTTGCATTGAAAAGCGGTCTATGCCATGATGGGGCATGAGCAAATACCCCACTGCCCTCACATTGACGACAGAAGACCGCTCCACGCTGGAGAGCTGGGTTCGTGCGGGTAAGACAG
>Ga0208034_1000848_pt1 | contig 21497 bp, 14 predicted proteins | sample June2015DPH_8_10_FD_184699 | JGI IMG/M metagenome (GOLD analysis project Ga0208034, IMG submission 184699) | Peatland microbial communities from SPRUCE experiment site at the Marcell Experimental Forest, Minnesota, USA - June2015DPH_8_100... | ecosystem: Environmental > Terrestrial > Soil >...
CGCTGGTATGAAGTGCTCGAACCTTCGACCGCCGCGGTTCTCTCGCGATTCACCAACACGGCAGACCATTCTCCGGCGGTCACAATCAACAAGTACGGTAAAGGGTATGCGATCTACCTTGCCACGGGATCCAAGGCGTCCGCAATTGGACCCGTCCTGAATCATGTTTACAAACTTGCGGGTATTCAACCGGGGCCGCAAACTCCCGACGGAGTGTATGCCAGAGTTGTTGATGGCCGAACGCTCTATGTGAACACGACTCAAGAAGAGAAGAGGATTCCCATCGCGGGTACCAGGAAGGAGATGATCACCAATCACGAGTATGAAGTAGCTGTCATTCTCGGTCCGCAGCAAGCAGATCTAATTCAGTAATCCATCGATCTGCCAATCACGGGTAACTTCACGTCTGGCTGGCCTGTCGGTTCGTGAGAGTGGAAAGTGGGTTATCGAACCAACCCGAAAGCCTATTTGTTCCGCTTGAATTCGAGGCAAGCGGCGAGGGCCACACAACTATGCGATCCGGCTCTCGACGTTTGCATCGTCCAGAATCGGAGCCCATTGTCCGCGAAGTTGTACGTGAACCCAAGCAGCATGAATACAGGTAGGACCAGGCCTGAACGCTTGGAGCGCGACTTAGTTCCCCTATGGTGAATCGGCTGGCTTTGTAGACTTGAGATCTCCGGCCACGATCAAGTCCGATGAATTGGCTCGATAGTAAGTTTCCGACGTAACCCCCGCGGCGGTTTTCTCGGAACTTACCAATCTTCATTTTCAGTGGCGTCCATTCATCTTCAGGTTGGGCATTATCCTTTGGATAATGCCCGATCCTTCCTTTATAACCAGAATCTGGTTGGTGTCGAGATCCGTGAACGTTTCGACTTTCTGAGTTGTTGGCCAATTCACGTCGAGGCGGTCTATCTTCTTGGCTTGGCCGACGCCGAAGTGCAGCCTAAGATCGCTCTGGGACATCACGCTGGTCCCACAATGGACCTCATCCATCTGCGAATGTTTTCCGGTCACAAGGTGCACGCGCGCGCCAATCGCCGTCCGGTTGCACTTGGTTCCGATCAGTTTCACCTTGATCCAATTGTTGTTATTTCCGCCGTCGTTGCGCAGCAGCGAAGGGATCTCATTCATGTTGTTCGCGACAACGTCTATGTCGCCATCGTTGTCGTAGTCTCCAAAGGCGCATCCGCGGCTCGAGTGCCGCGCCGTAATCCCCGGTCCCATTACCTTCGAAACGTCCTGGAATTTGCCATTCCCGAGATTGCGATAGACGATGCGCGGTTCCATAAAAGTCTGGCCCACACCGTGCTGATCAATGCTTGGATAAACATGGCCGTCCACCTGGAGAATGTCCAGCCAACCATCATTATCATAGTCAATAAAGCCGCAGCCCCATTTCACGTCCTGGGTATCTTGTCCCACACCTGCCTCGAACGTCACTTCCGTAAAGGTTCCGTCGCCATTGTTGTGATAGAGGTTCGATGTGTCGTCGGCGAAATTCGTCTTGAAGATATCGAACGAGCCGTCGCAATCGTAATCCCCGACGGCCACGCCCATTCCAGCTTGCTCGTTTCCGTCCTGGCTGTAACCGCAACCGGCCATCACGGCGATGTCCGAGAACGTCCCATCGTGATTGTTGTGAAATAGGATGCTGGGCTCGGAGTCCACTGCGACGTAAATGTCTGGCCAGCCGTCATTGTCAAAGTCGTACGACACCGCGGTAATCGAGTAGCGAGGCCCGGGCTTGACAATTCCTGCCTTTTCGGAGACGTCGCTAAACGTACCGTCTCCATTGTTGCGGTAAAGGATATTCATTCCCCCGGGAAGCCCGCGCGGGCCGCACATGACCGGATTGCCCTTGTATTGGCAATTCAACGTTTCACCTGGAGCCGGCACCTTGGAGATATCCAGCTGGATGTAGTTGGCCACAAAGAGATCGAGAGATCCGTCGCGGTCGTAGTCGAGCCAGGTGCATCCCGATCCCCAGCGGACCTCGTCTTTCCAGAGCCCTGCCTGTTTCGTTACGTCGGTGAAGGTGCCGTCGCCATTGTTGCGGAATAGGATGTTGTGCCCCCAAAAAGTGCAAAACAAGTCGTCCCAGCCGTCGTTATCGAAATCGCCGACGCAGACGCCGGTCTGCCAGCCGGTGCGAGCGAGGCCGGATTTGGCCGTCACGTCGGTGAACGTTCCGTCGCGGTTGTTGTGATAGAGCTGAGTGGTCGGCGCCTGGCCTGGCGGCCAGGTGGTGTTCAGGCGAGTTCCGTTGGTGAGGTAGATGTCAAGCCAGCCGTCCTGATCATAGTCAAAGAACGCAATGCCGCTGCCTTTGGCCTCAATGATGTAACTCTTGCTGTCAACGCCGCCCCAAACATTCGGTGTCGTGAGTCCGGCCTCACGCGCCACGTCCACAAACTGCACCTTTGGAGCTGCGCCTTGCGCTGGTGCGGGGGAAATCGTCGAGGCCTGTAAAATCGGCAAGCTCGACCACCGCCATGTTGGCGTGCGAAGAAAATGGAGAATGCCCGGGCCCAGAAGCGTCGCGGAGAATTGGAGGATTTGGCGGCGCGAGAAGTTCATATTGAATAGCGAAGCCTCCCCCAATTGTTTGAGACATATATATTGTTTGCGTCCTTTGCCCGGCGCCGATGAACATGCAGTGCAAAGCACATCGCATCGGGCAGCGGCGAGGCTTGTTGACTGTGTGCTCCGGCGGCAGCAGTGCGAAAACTTTGCAGTCCACGACGCGTGTTTCGATGGTTGCTTCCAACGCCTGACCGTCGATCACTGTGATGGAGGGAAGCGGTGGATTCCATGACGCGCAACTCTACCTCACTATAAACCACGATCGGCCAGCCTAGCAGGCGTTCATCTGGAGGCGAACCGGTTATCGCTGGCTGCGAATTTCTTTCTCGATGTGGTCACGACACTGAGTCACCGGGCAGAAATCAAGCTGCAAACTGGGCAGGAAGTTGGGCTCGGGAAGCTCTTTACATGGACGCAACCGGGGCGCTGCTAGGGCTGTGTTTGCGCGCCCTCGCGCTGGTAGCGCTCGAGGTCGTTCCGCAAGTCTTGCTCGAGTTGCTGGTCATGTTCCTGGACAGCCAGATCGACCGCCTGACGGGCGGATTGTATGGCCTCGGGGAATCGGCCAGCCTTGTCATAGGCGTCTGCCAGCGCCGCGAGGCACCGCACGTCCTTGCCATCGCTAAGCTCCACAGCCTTCTGAAAAGCCCCCACTGCGCCAGCCACGTCTCCGCGCAATTCCAAGGCAAAGCCGAGATTGTAGCGATAATCAGCGGAGGTGGGGGAGAGGGCAATTGCCTTTTGCACTTCGACGACTGCCTCGTCCACCCGTTCCATCTTTGCCAACGCTGTTGCGAGGTCATTGTAGCCATCGGCGAAGCCGGGGTCCATCTCGACCGCTTTCTGCAATTGCTCGTACCCCTCCTGAGCTTGTCCGTCCTTGAACAGCGCCACCCCCAAGTCCGCCTCCACTTCGGCCTTGGACGGATCGAGTGAGAGCGATTTTCGATAGTTGAGGACGGCCCCGTCCAAATCGCCGGTTTGCGACAACAACGCCGCGAGGTCGGCAAACCATTTCGGCTCATTACCGTCGAGATCGCAAGCCTTACGGAACTCCTCCACGGCTTCAGGTTCCTGGTTACTTTCCCGCAGCGATACGGCAAGGTTGAAATGCCAGTTAGCATCGTCGGGATCCATTTGCAAGGCCTTGCGCCACTCTTGAACCGCTTCGGCCATCTGTCCGTTCCCCATTAATTCGAAACCCCGGTCGGCCACGCGGTAGACCTCCGCCGCCTGCAGGTCGATCCGTTGCAGGCCGTCGGGCGGGATATTTACGAACTCGGGGATATTCACCGCGCGATTGGCGGCCGTGGCGTTCTCCACCATAATCGCAGGCGTGTCGTTGCCGTTGGCATCGATGTGAGTCAGCATCAACTGCGTGTAAATGGAGCGACCCTTCGACGAGAATGCCAGCCATCGCCCGTTCGGCGAAAAGGAGTGCCAGGAATTCATCACGGACAGGTTGCATTTCATCAGCCGGGCTTTGCCACCCGAGAAAGGCACGATGTACAGCTTGCTGTCCGGGCGCATCAGCAACCCGTTATGGTTCTCCACGAACACGATCCAGCGGCCGTCTGGAGACACCTTGGGGAAGTCGTTGCTCATGCCGTTCCCGGAAGCCCCGACGACCGGCACCGCCTTGCCGCCTCTGCCCTCATTAAAGGGAATGCGGTAAAGGTCGTATTGGATCTGCGGTTCCCTCGGATCATTGGCGTATTCGGGCTTCTCACCACTTTGCGGATAGGGATCGCGGGCCTCAGCCCGGCTAAAGATCAGATACTTTCCGTCCGGCGACCAAAATGCGCTGGTATGCACGAACCGCGGGTCGTCCGCGCCCGGAAGAGGCCTCAATTTCTTTTCCTTCCGGTCGTACCAGGCGAGGATGCCCCGGGTCGGGTAAAAAACCTGGTTGAAGCCCAGATGGTTATAGTTCGTGCTAAAAAGGCGATCCGAGAGCCCTGGCGCAAACCCGGGATTTTCGTTTTGATGGGTGTTACCCCCGGCGGGAGGCCCGATCGACGTGATCACATTCCAGCCGTCCGGCGAAACCTGTGACATGAACCCGAAGCGCTTCAAGGCGGGCTCGGAGCTCTTCTCCCCAAGGTCCTCTTGAAAGGAGCTCCAGCGGATGACATCCTGGTTGCGAATCGTCATATTTTTGGCCACGGGAACGAGTGCGTACAAGCCTTTGTCGTTGCGGGGTCCGTCGACATCCAGCCCCATCGTCTTGCCGTCAAACGAAAATGAGTGGCAGTTGGCGCAAGTGTGGAGGTTCTCCATGACCACACTGCTCTGGGGCTGGGAAATGTCCCGCACCCGCCATTTAATGAGGGGAAGGGCGGAGGTCGGCAACGGCTGGATCGAGCCTTTCTCGGAGTGAGGCACCGTCATCAATGGGACATCGCGGTAGAAAATCGGGGCGCCAACGGGATCTGGCGACGTGGAAATTGTCACCGTGCCGCGTGAGACCGGAAATGTTGAATTGTCATCCGCATAACCGCTGATCGTGATCGTTGCCGGAGAATTCACAGATCTCCGTTTGATCTTTGCCCATGTGGCTGCGTCTGGCTTCCAGGTTCTCGTGGCCGCCTGTTCTGGGGTGAGTGGCACGGGCTCACCCGCTTGTTGGTCGATTTCGCCCATTTGCAGGTGCTCGCCCGCCGCCTCCACGCGAATTTCGCTGGAGTGGTCCGCAAAGGAAACCTCAACTATCCAGCGTTGAGCGGCCTCGCTGGAATCGTGCCAAAGAAAAGTAGGTGAGGTGATTTCCGGGGGAAAGACAGAGCCGTTGAGCGGGTAGTCGATGGTGAACTTGGCCGGCGGGACGGCTACTGGAGCTTGCTGCTGGTCGGTAGATCGCAGCAGGGTGGCTCCGCCAACCAGGATGGCCGATCCAATGCCGAAAATTGCCGCCAACATGACTTTTAGGGGGAAAGGAAGTAGCCTCAGGCGCCTCATAGGGAATTACCTCAGGTGCCTCCAGAGCTGGCACCACTTAGAACACCAATCGTAGGCGAGAAGATTTACGGCCGGTGTTTGCAAACATCAAGCGAATTCGAAGATTCAAAAGTGCGAGATTTCAATCTACCAAACGCGAAGTCGAAACGTCGCGAAGTCAAACGGACGACTTTGTCTCCGTGATCAAACGTACAATAGATTACGTTTACTTTATGCGTCAAGGGAGCGGCACAGTCTTGCTGTTTGAGATCGAGGTGGCAAACCTCGCCTTCAGGCCCCGGCTGGAGACGAGATCCTTGGACTCACATGACCTTGGCGTGAACGCGAACAAACGGCAGATTCCGCAATCGCTGGCTGCCTGGCGAGAGTTGCCTGGAACCATCGTTATCCCGAGTCAATCTCGGCAAAAATAACGGGAGGTGGGCAAAAGTAGCGGGGAAATGAGGATTCTCCCCTGTGGGAAACTCTCGCAGATTGGCACTCCAGAGGTTCGAAACCGGCAACTCGCAGGTTGAACAAATCGATTTTTTGTTTAACTTGCATGTTGTCGGCCGTGCGGTCCGTTCGCCTCCTATTCGCCTCTTGAAAAAGTCTCGGCTTTTTGGTTGACAAACATGAAGCGAATAGATTACGTTGGCTCGCAAGTTTTCGTTAGCGCTTAAGTAATCGATGGATGGTGCGTGGCGCCGATGTAAACGTTCCACAGAAGGCTTCGAATGAAAAGAGGGAGGCAGACCGTGTTCAAAGCGAATCGGAACTATCCGAGGCCGACGTTCCCGTTGCTCACCTCGTTGGTCTTGCTGATGCTCGCCGCAGTTTTTGTCGCTTGCGTGCAGCCGAGCTATGCCCAGGTGTCAGGCTATGCGACCATCAACGGGACCGTCACGGACCCAACAGGTGCTGTGGTCGCGGGCGCAAACGTCACGATCACCAACACCGATACCGGATCGAAGAGGGATACCGTCACAGGGAGCGGTGGCGAATACGCAGAGCCCTATTTGCCGCCTGGACATTATTCGGTGACCGTCTCGCATCCGGGCTTCAAAACAACAACACAGCCCGGCATCACCTTGACCACTGGTCAAGTCGCGGGTGTGAACATTACGCTCGCCGTCGGCGAGGTGAATCAAAGTGTCGAGGTGTCGAGCAGCCAAGTCATGCTCGAAACCACATCGGCAGCTCTCGGCGAAGTCGTGAATAACACTTCGATCCAGGAGCTTCCGGTGGATACACGGGATCCAGCATCGTTTGCCAACCTAGCTCCCGGCGGGGTGAATGGCACCGCGAGGACGGGCACAATTACCATTTCCGGAAACGGCAGCGGGATGCCCGGCGAGGCCGGGACCTCGATCAACTCCAGCCGTATGGGAGGCATCTACTACCAGTTGGATGGCATCTACAACATGGACAACTACCTGTCGTCGGGAAACCCCTTCCCCAACACCGACGCCACGCAGGAGTTTCGCATCCTCACCAACAACTTCTCTGCCGAGTATGGCGGCGGCTCGACCGCGGTGGTCAGCGTGGTCACCAAGTCGGGAACCAACGAATGGCATGGGGACGCCTTCGAGTTCGCCCGAAATCAGTACTTCAACGCGCCGAATTGGTTTTCCAAGGTGAAGGATGGCTACTCGCGCAACATCTTTGGCGGGTCACAGGGAGGACCGATCCAGAGTGACAAACACTTCATCTTCGGCAACGTTCAGATTGAGAAGTCAAGCCAGCAGAATAATGGGGGCGCAAGCTATTTCCCCACCGAAGCCATGATCAACAATGGCGATTTCAGCGCGGCTATCCCGCCCCCTTACGGTTCCGGTTGCCCGAATGCGTCGACCACCCCCGGCGGCGGATCGCAACTGCACGACTGGAACGGAACTAAATTTCCGTGCAACGTAATTCCGGGCTGGTCGAGCAGCAAAGTGGACGCGGTCGCTCAGGCTGTGGAAACACACATTCCGCAAACAACGAGTCCGACTGGACTGGTATACGCCGCGGGAACGCCCACCAAGGCGACCACTACGGAATTCACAGTCAAGTACGATTGGAACCTCAGCTCGAAGGATCACGTCATGGGGCGGGTGTTTTACGACAACTATAACCAGCCCGCTATTGCCAACGACGCGAATTGGAATGCCTGCTCCAATAGCTGGCCGGCGCGGAACCAGAATTACGCCGCGAACTGGACGCACACCTTCAGCCCAACGCTCCTCAATAGCTTTTCTTTCGGTTACGACCGGCTGAACAGCGCCACCCTGAGCTGCATTGACCAGAGCTGGCAACAACTGGGAGCCACCTTCACAACGCCGGATCCGAATGCCACCATCCTGGTGAGCTGGGGGAGCACCGGCTTCGGCTGGGCCGATCAGAATGTCACCCAGAAACGCCACGACTTCGACATCGCCGACCAGGTGTCCTGGAGCAAGGGAAAGAACCTGGTTGTGGCCGGCGTCAACGTCATGACGGAATACTCGCTGGAGCAGGCGTCCTGGCTCGCCGATCCATTGGTCAATTACAACGGAGCCGTGACCGGCGCCTTCTTTTCGGACTTCCTGCTCGGCGATATCGGGAATTTCGAGCAGGGAGGGGGAGAGTACAACGTCTACTCAGAGCCTGAGTTTGTTGGCTTTGCCGAGGACACGATCAAGTTGAAGCCGAACTTGACCTTGGATCTCGGCGTTCGATGGGAGCCCTGGAATGCGATGGCGCCAATTCCGGCGAACCGCGAAGCCGACTGGTGGCCGGGCCACCAGAGCCAGGTCTATCCGAACGCACCTGCGGGCCTTGTGTATCCTGGCGACCCCGGTGTTCCCTGCTGCGGGTATAGCAGTGAACTTGATCGCGTCAGCCCGCGCATTGGACTAACCTGGCAGCCCAAATTCCTGCCCAACACCTCCATTCGCGCGGCCGGCGGAAGATTCACTTTGCCGTACTACACAACGTTCTACAACCACGTCGGCGGCACCGTTGCGCCTTTCAGTCCGACCTACGATCTCACCCCGCAGAGTATCCCGGGCGTGCGCATACCCGTTGAGAATCCCTGGTCCGTCTTTGCTGGGACGAACCATACGACTCCTTTTCCCACCCCCGCTTCTTTCCCATACAAAACCGGTGCGATGCCCCCCAAGAACGCAGCGTTCGCTCTGCCGTTGTCCATTGGGGCCATCTTCCCGCAAAACTACAAGTTGGGCTGGTCGCAGAACTGGAACCTCTCGATTCAGCACCAATTCGCGGGGAACCTGCTGGTCACCGCGGCTTACGTGGGAAGCGAGACGTACGATATCACGCAAGGCGCCGATGTGAATCCCGGCTTTTACACCACCTCGTCGGCGGCGTGCGGGGGCTCACCCCCCTGCGGACCGCGCACCCTCTTTCCCAATTTTCAAAACGTTGACGTCTACGAGCCATGGGGTACCGCCAGCTATGAGGGTCTGCAGCTCAGCGCTGAAAAGCGGATGTCTCACGGTTTGCAGTTCTCCACCAACTGGGCTTGGTCCAAATCGCTCGACCTGCTCTCGCAGAGCGATCTTTCCAGCGGCCCGCTCCTGCGCGATGCATACGATCCCGGGATAGACCATGGCATCTCAACCCTGAACGTGCCTTATGTCTGGAACACAACGGGCGTTTGGGATTTGCCCGCCTTCAGGGGGCATGGCCCGCTCGCGGAAGGGGCGCTCGGAAACTGGGAAGTGTCGGGGATCTTCACCATGCAAGCTGGCGTGCCGTTCAGCGTTGTTGGAGGACAAAACGGAAGCGGCAACTCCTACGATCAGGACGGCAACGACTTGGCGGACAGGGTTTCGGGCCAGTCCCTGAAAGTGCACCCGGGGTCGGAATCGCAATGGCTGAATGGGTACTTCAATCCCGCGGCATTCGTGCCAAATGCTCTGGGAACCCGCGGGAACTCGCCCAAGAATATCATGAGAGGGCCTGCGTACGACGATCTGGATGTGGGTTTCATGAAGAACTTCCCATTTGACAAGGAACAATATCATTTCCAGTTCCGATGGGAGATGTACAACGCGACCAATACCCCATGGTTCGGAACTCCGGATAGTAACCCGACAGACGGGAACTACACCAAAATCACCGGCACGCAAGGTCCGCCAAGGGTCATGCAGTTTGCTTTGAAGTTCGTCTGGTAACCGCACGCCTACGAGTTAACATAGTGCAAGAGATGGGGGCCCGGGATATCCTCCCGGGCCTTCAATTTGCTGGCGAGGAGGAGATGAGGTTGCTCAAAAGGAAACTGGTGAGCGCAGCAGTGGGATTGTGCCTGTTCGAACCCATTGTGCTTGCCCAGTCTCCAGTCGCGGCCGTGAGTCAGGCGGAGCGGGATATGAGGGCCGGCCAATACCCCCGTGCCGAAGCGGAGTTGCTGAACGCACTAAAAAGAGATCCTCAAGATGGTTCTCTTTGGTTTTTGCTTGGGGTAACCCGGGCACAACTCAAGAAGACGGATCCTGCCATCGAAGCCTTCGAAAAGGCTCTGCGTTTAGCTCCCGATAAGGCTCCGGTTTATTTCGATCTTGGCCTCCTCTATATGGAGAAGAACGACGTTTCCAACGCGGAGGAGGCGTATGGCCGCGGACTCACCCTGGATCCCTCCAACGTTCCGGCCAATCAGAACTATGCGCTCCTGCTGATGCAGCGAGGGGAATACCGCGAAGCGTCCATACCGCTTGAGCGGCTGAAGAAAATCACGCCAAACGACGTTTCAGTGCGAGCCACTCTGATCGAGGCATATCTGAAGTCGGGTCTAAAGGACAAGGGCGAGAACGAGATTGACGAACTCCTGAGCGCTCACGTTGTTATCCTGCCGCAAGGGTTGGCGCTAGCCAAACTTCTCCACGATAACCAGGAGACGGATGCTGCTCAGCGGGTTCTCGAATCCCTGAAAAGCTCCTGGCCCAACTCGGCTGAGGCGCACGGCGAGCTTGGATTGATCCTTACCGAAAAGGAAAAGTTCAGAGACGCTGCTATGGAGCTTTGGCGCGCAGTGCAGCTCGACCCTGATTCCGAGAAGTACAGTCTGGGTTATGGGGAAGCCCTGATGAGCTCCGAGCAGTATCCCGTCGCTCTCCCGTTTCTTCTGGGCGCTCAGAAAAGGTTTGTGAACCAGCCCAACTTTCCATATCAGTTGGCCATCACGGACATATGTCTGCAGCGATTTTCGGATGCGATCTCTGTGCTCGATTCCCTTGCGCGCGAACGGCCGGACTCAGGTAAGGTGCAGTTCCTGCTGGGCGGGGCTTACGAGCTCTCGGGCGAGTTGCAAACGGCAGAGGATCATTATCGAAGCGCCATCCGGCTTGTACCCCAGGAGCCCAAATACTACCGGGTCCTCGCATCTTTGTTGCAAAAACAAGGTCCCGAGGAACTCGCCGAATCCATCCAGCTTTTGCGGAAGGCACTGGCCCTCGACCCCACCGATGCCGAAAGCAAGATCGTTCTAGCACGTTGCCTCGAAAAACAGGGAGAACTGGACGAGGCCGCTTCATTGCTTGAGCAAGCCGTCGTAAACGAGCCCGCTTCGCGTCGTGCTCACTCGGCGCTGGCAGAGGTTTATCGCCGTCAGCAGAAGCTGGCCCAGGCCGAACAGCAGCAATCGATTGCGGCTAAGTTAGAGGAAGAGAAGATCACGAAGGAATGGGACATCTGGGGTCCCAAATCTGCTGGCGGACCCTGAGAATACCCCGACTGATCTGCAAGTCCAATTGCGATCCAGCGCCTCTGAACAAAGAGTGACCCTACAAGCAATGAATCGAGAAAAGATGTGGCGTGTAACGATTCTCGGAGTCTGTCCGCTGTTGTTGGGCGTGGCACTGCTCGGCCAATCTTCTGGAGTGTATGCCAGTCGAGCACAGGAAGATATCAAGGCGGGGCGATACCCCCAGGCGGAGGAGGACCTGTCCCGCGCCGTCGAGGCGGATGCAACGAAATGGCAGCTCTGGTACGACCTCGGTGTTGTGCGGGTCCAGCTGGGCGAGAGCGAGTTGGCAATCAAGGCGTTTGAAAGGGCGCGCCGACTGGCTCCTCAGCAGGCTCCCCCCTATTTTGGTCTGGGAATTGCATTCATGAAGACGGGTGATCTCGTGAAGGCACTAGAAGCGTACCGAGGCGGACTTGCTCGGGATCCGAACGATGTCGTGGCGAATCAGAATTACGCTTTCCTGCTGACCCAGAATGGCGATTTTCGAGATGCAGTCGAACCTCTCAAGAGATTGAAGAGTCTGCAGCCCGAGAACGTATCGACGCGGGCGACCCTCATCGAGGCCTATCTGAAAGCGGGGATGAAGAATGAAGGGGAAGATGAAATCAATCAGCTCCTGAATGCCAATATCGCCAGCATGAAGGAAGAGTTGTCGGTGGCCAAGCTGCTGCTCGCAGATGGCGCAGGCAGGGCGGCTGCAAAAGTTCTTGAACACGCTGCGGCAACTTGGCCTGAAGCTGCTGAACCGCACGGAGACCTCGGCATGCTTCTCCTTCAGGGACAGCAGTTTGAAGCCGCGGTCAGTGAGTTGGGGCACGCCGCTCAACTCGATCCCAATTCTGCGGAATACTCGTTGGGTCTTGGGGAGGCTTTGCTGCGCTGGAGGCATGATCCCGTCGCCCTGCAATATCTGCTGGCCATCCGCGCTAAGTTCGGAGATCTCCCGCTTTATAAATTCGAGTTGGGGCTGGCGTATTTCTATTTGACTCGGTTCCAGGAGGCACTTCAGGAATTCGAGAGCGTTGCCCAAGAGCAACCGAAATCCAGTCGCGTTCAATACCTTCTGGGCGGAACTTATCAGGAATTGGGAGATTTGGATAAAGCGGAGGATTGTTATCGGAAAGCGATTGCACTCAAGCCAGACGAGGCATCGTATTATCTGAGCCTCGCTTCCCTTCTTAAGAAAGTTCATCCGGCAGATCTTACGGAGCCTGTTCGCCTGAGTGAGAAGGCGTTAGGCTTAAGCCCCGATAACGAGGATGTCAAGCTCCTCCTCGCCTCCTGTTATCAAACACAAGGGAAGCTGGCCGATGCCCAGGCATTGCTTGAGGCCGTGGTTACCAGGGACCCTGATTTTCGCGCTGCGCATGTAGCTTTGGCGCAGGTTTACTTTCGACAAAAGAGAGTGGAGGACGCCCAAAATCAAGAGTCGATCGCCGCAAAGTTGGAGGAACGTAAGCAGAATGAGATATCGCCTTGGGGGCCTGGGGGCGTTGGCGGACCCTGAAATTCCTGACGCCATATCTGAGAAAGGTCCTCGCGGTGCTAGCGGACGAGCGCACGAAAATAAATATGATGAGGGAAGAACCATGAGCCAGTCAAAGACCGACCCTAATGCCGTCGCAGTGAAAGAGACTCACAAAAGGGTTTCGAGAAAGGCCATCCGCGCGCCTCAAGTACTGAATGAGGCGTACGCTTATGAGCGTCCATCTTCCTTTTCACGCGGATTGCGCCTGGACATCAAGGGCGTGACCATCCTGCTGATTTCCGGGACGGCTAGTGTAGATGAGCAGGGCCGTACCGTTCATGAGGGCGATTTTCGAGCCCAAGCCTGGCGAACCTACCATAACATCACCGCGCTGCTGGAATCGGAGGGCGCGTCCTGGAAGGATGTCGTTCGGACCACCTGCTACCTTCGCGATATCGAACGTGATTACGCAGCCTTCAACGAGATTCGAACGGAGTTCTTCCAGCAGCAAGGTCTGGATCCGCTCCCGGCGTCCACGGGCATTCAGGCTATTTTGTGCCGGCCCGACCTCCTGATCGAAATGGAGGCGATGGCGATCTTCGATTCGGACAGTGGGAGTACGGCGAGGAGCCGTTAATGCGCGATGGGCGAACTCGAACGGCGAGATGTACTCGCCCGATCCTGCAACTGGGGTTAGTATTGGGTGCGGCGAGCCGGTTTGATTTGAAGAGAAATCAGAAGACCTGTTCCTCAATTGCTTTGGAGGCGAAAGCTGGTGTCGCATGAGTAAATCGATCAACTGCAGCGGGATGAACTACTTGAAGGCAGGCGCGTGCCTATCGCTAGCTTTTATCCTTATCGGTTGCAAATCGCGACCCGCAGTTAAAGAAAATAAACAAGTCGGCAATGCTGCAACGCAAGAGAAGAAACCCTCGCCGCCCTCAGCCGTACTCCCAGCCCCACCCGAAGCGGCCACCGAAGAGGAGAAGAACATTGTTTACCGCAATCTCGCCGGCGAAGTTCGATTTGTGGGCTCCGAAGCTTGTGCTCCGTGCCACTTGAAAATCTACAAGGATTACATGCGAACTCCCCATGGACAGGCAGGTACTCTTCCCAGTCAACGTCCCGAGCTTCGCGATCTGCCTGCCGCGGGGGTCTCTATTTGCGAGCAGGATTCCCAACATTGTTTCCGGGTATTTCGAGAGAATGGCGAGTACTTTATGAATGAGTCCGAGCCTGGCCCGAATGGTACGGAACTCTCTAAAGAGACCGAAAGGATTTTCTTTGCTCTGGGAGAGCCGATGGCGGGTGTCGGATATGGTATACGAAGGGGGAATTACCTTTTCGAAGCGCCTCTTTCGTACTACGCCGGCAGTCAGGATCAATACCCTAAAGGGTGGGGACTTTCGCCGGGGTACGAAAAAGACCCCCTCGGTTTTGCCCGCCCGCTCGTCGGTTCATGCATGTATTGCCATGTGGGGCGTGAACTTGTGATCGACGATGCGAACAACCTCTACAAGAATCCGCCCATTGCCGAACTGAAGGTAGGTTGTGAGAACTGTCACGGGCCTGGAGGGTTACATGTCGACGAGCAATTGAAGCACATACCGATCTCAGGTAAAATCGATACCTCGATCGTCAATCCTGCTCAGCTTTCCCCTCGGCTAAGTGATGACATGTGCATGTATTGCCACGAGTTTGGCGAGGCGAGGATACCCCAGCCGGGAAAGAAATTCGAGGACTTTCGTCCTGGGACTCCGCTTCTCAACACTATGACGATCTTCAAATCCCGCCCCATCATGGGTTGGAACATGATGGAGTGGTCTGATGAGATGGCGGAGAGCAAATGTTATCGCGCCTCGGGCGGGCGTCTAAATTGCAGTAGTTGTCATGATGGCCACTTTACGCCTACCGCGCAAGAAACCCCGGCGTTTTATCGGAGTAAGTGCCTGAACTGTCATCAAGAAGGAAGTTGCCGCGAGTCGCTTGACAAGCGCCGTAGTACAAACCCGCCCGATAACTGTGTTTTTTGCCACATGCCGAAACATGTTGCCCCGCGATTTGTCATGTTGGGCACACAAGGCACATCCCATCGAATTGTGAAGTATGAAGGAGAACCTCTCCCCGCAGACTCGCAACAGTCGGCAGCGCCAGATCCAGCGACGGGCCTGATCCTTGTGGATAGGATTCCAGGCTCGCCCAAGACCACGCTCTCTCCCTTGGTGCTTTTGCAGGCATATCGGTCTGTACTTGCACGAAGCCCAAGCCGGATCGATATAAGCTCGCGTTATAATGCGCTGCTTGACCGGTTGGCCAAGTCCGATCCGGACAACGTCCTGGTATTGAGTGCACTCGCGAATCGGGAATTGGCAAAACGATCCCCTCAAGGTAACTCAGCCGCAGTGAGTTACCTATCCAGGGCGGTTGAAAGAGGCTCAAAATCCCCCCAAGACTATATGATTCTGGCTGAATTACTTTATCACTCGGGTCAGCACTTGCAAGCCATAACGACTTTGAAGCGGGCTGTTTCCCTTTTCCCGTATATCCCCACTCCATATGAAGATCTCTCCATTTGCTACATGTCAATTGGAGATAATGCCAACGCGAAGGAGATCGTGAAAAACGGCCTCAGCATTTTCCCCAGCGATCCAAATCTGCAAGCTATACAGCGCAAAATGGAGGATCATCCGTGAGCCTTGTCCTCCGTGGACGGAATCCGTGTGCGTCGCTCCTTCCAACGTGCACGCCTCGACCTTGGTCAGTCACATGGATGCGCTTCGAAACAATACCGTGGAATTCAGGGGAGTGCAGTACCTGAGCCGGTGGGCAGACGTAAGAATTGAACAAGGGGCCTCGCAGTATCCGGCACCGCGATGGCAGCACCGCATTTTTCGCAGCACATCCTGAAGCATCGTCTTATTTATGCTCAGTTCGACAACCAACTGCTTGAGCCGACTGTTCTCGTCTTGCAGCAGCTTCATCTCCCGGACCTGGTCCGATTCCAGGACTGTATATTGCTTTTTCCATCGACAGAAGATCTGCTCGCTGGTTCCGGCCTTATGGAACACTTCTGCAACAGGCACCCCGACCTCGGACTGTTTAAACAACCCGACGATCTGCTCCACGGAAAGCCGTCTCCCCTTCATCACCCAGATCGCCGCCCATAAAAGGCCGGTTCTGGCCGAAGACTGACATTGAAGATGGTTCAGAAATATCTGGGCCGATTATTCTGCCGTCATGGAACTTTTTGGCGAGGCACAGGCGCCAAGAAAACGATAACTGTAACGTTGACACTTCAAACGTTTGGTCGTTATGATTGGCACTCGTTGGGGATGGCGAGGCAGCCGGAAAGCTCTGGGAAGGGAAACCTTGAATGAAGGGCCATGTTGCACGATTGGTTGCGCTAGGTGTTTTGGGGCTGGCAGTATCGGGTTCAGGGCAGAGTCCGGCTGCCGATGCGAATGCGAAGGCTCCGTACAGAAACTCCAATCTTCCCGTTGATGAGCGCGTCCGGGACTTGCTGGGGCGCATGACGCTGGAAGAGAAGGCCAGGCAGCTCGATTTTTATGCAGGCGTGCCGGACCTCGTCGATAAGGCTGCTGACAATCTTCACGCGGCACCCGATGCGAAGTTCCGCATTGAGGAAGCGGAGAAGCTGTTTGGCGCGCTGGGCGTGGGGGCCATCCACGACCTGTACGCGCAGCCTGCCTTGGCGAACGAGATCCAGCGTTGGGTGATCGTGCATTCGCGATTGGGCATTCCGGTGCTATTCACGGGAGAAGGATTGCACGGCTTTAGCGATGGCACAGTGTTTCCTGCACCTATGAACTTGGCAGCAACCTGGGATAGGGAGTTGGCCCAGCATACCGGAGCTGCAATCGCCAGCGAAGCGCGGACCACGGGCGTAGCCATGCTGTTCGCGCCCGTGCTCGATCTTGCCCGCGATCCGCGCTGGGGCCGCGTGGAAGAGGATTTCGGCGAGGATCCTTACCTGACCGGCCAATTGGGATTAGCCTGGGTGCGCGGCGCACAGGGTGACTCATTGGCTTCGGATCATTCCGTAATCGCCGAGCCCAAGCATTTCGTCGGTCACGGGTCGCCGGAGAGCGGCTTGAACACCTCGCCGGTGCATGCCGGCGAGCGCGAGCTACGCAGCATCCTGCTGGAGTCATTTGAGCCTGCGATACGCGAAGGACACGCGATGGGAGTCATGGCCGCCTATCACGAGATCGACGGCGTACCGATAGCCGCGGACCGCGCGCTGCTAACCGGGATTCTGCGCAATGAGTGGGGATTCCGGGGATTCGTTTTGGCTGATGACGGTGCGATCCGGCGCCTGTGGCAAGAGCATCACGTCGCTGCGGATGCGAAAGACGCGATCACGCAGGCGATCAACGCCGGTGTGGACATGGAGTTCTACGATTTTCCGCACGACCAATATCAGAGCGCCATCGTGTCAGGAGCCCGCGACGGGACACTACGGCAGGAAGCCCTGGATCGCGCGGTGACATCGGTGCTGCGGGCGAAGTTCGAGCTGGGACTCTTCGACCATCCCTACACGGACACGTCGTTGATGGCAGGCGTGAAGCGCAGCCCGGGGCACCTTGCGCTCTCGCTCGAATCGGCGCGGGAGTCTATGACCCTGCTCAAGAACGAGGGGCACCTGCTGCCGCTTTCGAAGAGCATTCGGCGCATCGCACTCATCGGGCCAAACGCGGCGATCGCGCGCTACGGCGATTATGAGGAGGAGAAGAACGGGAAGAGGATCAGTATTGCGGACGGGCTGCGGACGCTGCTGCCCCAGGCCCAAATCACCGTCGATGATGGCTCGGATATCCCCGCCGCCGTAGACCATGCGAAGACCGCCGACATCGTGATTCTCGCGCTCGGCGAGCACTTTGGGATTTCCGGAGAATGGTATGACCGCGAGAGCCTCGACTTACCGGGAAACCAGGAGGCGCTGCTTGAAGCAGTTGTGGCATCGAATAAGCCTGTCGTCCTTGTCCTGGAGAACGGCCGACCGCTCACGATCGGCTGGGCCGCCGAACATGTCCCGGCGATCCTGGAGGCGTGGTATCCTGGCGAGTTCGGCGGCCAGGCTGTGGCCGAAGTATTGTTTGGTGACTATAACCCCAGCGGCAAGCTGACGGCCACCTTCCCGAGCAACATCGGACAGTTGCCCGACTTTTACAACTCCGATCCATCCAAGACAAAGCGGTATGTGGAGGGCCGTTGGGCGGTTCTGTTTCCGTTCGGGTTTGGATTGAGCTACACAACATTTGCGTACAGCGGACTTACGGTCAAGGCGACGGGAGGCGGAAACGTCGTGGATGTTGCAGTTTCTGTGGTGGTAACCAACAGCGGAAATGTCGAAGGCGACGAGATCGCTCAGTTGTATCTTTACCACGACGTGAGCAGCGTTGAAGTGCCTGATAGGGCGCTGGCCGGTTTTGCCCGTATTCGCCTCAAGCCCGGAGAATCGAAGACCGTGATGTTTGATTTGAAAGCCGAACAGCTTGCCGTCTGGGACACTAGCCACCATTGGGAAGTGGAGAAAGGGCCATATACGGTGTTCGTTGGTGGTTCGTCGCAGGCGGTGCTCGCCGCCAAATTCAGTTTGCCGCAACCGCATGGAGAGCATACTTTCTGAGTGAGTGGAGGTAGTTATCCAATGGCAAAAGAGAGTACGTTAACGCGGCGCGAGGCAATGCAAGGTATGGCGGGAGCGGCTGTGGCGGTAATCGTGCCGGCGAGCGCTTTTTCCAAAGACCCGGCAAGGCCGTGGCCCGGGATCGTGTTAGACAAGCCGTCGCTTGCCGCCCCGCCTTGCGCCAAGACCGGAAATCCAGCTCCCCACAGAAGCCCCAAAACCAGAGCAAGAATACAATCGTGTAGTTTTGTCATGCTGAATGTGGCTGCATTCCCCCAGGGTGTTCTGCCGATGTTCCGATAATGCATCTGTATCCCCATTTCAAGGACTGTTCTCTTCGCGCAAATGTGAACACCCGATGTGCGGACGCTTGCGCGACCCGCCCCACCTACACGATCTTGAGTGTGATGGCGTAATCGCAGGGTTTCTGCTCCGGCATCACCACTGTTAGGCCCTGTTCGTCCTGTCTCCACTCCACCTTGCCCTGATAGCCCAACAACTCTACGTTTTGGATATTTGGCGGCGAGAAGGTGCTGGTCGTAGCCAGAGGTCCGATGAAGGCCTTCTTGTCCGGCCAGCCCATCACAAATGCGTAGAGCGTGTCGCCCTTGGTTGTGAAGCGCACTTCCTCGGCCGTAAGATCCGTGCGGCCAGTTTCGTTGAACCGGGCGCCACTACTAGATGGCGGCGCCGTCGCCACCGGCCCATCGCCGAAGGTCTTCCACGGCCTCGTCGCGTAGATTCCCTCGCCGTTGACGGCCATCCACTTCGTGATCTCGTCCAGGATGACCAACTCCTCGTAATCGAGTTCTCCGCTATTCGGAAGAGGGAAGTTCAACAGAAGGTTCCCATTGCGGCTGACGATATCGACAAGCAAGTCGATCACGTACTTGGGTGTTTTGTACCTGTCGTCTATGTTGTAATGCCAGTCCCCGACACTGCTGTCGGTCTGCCAGGGATTCTCCGCAATACCCGCGGCCACCCCGCGCTCCCAGTCCTGGACGCATGTACCGACCTGGCAATCGCTCGGGAGCTTGCTGAAATACACGGCTTCGCAGCGTCCGCCGTGGCGCTTGGCGTCGATATTGTACAAGTTTGCTACGAGGGCCAGACCATACTCTTCAAAAAAGATATCGCCATCGGTGTAGAGCAGATCGGGTTGATAATTGTCGACCAGGTCCTTGATCCGCCTGAAGTAGTGCATCTTCCAGGCGTCCGGCGCCTGACGATCGTTGATCCGCTGGCCATAGGGATAGTCTTTCGGCAACTGGTGATAGAGATCGGCGTACGCGGGGTCCGAGCCGTCGTAGGGCACGCTGGCCAGCGGGCCGGTTCTATCGCTCATGTGGGATGTGGAGAACCAGTGATAGCTGGGAGCAAGGTGCTCGCTTACCGCGAACCGGAGCCCCTGCTTGTAGGCAGCCTTTCTGAAATCGCCGACGATGTCCCTGTTCGGTCCCATGGCGACCGAGTTCCAGCGCGGCTGATACTTTGAGTTCCAGAGGTCGAAATTATCGTGATGCACGGCCATGCTGCAGAAGTACTTCGCTCCAGCCTTCTTGTAGAGCCCCAACAGATGATCGGGATCAAACTTGTCGGCCTTCCATATCGGAATCACATCTTTGTATCCGACTTTCGTAGGGTGGCCGTAGACTTTGACGTGATACTCGTACTGCCTGCTTCCCTGGATGTACATGTTGCGGGCATACCAGTCGCCGTATTCGACTGCAGATTGCGGTCCCCAATGAGCCCAAATGCCAAACTTGGCGTCGCGGTACCAGTCGGGAACCTGCCATTCCCGGAGTGACTCGCGCGTGCCCCTGAATGGGCCCGGAGCAATCTCGAGCACGGGGCTGGAAGGTCCGTCTGTGGTGGTAGCTGACGGCCACTCTTCGCCTCCCCCCAACAGCTCGGTCAGAAGAGAGCCCTGTGCCATGGACTTGTGCGATAGAAGGAGCGCGGGTGCTCCCGCCATTACGGAGAGCGTTTTGCGCCGGCTGAGATTCATAGTTTCATCCCTTCAGGAATCTTTTCTGAGTCACAGATGGAGAATTTCATTGGCCGTTGGTGGAAGCGGAAGTAATGCTCGCAATACGGGGCGTGTTTTCTTCAGCCAGTCACTTGCCGCTCACGTCTTAGAGAACCTCTTCTCGGGTGGAATTGTGCGAAGCGGGCATAGCTCTGGGTTGTATCGGCCAAATTCGCTCGACCATCCGATTGGCTGGGCTATAAAGTTCGTCCAAGCGGCGGCACGGCTCTTGATGTTGCCGCAATACTTAGCAACTTGCAGAAATCCGTTGCCGCACAACGGGCTCCTCTGATTTCTGAATCGGCAATTCGCCAAACCGCTTGTCCCGGCGAAGGGCAATGATAACAATCGCTTTTTGAACTGTCAACGTTAGAGTTACCGTTATCCTTCGCATCCGATGCCGCCAGTGCAGCCGGAACAATGAGCCTGGGCCGGAGCTGACGTTGCATCTGCCGTTTATGGCCCCTGTATCGCGCTCAACTCCTCAAGTTGCCGAGGAGAATTCTGGTCCTTGTGATCTATGTTCTTGATCTCCCTTGCCAGAATGGGGGATGAGCTCCCTTGACAGACTTTGCCGCCCAGGCCTAATCTGATCCATCAGTTACGTTACCGTTAACTTTTACGATTCCAAATTTCTTTGTGAGTGCCAGCCGTGTGCGCAGGGTATCTCGCCGGGCCGAGAGAAATGTCTTGAATCCGCTTTGGCCGGGCTGACGCTGCGGCGCGTGGTGGTGGTGCAGCCGAAAGGAAACCCATGGGCGATTGAGGTCCACGGCAACACCGGCTCCAATGCTATCGACATCCCATTTATCTTCACAGTCTCCTCCATGGAGCAGGCGATAACGGAATAAAACATAGCGTGGCGCTGTGGAGCGGAGTTGGGGAAGAGGGGCATCTCGGTCTTGAGGCTAGATGCAGGAGAAAGCAATCATGAGGCGCAGATCATTCCTGTTAGGTGGAGCAGCCATTTTCGCATGGGCTCGAGTCGCTAAGCCCGGATATTCGGAGGTATTTCGCGGGCGCGTCCCCGATGGGCCCTTTGAGCCCGATTGGGAATCGCTCAAGTCATACCGCTGCCCGGATTGGTATCGCG
>Ga0208034_1000858_pt1 | contig 21350 bp, 19 predicted proteins | sample June2015DPH_8_10_FD_184699 | JGI IMG/M metagenome (GOLD analysis project Ga0208034, IMG submission 184699) | Peatland microbial communities from SPRUCE experiment site at the Marcell Experimental Forest, Minnesota, USA - June2015DPH_8_100... | ecosystem: Environmental > Terrestrial > Soil >...
CTGTTTGTCCGAGATGCGCGCCCATTATCGGGAGAAGCAATCCCGGCAAGGTGAGAAGAACAAAGATAAGTCCGAAGCTGAAGCCGCCGGCAACTTCTTCGCCCCACGTCTTGCGAAATATCTGCTGCGATTTGTAGAGCGCCTCGACGGGGCCCATGTCCTCAGCGGCGAGAAGGGGTACGACGAAGAAGCTGGCGAGCATCCAGACGAAGCCGGTGACGCGGGTAATGACGCGGCCCAGAACACTCAAGCCGCGCTCCAGCATTTGCAGGAGTATGCCCACCGTCGCGGCCAGCAGCGCCCATTGAAGAATGCTCCACTTGCGCTTCCATGCAATCTGCAAGCCATCATTCAAGGTGGCGTGGCCGCCGGCGAGCCGGTTTGACGCGATGCTGACCAGCGCTACATTGAAGTAAATCCCGAGGCTATAGATGACGAAGTAAACCAGGAAAATAAAGGGCGCCATCGCTTTGCCGAGCAGTTTTTGCTGGGCAACATCGTGGGGAAAGGGTCCGGGAGGCATCACCACGATCAGTCCGATACCGAGGATGATCGCCGTCGCAGCCAAACAGAACATTGCCGATAGAACCGGCAACCACATCAGTTCCTTGTCCGACTTTAAGACCGCGAAACTCTGCCCTAGAAGGTCCCAGCTTCGGGAAAGTGTGTCCATGCGATTCTCCCTAATTCTCGAAAGCGCAATCCAAGCGTCAACAGGCCGATCTCACCAGATCGTATTGGTGCATGTCAATGACTGTCCTCACAATCGAGAACCGGCTCTCGTACCGGCCCACATCGGATCGCAATTCCCACTCAATTTGAATCTGATCTCGTGTATAGTAGTCGCTCAAGATTTCACTCTCCTGTGGGGATTCTGCCATGGCAACTGCATCGCTGACTGTCCAACGTGTGTCCTGGTTCAAACCGAAGTATCTGCTGATTGCGCTCGGGGGGCTGATGGTGGCCTATGTGCTCGGCCACAACGAGAGCTTCCTGGTGAATCTGAACGCCCCGGTGTGGCAGCACTACCAGCCGTTTAAATGGTGGTTGTTGCCGCACGGGTTGGCCGGAGCGTGCGCGTTTGTGCTTGCCCCCATGCAGTTCTCCGACCGGCTCCGCCAGCGCTATACGAAACTGCATCGTGTGTCAGGAAGGGTCTACGTTGCCGGCGCATTCATCGCCGGTCCGCTCGGGATCTATATCCAGGTAATTCAACACCGCATGGGAGTTCCGCTGTCTTTCACCATGATCGCCGCGACCCATGGCACCTTGTGGATGCTGACTACCGGGATCGCCTTCGTGTTGATCCTCCAGCGAAAGGTCCAGCAGCACCGCCAGTGGATGACCCGCAGCTTTGCTGTGGGCCCTGGGGTCTTTCTCGGAGCGCGCGCGATCCTGGGCGTGACCGGCCTGGAAAATCGGGGTCCTGCGGCGGTGGAAACCGTGATATGGATGTGTCTGGCGTTCTCCATCGTCCTGGCAGACGTCGTGCTGCAAGTGCAGGAGCAGCAGCGTTCGCGTCCCGCCGCCCGCGCGGTCAAGGCAGTCGCGGCGTAGGGAATCTCGCCATGCCAGTGAGAGTCGTTGAAGTTGGGCTACGGTGCCTCAGCTTTCTTGCCCACGGCTTCAGCCAGCGTTTCATGATCGCGCAAATTCGTTGTCAATACCACTGCTGTTGCTGGACAAAAGAACGCAAAAATAGCGTCACCCAATTTGCGGCAGGATTCTCTGTCTAGTGGCAATTTGGGATTGTGAATCAACTGCTTAAGCACAGCTCGCCTGTCTCGATCTTCGCGTCGAATCGAATTTTCAGGAATTGCGTTACGTAGCGCCTTAAGCATTTCCGGCTGGGCTCTTAGCTGAGCAGCAAGAGAACATTCATTCTTGGGGTCACACTTCTGGGGCTTTAGATCGAAAAGACCATCTTTCTGCACACGCGGCGGGGTCTCAGTGTAGCATTCGAGATCCTGAATAACCTCATTCGTGACTTTTCGCCTCTTCTTCCAACTGCGGCTGATGAGACTAGCAATCGCCAATCTGAGGCGATCAGCTGCTTCTTCATCAGCAGGAGAGTGCCTCTCTTAGCAGAGCCTTTGCCTCTTCCTTATCCTTGGTTGTCTTTTTCGTTATTACACGCAGTCCGACCCGCGTGAACATTCTGATGTCGAGAAGCTCTGCAACGATGTCGAAATATCGTTTACATGAGCTTCCAAAACTCTCGAGGCTGGCATCTGCTTTGTCGCTAATGAATCGACAACTATCCAGTTGCAGACCAAAGCTCCCCTCGTCAGACAGGAAGGTCGACTCATTGGGAGTGGCGGACGTCACTTTGAAATTCGTGAAATGTCCACGCGCTTCTTGAATGACCTGACCCGTCCGATCATAGATAAGATAAGCGTTGTCATACCGCAGTTCGGATGCCGCGCGGCTCATCGAAAAATCGGCGAAACTCAAGGTCGTAGGCATGATCGGTGGGTCAAGGCCAAATACTATCTGTTTCTTTAGCTTGCGACAAGAACGACTTGCATTTTTCGGCAGTTGGTTTTCCGCGTCAGGCCGGGTGCTTTGATAAGAGTAAACGAGCGGCGACGCCTTTTCGAGTCTCATTGATCCCCGAAGAGAATGGCCGCCCCGGTTGACAACGCCTTCGTTCTTATCGGATGGGGCACCAGGCGTTCCGCGAAGAATAGAAGCCCGCGACTCCTCCGCCTGCTGGTAATCTTGTTCATTGGTGCCTAACCATTGACCTCGAACAGCCACATCCAGGAACTTGTCCGGCGAATTCGCGCGGGAGAGCCGCGGGCTTTGGCGCGGGGCATTTCCATCGTCGAAGATCACGGCACGCAATCCACCGAACTGCTGAAGGCACTGTTTCCCTATAGCGGCAAGGCCGTACTGCTGGGCATGACGGGCTCGCCAGGCGCGGGCAAGAGCACGCTGGTGGACCAGGTCGCGCACGCGTACCGCAAACAAGGGAAGACGATTGGCATCGTCGCAGTCGATCCCACCAGCCCATTTAGCGGCGGCGCAATTCTTGGCGATCGCATTCGCATGCAATCGCACCATGCCGATCCCGGAATTTACATCCGCAGCATGGCCACCCGCGGCTCGCTGGGCGGGTTGGCCAGCACCACTGCCGATGTCGCGACGGTGCTCGACGCCAGCGGCCGCGACATTGTCATGATCGAGACCGTCGGCGTCGGTCAGGACGAGGTGGACATCGTGCGCCTGGCGGACGTGACCGTCGTCGTATTGGTGCCCGGCATGGGCGACGATGTGCAGACCATCAAGGCCGGCATCATGGAGATTGCCGACATTTTCGTCATCAACAAATCGGACCGCGATGGCGCCGAGCGGGTGGAGCGCGAGATTCGCGCCATGCAGGCGATCACCCCATCACGCGCAAATGCGGCGCGTGCTGGGGGCCCCGAACCGCTGGCCGTGCGCAAAGACAACTGGACGCCTCCCATCGTGAAGACCGTGGCCACCAGTGGGACCGGCACTGCCGAATTGCTGGCGGCAATCGAAAAGTATCGGACTTATCTCCAGCAGGACGGCCGCGCCCGTGCCCGCCGCATCGACAACTGGCGCCAGCGCATCGCCGAGATGTTGCGCGACGCGCTTTTCCAGCGGGTGCTGGCGTATTACCTCAGCGAAGGCGAGGCCACGCGCTATGCGGCGGAGGTTGCCGAACATAAGCGCGACCCGTATTCTCTGGTGGAGAAGATCATCGACAATTTGGGGAAGCCAGAATGAATCACATTGATCATCTCGGTATCGCCGTGAGGTCGCTGGCGGAGGCCAGGAAGTTCTACGAAAAGCTTGGCCTCGAAGTGATGCCGGAAGAGACGGTGGAAGCGGAAAAGGTGCGGCTGGCCATGGTGCCGATCGGCGAAAGCCGCCTGGAATTGCTGGAGCCGACTTCGCCCGACTCGCCCATCGGTAAGTTCCTCGCCAAACGCGGTGAGGGTCTGCATCATGTCGCGCTGCACATCAGCGATCTGGCCGGCACCGTCGAGCGGCTGAAATCTTCGGGAACGCGCCTGGTCTCGGACGAGATCAAGATTGGCGCGGGCGGACATCTCTACATTTTCGTTCACCCTTCCAGCGCTGGAGGCGTGCTGCTGGAACTGCTGGAAGACGCTCCCCGTGGCGTCTGAAATGCTGATCGTCTCGGTCGATACATCGGGCCGCAAAGGAAGCGTCGCGCTGTGCCGCGGCGACGACGATAGTTTCGAAGTTCTGCAACTGACTTCGCTCGAAGGCGGCACCTACTCGGCGCAATTGCTGCCGCGAATTGCGGAAGCGCTGCGGCAGAACAACCTCAACAAGACTGACGTCGATGGGTTCGTCGTCGTCTCCGGTCCCGGCTCGTTTACCGGCTTGCGGGTTGGTCTGTCCACGGTGAAAGGGCTTTGCGAAGTGCTGCGCAAGCCACTGGCGACGGTCTCCATGTTGGAGGCCCTGGTGCTCACGCATGGACGGCAGGGCGAAAGCGCGGTCGCCCTGTTGGACGCCGGCCGGGGTGAGATCTACGTTGGCGAATACCGTCTGGTTTCCGGCCGCGCAACTCTGGTTCGCGAATACATTGCAAAGCTGGACGAATTCGCCGCGCAACCTCCGGCTGGCAGCGCTGATCTTCTCACTGCGGACGAGAAAGTTGCCGAAGCGTTGCAAGCCGCGAACCGCAACGTCATTCTGGTCGCGCCGGTCAATGCCGGCGAGATTGGCCGCATCGGCATTCGCAAGTTGCTAGCGGGAGAAACTGCCGATCCCGCCACCATCGACGTCAATTACATCCGCCGGTCCGACGCTGAGATACTTTCGACGGCGAAGAAGACGCAGTGCTGATCCGTCCGGCCACTCCTGACGATGTGCCTTCGATCCGCGCGCTCGAGCGCCAGACCGAGACTGCGGCACACTGGGCAGAGCGCGAATATGACGCGTTGTTTGCCGCGGAAGCTCCGCCGCGAATCACGCTCGTCGCAACCTCTGAAGCAGACGCTGGCCGCGTGATCGGCTTCGCAGTCGCGCGTTGCGCTACCGCCGAATGGGAAATTGAAAATGTGGTTGTAACCCCGGAAAAACGCAATCGCGGTCTAGGCATCAAAATAATTCGGGAGCTGCTGTTGCAAGCCCAGTCCGCAGGAGCCACTTCCGTGCTATTGGAAGTGCGGGAATCGAACCTGGCGGCCCGCCGACTCTATGAAAAGCTTGGGTTTAGCCAGCACGGGCGCCGCAGTAACTATTACCAGGGGCCTGAGGAAGACGCACTGTTATTGTGTTTTTCTATGACAAATCTGCGACAATTTGATCTTGAAGCAGAATAGGTCCTATGCTAGCGTTTGCATTTTGCATCTCTCCGGAGGTTCACTGAATGGCAACTCAGGTACGCGATCAGCTTCTTGCCAGTAACGATGAATTCCGCCGCCTGGTGGATGAGCACTCGCAATATTCGCAGCGCCTCGATAATTTGATCCAGAAAAAATATCTTTCTGAAGACGAAAAACTCGAGGAAGTGCGACTCAAGAAGCTGAAGCTCCGCCTGAAAGACCAGATGGAAAGTTTGGAACAGAAGTTCCGGACCGGCCACTTGGTCGTTTAGTCAGCATCAAGCCTTTTCTCGCGGCGGTAAAGACCGGATACTTTGTCGCCCCGCCCTAGCTGTATCCTCTGTCTCAAGCTCGGCACTATCTCCAGCTTCCTTCGATTTTCCCTACTGTGTGTCTCGCGGCACACCACGCGATATACGGCCAGGCTCTATAATCTAAAACAACCCATGGTTCGCGACGGAATCTATTACGGGCTGGCTTTTATCGCGGTGGCGGTGCTGGTGGGATGGCTGACCCTGCCCGCTTTGGCAGTCATTCCGTTGCTACTGGCCGCATTTTTCCTGTGGTTCTTTCGCGATCCCGAGCGCCAGATTCCCGCGGCGGAAGGCGCCATTGTTTCTCCCGCTGACGGCAAGGTGACGGAAATTTCCACGATCGCGGAAAATGGTGAGCCGCAGACCCGGATCAGCATTTTCCTGAATGTATTCGACGTACATGTCAATCGTTCTCCAGTCGCTGGTGTCATCACCGACGTGAAGTACCGCAAGGGAAAGTTTGGCAATGCCATGGGAGCTATTTCAGCCGAAGAAAACGAGCAGAACGTTGTCAGCGTCCAGGGGGATGCGGGTAGCGTGGTGTTTAAGCAGATTGCCGGTTTGCTGGCCCGCCGGATTGTCTTTACCAAGAAGATCGGCGATCATGTGGCGCGCGGCGAGCGGGTGGGGCTGATCAAGTTCGGCTCCCGCACCGACGTGATCTTCGCGGCTGAAGCTGAGATGCAAGTGCGTGTGGGCGACCACGTGAAGGGTGGCTCCAGTGTGCTGGCCGTGGCCCAGCGTCGCGCTGTCCAGCCTTCCTATCAGAGTGTGGCGGAGGTGCGATGAGCGAACAGCCGATGCTACGGGGAGGCGATTCACCTGAGCCGCGCCGAATGCGCAAGGGACTGTACCTCCTTCCTTCCCTGTTCACGGCGGGCAACATAGCCGCGGGGTATTACGCCATCTCGCAAGCCATCCAGGGTACCGCGTCCGATCCGTGGCACTTCGATCACGCCGCCAAGGCCATCGGCTTCGCCATTGTGTTCGATTTTCTCGACGGCGGCATAGCGCGACTGACCAACACCACCAGCGCTTTTGGCCGGGAACTGGACTCCATGGCCGACGTGATTGCATTCGGGGTGGCGCCCGCGGTCCTGGCGTGGATGTGGGGATTCCGTATGCTGCCGATGGCTGGCGATCCCGACATTCGCAACCGCGTGATTGAGTTGGGAGCCATTGCGACCTTTGTGTTTCTGCTGGCCGGCGCGTCCCGTCTGGCCCGTTTCAACATCCAGGTGAATCCCCAGCCTTCGAATCCCGGCCGCCCGGGACGCAAGTATTTCGTGGGAATGCCCATTCCGGCGGGCGCAGGAGCGGTCGCGGCCGTCGTCCATCTGGTGCAAGGGAATCCGCTGCCATACTGGTGGCTTTCTGTTGGATGGGGCGTTTTCGTCTTCGCTATCGCCTTCCTCATGGTGAGCACCTGGCGGTTCTTTAGCTTGAAGGGGATCAACTTTCGCCAAACCCAGAATTTCCGCTGGCTTATCGTGATGGGCGCGGTCATTGCGCTGATGTGGTTTTCTTCCCAGTATGTACTCTTCCTGCTGGCGCTGGTCTATATCCTGTCAGGGGTGCTGGCCCGGCTTTCGTTCGTATTCCGGCGGCCCACCGCGCCGCCTCCTCCACCTCAAGACGAGGCCTCGCACGCTTGATGAAAATGAGCCAAACCGCACCGCTGGTGTTTTCCCCGGCGGACGACATTGAGGGGCTATGTTTCGCGTAGCGATTGTAGGCGCCGGCACCCTGAAAGGGCGGGAATTGAAGGACGTCCTCAGCGACCGCAATTTTCCGGCGACCGACACCCGTCTGCTCGATGACGATGAGTCGCTCGGCCAACTCGAGGCCGTGGGCGAAGAACCCACCTTCATCCAAAGCGTCCTTCCTGAGCACCTGGAGAACGTGGACTTCACCTTCTTCGCCGCGGACGAAACCTTCACCCGTAACACCTGGCCGATGGCGCGCAAGGCAGGCAGCGACATCATCGACCTGTCCTACGGACTGGAGAATGAAAAGGGTGTCCTGCTGCGCGCGCCATGGGTGGAGCGCGAGCTAGGTCTTGGTCCGCGCGTGGACTTTACCCCCGTGCCGGTGACCATTGCGCATCCCGCCGCCGTGGCACTGGCGCTGTTGATGCTACGCGCGCAGAAGGTGGGCAGCATCGCGCGCGCCGTCGCTACCGTCTTCCAGCCCGCTTCGGAGTACGGCAAGCGTGGCATGGACGAATTGCATGAGCAAACCGTGAACCTGCTCTCCTTCCAGCAGTTGCCAAAGTCCGCGTTCGACGCGCAAGTGGCCTTCAATTTGATTGATCGTTACGGCGAAAAGGCGTTATCCTCGCTGAATTCCGTCGAGAGTCGTATTCAGCAACACTTCCATAAACTGGTGGGCGAGCGGTTGGCCGCGCCTTCGTTGATGCTTCTGCAAGCACCTATCTTTCACGGCCATGCCTTCTCGCTTTATCTTGAGTTGGAGCAAGCGGCGCAGACGGAAGAGTTGACGGCAGCGCTTTCCGGCGAGCACGTCGACCTGCTGCAAAGTGCCGATGAATCGCCGAGCAACGTCAATGCTGCGGGACAGGAGCAAATCCAGATATTTGCGCGTCGCGATTCGCAACGGCCTAACGGCTTCTGGCTATGGGCCGCATCGGACAATCTGCGGATTGCGGCCCTGACGGCGGTGGAATGCGCCGAGAGCATGATCGCCGCCCGTCCGCGAGGGACCGTTCAGTGACCACATCGCAAGTCGCGCACCGGACAATACTTGTAGGCATCGCTGTGCTGCTGCTCGCCACCGCGGGTTGCGGTTACCACACGGGTGGCCAAGCGGTCCGCTTGCCTACCGACCTTCACACCCTGTATGTGCCGACCTTCGTTAACGGGACGTCAATCTACCGCATCGAACAAACCATTACGGAAGACGTCATTCGCGAATTGCACGACCGGACCAATTACCGCGTTGTGACCATCAATGCGGATGGCGCCGCCGATGCCACCCTGAACGGAACGGTCACCTCTGCCATCATAGTTCCGATGACTTACGACCCTGCCACGGGGCGCATCTCCTCGGGCATGGTGGCGGTCACGATGAAGGTGTCGCTGGTCACCAGCAAGGGCAAGGTACTTTGGGAGAATCCCAATTATGTTTACCGCGAGCAGTACCAGGTCTCGCGGGATGCTCCCAGTTTTTTCGAGGAAGAAGAGCCAGCCTTGGGCCGCATTGCCAATAGTTTCGCCAAGACGCTGGTCAGCGACATCCTGGAGGCCTACTAAGTGCGCAGTTTCGCCGCTTCGGACCGCTTCGTCGCCGACGTGAAGGCGCGCAAAATGGCGCCGGGGTATGTCTTCATCGGCGATGAGGCGTTTTTCCGCAAGCGGTGCCGTGACGCCATCCTGCAACACCTGGTGCCGGCCGAGGTGCGGGAACTCAGCGTCTATGACATGGACCTGAGCGAGGTGGAACTGCAGCACATTCTCGATCAAGCGCGCACTCCATCTCTGATGTCGCCCTTCCAGGTTTTCTTCATTCGCGGCGTCAAGAATCTTTACGGGCGCGGCAAACACGACGACGAATTCGGCGCCATCGAGGATTACTTCAAAGACCCCAACCCGGATGCGCTGCTCATCTTCGTGGCCGATCACATCAACATTCCCACCGACGTGCGCCGCATGGACCTGACCGACAAAGACCGCTACGAGCGCATCCGCGAAACCCTGGGCGAGTATTGCAAGCTGCTCGAGTTCGCCCGCGTGGACGAAGGCGACGCGGTGAAATGGGCGATGGAAACCGCCAGCGCCGAGGACGTGAAGCTGGACAACGATGCCGCGCGCGAGTTGGTGGACTCGCTCGGAGGCGACATGATGATGGTCGCCAACGAACTGGAGAAGCTGGTTCTCTTCGTCGGCGACAAGAAACGGATTACGCTGGGCGATGTCGAGACCCTGGTGCTCGCTGCCAAGCAACGCTCGTTTTACGAATTGACCGACGCCATCTCGGCGCGCGACCGCGCCCGGGCCTTGGGGGTGCTCGACGCCATCCTGAGCACCGGCGACGGCGACGAAGCGGCCATCGGCCACCTCTACATGCTGGCGCGCACCTTCCGCCAGATGCTGGTCATCCTGGAGCGGAATGTGCGCGACTCGCGCGCATTGTGGCAGGTCCTTTGGCAGGGCTTTCGCATTCCACCGTTCGCCGCGGAAGACATTATCCGGCAGGCGCGGCGCTACAAGTCGCGTCGCGAACTGACTAGCGCCATCCGCCGTGTGGCGCGCGCCGACCTGGCTCTGCGCTCCAATCCTCCCAGCAAGCGGCTTATCCTGGAGAACCTCGTTCTTGACCTGACCGCTGAACCGAAGTTGCCGGAGGCTGGCTGGCTGCAAGGCGAGCTACCTGTGTAGTGATGGATGTCGAGCCATATCTGCGCCGCATCGAATACGACGGCCCGCGCCAGCCCTCTTCCGCCGTATTGCGCGCCTTGCGCCGCCAGGGTGCCGAGTTCACGCGCATTTAATCACAGTCGCGCCAGCGCCAATCGGGCGGCATTATAACCGCACATTCCGTGCACCCCGCCGCCCGGTGGAGTGGAAGAAGAGCAGAGATAGATATTGTTCGCCGAGGTAGCATATTGCCGCCGTGTCGGGCGAAACAGAAACTGCCGCAGATTCATCGCTCCTCCGCCGATGTCTCCGCCCACCAGATTAGCGTCCATGCTCTCCAGCGATGCCGGAGTTAGCACCCGCCGCGCCAGAATGCAGTCGCGGAATCCCGGCGCGAAACGCTCGATCTGCGTCTCCAGACGGTCCAGCATGTCGAACTGCGAACCGTTGGGCACGTGGCAATAAGTCCACGCGGTGTGCTTCCCTTGCGGGGCGCGCGTCGGGTCGAACAAACTGGGCTGCGCCAGCAAAACAAACGGGCGCTCGGCATGGTGTCCATGCCGCATTGCCTCCTCGGACGCAGCAATCTCTTCCAGAGTGCCCCCCAGATGTACGGTTGCGGCGCGCAAGCATTCGGCGGCCCTCCACGGAATCGGGCTCGACAAGGCGTAGTCAACTTTGAAGACGCCGGGGCCATAACCATACTTCTCCAGTTGACGCCGGTACGCGGGAGACAACCGGCCGCCGGCCATCCGCAGCAACTGGCGCGGAGTCACGTCGCAGAGGGTGACATCATACTCACCCATCGCGGCGAGGCTCTCAATGCGGGTGGACGAGTGAAGCGTGCCTCCCAGTCTGGCCAGGTATCCGCACAGCGCATTGGTGATGGATTGCGCGCCCCCCCGCGGGATGGGCCATCCCACGGCATGCGCTGCCGCGCCCAGCATCACCCCAAAGGAGGCGCTCAGCGGTTCGTCGAGGGCAAGAACGGAATGTGCCGCGATGCCAGCGAAGAGTGCCTTGGTTCTGGCGTTGCGAAACCAATGTTCGGCAATCGCGATTGCCGAGGGAAATCCGACCAGTCCCAAATGCGCCATCAGGACGGGATGTCGAGTGAACAAATGGACCGGCCGCAGCGCCTCGGGAGCGAGTTCAGCCCAGCGCTCGGCAAACCGACCCATCAGCCTGCGCCACTGTTTACCATCTTCATCGAGAGCGACTTCCGCGGCGTCAAGATCACGTTCCAACATCACCGCTGTACCGTCGTCGAGCGGATGCGCCAACGGCGCCGGCGGATGGATCCATCCCAGGCCGTGGTCGCGCAAGGGCAGCGAAGAGAAGAATGGCGATCCCGCAGCCATCGGGTGTACTGCGGAACCGAAGTCGTGCAGGAATCCGGGCAGGGTCAGCGCCATGCTGCGCGCGGCGCCGCCGGGCTGCGCCTCGGCCTCGAATACATCCACTTGCAAGCCTGCCTGGGCGAGGACGATCGCCGCCGCAAGACCGTTGGGGCCTGCGCCGATCACAGCGGCTCGTCGTGGCGTCGCAGGCATAGGAAATAGTTTAGCTTGCTGCTTGCGCCAATCCAATAAGCGATGCACTTCGGCGGAAAGGACGTGGCTGGCACTCGTCGGCTAGCGTTACTGCCGCGGCGGCAGCGGTTCCGGCCATTGCACCACGCCAACTTTGCCGTCGGGAGTGCGTTCCAGCACCGGAGCGTACAGTCCGATCAGCTTCCGCTTCCACCACATTCCCGTGGTGTGCTTCTCCTCCAGCGTAGTGAACCAATATTGCCAAAGCACAGCGCGAACCTGCTGCGGCGGAGCTTGAGGAAACGGGTTTCCGGCGAACAGCGCCAGCACGTCCGGAGAGCCGGCCAGCAGACGCTCCTCGGTGCTGGGCACGATCAAGTTCTCGCGCCAGGAACCCAGCGACGCGAACCACAGGTTCCAATCGAAGCGGGGCTGATAGGGCGCATAGATTCGCGGCCGCTCCCTCGGGTCCTGCGGCTTGTAGCGGAACGGATAGGCCACCCAAGTTTGCCCGTCGTTCGAGCCTTGGAATTCGATCTCGTAGCGGCCGCGCGTCATCACTGCAAACAGCCCGTAGCGATTGGCGATGCGAAAAGGGTCGAGCGCGGCAATCGGCGAGGTGGGCAGCGGCAGGCGGGGGGAAATAATCCAGATCATCGGTGCGGTCGTGGCGTAGAAGATCCAGATCAGCATCACGCTGACGAGCGACAGCCGCAGCGCCTGTAAAGGACGCAACGACTTTCGCTCAGGAAGTGAAGAGTCGGAATCCTGCGATTCCACATGCTTCTCTGGCGGAACGCCGATCCGTTGAGTGATGTAGGTTCGCCACCGCTCCGGCATGATCCGCAGCAAGAAGCGGTCGTCCAACAGGAGGAATCCCAGCACGAGCACCAGATAGTTCAGGAAGGTGTAATTCGCGGTGAGGATTACGGGAATCTGCCATGCGGTAACGATGAAGAAGCACACGATCCGCCAGCGGCGCGGCAAGAACAGCATGAACACCAGGCCGAGTTCCAGCACCAGCGTGGCGCCGGTGGCAAAGGCGTGGAACCAATGGGGGAGATGCTGCACATACCAGCCGACCCATGTGGGCAGCGGGCCGTTCTGGTAGTACTCGTCCATCGCGGTGAAATTGCGCCACTCGGAATCGCCGCTGGCCAGCTTCACCATGCCCGACTCGAAGTAGATGCGGAACCACTCCCATTGCAGCAAGAAGAGGCTGGCGCGCGACGGTGGATGCGCTCTGCCCAGCCCGGGAAGAAATCCCGGTGGCGCGAAAAACAGGGAAATGAATACCGCCTCCAGCAACATGCCGTCGGATTGATAGCCGGAGAAATCCTGGGCGGCGCTTACGAAGGAAAGAAAGCACACCAGGCAGATGAACAACGTGGTCCGCGGCCAGACGTTGCAGACGACCAGCAGCGAAGCGATCATTCCGACCCAACAGATTGCACTGAGCATGTGCGGGCCGGTGGAGAACCACAGCAGCGTCGGCGCAAACCAGAAGCGGGCCACCCCGAACTGGCGCGCCACTGCTTCGAGGTATTCGTTGGAGGGAAGAATGCCTTGCGCGCCGATGAGCCCGCGAATCTGAAATACCAGGGAGAAGAATGCTGAAAAATAAATCAGGCCGAGCGCCCGCAGAAAGATCCAGCGCGGAATCAGGCGGTCCGCCGCCCCACACTCGGGATCGAACCACCGGCGAATGAAAGACCCAGGCCCCAAGTTCATGGCGGTCGAATTATATCGGGGACGCCGGAATGGCGTCTTGCATCGCGACTGATCAGCGCGGTGACAAATGCAAGCGGCGCACGGCCAGGCCGAGCGTGCGCTTATCGCCGCCGAAACCTGCGGCCGCGGGCGAACTCGCTCCGCTTACGCGAAAGCGAATGACCTGGGGAAACGCCTTGTTCAGCGCCTTCTGGCTCAGCACCAGCCGGTACGTCTGGTACTCCGGCGCGCCGCTCTTGAATCGGAATCTCCACTTGCCGGCGGCTATGTCGTTCACCAGCACTTCTACATCAACTGCCGGATTCTTATCGCTCACAAACGCTGCAGCGACGGCTTCCATCACCAGGCCCGACTTCACCTCTCCGCTAACGTCAATCGTGAGCCCAGCTTGTTCCGCGGTCCATGTCCCCCAGGGCTCCGGCTTCCACCAGCCACCGGTTTCGTAAGGGACCGCGTTACCGCCATCGCTGAAGTCGATCCATTGACCAAGTTCGTAAGGGCTGGTCTTGGGCAGGGCCGCCAGATAACGGCTGTAATCGATGTGAAAGCGTTGCAGGCGCGGCAATGCCGAAGGAATACGGGGATCGAAGGGATAGAAGGAAGTACTTGAGGGAAGCAGAATGGCCTGCACCTTGCCTTCATCTGCATAGACAATGCTCAACGACATCAGCGGCCACTCGGCATGCATCGCGCGCATCGGCTGTCCGCCCAGCGTCCGACGCGACAGCAGACTGCCTCCGAAGGGTACCAGCCCGGTTTGGGTTCGCAGTTCCGAGCGCAGGACGTTCAGCATGAGCGACCATTGCTCGCTGGCAACTACGCTCCAAGCCGATTGGCAGATCCCTAATACCGCAGCGATGACAAACAGTCGCTTGTATTTCCTCGTGTCTACTTGCACAAGGCCGAAATACACAGCCAGAAAAGCGGCTGCCAGTGCGAGCGGAACGCTGGCATTCATTGTCCTGGCAACAATGTGTTCGTCGAGACTGGTCAATTCCGGATGGATAAGAATGAACACTGGAATCGCCAACGAGCAAGCTATGGCAAGTCCCACCAGCACATTGAGCGTCTTCTTATAAATCGCTGGAATCAGCAGGACCAGCGCGCACAGAATGAGAACGATGCACGAGACTCGCGCCCCAATATGCTGATAGTGAAAGACGAACAGCAAACCCTTGAAGAAATCGGCGCGCTGCGTCGGATCGCGCGGAAAGATGATCGCCAGCATGGCGAAGATGACTCCCAGGCTGTACCAGGCACCGAAGACAATCGTGAGCCATTTCTCCCGCGGGCTCTTCGCGATCGCAAGCCGCCGGTAAATGCAAACTCCGACCAGCACCAGTCCGAACATCGCCATGGTTTCGTAGCAAAGAATCAGTGGGGCGGACACGACGATCATCGCGGCAAGATCGAACCACCCGAATTCGCGCGGACATAGCAGCCCAAACAGCGCCGCCCAGAACAGGGCGCTCATCAAGTGGGTTTCGGAAATCAGGTAGCCTTCACTGTTCATCGTCCCGGCAAAGAGCGAGAGCAGCGGGAAAAGCACATATCGTTTGTCGCGGGCAAACCGGTAGCAGAGTAGGAGGCTCAGCGGCTTGAATGAAAACAGCGTCACACCGAAGACAACGGACAGGACCCTCAAGCTATGAACGCCCGAGCGCGCCGCGAATAGCGTGGGAAGTTGCTGGTAACTGAAGGACCCGAGGCGCCCGACGAAAAAATCGTTCCAGGTATTGTTGTTTAAGTGGGTGATGTGGTTTTCGGCGAGCAGTCTAAGTAGCAGCCACGAGCCATCGCCGAACAGGTGGCGGCCAATCGCAATCGCCACCCAAGCCTGGGAAAGATACGCAGCAGCAGCTATCGCCACCAGTGTCTTCACGGGTGTCTCGATCGAACTCAATCCGACGGGCCGTTCCGGAGCAATCACTGCGTTGTCCAAGTGACTCCACCATCCGTTGTTGCCCAGCGAGTTCCGCTGTCGAAAGCGACGACTCCGTGTTGCGGATCGTCGAAGCGAATGGAAACGATGGCGCCGGTCTCAACGTTGGAATTCGCAGCGAGTGAAGCTTTGCTCCAATGTTCTCCGCGATCGGACGAGTGGAAGAGCGCACCGCCGTTGCCGCCAGCCCACACGTCGCTTCCCATGACCGCCACCGCATGAAAGATAACAGGTTGATCGTCGAGCACGCGAGTCCATTGGTTCGCAGCCATCGAGCGCTCAAGGTGGCCGTTCGGGCTGATGCGCCATTGCGGTCGTACTGCGCTCGCCGCTTTCATTCCCATCCCTGATTTGCCGAACAATACTGGCGCGCGCTGCTGTAGTTGCAGTGATTGCGCGGTTTCACTTTTTTGCGCGGATTCACTCTCCACGTAGGAACTCTGCGGACGAACCTCGGGAACCAGGGCACTGCTTACGCCTCCAACAGCGGCGCCCGCAGTTGCTTGTGAAGTCGTCGCTCGCGCAGCAGGCTGCACCGCTGGCGCGGACGGGAATGCGTCGCTGGCGTTACGAGCCATCGTAGTTGCTTCAGGAACTTTCTTAGCTGGCGCAGCCGTCATCGGGTGCGGCGCAGCTTTGGCGAGCGACTCGGGAACCGCAGGCTTGGCGGAAGCTTCCCGCGAACTTGCAGTGGCCGCGTTTTGCCGCGCCTCGGGGCTTGCCGGCGCCGGACGATTGCTGGCAACCGTGAGCGGCGCGGTCTGGTATTCGCTGGCGGCGTGCCGGAACTGCAGAACCAGCCCTGCAGAGACGAGTAACGCGGCAGCCGCAACCGACACGGCCCACCGGGTTCGAATTGTCCATCTGTGGCGAGACGCCTCAGCCCGAGCAGCATCCGGGCGTGAAGTAGCGGCGTAAACCGGCATGCCGGCCGCTCGACCCGCAGCCGCCGCCACCAGTTCCCGCCCGTCACGCACCTCATCTTCGGCCGCATTGCTCGCCAGGAACACGATCTCCCGGCATTCCGCGCACTGCGCCAGATGGTGCGTCACGGCCTCGCTCTCCACCGGAGCCAACGTGCGCTCCACGAACGACGTGAGCACGTCAGGCGAAGGATGAGCGTCGCCCACTGCTTGCCGGGCCAGCGCGTTTCGCAGCGGCTTGGGAATTTCCTGGTTCATCCTTGGTTCCCGCTCTTCTCTTTATAGAACGATAGATCTTCCGTTCCTTGCCTTAAAGTTTCGTCCACGCGCACGCGCAGATCGCGCACATCCACGTCCTGCATGGCTTCTTCCGCCTGTCGCGGAGACATCCCCGCCGCAATCATCCGCTTGCGAATCCGCTTGCGCAATTCCGACGTCACGCGCTCCAGCTTGCGGCTGATGGTGGACTCGTGCACGCCTTGCAGCCTGGCAATTTCCGCCAGAGTGCGGTGGTCAAGATAGTAGGCGGCCAGCAGGAAACGCTCCTCCGCCGTGAGCGCCGCCAGTTCCTCCGCCGCCGCGGTCTCGGCGCGAGGATCGGCGACGCTGACATCCGGCTCCCCGGCTGCGAATTGGACGCCCTCGTCCAACGCCGCGTCCAGACTGGTCTCGCGCCGAGTAGCCCGGTACAGGTTGACATACTCCTGCGCGACCACAGTTCGCAGCCACCCTTGCAGAGAACCTCGTCCCTGATAGGAGCGGAGTTTGGAAGGCCGCTGCTGTCCCTTGGCGTCCACCCCGTAGAGCGCCGCATACAGCGAGTCCGCCAAAGCGCGGGCGGCGCTTTCTTCCTGCGCGATCTTGTAAGCCGACTCGTACAACGTAGCTCGATAACGATTGAGGAACACTTCCCAGGCGCGGTTGTCGCCGGCGGCGCAGGCGCGCGCCAGCACCAGTTCCTCCAGCCGCAAGGTTGCAAGAAAATTGCGCACCGCGATCTCCGCGGCGGCGTTATTCCTATTCCATTGCGAAACGACTTCCGCGAGAGTCTCCGCCAGGTCGGCCGGCGACTTACCAAACTGCCGCGCGCCACTGTCTTCGTAGTGGTGGGCAGAGAACTCCCCGATCATCGCTACCACCTGCGGATTGAGCGGAGCGGAAACCGGAGCGGAGGCCATCAAGCGAATCGTATCAATTCGGGTGCAAGAAGAACACTGTGCAGCGTTCTCTGCTTAGAAGAGACGCTCCAGCGCCTCCGGAGGTCAACCGTGAATTTCAGAATCCTAGCGTCGTTTGCTTCGGCCATGCTGGCGGCAACATTCGCTGCCGCCGGAAACCCAGGACATTCCGAGCTGCATGTCCTGCCACCCGTTACCAAAGGAAACCTCAGTATCTTTCCAGTCGTCGGAGGCGCGGAGAACGACACCGCCCGCCTGCTGACGCTGGATGAAGGACTGCGCTCCGGCGCGGTTGTGGTAACCGAGGCGGGCTCGCTTCGGGGATTGGTACGGCCAGGCTCGCCACCGCCGCGGCAATCCGGGGCCGAGGTGAACCGGCTGGTGCTGATCAACAATTCCGACCATCCTCTGCTTCTGCTTGCCGGAGAAGTGGTGACGGGCGGCAAGCAGGACCGGGTGATCGGCGTGGACCGGATCGTTTCGCCGAAATCGGGCCCCATTGATCTGTCGGTGTTCTGCGTTGAGCCGGGACGCTGGGTGGCCTCGTCGGAGCACTTCGGTTCAATGAAATCGCAGATGGCGCAGCCCAGCGTGCGCACTCCGGCGATGGCCGACCGCAATCAGCAGAGCGTGTGGGCACAGGTCGGCTCGGCTGTGGCAGGCATGGCGAGGGCGGTTCCGCAGGCCAGCGGTTCCATGCACGCGTCCACCTCGTATGCCAAGGCAATGGAGAATCCTGACGTGCAGAAGAAAGTTGAATCCGTCGCAGCCGATTACGACGGGATGCTGCGCGAACTGAAGAAGGAAGGCGCCAAAGGCGTGGTGGTCGCCATCAATGGCCGCATCCTATGGGCCGACGTCTTCGCCAGCACCGAATTGCTGGAAAAGTACTGGCAGAAGCTGATCCGGTCGTATGCCGCCGACTCGCTCACAACCGCCAGCGAAGGTGGGCAGGCCGATCAGAAGTCGGCGCAGTTGTTTCTCGACCAGCTCCACGGAAACCGTGAGGTCACGGAGACGGAACCCGGCCTGTTCCGCCGCACCGAAATCAGCGGCGATGGCTACCGGGTTTTCAGCTTGACCTCGCTGGTGTCGAAGCCGGAATACACCGTCCACCTTGCCAAGATGGTGTACAGCGGCAATGAGCGGCCGGGAGTTTATCCGGTGATGTACCGCTAGTGGGCTGGGTGACGAGGCGGTGTGCCCATCCTCTCGCCAACTGCGGGCGAGAAGGATGGGCACCCGGCGCAGGGAAGAAAGTGCTTCGGCCGCTGAGGTCGTTGACCTCAGCGGCTGAAGCTCGGAATTGTAGACCCTCTGGACGCGGGCCTAAAGGCCCGCCCCGCTCTACCAGTACAAGCCGGATACACCAACTTTGGACCCACCCTAGCGGGCGAATTCTCCGTGGCGAGGGTTCCTACCGAGCCGAATCCCGCCACGGGTGGTCAGCCTTGCACCGCGAAGGCACCCACTGGCGCTTGCCGCAAAGAATAAGGCCGGAGCGCTTCGCCCCGGCCTTGTAGTGAAAATGGGGAGTTTCTACGAGCTTAGCTTGCGGCGAATTGCTCCGCCAACCCCGAGAAGCCCTGTGCCCAGAAGCACAAGCGAGCTTGGCTCCGGAGTCGTACCACCAGGTGTGTGGTAGGTTACGTCGTCCATGATGTAGAAGTCCGGACTCGGTGAAACTACCCAAACCGTTGACACGAGTCCCCCGTAGCCCGAAGTCAGGAACGTGGGCGTACTGCTGGGATCGAGCATCCCCGAAGTCCAAACTAGCACACCGTTGGGGTCGAATAATTCGAACTGGACGGTTGCAAAGGCATTGCCAGCAAACCACGCTCCATCAAACACTTCCGGTGTAACGAACTGGAAAGCACCGTTGGGGTCCAAGGTGTAAACGCGATTTGGCGGTGTGTGTGGGTTGTAGGGATCCTGAACGTCCCCGTAATAGGTCCAATTGCTGTTCCAATCGATGCCGCCGTAGCCTTGTGGAACCAGGCCGTCGCCCGGTAGGTCGTCAAAGTTGACATCCACGGTACCGGCACTGGCTACGACAGCGACAAACAGCACGAACAGCAAACAAGCTGCAAGTTTTCGCATGTGGCGTCCCTTCTTGAAGGTGGGTATTCTCTAGGGGCCCTCAAAGGTACTTGGAGGCACGTTTGTGTTCCAATCGATCCCACAGCGGAAGCCCTTTGTTATTGGGTGCTTTCCTTTTCGGCTAGGCTCTGGCGTTATGTGGTGACCGCAAGGTGTTGCACAAACATGTCACAGGATTTTCCATGCCTTGCCCCGCAATATCGCCTGACTAGCCGATAGGTGGCATGTGCGGCTTCAACCACTGCGCCGGGTTCCCCACCTAAGCCGACTGTTGCTTGGATGGGGTGGTTCTGCACATTTTCATGCGCATGATCCACGAGTCCGCTCATACTCACATTGGATGGTGTGAGGTTAAGTCAAAATCCCCACCCCAGCAAAGGAAGCTTGGGTGGGGCACCCGTTTCTGGCTCACGTACCCGCTACTCCACTTCAAAGTCGGCGGTGCGCGGCTGCGAGGTGTTGACGGGTGGCCCGGCCTTTCAGTGCAATCCTGAGTTTTAACCTGTGGGTGCCCCACCCTTCTCGCCGTTTTTTGGCGAGAGGGTGGGAATTAGAACCCCGTGGCAATCTGATACCTACTGCACTTCGAAATCTGCGCTTCGCGGCTGCGAGGTGTTGCCAGCGGAATCCATCGCCTTCAGCTCCAGACGATACGATCCCGGCGCAAGCGTATCCACCGGCAGCTTCAGCCCCAGCGGAACCAGCGCACTCCCAGCTTTCACGTCCTTGGCCACAATGCCATTCTCAAACTTCTTTTCACCGGACTTACGGTCGATGACGGCCATCCTGATCCCGACTTTGGCAGGAGGGTTGGCACTGGTCAGAAGGGAGTCGTAGATTTCTACATAAAATCCAGCGTGATCGCTTTTCTTGAACTGGTCGCTTCCGGAAGGCACCAGCTGCAATCCCTGGGTCACCAAGGGGGTGCGGTCCTCCAGCAGCGCGGCATCCAGACTCGTTCCCATCTGCGAAACCGGGTGAATCTCCTTGCTCAGCGCCACCGCACTCAGGGTGAATTGCTTGCCGTCATAAGGGTCAATCACCAGCGGCATCTCCAGTTTCCCGAAGCTGTCGCCGCCGTGTGGGTTGAACACTACCTTCAGGTTGTAATGACCGGAGGCAACATCGAACTGGGTGTCGTAATGAGCTGGCTTGGAGTTGAATTCCTCCACTTCCTTCTTGTCGTCGAAGGTGAGGCTGAGGGTGTCGCTGAAGCGCGCCGCCACCGTTCCGTCCAGCTTGTAGGCAATGCCGAATACATTGACCGTGGCGTGCAGCTTCCCGTTCTGTTTTTCGAACTTGATGGTGTTGGGCGGGATCTCGATGGCCAGGTTCACGCGGGCCGTGTTCACCGAAGTGTAGAAAAAAGGGGCCAGCATGGAAGCCGCGATGGTTCCCGGCTGCGAACCGCTAATGCGGTCCTGCAACTGCTTTTCTTCCGGCTTGCCCGCGAGCAGGTCCGTGGGTCGCACATTGCAATATCCACTGCGCCAGCGGGAGACCGTTCCGCTGCGCTCGACCTTGACTTTCAGCGTGTGGCAGGTCCCTTCCTCAGACGGAGGCGGCGCATATCCCAGTACGTAATACTCGGTTTGCTCCCTCGCGATTTTCTGCATACCACCGAACAGATCGTTGGAATTGGCGATTACGAAACCGCCCGTCCCCTGGGCCAGTTCATAGAGGACTTGCTGGTTAGCGACGACGCTCGGAATGGTGGGAATGAGCTGGTGGGCCTGATTGTAGGGGTTGCCATACATCATCGGAGTATTCACGGAGCCGCCACCGCCGCGGGCGCCACCCCCTCCAGTTCCGGTGCCGCCGCCGCCCTTGCCGCCCCCGCCAGTGCCCGTGCCGCCGCCCTTGCCGCCCCCGCCGGTGCCTCCGGTTCCACCCCCGCCACCCCCGCGCCCTCCTCCTCCGC
>Ga0208034_1000859_pt1 | contig 21350 bp, 15 predicted proteins | sample June2015DPH_8_10_FD_184699 | JGI IMG/M metagenome (GOLD analysis project Ga0208034, IMG submission 184699) | Peatland microbial communities from SPRUCE experiment site at the Marcell Experimental Forest, Minnesota, USA - June2015DPH_8_100... | ecosystem: Environmental > Terrestrial > Soil >...
AGCCCATTTGTGGGGCCAGCTGTACTTGCGAATTCGGGTTACTCTGTGAACCGACATCGGATTCGAGATCCTCTGCCACGCCAGCAATCAGGGCCGCAGCGCCAACAAGGGTCAAAGCGCCTAGCTCTACCATCATTTGCGGATCCATTTAACTCCTCCCTTGTATGGTATTTGGCTTTCAAGCCCAGATTTCTGATTCACTAGTCCAGCGAACCGCGAAATCAGCGTATTCTGCGGCATTAAAGTTGCTTAAAATGAATTATTGGCATTAGTTGGTTCGCTAGATCAGGGACAATTGATAGGTAATAGTATTTAACATTATTTATACGATAACGAATTAAATATAGGAACCACAATAAAATTAAAATTGGTTTTTTATTGCCTCAGAAGCTCGATTTCAGCTCCTAATTCGTTGGCTAAAAAGCATCATTTTTGAGCTTTTTGAGGTGCTTTAGATCCCTAAAAACTAGAGGTCTGTTCTGGCGTGCGCCTCTTCGTTGCCATTTCGAACAGATATGACGTAGAGGCCCCAAATCGCCCACGGTGCAGCTAGCCTTTGTTGATAACGTCGCGAACAGCTACCTCACCATATTTCACACGGGTTCGCGTGTATGCGGGACGTTCGCACATTCAGGCCGGCCGCTTCTGATAAAGCGTGTCTCGTACTTGAGGGACACGTCCAAGGTCGGTGATCATTCTGATAAACTCGCTTGGCGCTAGGCTTTGCCCAGCTGTCCCTCCCGCGCTCCGAGTTATGTTCTCCTCTATCAACGTGCCGCCAAGATCGTTTGCACCGCAGGTTAGCGCGATTTGAGCGAATTTCGTTCCCAACTTGACCCAGGACACTTGTATGTTCGGGATGTTGTCGAGATACATTCTCGCCAACGCAAAGATGAGAAGATCTTCTCGTCCTGTCGCGCCGGGACGTGCGAGGCCCGCACGATAGATCGGCGTGTTGTAATGGATGAAGGTCAACGGAACGAACTCCGTAAAGCCGCCGGTCGTGTCCTGTATCGTCCTCAGAAGCTGCAGGTGGTCTATCACGTCCCTATACGACTCTATAGAGCCGTACATCATCGTACACGTCGTAGGAATTCCAAGCTGATGAGCCGTAACAATGATATCTGTCCACGCTTTCGTGTCGATCTTCTCTGGGCACAACGTTTTGCGCACGTCATCGACGAGAATCTCAGCTGCCGTGCCTGGCATCGAATCGAGGCCCGCTTCTTTGAGCATCTTGAGCATATCGACGTGTGAAATGCCCAGCTTATCGGCGCCATATGCGACTTCAGCGGGTGAAAAGGCGTGTATGTGGATGTCCGGAACAGCTTTCCTCACGGCTTGCACGATTTCGATATAGGTATTGCCATCCACCTTGGGGTGGAGCCCGCTGAAAATCCCAACTTCGGTCGCACCTGTGCGTCGCGCTTGGACCGCCCGTTCGACGATCTGATCTACGGACAAGAAATAGGCCTCAGGATCGCCCTGTCTCGCTCTGAAGGCGCAAAATCCGCACGACCCGATGCAGATATTGGTGAAGTTTATGTTTCGATTGATCACGTAGGTGACGTCGTCGCCGACCCGCGTCTCTCTGACAGTGTCCGCAGCTGCGAGCACTGCGTGAAGGTCAGCTCCACGCACATTGAGCAAAGTAAAGGCTTCTTTTTGGTCGACTCGGCCACCGCTTTTGACTTTTTCCAGAACGTCGGAAACAGTGTTAGTCATTGCGTCTTGTCCACCGGAGGGTTCCTAGAAACGCGATTCTAAGCGATCGATTTTTCTTGCGCCCGTTTACCTTGAGAATTGCTCGACCCTGACGGGGTCGATAGTCGCATCAATCAAAAAATTGAACGGTATAGCCGAGGTCCACCCAGCTTGTTCAAACATGTTCATGAAACAGACACCGATTACTGAACCTCCTGGAAGCAAAACGCGCTGGAGGAACAAGGAAACGTCGTCGCGGCTTACAGGTGAAATGGGCATCGCTAATCCGCCCAGGACGACGACGACCCGGGCCTTAGTGATTTCAGCGGAATCTCCGAACTGGATACCTATATTGTCGACAGACTGAACTTTCTTTGCTAAGTTCAGGTCGAGGCTAGGCACAAACACCTGTCTGATTTCGAGAGTCCTAATAGCGTACGACAGTAGCTCAACAAACGGAGTGCAGACTCCAGGTAAACCCACGTACATTATAGTATCTTCATCGTGCAGACCTAGTTGCTCTATCATGCTCTTAAATGGACGCGAAATACCCGCGACGCCCTTGGTAGTGTTAATAACCATTCTTTCCATATGTCCAGCCGCTTACACATCTAAAGAATTCTCGCGCGAGTTAATAAACGTGAGGGCTACCTCCCAGCGACGCAGCGACTGCTATGCCTCTGCGGCGCGGCAATCACGCGCCATGTTTTCGCGATTGCCGTGTCAACCTTTGCGTTCCTCCAGAATTTCAACAGTACTTACGAAAGTGCCGTTCACCGCGGTCAAAGCAGATCAATTGGCTTGCTACGGTTTACCCACCTGACGCAAGTGCTGGGGCTTCTAATGGTGCCGCCACGCAGATCAAATCTACAGGGAGCCTTAGAATCGTATAACGTTTCCCTGCAAAGCCATTCGCGAGAGCGCGCGTGATGGGCTCAACTAAGTTATCATCAACAACCGTATTGACCTGTATAGCCCCCGCAGTATGATCCCGTTCGAGACTGTTAATTCTCCATCTGTGTAGGTTCATTTGGATTGCTCCTCGAGCGCGGTTATTCTCCCCTCAAGATTCCTGATTTCGATGACGCGTAGGCAGATCTCCGCGGCGCGCAGCTTGGTTCTTAACTTCGCCTCAAGCTGCAGTGAAGAGTTACCGGTAGTTCGCACCTCTGCCACAGCCTCGTTGAATAAGTCACACACGTCTCGGGCAGTTTCAATTTGAAGGGCGGTTAGACGTGTGTCCAACCTTTTTTTCGTCCACCCCTGGGCCCGTTTCCTACGCTTGCGTGCCGCGTCGTATGCGCGACGTCGCGCAGGGTCTGCGTGGGGTATTTACCGCCTTTCTTATTCTGTCCGTCGGGTGCCTTCAAAACGCGTTACTTTGAGGCGGGTCCACTCGATATCCGTGGGCCGGCGCGAGAGGGCAGCATGTTCGTCGGTCGTAACCGACTTCGTATTCGTCTTCGATTCCATTATAGATCACTAAATTACGCATGAAAAAAGGGAGCTATATAAAGTCGACTAGCGGAAAACGCCAAATCGACTACACGCTGCTGTACGTGCTCACTGAGCGCGGCATCTACGAGAATTACAAGCGCATATCTCGGGGAGATTTGAAGCGGATCGAAGCGCTCGTTGGAGACGTTGACTCAGAGAAGAAAGCCGCGAGCCGGATCTTTCTCTGCGTGATAACCCGATTAGATCCCGATCAAGACGCCCAAAACGAGCCCGTAGGTCAAAGCAAATCGAAAAACAAATGGGTCTAATTACCGTTGAAAGCCGTCAAAGCCAAGGTTAACGCAAAGATACAATAGCTAACAATTTAAAACTCAATCTCAGTCGTCACCGCTTTAGATTACGCTTCCATTCCTCAAATTCTCTAGTGGCTGGACCCGTTTGCCATCGCGCTTCTGCTTCTCTAGACTCGCCCTCGCGTCGTTTCGCATAGATCTCACGATAACGTCGGTTTGCATACTCCGCATACTTCGCCACAGTATTCCAACATTCCCCATTCCTGTTTATTGCTGTTTTGTCTTTCCTGCATACATATATGACTCTATCACCAATGATCCTTGCTTCTCCATCAGCGGTTTTCGACAAGAAGCATCGGGTCCATAGTTCGGGTGGCTCATTAGAGAGAATATAAGGCACGTGCACTCTACTCTCGTCGTCGGCAATCCGCTCTATGCCGTTTGCATCAAAATCCAGAATCTCTATATCTCTAAAGGTCATGCGGGTTTCCTCTCTCATCCTCTGTCAATCCTACCACAGTCTCCTTGACTGGAGAGTTTGCTTTGGTGCCTGTTATTTGGCACCGCACCCCATATATCTATCTACAAGGCAGTCTGCACGGCTTTTTTCGTTTCTATTGTCCACACGTGCGCGTGTCTTTGTGCGGTCTCTGCGCGGCACGCTTCTGGCGCCTTGAGCCAGAATATATACCATCTCGAGTGCCTGTTTGCAGGAAAAAAGCCGCCTTGCTGCGCGTTTATTGCAGATTCAAAGCTAATGGCCTGGCGACGTCCTTCGTCGCACGAAGACGTGCTTAAGCGCTGGGATCTCTCTTAGTGTGTTCCTCAAGTTGCTTTAATATCCGGAGGTATTTGCGCTCCAAATCTTCGTTCTCTGTCTTTAATTTGTTGTTCTCCTTATTCAGGCGTTCAACTTCGCCGCGCACGCGGGTAAACGCTTCCGAATACTTCAGCTGTAGCCTTCCGTTCTTAGCTTTCAAGAGCTCGTTTTCGACCGTAAGTAGAGACTCCTTGAGCATATCCGGTCATAAGCTATAATGGCATAAATAGAGCGCGTCGTAAAAAGCATAACACGTTCGTTTAGCTGCGACACAGCCTCAAGGCCTCCGAAGCGTGTTGTCTGGAGGGAGTATGCGGTTTATTTAGCGTCTGTGGGCTGGCACTTGAAAACGCAACGTGAGGCGTGCGCGTCGTCGTCGGACGAGGAGCGCAGTTTCGCGTATGCTCGAACCCCAAACGCTTTGCTGTGACGGGTTCAACCGCTCGTGCGTCTTCTAGCTCTCTAAGCGTCTCTGTGGCGCTCTGTCGAATCTCCGCGCTCTTATCACGCAACGCGACGATCAACTCATCGACAGTTGTTCCGGCTGCCATTGTGCTCGCATCGTTTGCAAACTCAAGGCGTTATCGCCGTCTCTGCCGCACTCTAAAATGTTTGGCAACGAAGCCCCGTATTTTAGTAATGACCGCTATGCCAGCTGCCGTAACGCTGCCCGCTCTGGGCTGCACCGTCGGCTCACCCTTCGAAACCTCCTGACCGATCTGAACCTGAATAGACCGGGATTTCTCCGTCGCAAGCACCTGCGATGGATAGATGCTGCGGTGGCCGGACATCACGTAGCTGACAACGCACGCTACTGCGGCGTACGGCGCGACTGCCGGCCCGAAGAGCTCAATTGATATGATACTCGCGGCGATGGGGGTGTTGGTGGCTCCCGCAAGAACGGCTACGAGGCCAATTGCCGCAAACGTCGCCGAATTCAAGCCAAATACCTGCGCGAAAAGAGCGCCGGCCGTCGAACCGATAAAGAAGATAGGAGTGATGATACCGCCGCTTCCCCCAAAGCCCAACGTTATGCTGGTGAACACGATCTTCAAGGGGAAGGCGTACCAGACAGCCTGCTGCCCCTGCAGCGTGGCCTGAGTCGTGGCCAAACCGAGCCCAAGGTACTGCGTGGAGAATGTCAGGGTCAACAGTATGAGCGCCGCGCCGCCGATGATGCCTTTGGCAGGCGCCCATATGGGCAGACGTTCTGCGGCCTTTTTGAAGAGAGTGAAGAGCTCTATGAGGAGAAGCGCGACGAGCCCAAAGAAGATGCCTGCAACAATCACTTGCGCCAAGAAGAACCCGCTGAAGACGGGCACGAACTGGAGGGGGCTGTAGAAATAGGTAATGCCGAGGGCAGCCGACACTTGGTAGCTGACGATCCCCGCGATAAACGCGGGGAGGAGCACGTCGTACATGAGGCCTCCTACAAAGAGGACTTCGACCCCGAAGATAGCGCCCCCTATGGGCGTACCAAAAACGGAGGCAAATCCGGCGCTGACCCCACAGATGACCAATTTCCGACGGTCACGGTCGTCGAACTTCAAGAGGTCGCTAAATAGTGAAGAGAGCCCCGCTCCTATCTGGGCGCCCGGCTCTTCCTTGCCTGCCGAGCCGCCTGACGCGATAGTAATGAGCGTGGCAGCGAGCCTTACCAAAACCGTTGACGGCTTTATTTTACCCGATCGTTTGTGGAGGGCATCAATAATCATCGCCGTGCCGTGCCCTTCATCGCCTGGGGCAAGGTATTTCATCATGGCGCCGCTGACGAGGAGCGCCAGGGGAAGAAGGAGAAAGTAGTAGGGAAACTGGCCGGTCAGGGCAATGCTGTAGTCCAGCGCCTTTAAGAAAACGGCTACGGCCAAGCCAACGGCGACTCCAACGAGTGTGCCTAGCACGCACCATTTGCAAACGCTGATGAATAAGACGATTTGCCTGGGGAGAATATTAGACGCATTCGACACACGTAAGAAAGATCGAGCGAGGCTTTAATGGTTACCCTTTGATCGCGCCCGGAAGTCGACTTTGAGCGCGTTGGCGAAGACCAAATGTCTCGCCGTCGTAAATTTCCCGTTGAGAGATACTGAACTCTTGCAGAGTTTCTTAAGTGGCACAACAAACCTACACCTAGGGGTTTCAACCTAAAGCAGGCATACCTGCTCAAACTCTTGAGAGCGTCCGCATTGCGAGACCGAGAATCGATGATGATCACCTCCCCAAAGATGACGAAGTTGCCCGTGTTAAATGCGTCGGTATAGCGGAGATTGATGGCCTTGCTCACTTCTATTGACGTAGGTCGTCGTATCGCGTATCGCAGCAATATTTTGTCTCTTGTAACTATGCGCCCTAAGTCCGCGTCTGCAAGATTCTTTTCGATCTCCTTCTATACGCCCACTCAGCAACAAAACTAAAAATGACGACGCCGGCCAAGGTAGCTACGGCGTTTGGAGAACTCTGAGCCTCATAATCGACGAGCAGGAAAACGAATGCCAAGGACACGAGAATAGCAAGCCACAACATAAGCGGGTTTGCCTTAGTCTCTCGAAGAAGTCTGAGATGTGCAGCGTTGACCGCAACGTATATGAGCAGTATTGAGGCGCTGCCGACCACAGCGATGCCCTCTAAGTTGAGGAGGTTTGCAAAGACGATAGTCAGGCCTGCCGTTATAAGAAGGCCTTCTCTGCTCCTCCTCCAAATCTTTCGCTCAAAAAATTCAGGCAATTGCCCCTCTTTCGCCAAAACATAGCTGATATTGGCCCCCCTATAAAGCGTGGCATTAATGCCTGATGATGTTGACAGCAGGGCAGCAATGGCGATGATTTTAAACCCGATTGTCCCGAGGAATGGTTGTGCTGCTTCAGCGAGGGCGTAATCTTTCGCGCTTACTATTTGTGAAACGGGCAGGTTTCCGAGCACGGTCACAGCGACGGCAACGTAAATGGTGATAACGATGGATACGCTGATAAAAAACGCCTTCGGTACCGTCTTTTTTGGATTTTCCATGTCTTCCGCAGCGTTAGTTATGAGACTAAAGCCTTGGTACGCAACGAAAACGATTGCGGCGCACGAGAGGATGTTATAAAAAGGGGGCCATTGTGATAGAGCGAGGCGACTCGGTTGAGCCGAAAAAATGCCGAGGGCGACGAATCCAACTAGGATAGCAATCTTGGTCGCAACGATATACTGTTCAGACCGGCCGACCGCTCGTGCTCCGATGAAGTTTATGGCGGTAAAGACGACAATAATTCCCGTGGCAAATATGTCAACCCAGATACTCGCTGCATTTCCCGGTAAGAAAGTTGCGGCATAACCGCCAAACGCCCTCGAATAAAGGGCCAGCGCGAACACGTAGGAAACCCAGAGCAGCAAGTTAAACCCGCCGCTGAGAACATTGTCACCAAACCCTTTGACTAAGAACTCCGTAGGCCCTCCGGCAGAAGGATATCGAGCCGCGAGCTTTGCGTAGGAATATACGATCAGTAGCGCCACTGCCCCAGCGATTACAAAAGAGAACCATAACGCACTGCCAGCAATCTGACCCGCTACGCCGAAAATTGAAAAAATGCCGGCACCGACCATAGCTCCGATACCTAAGGAAACCGCGGCCCACAGGCTGATCGAACTCCGACTCATCATCGCAGCCATAAATAATATCGCTCGGAAGATGCTGTTTAGGGAGATAATGCTTAGGCTTCCGTGTGTCCACAGCTTTAGGTTATAGGCTATCATTAGGATGAGCGCGCCGCGCTCGCTTCGCTCCCGCGTAATGCTACGAGCCCGACTGAAAAAAGAGGTAGAGACGTAAAAGCAAAACGGAAGCTAAAATAGAAGCGAAAAAAGAGGAGAGAACCGAGAGGAGGCGACCTATAACGCCGTGGCGGAGAACCGTGTCAAAGAAAAGGCGTATTGAATCCCAAGTTCCCAGATGGGCCCGAAGTGCCTTTTGATGCCACAAAACGGTAGAAGGCAGCCCATTTCAGCGGTGGCTAGCGTCCGTTTTGAAACCTGATCGAATGGTGTGAACTGGCTCTTCTTGTAAGCTGTTGACGTGTTTCGAACGCGCACGTTTCTGTCGCTTGGATGGCAGTATCTATAGGGTCTTGGTCTCCTACTCGCGAAGTCAGGCTGGCGACAAGCAAAATGCCGGTTTCCTCGAAACGTTCGAGCAGGTGCACCACAATTTATGTCCGTGGCTATTAAGCGTGAGCTTGATTCGCGCCGACGAATGTATGGTCCGCACGGACCGAAACGAGCTCGCATCGATTATTCGTGATATACTCCCTTCGGCTGCTTGTACTGTGCGGGCGGTTTGCTTCTCCTGTCTAACAGCTTGTAAAATTGGACCTTTACAAGATCCGTGAACAAAAAATCTGCTAAGAGTGCATATCCCCAGACAGCTAATGCACTTGCCCATCCAATCGGTGCGACAAACACCCCATAGACGACGATAAGCGTCGCGACCGTTTGCGCGCATATCACAGCTCCTATCAGTATATTCGCGGGACGAAACGACCAGAATGGACCGCGCGTTCGAGCAACAAAGATCATGAGTTGGCCTGCTATGGAGAGTTTTAGGTACATTATCGATTGGACCACCGCCGGGCTCAGAAAGAAAAAGCGTTCTACGATATACAAGAGGCCGAACGTAGCGGTGACGCCTAACACTCCAAATAACGTCGCCACACTTAGTACGGTTCGCATATCCCACGATACAGCTGTTTTCGAATACAGCGCTCGGTCGTATGCGATAGTGAGTATTGTTCCATCGTTGAGCAGGGCCAATAAGACGATCATGAGTGCTGTTACCGGGTAAAAGTTGAACACAAGTATTGAAAGAGTAACGAAAGTCAGGATGCGGATGGTTTCACCAATCCGATAGAGAGCATAACTCGTCATCCGCTGAAAGATCTTGCGGCTCTCTTTAATTGCATCAATGATTACTGACAGGCCTGGACTCATCAATACGATGTCGGCCGCCGATTTTGCGGCGTCGGTAGCGCCCGCTACAGCGACGCCCGCATCTGCCTTTTTTAGCGCCGGAGCGTCGTTGACCCCATCACCAGTCATCCCGACGATGTGTCCTCTCTGCTGAAGCAGTTCAACGATGCGGTACTTGTGCTCGGGGAACACTTGAGCAAACCCATCCGCGCCTTCTATGATCTCCCCTGCCTCCTCGTCAGACTTATCGACAAAAGAAGTGGCATCTATGATGTTTGTGCCTAAATGGACCTCTGAGGCAGTTTGTTTGGCGATGGCAGTATGATCGCCTGTCACCATCTTGATGTCGACGCCCATTGATTGCGCGGTCTGAATTGTTTCTGCTGAATCCTCACGCGGGGGATCAAAAAGCGCGATAAGTCCAACATACAGCCAGTCATCTTGTTGATTCGTGCGCGCGACCCCGAGCGCGCGGTAGCCTCTTGCCGCAAATGCGTCTATGAGAGCGTTTACTTGTTCGGCAAGTTCTGAGTTTTGCGAGGTTAGCGCAAGGATCGCTTGTGGCGCTCCTTTTGACACCTTGAAGCGGCTTGAATCCTCCCCTTCGACGGTGGCCTCGGTCCTTTTTGAAACCGGATCAAACGGTGTGAACTCAGTTGCCTTGTATGCGCTGGGGGTCGTATCGAGTACACCCACGTCTCCGGCCTTAGCGAGGATCGCAGCATCTATGGGATCCCGATCCTCTGCTCGCGAAGCTAAGCTGCCAAAAAGCAGAACGTCACTGGCCGTGAAGCCTTCGAGCGGCCGGACATCCGCGAGCGTAAGCTCGTTTTTCGTGATCGTGCCCGTTTTGTCCGTGCACAAAACGTCAACGCCTGCTATTTCTTCAATTGCGACAAGCTTACTGACGATCGCTTCTTTCTTCGCGAGTGCAATCGCTCCGACGGCCATCGTAACGGAGAGTACCGCAGGTAGCGCAACGGGGATCCCCGCGACCGTAAGCACGAGCGCGAACTGGAGGATTATCAGAAGGCTTTCCTGGCGGACATAAGCGACTATTATAATGAGCGCAGCTAACGCGATGGCGATCGTAATAAGGAAATTGCCGATCCTGATGACGGCCCTCTGAAAGTGACTCTGCGTTTTAGCCTCTTCGACAAGTCGAGCCGTCTTGCCGAAGTAGGTCGCCATCCCAGTCGTGACGACGAGCGCGTTCATCTCTCCTTGACGTACGACTGAGCCAGAATACGCCACGTCGGATGTGTGTTTTTCGACGGGAAGCGATTCGCCCGTTAATCCGGACTCATCGAGAAGTAGAAAAGCGCCGCTCGTGAGCTTGACGTCGGCGGGCACGACGTCTCCAAGCCGCACCCGAATGATGTCGCCCGGCACGAGTTGTTGCGCGGCAAGCTCGGACCACGACCCGTCCCGCAACACGCGAGCGGTCACCGCAAGTTTTTGTTTCAAGAGCTCAATCGCGTTTTCTGCCTTGTTCTCCTGCCAAAACCCGACGACGGCGTTCATAAGCAGAAGCGCCAAAATGATGAAAAAGTCCTCGTAGTGCTGAATGACCGCCGAAAGAACGATCGCGATCTCAATCATCCACGCAATGGGGCTCCAAAAATAGGTCAAGAATTTCCGAAGCGGATTAACCCGCTTTTCGGTGATCTCGTTTGGACCGTACTCTTCTAATCGCCGAGAAGCCTCTGCCGCCGACAGGCCGTTTTCGCTTGACGAGAGCCGCTGCAGTAGCTCAGCCACGCTGGCCTTTTGCGCTTCGCCTGCGGGTATGATTCCTTCTGAGCTGTCTAGGTCGGACAAACGTCCTCTCGTTCGTTTCGACGCCGTTTCGTATGCTACAGGACGTCGCTAGTTTATGAAGACTGTTCTACGAAATGAGGTCTATAAAGAGCTCCTTTGACGAATAGTAGGCTGAAGTATTAAATATTTGTCCGCGTTGTATATGAGCTGGGCAAGCCTGCCGTCGTCACAGACGTTGGGGGTTTGCGGGCGGAAGTTGAGGCGAGGGGCGGAGGGGTCGTCGTTCCGCGGGACGACTTGGAGCAGCTTAAGGGGTACATCGTGTTGCTGCTCTCTAACAGGCAAATTAGGCAACGATACTCACAACGGGCGTTGGCGTATGTCGAAAAGCAAATTGGTTGGAAGTACGTAGCAGGGGTACACCAATCGCTTTATCTCTCGATAATCAAGAACAAGCCGCGCGCGATTCGAGCGTAGCGCAAGCGTAGCAACCGCGTTGCACCTGCTGTTAATGATGAACTTGAGTAGAAGAAGTGTAGTCCTTTGGAAGCTAGCCTTCCTGACACTTTTACCTATCTGATCTAACAAATATTTAGAAATAAAAATATAAAATCTATTTTTTATTCTGGGTTAGTTTTTCTATGAATAATAAACTCCAAAATAAAAAACCGATTGGTTTGTGGTCGGCAATTGCCATTGGAATCGGTGGGATGATAGGGGCCGGTATCTTCTCCATTTTAGGTATTGCGACAGAGATTACCGGTAATCTGATTTATGTTTCATTCATCATTGGAGGTGGTATTGCACTCCTAAGTGCTTATTCCTACGCTAGATTAGGATCTAAATATCCCTCTGCAGGAGGGCCAGTTGAATTTCTAATCAGAGGATTTGGCGATGGAATTCTAAGTGGGGGTTTTAACTTTCTTTTGTATTTTGGTTACATTATTGCCTTAAGTGTTTACGCAGAAGCTTTTGGCTATTATGCAGCTACGTTTCTATCTTCGTATCCATCGCCTACAACTGCAACAATCTTAGCCATCTTCATTATCTTGATATTCACGTTTATTAACTTTTTAGGCGCTAAGGCTGTAGGAAAATCCGAAACGTTAATTGTGGCTATAAAAGTAGGAATATTAGTTACATTTGCAATAGTTGGATTTTTCTTTATCAAAATATCGTTACTATCTGTTTCTCACTTGATACCAATAGGCAACGTGTTCACAGGAGCGGCAGTGCTTTTCTTGGGATACGAGGGTTTTGGTTTAATTACCAACACTGCCGAAGATATTGATAATCCTCAGAAAAATATACCTAGGGCGCTGTATTTAGCTGTAATATTTGCAATGGTGCTATATGTGGCAGTTTCCATTGCAGTAGTGGGTAACCTGCCTCTCCCTGAAATTACACAAGCCGCGGACTATGCATTGGCAGCCGCTGCAGAACCCTTCGCGGGAGCAATTGGATTTACCATTATAGCTATAGCGGCCCTTTTTTCCACTTCTTCAGCCATAAATGCCACTCTTTATGGTGGAGCTAATGTCAGCTATTTGATGGCAAAAAAAGGTGAACTACCCAAATTTTTTAATCGAAAATCCTGGCACGATAGTGGAGAGGGTTTACTTATTACCAGCGCCACCGTCATTCTCCTAATTCTTTTATTGAATTTAAGTAACGTGGCCATGCTGGGGAGTTCAATTTTTTTACTTGTCTACGCGGGTGTAAGCCTATCACACCTTAAACTATACAAAAAAACTGGTGCAAACAAGTACATATTATGCTTGGCTATCATAGGATGTTTCTTTTTATTAACTGCCCTAGTTTACTATGAAATATTCAACTCCCCCTTGACATTGTATTTACTATCAGCAGTCGTATTAATGTCATTCCTAATTGAATCGATATACCGTAAATACAGATCAAGAAGTTTAAGAAAGCTAGAAATAATGGATACTTGATAAAAAAAACGTATATAACAGTGAAGGATAAGCGCGTCGAGTCTTAGATCAGTTTCCACTGTTCAAAGACGTTCCACGAGACCCTGCGTGAGGGTAGGTCGAGCAAGAGACGGATAGATTTCTTCGACAGAAATGGAATGATGAACGTTGTTCACCTGCGAGTTTAGCGTTTGCAGTTTTTGATTGCTGTCACTGACTATGAGATTTTTTTCATAAATGAAGTCGTTAACATATGGGATCAATCAAATCGCGCCTATATTATGACACACGGCGTCACGGGTCGATTGGAAGTATTTAAGCATCCTCTACCTGAAAACGTCGACAGCGTCTATATGAGCAGCTGGAGAGATGTCGATCTCACAGGCAACCTAGGAACAGCTCGATAGGTTTAGTTTGACGCTACTTTGCCAGCGCCACGGTGGCAGCTCAGATTTGTGTAAGACAGTTTGAAGTGAACTCATTCGAAAATGAACAATAAGAATGAGGATAAACGAGCGGACAGCGTACAGCAATATATGCGCTGCGGAAACTTCTTAAAACGGTTTCAAATGAACTTTATGCACTCTTCAGCGTCTTCAGCGACGCACGTATAAGGCAAGTCTTCAGATTTGCTTTTGTGGGTGCAAGCGGGGTTTTGTTGGTTCTATTCTTAACGTGGATATTTACTAAATACATTGGCTTGTTCTATCTTCTATCCGCAGCCTTGGCGATGGAGATTAGCGTTTTTTGGGCATTTGCTTTGAACACTAAGATTACTTTTCGCTACAAGTTCAAAAAATCCGACCATCTATTCCCGGCGCTAGGGAAGTACCAATTAGTAGCCTTAGGGGGCATCATCATCAATTTAGCTTTGTTATTCGCTTTCACAACATTTTTTAATATTTTTTACATCATTTCAGAACTAATGGCTATCATGGTCGCATTTGGATTTCGTTACCTAATGAGCCTCAGATTTGTATGGCGCAACCAAGTCGCTAGCTAAGACGAGCGCGCTTGGCGATACTAGATTGCCCTTCTTTTTCCACGCCTTCGTTACAGCCGCTTAACTGGTGTCGCCTCGTTCTTGGTGTGCTTTTCTTCGTTTGATGCTTAGTCGAGGAAGCCGAATCATAATGATTAAGTCAACAGCGCCGCTATGCACGCACTATGTTAGCCGTCGATCGTTACCCAGTTTTTCAGCCTGATGCTACGATCCCAAACCACGAGCTCCTCGAGATTCACCGCAGCAAAATCTCGCTGCACCGTGCAAAAGAAGGCTACAACTATCCGACGTTACGGTTGCCGCATACGTTATCAAAGCTTGCAGGGCTGCCGACGCACGTCTATCAAACGGTTCACAACGGGGCACTTGCGTTTCTCGTTGTTGTCTCGTCGACTTCAAAAAGCAGTCTAGGTAGACACAAAAACGCCTGTTCAAGCGCTGAATCCTCCGTCTTCACACGACGTCAATTTAGGCGATAAAAACTCTCTGGAACTCCCTGCTGACTGAGGGATCACTGTCAATGGTACTATTCCTCATAGCGATCGAGCCCGCGCCCTTTCAGTATCCTGAAGCGCTTCAGACCCTCCATAACAATTTAATTCTAACTAGTACCTTTTTTTCATACGCCTTTCTTTGACGGAAAAATGAATCAGCGTGATAGCGTAAGTATTGTCGTTTCGCTGCGCCCCCTCTTGTACCGCCTGATGGCTCGAAAAACAGGGAGTTTCAAAACTACCTTAATGTGTGCGTTGCGCAAAGAAGCGTATTGAATCTCGCCAGCAGCAGATGTCCAAATTTTTGAGGCCGTCAAGTCGCTCGAGGACGACCGCTTTACCGCATCAAATTGGGTCGAAAAGGGTGTAACAAACTGCCGGGGTCCGTTCTTGGCTCCGCCTGAAGCTTCTTAGCCGCAGCGGTTAGCAGATGGCTATGAGTACCTTTTTTCAGTGGAATTTTTTTCGCTCAAGCAAGCAGAGAGCCCGTCATGATTTTCAGGTACATCCGCTATGTTAACGCAGCGGGTTTCTCCTTCATGATCTGTTTTTTCTTTGCGTTTGCCTTATCCCCTTCCGTGCGCTACTCAATTTAATGATACTATGACCAACGAAAAGAAAGAAGACAAGAGAATCACCAACGAAGAACAACGCAAGTTTGCCTTTGAAGCGACCGTTACGCCCGAGGTGCTCGACCGGGGGCGCCACTGGATCGCCGTCAAGCTGAGGAACGCATCAACGGAACGCCTCGTCGACGTGAGCGCGACGCTGTATACCCTTAACTCGCACGATCTCGACGTTTTGTCAAGCGGCTCTTTTCACTTCGTGAAAGAGTTGGCCCCTCAAGATACGGCAGCGCTCAATTTTCACGTTTTTGCAAACCACACGGGATGGGTCTATCTGCACGTTACGGCGTACCGCGACGGTGCTTTCGTGAGCTGGTACTCTCCATATCAGGAGGTTCGACTAGTAGAAGATCCCGCCGAGATCCAGGCCTTCTTCGTGAATCGGCCCTACTGGGCGCCTGAAGAAACCATCGAGACGGAAACGGTCGTGCACGCCCACCGCGACGTGTCGGATCTACGGCTCGAGATCGCCGCAACTCCCCCCTCGAAATCCCACACGCTCATGGACGTGCTCGATATCGACTTCATCGCAGGAGGCGGCACGAAGCGCTTCGTAAGCGAGCTCTACGCGAGTGAAGAAGGCATGTTCCACCTCACAGCGCGCCTTTTCCACGAACAGAAGCTCATTAGCAGCAAGCAGGCATCATGCTACGTTACGCCCCTCGAGGAGTGAATCTGCGTCCGTCGGTGGGGCTGCAGTTTGGGTAGGGTCGGGCTAGCGGAGGCTAAGGGGCATTAACTCCCTCCTTCCTTTTTTTCGTGAGTAGGCCGAAAAACCCGGCGAGACGCGTATCCGGTGGCCCCACATGACCTAAAAAAGGGGAGTTATAAGAACGGCCTTAGCGTGCGTGTCGCACGCTCGCACATTGAGATAAAAACCGTTTGAACGGTCGCGTATTTTTCCTTCTTTTTTCATGATCCAAGCTGATAACACGGTGATATCCGGCATAGTCGTAACACTTTAGCCACATCCGACCACGGCTGCAGCCTTGGAAATGACGGGGTGCGTGGCGGCCTTAATCAGTCACAAAATGATGGAAAGTTCACAAAAATATCCGCTCGTTATGGTCTATCATATTTACGGGCGTAACCCTATCTTCTTCCACTTCGCGTTGTGGGGCTCAATTGAGGGCGAGATCTCACAAACTGGTATGACAAGGTTGAGAACATTTATTCTTCACAAGTAATTCTCTATCGCCCCACATCTTGAGCGTCTCCGCTCCAAACAGTCTAAAGCCTTGTTTATGAGATTATCAAACGTATCGTCAACCGTCCTCATGTTCTTGATACGTTCTCGCGTACTCTCTTTAATCCGTATTGTTACAGCCTTTCCCATACTCACGCCTATAATTGACATACTAATATAGTGCCATGTTTTAAGATTAGTGAGCCTACGCGGGTGAAATCCGAAAAGGAAATAACAAGCTACGAGTTAAAGAGAGGATAAACGAAACACGCCAGGCGGCCCTGATAGGTTGCGCGTAACCCAATATCCCTTCCTTAGTGTATTAGATAATGTCACCGACCTATGAAATTTCGAGATACTTATATCCTGAGATATTGAACGGATTTCCCTCGTTCCATAATATTGTTTGTAAGTTTGTGATGCGTGACGCGTTACATCCGTATAAGCCCCTACCTGGGGATTAAGTGCTAGCCCTACGTGAGGATTAGGTGCTAGCTAGGCTACATGCAGTTTTGTTCGTGGGGTTAAGATAATTTGTCGTCTTGTGACTTGGAAATACAACAAATGTCGTTACACCGTTCTCACTTGAAGTTCATTCAAAAAAGCATTTCCAAACGTCCAGAGGTGCTTCTAATCCACGTGTTCCCAAGCCTTGATGCTTAAGTGCTGATTTGCATGTCCCCTTTTTTACAAACTTCAAAATACGTTTCAAAAAAAGCATCGTGTATAGCTGTGCTAGGCGCAATGCTAGGCGTTTGAGATTCAGGCCTCTGCTCTAATTTGAGGCCAGCTTTCGTACAAGCGGCATGATTGCCGGCCTCGTGCCCGTCGCTGGCTTGGTAGATAGGCCCCCCTCCAGGCTGAAGGATCCCATCATCTCCTGGTTGAAACGATCTGCGATCTCATCAAAGATCCTCTTATATGCAAGGCAATGCGGATCAACGCCTTTAATCTCGCCGTCGGTGGGGGCCATGGCGTTGTAGGGGCAGCCCCCCCTGCAGTAGCGGATATGCGTGCAACCTTTGCACTCCTCATCCACATACTCCTTAAAGCGGCGCATCCGAAGTCCGACAGCTGATTCGGCCAGATCCTTCTGGCTTGGGCGATCCTGGACATGGCCCATGGCGTATTCCGGCATGCCCACGAAGCGATAGCATGGATAGATGCTTCCGTCTGGACCAACGGCAAAGGTGTTCTCCATGCAGTCCACAAAGGTGCAGACTGTACCACGCCCGGTTAAGACGCATCTGCAGTAGTCGTTGATGTTTCTGACCTCAATACGGTTCATGTTATCTAGGTACCTATCCATCAGATAGACAAGAAGCTCGCCGTACTTCTCCGGAGAGAGCGCCCATTTATCCGGCTCGTCACTGCGCAGGGACGGCAAAGCGGGATGCAGCTTGAGCGTCAGCCCGTTTTCAAGGAAATGATTGAATATCTTTTCTTTGAACTGCACGGAATAAGAGGTGAACGTGCAGATAAACTGCACCTGCAGGCCGTGGCTCTTGGCCAATTCGTATCCTTTCATGGTTCTCTCATAGTAGCCCTCCGATCGTTGCAGGTCGTTTAAATCCTGAGGCCCGTCTAGGCTTGAGCCTATGGGAATATTGTGCTCAGAAAGGACCTCAGCTAGCTCAGGCGTGAGCTTCCAGAGGTTGGTTTGCAGGGCGAAATTGGGCTTGATATGCTCGAGCTTTGTTGAGAGCATAGGCAGAGCCTGTCTGTAGAAATCAGCTCCGGCTAGGAGGGGTTCCCCCCCGTGAAAAGTAAATGTGACGGGATCATTTCTGAAGTCCTTAAGCCAAGCCACAATATCCTTGACGGTCTCTATGCTCATGATAGGCGAACCCACCTCAGAACTCCAGCAGTAAGCGCATTTCGAAGGGCAGCCGAGAGTAGGAATGATCATGACGTGAAAGGGCCTTTTTTGTTTCATCATTTATTTGGCCTTCTTTAAACTACTTTTAAACTGCTAATAGTATATCTTGAGGGTCTCTCTTTTGGTTATCCTCTCCGCACTAGATTGCTGGTAAGCGCCCCCACCGCGAAAGCCGGGCTGCTCACCACGCTTTTTTTGGACGTGGCTATTTTAAAATTGTGCGAATTCCTAGACCACGGCGTGGACGGAGGAGATGGGTATCCAAGGTTAAGCGCCCCCCAAATCGGCCTCATGGATAATTCGTTTCAAACATTCCTCGATAGCTAATATGTCTCTAGCGCGTCGACCTCTGTTCCGTACGCATATCTCTACGGCGCTGCGACGCGGATCGAATCCACTGGAGTTTTCAAAATCGTGTAGCGCTTTCCCGCAAGTCCTGTAGCCAGCGCTCGCGCGATAGTTTCAGCGAGATCATTATCTACGACCGTATTAACCTGTATAGCCCTCTCGGTATGGTCCCGTATCGCCTCAATGGCCATTTCAGGCTCCTCTCTGATGACAAAACCTTCCCAATTCTGCGGTGAAACACCCCAGTACTCGAGACAATAGAACCCTGTCACGCCCTGTTCGGATAAAATGTTAACCGTCCTTCCTAAGGTCTCATAGTCAACAAAAACGTTCAGAAGCACCTTAGCCATTCCCTCACTCTCCTACCAGTGTGCAGTCAGTACTTTATACATGCTTATCATATTTCTTATGCTCGCTTAAGCAAGCCGTCGTTATCAAATTCATTATCAGGATGGCGCACGTCTAAGGCCTCGAGTAATGTGGCTTACGTATGACGCCTTTCCATTTTACCACGCCCTGTTTATCGCTAACAGGCTTGAACCCGACTTTTACAGTGCTGATAAAAACTTTGTAAGCACAAAGTTCGGCGCATACGTTTTAGATGCGTCCATCGCAGTGCGTTTGTCAGAGCTCCTCGTGCAGTGCTTCCGCATTGGCGCCTACATGCACTTAGCTCGAAGCAATCGGACAACGTGTGGATTATTTTTTTCTAACCTTGTCTGCGCGTATTATTTCTTGCCACCGTCACGACGGCGGCCAGCCTAGCGAGTGAAGGGATCAAGGTTTAAACTCGGGCGTATCTGCTCGACAGCAAGCTACGACCGCTCAAAAAGTCTACGAGAAACATGATTATTCTTTCGAAGGCGCTGAACATAGGTAACACCCTGCTATTCTTGTTCTTCTGATATAGGGAAAAATTAGTGAATAACTGCTGCACCTAACAGCCGTTCGAAAAAAAGTGGCTAAAAAAAACAAAAAGAGGAGTGACGATTGTCACTCCTTCGCAGTTTAGAACTTTCGGCCGGGCGAGACGATTGTTCTCTCACCGGCAGGCTGGAACTCTCGTAGAGCGCCGCGCGCAAACTCCTTCCGTGGCGCAGCGAAGTCGAACCACAGGTTGGGGTCGGCGAAGCACACCTTAACGAGTGGGCTCACCGCAAACGCGTCACGGCGACCGACGTGTGCGGCCTTTGCAATGCCTGCATAGCCGCCCTGGTGACCAACGTTCATGGCGTAGTTCGGGTAGTTTGCACCACGGAGTTCGTCTGGCGCACCCTCATCGGACCTGACGGAGAACGTGTTAGTGGATCCGCACTGGTCTTGCAGGTCGTAGCCGTAGAACCCAAGTCTGCCCCACGCGTCCTTGTGCAGAAGCATGGAGAGATACCAACCGCTTAGACCGGCATTCGAGTTACCGGTTGCGATAGCTACGGTCACACCGGACGCGGCTGCGAGCACCGTTGCCCTTTGCGAACCGCCAAAGTGGTCCTCAAGGGTGGTCGGGTACTTTTCGTACTGCTCGATACCGTAGAGAGTAACTTCAGTTCCGAGGTCATTGACGACGTCCATCGTCGACGGTGCCTTTCCGTCCTCTCCGTACTTCTTCGCGTAGTCGTTGCCGTAGTAGCTGTAGTCGTCGAGGATGTTGTCGGTGTATGCTGCAGTCGCGTATTGCGTGAAACCTACGCCGCCTGACATGTATGATCCGAGCCATATCTGGTCGTAGAGCATACAGCCAGCTGCGACAACTTCAAGCGATGACTTAACGGGGTCCTCGGGGTATATCCGGTCTGTTTGGATCATGTCGGCCATGAAGCCGAACGAGAGACCACCGGGTTCGTTGGGTCCTCGGGCACGACGTGCGGGAAGGAAGTTCGCCATCTCAACGAGGCTTGCGTGCTTAGCCGCAAACGCGAGGTCAGCAACCGCTGCTTCACCGGCGCACATGTTGTACGCGGCGATGAACGACATACCGATCTGCATGGCAGACCATCTGCTCGTGTTTCCGCCGTCGCACGTGCGCGAAACGATCGTCGGGATGTGCACTCCCTGCCAGAGCGTCTTGCCGATTGCCTTCTTGAGTTGTTCGGCTTGTGCCTTGGGGAACAGCTTGTTGATGTCAACAAGGAACGGCTTATCGATTTCGGCGGCGAGGTCATCGTCGCCGGTGAAGACCTTTACGAAGCAGTCTTCAACGAGCGCAGGGTGGGTTTCCACCATGTGTTCTTGGACAATGGCCGCACCGGGCATCGTGTGGTTCAATGCCTCGAGATAGCCGTTGATGGTCTCGGGGGTAACCTCCTTGCCGAGTCTCCTGGTCAGCGTCTCGTGAGCGGTGTCAAGACCTACGATAACCGTACGCCTGATCTCATCCCACATCTGTTGCATTGCGGGGTTGTTGACGTAGTGGAGGTCATCGCCTTCACACATCACGTCGGTCCCAGAGACATTGTACGGCATGAGTTGCCGCTGGCCGAGGGTCATACCGCCGAGGTGGACGTTGACGTTGTACGCCGGTATTCCACGGTCCTTGGCGATTTTTGCGCCCCATTCCTGGAACTCGCGCTTGTCCTTGGACTGAGTCCACCCCTCGCGCTTATAGGTCGTCTTGTTTGAAGTAGGGTCCTCTGCGAACTTCTTTTTCATCGCCTCGAGGAACATCTTTTGTGTTTTTTCAGTAGCCATATTGTTGCACCTCTCTTATGCCATCGGCTTGAATCCCCACATCGTTCTCAGCGTATGAATCCGCTGGATGTAGGTGATGAGCTCTTTGTCGGCTCGTGCTGCTTCTCCATCGACCCGATAGATCGTCGTTCTGCTCTTCAGGTCAGCGTCCGACATTGGCTTCCCGACAGGCACTGCCTTGTCAAGAGGCCTTCCCACCTGGTCTTTCACAATGCTGA
>Ga0208034_1000862_pt1 | contig 21318 bp, 25 predicted proteins | sample June2015DPH_8_10_FD_184699 | JGI IMG/M metagenome (GOLD analysis project Ga0208034, IMG submission 184699) | Peatland microbial communities from SPRUCE experiment site at the Marcell Experimental Forest, Minnesota, USA - June2015DPH_8_100... | ecosystem: Environmental > Terrestrial > Soil >...
CCGCTGAATTCTCACGTCCGTGAGGTGCGCGCCTTTGTGCGTCGCGGCTGCCGTGTTGAGGATTTTGCGCACCGACGCCTCATACACCTCGGTGGCAACCATCTGCCGCAAGTAGACGCCAAGCAGAACTGCAAGCGAGCACAATACGACGATGCTCAGTGTGTTTCTCTTCACAGCAATACTCAGGGCGTTTTTTTTGCCCTCGCTGCCGGTAAGTCCCCGATCGATTCCGCGGTAGCCAAGTGACCACATCACAATCGAGCCAGCCACCTGAATGGCGACGATGTTGGTAAAACCGAGTATCAGCGCGCCCAACGCCAAGCTGTATTCCCCTCGTGCCAGGCAGATGGCACTCGCAGAGAACGGCGGCACCAAGGCTGTAGCGATGGCCACACCCACGAAGGCGACGTTTAGCTGCGGAAAAATCATCGAGTAGGCTCCAGCGGCGCCGCCACCCAGCGCAATCATCAGATCCATGAGATTGGGCGCTGTCCGCGCGTATATCTCATGGGTCAAAGGAAACTCGGAATGCACTATGCCTACTATGAACGCCGTTCCGTAGACTACTGCAAGGCCTCCCGCCAACGTCGCGAACGCCTTCCGGAATAGCCGATTGTTTCTGTCAACAAGTCCCAAGGAAACCCCATAGGTTGGGCCTAGCAGCATGGCGATGACCATTGCCCCAATCACGACGGCGGGGCTATTCTCGAACAATCCGTAACACGCCACCACACTGGCGAGGACGTTCATGGCCACGTATGCAACATCAAATTTCGAATTCAGATCTATATTGGCCCTAACCGCAGTTTGGGAACCGAGAGCCTGCTCTTCTGTCGCCATTGAATTGCACCTTTCTTCCTTTGACGCAATCAGGAAACAAACCAACCGCGCTTTTCTTGAGTTGTAGTGCGAAGCCCGCAGGATGGACGTTACGGCAATTCTTATTCGTTCTGGTTCATGAGACTATCCAATTCCCGGTCCGAAGCCTCGATGATCCTCGCAGCAGTCTGCGGTGAAATCAAGCCGTCATGCATGGCCTGCTCCAACGAACTTTTCTCAGCGGCGATCAGTTTCAGTCTTGCCATCCGTATTTCTGGAAGAATTCGCGTTTCATTCTTGCCATAAATCTCGGCAACCTCGGTTTGGACCCGCTCTAAACGAGAATCGATCTCGCTGCGAAGCTGCTCATACGCGGGGACGGATAACAGATGATTCCTCATCAGATTTTCCAATTCTGACTGGGCTGCGAATATCGCTATTTCGTGTGCACGAGCACTTTCATAATCGTCCTCTTTCATGGTGGCCAGTCCCAAAACGCGCAGCAAAGGCTTAATCGCAAGGCCCTGGACGACAATCGTGAAACCCACGATTCCAAACGTCATCGCCAGGATCTGTTCCCGATAGGGAAACGTGCTGGTCAGGCTCAAGGCTAAGGCTAGAGAAAGAGCACCGCGAATGCCGCCTCCAACTAATACATGCTGCCATCGTAAAGGAATCCGTGCGGTGAACAGGTTGCTGATCGCGACTAGACCATAAACCGAGAGGATTCGACCGAATACCACAACTGCAATTGCTAGCAGAGTTGCCCGCCAGACGTGCAACAGAGTTCCGATGCGAACCTCGAGCCCGATAAGGAGGAAAACCAGGGAATTGATGACGAATGAGAAATATTCCCAGAAAGACCACAATGCAACGCGCGTGCGCGCGCTCATGGCCACTTTCGCGCCAAGGTTGCCCACGATGAGCCCAGCTGTGACCGTTGCGATGACACCCGAAACGTGCAGCGACTGCGCAACCAGATAGGAGCTGTAGGCAAGAACTGTTGTCAGCGTAATCTCGATTTGCGGGTCGTCAATCCTCGCTGTGAGTTTGCTGAACAGATATCCCATCGTGAGACCGACCACAACTGCGCCCAGGACTTCCACGAAAAAGTGCTCGACGCCGGTCCAGATGCCTAGGCTTCCGGTGGCGACGCCGACGATCAGAATTCCGTAGAGGACAGCGGCGGTTCCATCGTTGAAAAGGCTTTCGGCCTCGACAATGACAGAGAGCCTCTTGGGAACTTCCACTTCGCTGAAGATGGAGAGCACCGAAATCGGGTCGGTAGCGGCAGTAATGGCCCCGAACGTCAATCCGATGAGGACTGGAAAACCGAGGACCCAGTGTGACGTGAATCCAGTGATGAGGCTTGCTGCCAGAACGCCGAAAGTTGCTAGCAGCAGAATCGGCAGTGCGTTCTCACGGAGCCGCCGGACCTGGAGTTTAAGGCTACCTTCGAACAGGAGCGCTGGAAGAAAGACAACCAGCGTGACACCGGGCGTCAGCCAATTGGGCTTGTGACTGATCAAACTTTCCGACATGGGCAGGTGGACGGAACCTAGGGCCAGCCCACCTAGAACCAACGCCACTGTGTACGGAATCTTCAGGCGTTCCGCTAGCACGGCAATGAGTGAGGCGGCGATCAGGAGCCACATCAGGGACTGGACTGCAAAGGTTGTTGTCATCAGTCGGCTCGGCGAAGACAAGATTATCATTCCCACGCTCGGCATTTGTGCAGACTTCTCACGAAAACGTTCAATACTTCCGCTTCTCCGAGGAGACCCGATAGTTGCTGCTAATATGACCGCACAGCGGAAAGTGTAGGATTTCCAACGAACATGAACGCACGTGCCCCACTCGTTCTTGGCCTACCGACGCACCGTGACGCTCCTCATCACAGCGAGGGGGGTCGCTTGCTACTGGTTGGACACCGAATGGATGAACAAAGGAAGAAGGAGCGGAGTCCCGATCGTATTGAACGCTCTGGGTATGCAAGATTTTTGTGGCACGTTGAAATACGCACTCGTGGGGCCACCTGCTATTTCCACGAAATGCAATCCTGGAGGAGCCCATGAAAGTATCGACATCCAAACAGATTTTGATCGCGACGGCGCTGGTCTTCGCGCTGGTTGTGGTGGTTGGTGTGTCGGCGCCACGAATGCTGGAAGGCGCATTCCGTCTTGCCAGCGGTGATGTCGATCGAATACTGACTCAACCGTATTTTCGCCTGGGTCAGTTGCCGATTACTCTGGGATTCCTAATTAAGGCGTTCGCTTTTCTTTTGGCCCTCAGTTTTTTTTCTCGATTCAGCCGGCAGTTACTGCAGCGGCAGATTCTTGTGCACACACCCTGGGATCTCGGGCAGCAATACGCCATCTCACGGGTGCTGGGATATCTGATCTTTGTCTTTGGTCTTGTTGTCGGCCTGCAATCTCTGGGCGTGAATCTGAGCAGCCTGGTGGTTCTGGGTGGCGCTCTTGGAGTCGGGGCCGGTTTCGGCCTTCAACCCATCGTCAGCAATTTTGTTTCGGGATTGGTGCTGCTGGTGGAACGGCCGGTCCGGATTGGCGATCGAGTCGAGGTGGGTAAGACCGTCGGAGACGTGATGCGGATCGGCGGTCGTAGCACCTGGATCCGCACCAACGACAATGAGATCATCATCATTCCCAACTCGGAGTTTGTCACCGCACGCGTCACGAACTGGACCGCGAACGACCGCTCGGTGAGGTTCGCTATCCCGGTGGGTGTCTCATATGCCAGCGATCCTGAAAAAGTACGAGAGCTTCTGCTCGAGGTAGCTCGGCAGCATCCAGACGTGCTTGTTGATCCTGCCCCCGAAGTCGTTTTTGAAGGGCTTGGCGAGAGTTCGCTGAACTTTTTGTTGCGCGTTTTTACCGTGAATCAGGTGCAAACCCCTTTCAAGCTGAGGAGTGATCTCTATTTTTCCATCTTTCGAACCTTCGGGCAGCATGGCGTGGAGATCCCATTTCCGCAGCGGGACTTGCATATCAAGTCGGTTGAGGCCCCAATTTCGCTAACCAGTGCTACGGTTCCGCCATCTTCCGCGGATCCAACGCCCTGATTTCCTATATGAAGGCAGCCGCCTGCAGATTGGACTTGGATAGGATGCACGGGTCGTCGGCACAACATCCGTGAACCACAAGCCCATTCGTTCGGGGCGGCACTCCGCTGAGGCCGATCACAACAGCGTCTGGACTAACTCAGGCTTGGGCCAAGCGATTGTACAGCCATGCGAAAACAAAGCCGCCCAGCAAGCCGTCAACGATCCCATAGACGGTGCCGATTGCCACCTGCGAGAGACTCGCCCCGGCGTGGTAGCCAGGGTAAACCGACGCCATGAGTCTCAAAAAGTCCTGGCCGTATCCGCTCCATACGACGTTGGCTAAACCTACAAGCAACATCACCGCTCCCCAAAGAATCGCACAGGCAAGCGCTAGTTGTTTTTCACTGAATTTCATGGCTTCTACCTCCTGTTAGGTTGACATGCCGCCAGAGGCCCGGTTGGTGACGGCAGTAAGAGAGAAGAGTCACCGCTGTTCGCTTGATTCCGTGTTCATGGTTTCGGAAATTGGGGGCACCGTACTCGCCTCCATTCTCAGCCTTCCCAGTTCCGAGCGCGCTTGGCGGATTCATTATCGGTTGCTTTTCCCATTAAGCATATTTCGGTTCGCTCGTTTCCGAATTGCAAAGGCGGAAACAGCGCAAACACCTGCATGTCGGGTATATCGCTACACGACCAACGAAAATGATCGAGCAGGGAACCTATCGCCACTGGGCAGTGGATCGAAGCTGGGGGCGAGAGTATTAAAAATCAGCGCCTCACGTTCTTTCCAGACTGCAGCGCTTCTACCGCAGCACACACGGATCAGCAACGCCCTTTCGTGGGCGCCACGCACGCGACGGTCGGGCACAATGTTGTATGCCGCCCGCTCGCCACTACTGGCTTGGAGACGGCTTCGGCTTGTCCAACACGAGGTCGTGTTTGGCTTGGCACTCCTCACCGGGATCGTACATCGTGGTTCCCACGAGCTGTTCTTTGGAAGCCAGAAACTCCAGCGGTGGTCGACGTACCCGAGAAGGAAGCCCAATGAACTTGACTTTGCCGTCGACATTCGTGCCTGCTTGTAAGTCGAGCCTCCGAAACCCGCCGAAGCCATACGCGATGTGAACCTTGATCGTAGCGTCGTAGACCGGTTTGCCGTCGGGCGTGGTCGCCGTAAGCTCCAGCGAGCAGGGTCCGGCACCGCCATCCATCACGGGCATTTGTTGTACCGCTGCCGAACTCACCTGCGAGACTGCTGTTTGCTGGTTCGATTGCGCTTGAGTTGCGCACAGGAAACCCATCGGACCGGCGAGCAGGAAGAGCCAGCATCGCACGTGGCGTCTTCTCTTCATAGAGTCACCCGCACAATTATATCGAAATGCTGCAGAAGCACAGTATCGGGAACAGCGTACCGGAACAGCCAGTCCCGATGGACCAAGAAGAAGGTCTTTGTCAACAACCGGCTCCACATGCCGTACTTCATTTCTCGAGTTGAGGTCCGCCCCGCAACCCGGGGGTTGATCGGGCCTATCCCGTCTCGCTCGTCATGATAAAAAGTGGTTTCATCTCGAAACTCTTGTAGTGCGGTCGGAGGCGTTCGGTGTTGTAGAGATCCTTCACATTGACTACTTTCTTTGACGCGGTCACCACGTCGATCGCCATGTTGTCGTAACGGCCGTTCTTCAGCACCACCAGCCTGCCGTGAACCTTGCGGAGGATCAAGTCGAAAGCAAGATTGCCATAAGCCATCGGTACGATGGAGTCAATCGCGTCAGGATCGCCGCACCGGACGAGGTAGCCCAGCTTCTGGGCGATGATGTCTACGGTCTTGCCGTTGTTGTATTTGGGCGAAAGCTCCTTCAGTTTTTCAGAGACCAGATCGCCGACTCCGCCCAGTTTCTTATGGCCGAACGCATCCGTGGTGTCGCGTTCGAACACCATTTCTCCGCCTTCGAACATCGCTCCTTCTGAAACCAACACCACCGAATACCGGCTTGGGTTCTTGCGGCGATCGGCCACCAGTAATTCCGCGAGCCGCTCAATGTCGAATTTATGTTCAGGGATGACGCAGCGGTTCGCCGCTCCCGCCATCGTTGGCAGCATTGCGGTGAACCCAGCATAGCGTCCGAATACCTCGATCACCAGGAAACGTTCGTGCGAGCCAGCCGAGGTCCGCAAGCTGTTGGTCATCTGGATCGTACGGGTAACACAAGTGCTAAACCCGATGCAGTAATCGGTCCCTGGAACATCGTTGTCCATGGTTTTGGGAATTGCGACTGCGCGCACGCCTTCCTGGTCCAGGCGCACCGCGTAGCTGAGCGTGTCGTCACCCCCTATCGGAATCAGGAAGTCGATGCCGAGCCATTCGAGATTTTTCAGCACTTCTGGAGTCAGGTCGTTTTTCTCGGCGTTATACGTTGCTTGCAGATGCACGGGGACCGCGGACTTCTTCACCTTACTGGGGTTAGTACGCGAACTGTGCAGGAAGGTTCCACCGGTGCGGCCGGTCCGGTCAACGACTTCCTCCGACAGTATTTGAAAGTTGTCGCTGTTGTCATAATCCTTATCGCGCACCATGTCGACGAGTCCTGCCCATCCACGACGCAGGCCGATCACTTGGTATCCTTCTCGAAGCGCCCTGATAGTCACCGCACGGATTGCGGGGTTCAAGCCGGGTACATCCCCACCTCCGGTCAGAATTCCGATCACACCTTTTTTTGAGCTGAGATTAACCATCGGGTTCGTCCATTCTGGGCGGATAAGGCGCGTTGCGGTCCATTCCTCGGCGATCTGCCGGATCGCTCCTCGGAAGGAACCACGTACGCCGAGCAGATGTGGGATCGAAAATGCCGAGCGATGCCCGCGGCGTAGGGCAGCGCTGCTGTAGAGGCTGGTGAAAAATCGGTCGGAAGAACCATACAGTCAAAGAGGATTTCGCGTCACAGGTTAGCCGCGCCCGTCTTTATGTTACACTCCGGCGAAATACGAGAGCCGAAAATTGATTTCCCGTTCAGCGAGGCACATCATCGCTTCTGTTTTGTGTTTCGTCGCGCTGTGCTTAGGGGCGCAAGCCACTGAACATCCTGTGCCCTTGGGAGAAAAACCGGATCAGGCCAAATGCATGGAGTGTCACGAAGACAAAGGCAAGGGAAAGTATGTGCACTCCGCAATCGCGATGGGGTGTACAACCTGCCACACCGTGACGAACCAGAAAAATGCCACATTCATCAATCTCGTTTCTCCGGCAAGCGAACTGTGCTTCACTTGCCATGAGAAGTCTAGCGAGAAAGTCCTGCATGGTCCGTATGCGCAAGGCAACTGCATCGTTTGTCATTCCCCGCATGTCAGCGACTGGCCGAAACAACTGCTGGCGCCACCGGAGGACCTGTGCATGGGATGCCACGTGCGCGCTCGGCTGAAAGTCAATAAACGAAAGCGGACTGCGACGGTTCCTTGGGGAGTGACACTGACTTTCGACCAGTTGAAGGGTTGGCAGTACATCGGCTTGAACAAGGCTCTCACCGCCAATCACCCGGTCGAAGGACATCCGGTGACGGGTCCGAACACGGCGTTGGGCAAAGGTGCGACCGGCATCACTTGCCTCTCCTGCCACCAGCCGCATCATTCCGAACGCGCAAACCTGATGCCGCCGAACGTGCTCAACCAGACGGCACTGTGCGAGAGGTGCCACAAGTTCGGTTGAGAGCACAATTTTGAGGCCAACGTCGAAGGCCTACGTTCTCAGTATTCCTCGATAGAGAGGTCGCGGCACGGGCGTAGCGGCGAGCAATGCCCATGGGACATAATTGGGGTGTTCAATTTTGAACAGACAGACGCCCTTTGGCTGCTTAATTTTGTGACGGTCGAAGTGTATTTCCACTCGCTCAGTTCATCTGGGTTTGTTGTCTCTCGCGTCTTATTCCCGTCGGCAACGTCGAGCCAAATTCAGATGTAACTAACCAGAGGGGATGCGGCCATGAACTCCCCCACGATATTGTGTATCGACGACCGTCCACAAACGCTGGAGTTTCGCAAAGGGACTCTGGAACCTCATGGCTATTGCGTCAAGACCGCGTCGAGCGGCTACGCCGCGATGAAGATGCTAGAGGAGACGGCCGTCTCCGCGGTTCTACTGGAGTACAAAAAGGAAGGCATTGACGCGGAGGCCGTAGCCTGCCATATCAAGCAACGGTTTCCCAGCCTGCCCATCATCTTGCTTTCAGCGTACTGCGAGATGCCAGAGCGGATCCTGTGGCTGGTGGATGAATACATGATGAAGAGCGAACCGCCGGAAGGGTTGGTGCGCGTCATCGAACGAGTGACGCAGTCGTACCGGCTCGTACCCCCTTCTAGCGAACGATGCCAGCGTGCCGTGAAAGCAGCGTAAGGACTCTATCCCCCGCTGGTCATGGCACCGGTTCCGTGCAGTTTTTCAGCGCGGCTCACGGGTTGGGCTCGAGCAGTTCCGCGATTACAGATCGGACCTTCCAGGAAGCAGGTCTAATGGCCCACGCTCAAAGAATTCCAGCACAGAAGGACCTCGGCGGCGATCTGCTGACTATGCCGCTCGAATCGGTGAAATCCCAATTGGGAGTCTCCGGCGATGGCCTCAGTCAAGTCGAAGCGAAGGCTCGACTGGGCCAGTATGGTTTCAATGAACTGCCCGAAGAAAAAGTCAACCCGATCCTGAAATTCCTTTCTTATTTCTGGGGCCCGATTCCCTGGATGATTGAGATAGCCGCAATCCTGTCCGCAGTGGTACACCACTGGGAGGATTTCGGCATCATTCTGGCATTGCTCCTGATGAACGCCGGCGTGGGTTTCTGGGAAGAGTTTCAGGCGGGTAACGCCATCGCCGACCTCAAGGCGACGCTCGCGTTGCAGGCGCGGGTCAAGCGGGATGGAACATGGACTACAGTCCCTGCGCGCGAGATGGTGCCGGGCGACTTGATGCGCATTCGGATCGGCGACATCATCCCCGCGGATGCCCGTTTGCTGGAAGGCGACCCGATACAGGTAGACCAATCCGCCCTGACCGGAGAATCCTTGCCGGTCACGCGCAATTCGGGCGAGGCCGTGTACTCCGGCTCGATTCTCAAGCAGGGAGAGATCGATGCCCTGGTCTACGCTACCGGGCAGAGCACCTATTTTGGCAAGACGGCGCACCTGGTGGAGACGGCGCACACCGTCAGCCACTTCCAAAAAGCCGTGCTAAAAATTGGCGACTACCTCATCGTCATTGCGGTCGCTCTGGTAACTCTCATTCTCGCTGTGGCCTTGTTCCGCGGCGACAGAATGATTACGACCCTGCAGTTCGCGCTGGTCTTGACAATCGCTGCGGTTCCCGTGGCCATGCCTGCTGTGCTCTCGGTCACGATGGCTGTCGGGGCGCGAACCCTGGCGCATAAGAAAGCCATCGTCACCCGTTTGGCTGCGATGGAAGAGTTAGCCGGAATTGATGTCCTTTGTTCGGATAAAACCGGCACGTTGACGCAGAACAAGTTGACACTGGGCGATCCGTTCTGCGTGAGAGGTGTTCGGTCCGAAGAACTGGTTCTCGCCGCGGCGCTTGCTTCTCGTGCCGAAAACCAGGATCCCATAGACCTGGCTGTCCTGAGCGGTCTCAAAGACACACACGCTCTAGATAACTACCAGATAGCGCACTTCCAGCCTTTCGATCCAGTACACAAGCGCACAGAGTCTACGGTCAAAGGGCCGGATATAGTCCAGTTTCGAGTCACAAAGGGCGCACCTCAAGTGATTCTCGACATGGCGACCGATGCCGAGGATGTGCGAATCGAAGTGGAGAAGGCCGTCAATGAGTTTGCGACTCGGGGCTTTCGTTCCTTGGGCGTGGCGCGCACCGACGAGAAGGACCATTGGCGGTTTCTGGGTGTTCTGCCATTGTTCGATCCGCCACGGGAAGATTCGAAGAGTACGATTGCGACCGCTTTGCAAATGGGCGTGAAGGTGAAGATGGTGACTGGCGACCAGATCGCCATCGCCAAGGAGATGGCACGCCAGCTTGGCTTGGGCCCGAACATCGTGGACGCCTCCATTCTTGAGGAGAGCAAGCATTACGAGGCTGGCCAGCTAGAGCAAGCGATCGAGCAGGCCGACGGATTTGCGCAAGTTTTTCCGGAACACAAGTTTCACATTGTCGGTGTGCTTCAGAAAGAAAAGCACATCGTAGGCATGACCGGCGACGGAGTAAACGACGCTCCGGCACTCAAGCTGGCCGATGCCGGAATTGCTGTCTCTGGAGCTACCGATGCCGCTCGGGCCGCCGCCGACATTGCCCTCCTGAACCCGGGCCTGTCCGTGATTATTGATGCCATCAAAGAAAGCCGGAAGATGTTCCAGCGCATGAACAGCTATGCCATCTATCGCATTACCGAGACCATCCGGGTGCTGCTGTTCATGACGCTGTCGATTCTCGTATTCAACTTCTACCCGGTTACCGCAGTGATGATCGTTTTGCTGGCGATTCTCAATGATGGAGCTATTCTTTCCATAGCCTATGATCGGGTGCGGTACGCCAATCGTCCCGAGGCGTGGAATATGCCGGTGGTGCTCGGCGTTGCCACAACATTGGGCATCGCCGGAGTCGTTGCTTCCTTTGGTCTCTTCTATTTGGGGGAACGGGCCTTCCATCTCAACCGTGAGGTGATCCAGTCGTTCATGTATCTCAAGCTGTCTGTCGCCGGTCATCTCACGATCTTCGTCACGCGAACTCGGCGGCCTTTCTGGTCAATTCGGCCGGCGCCGATCCTCCTGGCAGCAGTGGTCGGCACTCAGTTGATCGCGACACTCTTTGCCGTCTATGGGATTTTCATGGCCCCGATCGGATGGGGTTGGGCACTCTTCATTTGGGGATATGCTCTAGCCTGGTTCCTCGTGAACGATCGAGTCAAGCTGGCGGCCTACCGTGTGTTTGATCCTCAGGAAAAGGGCTTGCTCGGAAGAATCGGCATGCTAGCGAAACATGAGGCTATTTCGTAAGGAGAAGCTAGGGCCAACCCGAAAACATCCGGGGACGCCTTGCATCAAGGAGGAAAGACAATGCAACTCTCTGCGAAGTCAATGGCTGTTGCTGGCGGGTTGTTATGGGGTGGTGCGCTTCTGTTGGTCGGACTCATCCATCTCGCGAAGCCAACCTATGGTGTCGGTTTCCTTGAGGTGATGAGTTCTGTTTATCCTTGGTTTCACGCCTCCCGCACGTTCGGGGATGTCGTGATCGGAACGGTTGATGGAATAGTAGACGGAGCAGTTGCCGGTTTCCTGTTCGCCTGGCTGTATAACCTGGTGGGCCAGCAGCACAACCCAAGCTAGCGGACTTGGAAAGGTAAATCCAGTCTCGGCCCACCAACCAACATTGCGTGATATTTGCGTCCGCAGTGCCGGCGTGGACAGCACCGGTGTCGTCGTTGAAAGATGCCTCGTATGCGGGAAGACAGATTTCTGTCGAACAATATGGGATTGCAATCATGATGATCAACGAAATAGCTGAGAACGAATGCCGTGCAGTTCTGGCGCGCGCCTCGATGGGAAGGCTAGGCTGCTCGCTGGACAACCAGCCCTATGTAGTGCCGATTTACTTTGCGTACGAGCCTAATTACGTTTACATCCTCTCGACGTTTGGCCAAAAGATTGAGTGGATGCGTGTTAATCCCAGAGTTTGTATAGAAATTGACGAAATCACGAGCCAGTCTCAGTGGGTGAGCGTGATCGCGAACGGTTGCTACCAGGAATTGCCCGAGCCGCAATATGCGGCCGAGCGTGAGCACGCGCGGAAGCTGCTAGAGAAGCGATACCAGTGGTGGCTGAATGCGCTGGCGGAGCGCGAGCTGAAATCAAGCGACGGCCTGACTGCACCGCTTTTCTTTTGCATCCACATTGATTCGATGACTGGCCTTTGCGCCCGCGCCGAGAGCGAGGAAGCTGCTGCTGCACCGCAGCTCCAGTGAACATCTCCACCCGAGACGGAGACGCAGTGACAGCCTGCCGGGTGCTTGATCCTCAGGGAAGGGGGCCTTCTCGTGAAGATCGGGCTAGCGACCATCAGGTTAGGGCGATTTCGTAAGGGTAGAAGATGCGACTTTTGAAACTGCCGAGATCATTCGAGGTACATTCATCGTATGCCACAAATTGAATCTATTCTTTGCCCGGTCGATTTTTCAGAGTTCTCAGTGAACGCGTACGAGTACGCGCAGTCGCTCGCATGGCACTACAAGGCGGCGCTGTTCTTGCAGCACGTTTTGTACCCTCTGCATAGCAGTTTTGCAGCTTATGGCAGTGATACAGATTCTTATGAAAAGGGCTGTCGGCAACTCCGCGCCGATGCTGAGGAGAAGCTTCAGGAATTTGTGAGACGCCACGCGCGGACCGAGATTCGGCCCCAATGCGTCGTGCAGGATGGCTGGGTCACGGATCTGATTCTTTCTCTGGCCGAAGCGCGGGCAGTGAATCTGATCGTGATGGGAACTCACGGGTTGCGGGGAATTGATCGGCTGATGGTGGGATCCGTGACCGAGAGGGTACTGCGACGGGCGCGTTGCCCGGTCCTGGCGGTACGAAAGCCCGCACATCATGTCATAAGCTCCGTGCAAGATCCCGAGCCAGTCCACCTAAGAAAGATGCTTCTTTGTGCGGATTTTTCAGACCATGCTCATCGCGCCTCAGAGTACGCGGTCTCGATGGCCAAGGAGTACGGCGCGGAACTCACGCTGCTGCACGTGCTGGAAGATGTCCCGAGGTCGACAGACCTTGAAAGCGCAACTGAGAAGGTGGCAAAACAGCTGAAGGAATCCATTGCGCCCAAAACGCGCGAGGGGTGCATCGTCAAGGTGCTGGTACGAATCGGCAAGCCCTACCAGCAGATCATTCAACTCGCCCTTGAAGCACAAACCGACCTGGTGATCATGGGAGTGCGTGGTCGTGGTGCGTTGGACACGGCAATCTTTGGTTCCACAACTTACCGGGTAATACAGCTGGGGTCTTGTCCTGTGCTCGCGGTTCATATTTGAGTGGCTTCGCTTGAATAGGTCATCACGAGCCAGCCACCGAGCGGAGGGCTGACGTGGTGGTCAGCGATGCGGCACTGCTCCCTAAAGTGGCTGTAGGGTGGCATACTTGCCACACCGTACTGGCGCAACTGGAGAGTGGAACACCCTTGATCCGTCACGAAGAAGGAATTCCATTCAAGCACCCCGTGGACCTCGGAGATCTAACCCAGGTGACCTGCAGCGATTGCCACACCGGGGGGGGTGGGGCCATAAACTTTCAACGTGGCCCAGCATCATTCGGGCCAGAGGAGGAACAACAATGCGAGTGCTCGTTATGTGTCTTGTGTTAGTCAGCCAATTAACACTCGTAGCCTTCAGCCAGCAGGCGGCCTCGACCGCCAAACGCGCCGAAGTCGTTTGCACGTTTGCCGATGGCAAGCAAATAAAGGTCGAATACAACAGCCCACCTGCGAAGCGCGAGGAAGATTTTCACGAAGGGAAACTTTGGGAGCCGGGTGGTTCGCCCATGTTTCTATTTACACCGACTCCGCTTACCCTGGGCAGCTCCGTGATTCCGGACGGAGCATACAGTCTGTACGTCATCCCCGAAAAACAGAACTGGACTCTGGTGGTGAACAGGAACGTTACCGCCGGTAGTAAATACGACGAGAAGCAGGATTTGGTGCGTGTACCGATGCAAATTGGGGAAGCCGAAGACACTTCTAAACAGCCCAAGGTCGCGTTTGCCCAAGTAGGTCCGAAGCAGTGCAACATGCGATTGTATTACGAGAAAGTCGGGACGTGGGCGGAATTACGGGAGAAATAAAGCTGAGCGTTTTCGATTTTCCGTCATTGGTCCCTCGCAAGCAGACGATGGGCGCAATATCCGTGTCTCACGGGACAGGATTGCTATGAAAAAACTCTGCAAATTCGCGTCGACTGCCCACTGAACCGGGGCCGCCTAAACCAAAAGCATGATGAAGCAGGTCATTCTCGTTGTAGCGCTGGCTGCCGCTTCCTCCGCCCAGCGTGACGTCGACACCATCATCCAACGTTCAGTCGAGGCCAACGCGGCGGATTGGGAAGCCGCTCCTGACTATGACTACTTCGAGCGTGACCTGCAACAAAGTGGGGGAACCAAGACCTACCAAGAACTCATGATCTTCGGCTCTCCCTATGAGCGTCTGGTGGCCGTGAATGGCAAGCCGCTGTCGCCGGAACGGCAGACACAGGAACAGCAACAATTGGAAACGGCCGTCGTTGAACGCCAGAAAGAATCTGAGCGGGAACGGGCGCAGCGTATCGCGCAGTATGAAAAAGAGCGCAAGCGCGATCACTTGCTGATGGAACAATTGACAAAAGCCCTTGACTTCAAGCTGATGGGCGAACAAAAACTGGGGCCGTACGACGTTTTTGTGCTCAAGGCGACGCCCCATCCCGGCTATGAGCCTCCCAATAACGAGGCCAAGGTATTGACGGGCATGGAAGGCAAGCTCTGGAACGACAAAAAGACATTCCAGTGGGTGAAGGTCGAAGCCACGGTCATACGCCCCGTTTCCATTGAGGGTTTTCTCGCGCGGGTGGAGCCGGGTACACGCTTCGAACTGGAGAAGATGCCGGTGGCAGACAACATCTGGCTTCCGAAGCATTTTGCCATGAAATCGCAGGCCAAGGTTCTCTTTTTTTTCACGCTGAAGTCGCAAGCGAACGAGACTTATTACGGGTATCACAAGGCCGATCCAATTCAACCCGCCACTGCTGAAAAGTGAGTGCCCGATTTTGAACGGTTGCGGCGGTTGGTAAGGAAGATATTTCGAACTCTCACTTCCGATTCGCAGGCTTGAGCGGAAAGAACGAAGAAGGCCGTCTAGCAGCGAAGCTTCGGTCCGGCAAGGTACACACTGCGGAGCAGTTATACGAAGTGCTTCTGCCAGATCGCAGTTAACTACCTATTTCTTCCCTGAGGTCGTTGAGCGTTCGCTAAGAACGTAGTGGATATGCGACAGAGGAATAAAATACACGCCATTCTCAAGGGCAGACACTCTTGCCTTGACGGCCTCGGGCAGTTCTTCCGAAAATTCAGAAGGCGATACTCCGACTTCCATTGTGAGCCAAAGCCCTTCGTCCTCCACCGCTATGATCGTGCCTATTGTCGGCCGAACATACCATGATGGCTTGATAACCACCTTCTTGCCTTTGAGCTCTGTGTATCTCGACATTGGGTCCCTCTGTAGATTGCAGAAATTATCGCACCACGCGGCATATAATGTCGGGAAATCACTCCATGTCCTGTCGCGATGCGGGCGATCGGGCTATCCTCCTGGTGACCGGAGTGCAAGCGTTTCAGAATTCCAGAATTGGAGAGGTTATGGCAGAGTCCCAGAAATCGAAGGCAGAAGCACAACCACGTCCCGACCCCAATGAAAAACTGGTGAAAGTGTTTGAATCCGAGGAGGAGACGGGAGCACTGGTGGTGAAGGGCTTGCTCGAATCGGCGAGCATCGAAACCGACGTCGCCCCGCTCTCCCTGACCCAGTATGCCTTCCCCAATATCGGTGGCACCATCATCCTGGTGCGCGAGGAAGACGCGGAGACGGCGCGCCGCATGATTGCCGAGTACCGCCAAAAACAGCCGGACGCTGACGAAGAAGCAGAAGAGAACTCTACCGAAGAACCGCCAGCGACAGTGTGACGGAGTGCCCGTCGAGAAGAAACGTCACCGCTCCATCGCTCAATCCCATATCCATCCGGTAGACGAGCGCTCCCAGCTTGACAGGCGATCGAGGACGTCATTGCCTTCCACCCATCTACCTGCTCCTTGCGATCAGGAGTAAAATCGTTACCAGAGAGTGAGCTGTGAGCCGTTAGGGCTTCCCCGAGCTCCCTATGCCATCGCCTCGCACGTTGCCGACACGAAAGAGCCTTACCCAGAAAGAAACCAAGCTTTTTGACCCCAAAGCCTTTTTCGCGAATGTTGGCGTCGGGAGGACTTTTCGTCGCTATCGCCCGAAACAAGCCATCTTTTCGCAAGGAGACCTTGCCGACGCTGTGTTCTACATTCAGGAGGGGAAGGTGAAGTTCACCGTGGTCTCCAAACAAGGCAAGGAAGCAACCATAGCCCTGCTCGGCCCCGGCGATTTCCTGGGCGAGGCCTGCCTCGCCTCGGATCAACCCCTCCGCCTGGCAACCGCTACTGCAATTACGGACTGCTCTATTCTAAAGATCGAAAAGGAACGGATGCTGCGCACGCTCCACGAGGAACACGGGTTCTCCGGTATGTTTGTTGATTACATGGTCAAACGTCACAATCGCACGCAAGCGAATCTGGTCGATCAACTGTTCAATTCGAGCGAAAAGCGGCTGGCACGAGCGCTCTTAATGCTCTCCCGCGTCGGGAAAGAAGCCAAATCCGAAACCGTGATCCCAAAAGTGAGTCAGGAGACTCTGGCGGAGATGGTTGGTACCACTCGCCCGCGGGTGAATTTCTTCATGAACAAATTCAGAAAGCTCGGCCTTATTGACTACAAGGGGGACCACAGCTGTGAATTGCAGGTCCATAGTTCGCTTCTTAGCGTTGTCCTGCACGAGTAGCTGCGAGTCAGCCTCCCCCTAGCCACCATCGTCGTTCTCCCATCTCAAGACAACCAGGGCAACCGCACCCGTGGGACATCCTTGGGAGTGTCCAATTCTGGACAGACAGACGTTCTTCGGTTGCTTAAAGTTTGGCACGAGGGCAGAAGTGTGCTTCAACTCTTCAACTCGCACTGGTCCTCAGGGTGGGGTTGAATCTTTGAATGACGCCAACGATGTATTCGCCACGACTGGAATGGGTATCACATTGTTGGACATATCTCTTTGGAAAGGAGAGAAGACAATGACCACTGAACTCACGTCGAGATCTCAAAGCGCAAAACATCCTGCAGTCCTTAAGTTGATGGGCGGTGCCCCATTTTCTCAGCGGATGCAACAGGTTTACGACAGCCTTGCCCGCCGTGCCTACGAATTGTTCGAAAGCCGCGGATGTCAGCACGGCCACGATTTAGAAGATTGGTTCCGTGCCGAGTCCGAGTTACTGAACCCGACGCCAGTTGAGATCAGCGATGCTGACGATCAAGTGATCGTCCGCGCTGTGGTGCCGGGTCTTAGCGACAAGGACATTGAAGTGCGAGTTGCGCCTCATCGTCTCATCATCACCGGAAGGCGGGAACAGATTCGTGATCAGGAAAAGCGGAAGACTCACAGCGAGACAAGTTCCTATGAAGTTGTCCGGATGCTTGATCTCTCGCAGGAGATCGATCCGGATGAAGTAACCGCCACGGTGCAAAACGGGACACTTGAAGTACTGCTGCCGAAAGCGCACCCGGCCAAGAACATTCCGGTCGAAGTCAAAGCTGCGTAGTGCCCAATGGAGACAGAGGGTATCGCTGTTGCCCTCCAGAGAACTTGAGAACTTGAATCCGAAGAGTAGGAGCTTGCAAAAACATGAAAATAATTGGAAGCGTAGTCCTTGCACTATTGCTTGTTTCAGCTGCATTCGCTGCGGAAGATGTTGTCAGTGCGGTCCACGGCACAATCAAGAAGGTCGATGCGGCCTCTAAGACTATCGTGGTGAAGACGGTCGATGGGACGGAGCACTCGCTGCATTTTCTCGACAAAACAGCGGTCCACGGCGTAGACACTTCAGAGGAAGCCGCGAAAGATTCTTGGCATGGCTTGAAAGAAGGAACCGAGGTCGTGGCCCACTACACGACGAAAGGAACTGAAGACACGGCTCTGGAGTTTGACAAGGTGGGCAAGGACGGTCTGAAAACGACGGACGGTACGATCAAAGACATTGATCGAGACGGGAAGAAACTTATCGTCAAGTCCAGCGATGGTGTCGAGTCAAGCTTTCGGTTGACAGACCACGCTGCCAAGGACGGGGGGAAAGATATCGCAAAGGGGATGGAGAAGGGCGCAAAGGTCACCGTTTACTACACTGAGGATGCAGGCAAGAAAGTCGCCCACTTTTTCGAGAAATGAAGGTGGGCGGTAAATCGATGAGCGCGTGGAAACGCTGTTGGTACAGGCACCCGAAGGCTGAGCTGCCAACTGGACGAAGTTCGCTAAGAGCGGAACTGCAAGCGACAAATTGCTCTCGAGAAGAAGGAACAACACCATGAACCAACGCAAGTTGAAGTGGGTCACTCTTGTGGTAGCTCTCACGGCCGTTCTGATGCTGAGTGCCTGCAAGAAGAAAGTGGTTCCCGCACCGCCACCGCCGCCGCCGGCCGCGCCCACCGCATCACTCAACGCTAGCCCGGAGACGGTCCAAAAAGGCCAGTCCACCACGCTGACCTGGCAGACCGCCAACGCGACGGATGTCAGCATTGACGGAATTGGAGCCGTGCAGGCAAGCGGCTCACGGCAAGCGACTCCGGCAGATTCCACGACCTACACACTGATGGCTAAAGGACCGGGAGGAACACAGACGGCCTCGGCACGGGTGACCGTGGCCATGCCTCCTCCTCCGCCACCACCGCCGCCACAGCCAGGACCGACCGAAAAAGAGTTGTTCTCGCAGAACGTGAAGGACGTCTACTTCGATTATGACAAAGCGGCTATTCGCGCCGACCAGCAGAATTCGCTGCAGGTCGACGCCCGGTTCCTAGCGCAGCATCCCAGCATCAAGTTCACGATCTCGGGACACTGCGACGAGCGCGGCTCCATCGAATACAACCTGGCCCTCGGGGAGAACCGCGCCAGTTCAGCTAAGCAAGCCTTATTAGCAGCTGGAGTGGGAGCCGATCGTATCCAAACCGTCAGTTACGGCAAAGAAAGGCCGTTCTGCACCGAGCACAGCGAAGAGTGCTGGCAGCAGAACCGGAGGGCACATTTCGTTTATCAGAAGTGACTGGAACGATGAACGATGCACCGGGGCGAGCTCTTCATGTGTGACACCGAGAGTTAAGTGGAGAGTCAAGCCGACCGGAGCGGCGTTGGAAATACCGGCCGCAGCGCACTCCTCATCCTCGTGAGTGGACTGTCGGCAATTCCCAACGCGTCGCCGAGAACAGCTCCGGGTTCAGAATGTGATATTGCATCTACTGTGATGGTTTCTCGGAATGAGGTCTACGCGGAAAGGATCGAAAAAACATGACGTCGCAGATCAAGCTGGGCACAGTCTTCGGAGTCGAGCTGGGACTGCACTATAGCTGGCTAGTAATAGCGCTGCTGATCACGTTTTCCCTGGTCGCGCAATTCCACGCTGTGAACCGCGATTGGAGTGAAGCGCTCGTGTGGACCACAGCCATCATCACAGGTGTGCTCTTCTTTGCATGCTTGTTTGCGCACGAGTTATCTCACGCGGTTGTTGCCAAGGCCCACGGCATCCCAGTTCACAAGATCACTCTGTTCTTGCTTGGGGGCGTCGCCCAAATCGAGAAGGAAGCCTCGGACCCCAAGACCGAATTCTGGATGGCCATTGTTGGGCCCATCACCAGTGGGGTCCTTGGGCTAGTCATGTTCGCTCTAGCCAGGCTTTCCGGATGGACTCTGTGGACTTCGCCGACAACACCCGGGACAGCACTCCTGGTGTGGCTGGGCTATATCAATCTCGCCTTGGGTGCATTCAACATGATTCCGGGCTTTCCGCTCGATGGCGGGCGCGTACTTCGCGCCATTTTGTGGTGGCAGATGGATGACGCTGAGCGCGCAACGCGGGCAGCGGCATTCGTGGGCCAGGTCATCGCCGTTTTATTTATTGGCTTTGGAATTCTCCGGTTCTTTCAGGGAGCAGGTCTCGGGGGACTCTGGATCGCCTTTATCGGTTGGTTTCTGTTGCAAGCGTCTGGCGCCACGCTTATACAGGTCCAAACGGGCACACTTCTCCGCGGTCTGCGCGTGAATGATGTGATGTCGACAGACAGTTATACGGTAGGTCCCGAGCTTTCAGTACAGGAGTTCGTTCACGAGCACTTGCTTCGTACCGGCCGGCGCTGTTTTCTAGTGGTCCAGGAAGGGCACCTGCTCGGTCTGATCACACCCAACGAAGTGCGCACGATCGAGCCGCGATCATGGCCGTTCACTGCTGTGCGCAGCGTAATGCGTTCGGCAGATAAGATTCACTTCGTTTCGCGCGACATGCCTGCAATGGAAGCGTTGGAGATTATGGGACGCGAAGACGTCAATCAGTTGCCTGTGATGTCGGACGGACAGGTTGAAGGTATTGTGTCTCGTGCGCACGTGCTGCAGGTTCTGCGGTCACGTGCGGAGCTAAAGGTGCCACCAAGTGTGCCCCGAGCCGCATGAGAATGCCATCTTCTTTGATGGTGCAATTGCATTATCACGAGCCTGGCGGAGAGGCGACTCTAATGACAACTCATGTGGATACGACGGCTCCCGAAAGACGAAAGTCACCTTGGTTCGGAATTGGAAGGTTCCTGTTTATAGTCATCTTGGCAGTCATCTTTTTTATGCTTGCGCAAAGCATGGTGCGTCACCGCTTCTTTAGAGGCGGCCGGGTCCAACGGAACGGCTCCATAGGGCCATGAAAGGATTCTTGAGGCGCCTCCGAAAATGCCAATCTTGCCCGGGGCCGCATGAGGAGAAGCTGATCGTCGGCGAAGTTCAACGCTGACGTAGGCCGCCTAAAAACACAGACCAATCGGAAGGATCGCAGTCCTTCCAAGCTGTTTTGCTTATTCGTGTCCGCGGTGCTGTGACACAATGTAAGCGTTCAGCAGGTTATTCGGAAACCCCATGATCGACGACTGTAGTCCCGCCGGCCGCGCCAGAGTCCAGCTACCCGCCAAGGCGCTCCAGAGAAGAATCCTCTCGGAGGTGCAACGCTAGTGGAACTCTACCAGCGGTTGCCCCCCGAGGCTCCAAAGATTGTTCTGGTCCTGTTTTTGTCTTTCCTGATAGGACTAGAGCGAGAAGAGCACAAGGCAGCAGGGGGCTCGTACTCCTTCGGAGGAGTGCGCACATTCCCGCTCATCGGCCTGATTGGTTATTCCATTGCTCTCATCTCGGGCGCACAACTGCTGCCGCTGACGGTCGGCTTTCTGGTAGTCGCCGGATTCCTGCTTTTGTCTTACTGGCACAAGCTTTCCTCTGCGGAAGCTGCCGGTGTCACCTCAGAAATGTCCGGTCTCACGACATTCCTGGTGGGTGCGCTCGTCTGTTACGGACATTTCTGGATTGCTACCACGCTGAGCGTTGCCAGCCTGCTGTTACTCGATCTCAAAGCGGCTCTTGAAAAGCTTGCCGTTCGCATCGCTCCGCACGAGATTCTTACGTTCGCAAAGTTTCTGCTTTTGACTGGCGTCATCCTGCCCGTATTGCCGAATCAGGAATTTAGCCGGTTTCACATCAATCCTTTCAAGACCTGGCTGGTCGTGGTTGCGGTCAGCACGATCTCGTACGGCAGTTACGTTCTGCAGAAGTTGA
>Ga0208034_1000864_pt1 | contig 21268 bp, 27 predicted proteins | sample June2015DPH_8_10_FD_184699 | JGI IMG/M metagenome (GOLD analysis project Ga0208034, IMG submission 184699) | Peatland microbial communities from SPRUCE experiment site at the Marcell Experimental Forest, Minnesota, USA - June2015DPH_8_100... | ecosystem: Environmental > Terrestrial > Soil >...
GTTACATGGTCGTGCTAATCGAGTAGCTATTATATTAGCTGGTAGCACTCCCCCTCTCGGTATTCCACAAACAACATCTATCTCTGGAAACAAAGACCTGACTACCTTAGATATTGATGTGGAATCTCTAACAATATCAGCATTAGAAATAAAAATATCTATTATTTTAAATATCTCCTTGAATTATAAACTCTTGTAGTTTCTCTAATAGCTTCTTTAGCGTGAAAATCACAATACTTCTTTTGATGTTTTCGTAAATACTTATGACATATTACACATTTATTCTGTGACCAAGTAAGCAATACCTGTTTTAATTTACCTGTAGAACGAGAAGATGTATATGTGGACGATGGTGGACAAGTGGACAAGTGGACAAGTGGCTTATTTGTCCTGTTATGTTTTCCTATCATCCGTAAATACTCTTCTTTCTGATAATTATTGGTGGACCAAGAATGACCGCACATCCGTTTTGCCCTGTTGCTCCCTTTGGTGGTTCATAACAACTTAGCATTAATGCGTCAACATGGTCGTCACCTTCCTTGTGGTAAATGTTGTATTTAAGCAATTGCTTTACAAGCTCATCTGTGTGTTCCAGTCGCATAGGAATGATTAGATTCTTCTCTCTAATCTTTCTTAGTAACTGACCTCTCATAGCTGCCTTAACTGTAATCATTGTCTTGTCTTCATTCATGAATTGCTTGGAAGCATCTACCTTGTCTATTCGACCTTTGTAGTATCTATGAATGACTTCTCTGTAGTCGGCTACACTACCTGTCTTACTGTCAATCTTGACTATGTTAGGTCTATGCTGGTTAAGTAACCTACCAATCTCAGGAGCTATAAGCTCTATACTCTGGTCCTTCCAGACACCAATATAGAGTAAGTTTCTCTTAACACTCCCGACCCTTTCAGTTAGATAGTAAACAGTATTATGGAATCCACAGTCTATTCCAGCTTCACGAGTAGCATTCATTCCACCGATAGGGTCTGGTTCAATATCTTGGCAACAGCTATCTACGTTCTCTCCACCAAAGTAGCTCTTGTCTTTGTTCTCTGTAACCTTACCAAGACACTCTGCGTTCCAGCGTTCTTTACTCCAAGTAGCTTTCCAATCTTCTACTGAGTTCCATCCACCAGTAACATCGGAAGAGTGTTGAGTTAAGTGATATGGCATTCCTTTGACAAAGTGCTTAGGGTCATTAACTAATTGAATGAACCAAGGTCTACCTGTCTTCTTTTCTGAGTAAGGAGTACCAATGAAGATAACCATTCCAACTATGTCTTTCTTCAAGCAACCGAGAGCTTTTAGAATAACGCTGGTATCTATGTCCTGTGCTTCGTCAAAGATAATAACATCTGCTCTGTTACCTTCAACTGCTTTAATAGTTGCTTTCACAGGGATTAATCGGCTGTGTGTATCCTTGAACTCTAATCCTTTCTTGGGAATGACATCTACAACTGACTTGATTAGTAATCGTTTAACAAGGTCCTCTCTGTTCCTAAAGAAGATTCTAATGTTATCGAATAGAGCATCTTGACTACTGACTACCAGTACATTGAGAGGCTTACCTATCTCAGTACTGTACTCGTCAGCGTAATAGAGTCCACCAGCAGCACAGAGCATCGTCTTACCAAATCCTCTGCCACATGAGACAGCTTGCTTCAAAAGATGAAAGTTTCTTAGGTCGTCAAGTAGCTGCGCTTGAGGTATTAGTAATCCATGCCAGCTACCATCACCGTCTTGTACTGGTTTGAGGTCTGGTCGAAGAGTAAAGAAGTATTTGATTATAGGACCTTCTCTGCCAGCATGATGTTGGTAGATTAACTTAGGGTCTATACAATCTGACTTCTGCTTCCACTTATCGGTCATTAGACCTCACCGCAAAGTAGCTACAATCTTTCTTAACCTGAATCGGACACAGCCTACAATATGCGTAAGGAGCTAATTGCATCGGTGCTAACCCCGAGAAAACTTGGACAGATTGTATAATCCATTCCTCTATGTGTGGGTCATATTCTACAGGTACTCTTTTCATTAACAGTCCTGTCTTCTGACTGTAGATTTCAATATAGCTTCTCTTCCAGAGCTTGTACCCTAACCCTTCGAGTTCTTCCTTGAACATCCACATATAGAGTTGAAGTTGTCTCTTTGCTGCATCTATCTCCCTCTTCCACATATACTTCTTGAATGTGGTTTTCATTTCAATAAAAGAGATGTACTTCTCGTCATGGTATCTGATAACTCTAAGGTCATCATAAGCACCACGAACGTAGATGTCTATTTCTGGTGTTTCAAGATAACGAGTGTAAGTATGTTCTTTAGGCATAAGACCGTAAACGATATGGTCACGTTCCCAATCATACAGAGCAAAACTCTTCTCTGCGTGCATCTTAGTGCCTGTAATCATGGCATGATTCTTAGAACCGTCTGGTCGGACTGTTCTTGCCATTTTACTAAAAGTTTCTGTCTTAGCTCTCTTGTCACAGAAATCTCTATGGCTCAAGCTACTACATCTTAAATATAAAAAAGGTTTGGGAGTTAATTGGTTGGCTTGCGTCAACTGATTTAACTTCCGCTAACTGAGCCTTTCTGAACCGCTTGTGGGAATATTGGGGTTACACCGTACCTCACAGTACCGATGAATCCATATTCATCCCAAACAGGGAACAGAACAGGTTCAATTTTGAGAGTTCGTCTTGTCACGAGTGCTATGGCTTTTTGCGAGTTCAATGCATAGATTGTTCCAGTCGGTAAGACTGATTGTTTGAGTATCGTGCATCCCAAAGCCAGTTTGATTGCTCCCCTATTTACTGGGTCGGTTGACCCTTCGTAGAGCACGTTAGTCATCTGAATTATGTTCAATAGTTGCCAGTAAATGTCTGTGCTAACCAGAACGTAATCAGGTGATCCGTAGGTCTTTGTGCTTCCGTCTGCTTGCGTAACACCAATGTCAACTGCTCCGACAACCGCAAGGAAGTCGGTCCAGAGAATCGGGTTATTTATTTGGATGATTTCGCCTCTTGGCATTGAAACTGCTGGTACTGCTGCGAGTCCCCCCTGAGTTAGTGACGTAGAGCCACCGACATGAGGTGGAAAGTTCGGAGTAGTAGTGTAGCTGTTAACCAAGATGTCTTTCATCATCATGTATGCAATTGCGTGTCCTAAGCCCTCTGCCATTTCTGCTTGAACGTCAAAGGTAATGTCTTCGAGCAAGGCTCTTGTCCATGTGACTTTTCCACCTTTCTCAGATTCAGGACTGGATAGGTCTACTGTCGCATAGTCTAAAGTCTTTTCTGTGTGTGGTAACTGACCGCTTGAAATTGGTCCAGCCAACTCTTGATATTCAGTCTTCGGTACTTTGAACACAACATTTTCAGTCGTGTACTTTTTCACGAAAGAGTCATCCATGTATCGGGTAAATCCACGAACAACTGCATTGAAAATTTCGAGTGTAGCATAAACTTGCAATCCTGCGCCAGCACCAGAAGCGTCACCAACAGTTTGACCTCTTAGAGCACCCATCTCTATTTCGGCTTCTGTTAGATTTTCTTTTTGCCAAAGTTTGAATCCTTCAACACCCATCTTAGCGAAGTTTTCTTGCCACCGTTCAACGAACAGATGGTTCATGTACTTCACAGATTTCATGAAGGCATTTACGCCTGAGTCTTTGAACTGCGAGTCTTCCATAACGCTTTCGACAAGTCGTTTATGAGTATTCATGTTTGTAGTTTCCTTAGTTTTTATTGCCTTAGCCAGTTCGGTTAAGGACTTCATATTGCCTACTTTTAATTAAGTATGCAATACTATCTGACTCAAAAAAGAATATTAAGGATTATGGTCTATCATTTATTATGGGTGTAGAAACTCTTTTCCTACTTTAAACTCTGCTACACCCTTAACAATTTGAGCATAGTAACCACACTCACAAATAACGTAAGCTCTATTATCTAAGCAGCCATGCTCTAAGAATATCTCTTTCACTCGGTGTGCCATAATCAATCCCACTGATAGAGTATTACGCTGTCTTCATAACTATCTCTTCCTTCTTTAAAGAGTAGTTCTGGTTGATTACCATGAGTAATATCCAAAAGTAAACTTAGCCATTCATAGAATGGATTAGGAAAAATATCAAAGATTCTATGTACCATCTCATGCGCTATACAACCTAACTCTACAAGAGTACCCCGAGCTTTAATGCAATCAAGGAAGATGTTCTTACATCCACATTTACAAGGATAATATTCTGCACGAGTAATATCATCTTGATTAAGTACCCAACGTACTTTAGGTAGTCCCAATATTTTCAACATCAATACAGTACTCCTTGCAGTAATCAAAACACTTAGGACATTTGATACAACAGAGTATTATACCTTCAAGTATAACTGGACACTTGAAATCACATTCAGTACAAGGTTTTCTGGTAGGCATCTGTTTTTAGCTCCTGTTTGATTATCCCTTTACCAGAACAATTAAGGCATTCGCATTTATTAACCTTGCCTGTGCCATGACAAACAGAGCACTCAAAAACATGGTACATAAAAATCATCTTAAGGGAGTGAGGTCAGCACACGAGAGAGAGAAAGGTGCTATTAAAATAGCTTGCTGCCTCACTACCCACATATACTCCCCTTGTTCTCTAACTCTTATTAAGGTTCTGGTTTGCTCTTGATTCCTTCCAAAGCATGAAACTAACAAAGATTCCACAGGCTACTATTACAGCTATTGCTCCAATAGTATCTGCAAAGACCCAAGTACTCATAATCATTTCTCCAAGAGAAGGTATCGCCAATCAAGCATTGGATTGTTCTGACAATACTGCTGAACGGTAATGCAAAACAATATTGGCTTATCGAATCTAATGTTGAGGTCCAATGGTGGACCTGTTTCAACTACTTGCTTTGGCTGTTCTTTTGGCTTTGAGAATCTCAAAAAGATACCCCTGTGCGTTGAATATTATGCCACATAGAGCTTCTTCAATATCCTCTCGGGCTTCATCTGGATAACCTCTATGTATCAAGTGGAAGTCCTCAAAATGTCTATTCAAGCTCTTAGCATAAGCTGGAAATGGTATGCCTTTCTGCCAGTTATCAGAGTCCCTTAACGAACCATCTGGTAGATGTCTATTCTTGTGCATATACTGAGCAAAGCGTTTCTTGACTAAAGGTGAATTAAAACCTTCGTAATCAAGTTTCTCTGTATCATCCTGTCTGGTAGCTCCCGACCCAAAGGTTCTCTTGTTAGGCATTACAAAACAATGTGGTGGAATAATACCCTCTGCAACCTCTCCTTTGCAGCCACCGTTCTTATTGAAAACTTCACAATCGTTTCTCTTAGCACAAGGAATAATCAAGAATACTTCAACATCCTGTATTCTTGACAGCCTTTAAGTGCTGGACAATTACTCTTGCAAGGACCAGCACCGAAGCAACTTGGTATCTCTCTTGGAATATCTTCGATTGAAGTGAAGACTGGTATATTGTGTTCCAAGCAGTAATCAACTTCTGCTGTTACTCCTTTACTCGGTCCATAATCTTCGGGGTCTACCAGTAACAAGGCATCACAGCATTTAAGCCATTCAATACCATGTCGGTAGTACTGTTCAAGAGTGATACTTGGTTTACCGTCTACTCCATCAACTGCTGCCAGTAACCAATCAAAGTGTGGAACATAAGCTACTATTCCTTTGCGTTCAAGTTCTACACCAGCTTGAGTTGCTCGACCAATAGAATTGAGTATCGGTATTACTTTACCTTCACAAGAATAACGATAAGCTACATAGACTTTCATGCTTACCAGTCCTTAATGTTGTTGGTTAGATGTCCCTGAACTACTACCTCTTCGGAGTCTTTCTCGGAACATTTCGATACATTCGTGTTCTGTTTTCCTTGCTGGATTTTTCGGGTCATTAAAATAATTCTCCATTTTGCAGAATTCGCATTCGTCAGGTGAGACTATTTGGAGATTGCGCTTGCTATATCCAGATGTCTTTCTATGACGTTCGCAAACTTTCATTTTGAATGCGCCTTACACTCTCTACAAAGAGTTTCTATTCCGAACAGGGTTCTTCCGCATTTACATTTTCTGTGCATATTAATTTCTCTCTCTTAGTTTTACTCTCTTTTACCGCAGAGAGCTTATTAAGTTTTTCTATCAATCGTTTCTCTATTCTCGCCCAATCAATACACTTCATGAAGAACTCTGGTATAATGAAGTCTTCAACTATCACTATGTCTCGGACCTTGATTATCAGGTCTTCTTGGATTCCACCAGTCTTTCCTCTGTACACCCATTGGGTAGGATAGGTCTGTATAGGTTTGTCAACAAACAGACTTTGTTGACCAACATCTATTCCTAACTGTGGCTTTACTGGTAAACGCCTTGGTTTGTCACCAGTAGCATAGTCTGTGTTCATGTACATATTGGAGTAGATTACTGCCCTTGCTGCTGCTGGAAACTTTAGCGCATGACGAGTATCTAAGAATGCGTAATCAGTCTTCCAGTATCCTTTAGACCTCTCAAACCAGATACGTTTCTTAATCTGAGAAGGATAAGAGATGTCGAGAGGACTGTACTTGTGTGCTCTGAGATTAGCTACTATGTCTGCTTTGAACGGTTCAATCTTCTCTATCTCATCATCAAGCTCATACATGAAGACTTGTTTAACTGCTTTCTTCTCTAAGTTGCTGGCATCGGACCGAACAGAAGAGATACCCTTGAACTCGTATCCTGTCTTCCATCCTTTCTTCTCATCCCATATCCACTTGCCACCATACATCTTAGGAGCAAGGAACTTAATCTTCTTGTAGACCGCTTTGAATCCAATCGAAGCGTGAGTAGTAACATTGAACTTCTCCTTGAAGAATTGGTCCAAGTGCTCATTAACTATCCGTTGTAGCTCTGCTCCTTCCTTCTGCATAGCTTCTGGTTCTGTAGCATGAACCTTAACGAAGGTAGAGTCAGTATCACCGTAGAGCATCTCATAACCAATTGAAGCAAGAAACTTTACTAATTCTTCAATGATTATTCGACCAATGATTGCTGTAGCCTGAGTACATTCTTTTCTATGAAGTCTGAACTTTGGATAGTCCATTACACCGTAGATAGCGTTAGTTGTCTTCTTGACGTTGTACTGTCTTCTTTCCCACTTCTTGACTTCACTATCGGGTGCTTTAGCTGCAATAGCTTTCTCCATTTCTTTCTGATAGAATGTTCTCCTGTCATTGAAGAACTTGATTAATCTTGGTAGAAGACCCATTTCTACTCTATCGAAGTATGCTTCAAAGTGTTTAGGTTCTTTGGTCTTCTCATCTACCCAATCGTAGACTACAGCATAGCAATCCTTGGTTCTCTTCTCCCTGTAAGTCTCAGGTGAGATATTGAATCCTTGAATGTGAGTAGGATAACCTCTGCTAATGTCTAACTGAATAACATTATAGTGGTCGCCTTTCTTTGGTTTAATGACTATAGCTCCGAGCAGCTTTTCCTCATCTACCTTATCGTAGGTTGCTGTGCTGAGAACTACCTTGCCTTGAACCATTCGCATGAGAGCAGTATCAATGACTCGGTTACGAACAAAGGACTCGTGGAAGAGTAACCCAAACTCCTTTCGTAATTCGTCAAAGGTCTCTATCACTCCGTACTTGTCATTGAGTGCTTTCATGATGAGAACATCGTTAGTGTTGCGCCGAAGAACTACATCTGGTGCTTTATCCCAACACTTACCAGAGCTACCCTCAAAGGGTATCTTCTCTATCCCTAACTCTTCTGACTCGGTGACGTAAGCCAATGAGTAGCTATCCATCTCGGAGTCTGTAAACATCTTGAAAGCAACCATTAGATCGAACATCACTCGACCCTTTATTCGGATAGGCTTGCTGTGTGTTAGAACCGATCCAAGTGGAGAGAGATCACTGAACTTTGTAATGCAAAGTTTCTCATTGAGCTTGGCTCTCTGATACCACTTAGGTAAGTCGTATCTGTTCAAGTTCCAAGCTGTAATCAGATCGGGGTCTTTCTCTTTCGAGAGCATCATTAAGTTATCTAAAAAGATTGATTCGGTCTTGCACTCTCTGACTTCCATATCCATGTTGTACCGTTGCTTAATATCAACCATGTGTGCGGTACAATCCTTCTGGAACTTGACAAGCTGCTCAAGACTCCAATTAGCATCGGGGACGTAGAGCTTGTATATCTTGTTCTCGTAAGAGTCTATGACACCTACCATCATGAGAGGCTCATCCTTGTTCATGCCTGTACTGTACTCTCGGTAGGTGATTGCTTCAAAATCCAAGTACCAGATACGAAGAGGAACAGAGAACTCTATTGGTTTGTAAGACTTGACACCCTCTATCTCTATACCGCTTCGGATGTTGTTGTCTATCATCCAGCGTAGAGGTAGAAGCTCTTGGTGACTAAGATCAGCTTCGTAAGTGAAGACTGTATCGTTAGCCATTCCTTCCTCTGTAATCTGCTTGTTCCACTTGTTAACACACTTAATCGAGTCTCCAATTCTACCAGCATCTTGAACGTATATCTTAGTGACTATACGCTTCATGATGTTGCGTGCTGGTACTGCTTCTATCTTCTGGATGTGAAGACTGTTTAAGAACCCTGTCTCTTTGAGTTCTAAGTAGTCTTTCTCAAGTAAATAGAAATAAGGAAAAAGGTCTATTCGTCTCTTTAACCGCTTTGGAAAACCAAACTCATCCTTCTCATCTGTTCGACCACAGAGAATGATGCAAGGATACAACTTACCCTTAATCTCTACCTGAGAAGGGTCTGCGGTTACAAGTGCAAACTTAGTCGTTTTCTCTCTCTCCAAGACTTTAGATAATCATTACGTTTAACTCGATTAACCTTATTTAACCTACTGTTCTGTTCTTTCATTATCTTAGGTCTACATTCAGAACAATGCTTTCTATCAGTCTTCTTCAAGAACCGACCACATCTATCACATCTTGGAGTAGACCAACTAATTAACTTGTTATGTGAATAATGAAAATTCTTATTATGATTATTCATAAAAAATCACAAAAAAATATTAAGAGATTTTAAGAGATAGATTAGGGTTTCTGGTGTTAATTTAAAATTAACTTATCCAGCCCTCTATCTCTTTTGTATCCCCTAATGCGTCTGCGCTGTAGACATCTTCTGGTGTGCGTTCTACGACATAGATACCTAATGCCTGTAGGTAGACATCACCTTTGCCTTTCTCCCATGTGGTCTTCTTTGTCTCATCGTCAACTACTTTCAAGTCGCCTCTGTCTGGTTTGGCGATAACAATTACTTTGCTAAGTTCGCCAAAGTCCTTGCCAATGTATTCGGGTATGCTAACAACAATTTCGTTGCCATCGTCATCCATTAGACCCATACGGATTGCTCCCCAATTGTTAGGTCGGTCACGAGCTATCCAAGCTACAGTACCTTGAACAAAGAGAGTTCTATCGTATTCTTCTTTGATGAGTTCGTATGTGCATTCAACCGCAGTAATAGCGGTCAACTGAGGGTCAATGACTTGGTGGAATATTGCGTTAACGTCAATGTCTTCTTTGACAGCTTTGAATATGGAAGTGGTTTCTTCTGCTTGACTTGAGTTGAGTTTGAAGAATCCTTCTTTCGGATTGGCTTTAACAATACCGAAGGTTTGACATGGAGTAAAGAACCGTACTTTGGACCATCCTCTTGCGAGTGGACCATCGTTCGTCTGGATAGTACCGTATTTATAGTCAGTACCGTCACCAATGCGTGCAATCAAACCAAGAGTCCTTGAACTATCAACCACTTTTTCTTTAAGTGGTTTGAGGTAGTCATTGTTGTCTCTTCCAAAGATTTTCTTGCGTCTGTCGAGAACTTGACCGTCACCGTTAATGTACTGGTCACGAACCGCAATTGCAATACTGGTCTTTTTGACGTAGGCTTGAGCAGCAGCTATCATGTTACCGATTTTGTCCCAAAGACCTGTATCAGCAACAATGAAGCCGATTACTGGTGATGCTTCTGCTTTTGGAACGAACGCTGCACGTTTAACATCTTTGCGTATCTCATTCTTAACGCCTGAGATAGCAAATCCTTTCAGTCCTGACTCGGGTACTTTCCCTGTCAGTTTACCTATTTGGTCGTTAAACATGGTTACGAGTTCTTCGGCTGAGTACCTATCAAGGTAAGATGTAAGTTCTTCTGGAACTACAACTGGTGCTGGTGTTTCTATCTGCGCTGCTATTGTTGGTTGTTCAGCTTCAACTTCTTTCAAGATTTCTTCACTTTTACTTTTATCAGATTTTTTCGTCAATCTAATTCACCTTCTTCTCTGCTGGATTACTTTGTGGTTCAGGGTACTTAAAGGTTCTGCTGTCCACTATTCCATGAGTCTTGCAAGCTGTACAGTCCCACATATAGGTCTTACCAGAGCCACGACAATAAGGACATCGGATTAAGAAAACATTGTTGTATTCTATCCTAAGTTCTTCGATTGTCTTTTTGACGAGTGGATTCGGGTCGTGAACTACAGGTGGTGCTACTATTGCTGGACCAGCTATTGCATTCTTCACGAGCTTTTTGGTTTTGTGTTTTTCTGACACGATTCTTGCCTCTTTTTATTAAATACCTTTGATTTCATATACGTGCCAATTGGCACTTTACAGGTCTACTTTAAAGTTCTCCCATTCAAATTCGGGATGATAAGTCCAGCGTTTCTCGCCTTTGCTTATTTTGATTAGACCTGACTGTTTCAATAAAGCAAAGTATCCTTTGGACTTGATAGGTGACACACCTTCTTGAAGAGAAAACTTAGCTACTATTCGATTAGCAGTAGCCATATTACCCTTCATGACTTCTTTGAACATGGCTGCAAGTTCCATAGCTCTTTCATGTCGTCTACGGACCGCACCTTCATCGGCTGATTCTTCGTAACCTCTTTCCATAATTACACACTATCCCTTTGTCTTAGACAAATAATCCATACCTTAAAATCAGTACAATGGTATGGTACATCAGTACTATTTATCGGACAGAGCCTATTGAAACATAGACAGCCTGTTGTATCTCTTTCCATTATTATTCTCCCCAATCTTCACCTTCGATACATAGAACTTCTAAGTTTCCAGTACGATTTACTATCAATTCTGTACCACAAAAGGGACAAGCTATTATCTCGTTTGACTCAACGTGACTTAGATTCAGTTCAGATTGACATTCAGGACACTTCATATATTCTCACTCTCTATCTCTAACATGGTACTCATTGGTGAAGCACCTTATAAAGTAAGTCCTTAGAATCTTTGCGTAACCCCTCAACATTCAAATCGTAGACCTTAGATGTATCAGCAAAGATGTATGGGTTCTTATCAAGGATTCTTTTTGCTACAACACTACCTATATGTGGTATCGTCTGTAACATCATCCATCTAATCTGCGATTCTGTGTATGCTTTTCTTACTGCTGGTGGGGGTACTCTATGCGTAGAAGCACTTCCATAACGGTCATGCAATTGCCCTATACGAATAGCTGTCTGTTCCTTACTTAAGGTGTTTATGTATGGTATCTGCCAACCATCAACGAGAGCATAGATAATACCAGCAAGTTGTCGGTCTTCCCACACTATGAACCCTTCAATAAGAACTATTACCTTTTTGTAGGTATCCTTCATAGTTCTTATTTGGTCAAAGAAATTATGTCCTTTCTCCCTACTCATCACCGAACCTATCAAATCGTCAACCGTCTTACGTTCTATAGCTAAGTCTCCAATTATGAAATCTCCACTATCAATATGCTGAACACTTACAGGATATTGCTTCTTAACAAGAATATCAGCTATATCCCTTTCTCCTGAACCTCTATTATCAACAAAGATGGTCAATATTCTATCCTTCCTCTTAAATGTGGATTAACGGGATTATAAGAAAATGGTAACAACCCCATAACACTCTCACGAATGTAGAATCGAATATTAGCTTCAAAGATGTTATTACCTCTATCAAGCAGGCTCTTCATTTTTAAATAACACCCTTTACAATATTTTGGATGTCCATAAGACTCTTTAGATTTAATAAATCTATTACAGAGTCTACACCTAACATCTGACCAAGTAAGAAACTTGGTATTATGTGACCTTCTTCTCATTCTTTCAGTCTCCAAGTTACTCCAACTATTGTTCCTATCCCTAATACCCAAAGCCACCAAGGACAATGGAAATAATAGAGAATAGATAACGTAAACACCGTTCTAAAGATGTCTACGCTTTTGATTGTCTTATACCAATGGAATCTCAATACTTGAACCCCATTGACAGCAGTACTTCTTTAGCTTTAGCTGTGATTACCAGTTGCTTAACGTGTCTACCATCTCTCGGTAGTTCTGAAATAGAGATATATTCTTTAGAGGTTAGCTCTGCCAGTACTCGCTTAAGTTTCTCGTTGCTGAAACTGAATGTGTCTTTGACAGCGTGCATGGTCCTTGGTTGTCTACAGTAGTTCATGACCGCTATGAGATTCTCTTCGTAGGTATGTCTGGTTCTGGTACTCATAGTTGTAACCTCACAGTACCGTCACCTGTAGAGGGAGCAACGGTAGTACCAGAAGCAGCAGCCTTCTCCTTTTCCTTCTTTGCGTCTTTAGCGTCTTCTCGTTTCTGGAATGCTTGACCAGCGTTCTCTACTCCTTTTTCTGTCAGCTTAAAGTATGCGTCACCTTTAGGCATCCAGCTTGAATCGTAGAGTTCAGCTTGACCAATCTCTGCTGTGACCTGTGCGAGTGCTATCCAGTTATTAACCGAGTGAAGTAAGTAATCTCCACCGACAGGGTAGTACTCATCAAGGAACTTGACTTTCATCTTGAGTCCTTGTTCTGGTCTAATTGGTGCTATGACTTGGCTCGTGAGATACCATGCAACATTGTAGGTAGCAGCTAAGTATTCTATCAGTTGGAAGTGCTCTGCAAGTTCTCTGGTTCTCTTCGGTAGTTCTTGAGACTCGGACCATCCAGCACGAATCTTAGCGTTCATGCTGTCAATGACAACTAAGATGATAGGTTCGGGGTCGTGATGACACTTAACCTTTTCAACCATCTTGTCGCCTTGCTTGACCATTTCTTTCTCATCGTATCCTTCAATGAGCTTCTGAATTATCTTGTATTGAAGGTACTGAGCTTTAATGGTAGGAATCTGTTTAGCTGGAAATATGAAGAGATTCGCCCAATTAACATTACCAAGTTTCCTTGCCGAAGCCATCTGTTTTAGTCTGTCTAAGTGGAAAGTATCTGGTTCTGTCTCTATCATGGCTGCTTTAGCTCGGACCGCTTTACCATCACAATTAGCTATCTTTCCGTCATAAGTCTGTATCTTGCTCTTGCAATTGTCTCCTAACTTAGTCATCTTTCGCTTGCATTTATTACAGACTATTTGATTAGCGAGAACGTCTAAGATTGCTGTGTAGCCTATCTGAGTCTTACCAGAAGAGAATCTACCAGAGGTACAGGTAGTAGACATAGTTGGTATGCCACCACCGAGAATAGCATCAAGCTCTGTCGAACCAGTACTAATGAATATCTGCTTAGATTTCTGCTCAGAATCATACTCTTCGGATGTCTGAATAGTCATCTTAGCGAGTGCTGCTTCTTGAGCTAAGTTACAGATTGCCTTGGCTATTGTGTAAGTAAGGTCAATATCTGCTGCTATGATGTCTGCCCGAGTAGTTGCCAAGGACATGACATTGTAGCCTTTCTCTCTAAGTTTCCTTGCCATAGCTGGTGTAATGCCTTTAATGTCTTCTAACCGTTTTACTGGTCCACCATCAGCCTGAGATTCTAATTCGTCTGCGTAATCTGCTGGTGTCATTTCTTCTGTTGGTTTCTTTTTCTTGGATAATTCCTCTACTATCTTTTGAGGGACAGTAGATGTACTTGCTGGTTCATCCATTTAGCTCACCATGAACCTGTCGTTTTCTACTTTTGATTGCTTAGGAATTGGATGCTTCTGAATGTACTCTTTGGCTATTTCCATTACGAAGTGTGCTACTTCTGCAAACTCCATAGCTATTCCATTACCTTCATTCTTAGAAGGAAGGAACACAAGCATCATCGTTCCACCTTTCTTGTCTTCGAAAGGAACGAACATTAGCTTGTACTGACCACAGGCTTTTATTTGAGTGCCAAGAGCTTCGGTAAGAACCTTGAACAGATTATCCTCAAAGGGTTGTTCCTCTGGTGTTAGCACTCTTTCTTCTTGTTTATTCGGTTTCGGGTTCTGGTTTGGTTCTGACACTTTTACCACCTTTTCTTCTTTTACTATGATACTGTCCTGTCCCACCCAACTTAGGGTCATTCCAGAATATAGGTTTGCCCTTAGTCTTGGCGAGAACTCTACTCTCTTGGATACGTTCTTCGAGTATCCTCTGGTCCTCTCTCATCTTTTTCTGTGCTGCAAGATTAGCTCTGTAAGCTGCTTCTTCTTGCTTGGTTTTCTCTTCTGCTTCTCGTTTCTTCTGTTCTTCACGAGTTGGAAACTTAGTGGCTGCAAGCATCATTAAGAAGAGTTCAGCTTCTTCTTCGCACATTGTATATGACATCTGCTTGAGGACATCTTCGTAAGTCATATACGCTTTGTTGACCATCTGAGTGACTTTCTCACCCTTAATCTTCAAAGTTCTCTCGTACTGGCAATTAAGAAGATTTCTGAATGCTGTAGTTGTCATGAGTCAACTAAGTCCTTTTCAATGTTTGTTGGAAGGACCTTAGATAAGGCTGCTTCTACCTTACTGGCTTGCTCGTCTGTTTTCTTAGCTCCTAATCGAAGAGCATCGTCATATCCTCTGTCGTAGCAATCTTTCTCAGACATGGCTACCATGTTATCGAAGCGCAAGGCATAAGCAGCCAATTGCTTTCGTAACAGCTTATCCATATCTGGTTTAGGCTGACCACAGACGATTATGATGTCATTATACAACTCACCAAGAGTAAGTGATATTTGATTGCACTTACTACTCGGTGATTGAACAGGTTTAGGACTTGGTTTTTGTTGGTTTGACAATTTGCTCCACCAAACTTGGTAATGCTGCTTTCAGAGTATCACTAATACCCTGTATGTAGGCATCTTGTTTTGCTTGCTCAACAGCTTCGGATATTGCCATCTTCTGTGATACTGGTAGGTCAAAGTGCTCTGTACCGTTTATCTGTTGGTTGAGACTAAGTTCGAGTTTGATTGCGTCAAGGAGTTTATCAATTACAGCACCAGCCATCTTGCCTTGAAGTGCTGAATCAATAATATCGCTTGTCTGTTTCATAGCTCGTTCTTTTTGTAGTCTCAAAGTTTCAAATTGTTTAGCATCGTGACAGCGTTCGTCAAGCAACTGGCAATTGTCTTCTGCTATGTTGGAGTTGTCTCCATCTTTGTGATGAACTTGGAAACCACCGTATCCAAAAGGAGTACCGCAGTTTGCACAAGCACCACCTTGTTTCTCAAAGGTCTTATCTACTATTTCCTTTGGAAAGTTTACTCGGGTGTTTTCTTTTTTGGTTTCGGACATTTCTTCTCACTCTCGATTTCTAATGATACTACACCAAACATGATGTAGTTATCAGTCTTATTAAGGACTACTCCTTTCTGTTGAACTTGGTATTTCTTACCATGAATCTGTACTACTTCTCCAAGTATAGGACAGTATTCACCGTTAAAGAATCCTATCTTCTCTGGTGTCTTACCGTCTATACAGAAGAACCTAAGTTCAAGCAACTATTAACTCGACCTTGCAACCTTTACATTCTCTGATTAGTCTAAGATTCTGAATGACCAATTCTGGTGAAACAACGAACTTGTCTTCTATCTTAGAAGCGTCTGCACTAATCTGCGTACTTGCTATAGTAACATGCTCATACGGAACTGCTTTATTAGCTGGAACTGCCATCTGATTTACTCGTTTCTCAAAAGGTGCATAGTTCTTACCATTCTGTTTGATAACTTTGCAATTTCTAATGTCTGAACCTACCTCTCTAAGCTGAGAAGCAGACATGACATTATTCGGTACTGTCTTGGTGGGAATGACTTTCTTATTGACCGAGCAGAAATCTTTGTGTTGTGAGCAAAGACTTACTTTGATTGTTAGGTCTGGTTTCATTTTGTTATCCTTCTTAAATAAACCCATTCAAATCACTATTACCTATATCGTGGGTTTGGTTATTAATAAAGCTATGCATCAAAAACAGCACACCAGAGACAGGGTTTAACTTTGTATCCGTCTTCATCTGGTAAAAATCCATGTTCACAAAACACCCATATCTGACCGTTTAACCGAGAACAATCAACCTTATGCAGCTTCTTACCGCATTGAGGACAATGGAGAGGAATAGTTCGTTTGGGTGTCTCTCCCTCTTCTACCCAGCCGTCTATCTCTGCTTTGGGGATTTGTACCCACATCCAACACAAGAAACTTTATCACAAATTAGACCTGTAATATCACAATAAACGATATTACTACTATATGGGTCTACTTTCTTATAGATTGTACCAACTCTACAAGAAGAACATTTCATTCTTATATACTACCTTTAGTTACTCCTACGAAGGTCTTTATCTCTTCGTGCGCTGCTTCAAGAATCTTTACATCTATCACGTTATGGTCATAGACGTAATCAAGTGCTTTAGGGTCGCCAATAGCAGCCATGCGCCAAATCTTGAGTTCAAGGTGTGTCTTATCATCTATTCCCATTAGCCGAGTGACGTTCTCTAAACGATTTCTACAAAGTTTCAGTTTGTTTCGGACTATGTAATAGATGTCTTGGTGTTGGATTGAACCGAAAACAGGGAAGTCGAGCTTCAATTCTAAGGCTCTGGTCCTCAAAAATGGTATATCGAAGCCAGTACCGTAATAAGTATAGATTCTTTTGAACCGTTTCAGGTCCTCTATACATTGTTTTACGAGTCTTTCATCGAATTTACCACTAAAAATCTCTTCTTTAGTGATTTTAGACGAGAAAACCTTATCAGAACCCCTAACTTTGAACGCATAAGATAGCATATATGCAATATCAGCGTTAAAATTGGTAGTTTCTATGTCCAAATATGCTTCTTCACCAATAGGGAAGAGTCCATATTTGATTCCGAGCTTCCGAGCTTGCTTATCAATAGCATCGGGAGTCCTATTTGGAAGTAACTGGATTACTTTAGCACCTAAAAGTGGATAATGTTTCTTCAAAGTGTTCTTTTCTACGGTAGTCCAATCACCAAAGTCATTATTCTGCATGAAATAACCTTCTTAAGCTATAACACCCTTCTTTCTAAGACATTTATATCTTATGGTGTTAAAGAACCGTAGAAACTTACGCTTAATTCGTTCTGGATAGCTCTTGTATCCCCAATTCTTAAGCCAGTATCCATGATGACATCGTTTACAATGCTCTCTCCAAGTCTTATCGCAGCAAGCAAAGCTCATGCATCCGTCAACACCGCATGGTGCTCCCTCTGCTACGAGAGAGTCCCACTCGGGGTCGAAGTGACAATTACTACAGACCTTACCCATGAACCTCATCCTTCTTAGGGTGCTGTCCACAGTTAGCAAGACCGCAAGTAGATTCATGCTCCAAAGGTGGTAAGGTATTAACCTGTTCTAATCCACCTAAGAAGTCATCAACTTTCTTGAGTCCTTCTGTAATGGTTGTTCCTTCTTCAACGGTCTTCTGAGGATACATAGCTAATATCTTGAGTCTGCGTTCGGCTAAGTGTCTCTGACGGACCTGTGCTTTCTTTACCGTTTTACTAAGTTTCTTGATTGCATGAACAAATTGTGTATTCTTGCGTGCTTGTTTAGACGCTTTGTTCATTAGCTTCTGGTGTTCTCTAACCTCATTACAGGTGTTATTGAGGTTCTTCTCATTAGGACCATATTTTTCAAGTAGACGTTGTGTTCTCGCTTTTCCCATTTATGAGTACCTTCTTTAACACTATAACTATACACTCACTAAATTATAAACATTTCAATAATAAGAAGCGAAGACATTTAACGTCAGTCTCCATTCAGACGGAGCAAGATTAAAACTTATTACACGTATTATCTTATGCTCATATTTCTTACGTGGGATGTTTGGTTTAACCTCAGAACATCCAAATGACTGTGATGACAGGTTATTAACGAGAGGCTGTTACTCTCGGAGCAGAGTTTTAACGAGTTTCTCGTACTCAGGTAATTCTCGGAAGGTTTATTTTCGCTGGATGCCTACAACAGTCACCATGATATTTGTTATGTTTGTGATTGTTGTAAGGGATAACCCGAAGGTAGTGTGTATGTCGGTCTAACGCCCTTACTCGTTTCGACCTAAAGCCAATGCCTTCATCGTTGCTATTTAAGGATAGCTCCTGAGTATTGTCCTTGATAAACTTCCCTGTGGATGAGGACTAAATCAAGGCGATTGTTACTCCACATATAGACTGACTATTTTGGAAGGGATTGTCACAGTCCAAGTTTCTTCTGCTACCCTTCCAGCTAACTTAGGATAAGCGGTGGTTCGGTGTGCAATAGAGTTCCCGAGCTTTGCATAGCATCTTAGCTGACTTGGTTTGCAATTAATCTTAAACCAAAGAAACGCATATAAGCGTTTTGGTCTATCTACTTTACTTTTTGCTCGTCAATTACTGCTGCTACTGTCGCTGCTGCTGCTTCGGCTACTGGAACTGGATTAGCTTCAACACTTGCTACGTCTGCCTTGGCTGCTGGTTCAGATGCTTTAACTTCTGAAATACCAGCTTCAACGTCTGCTACTGCTGCTGAGACATTCCCACCCATGAACTCTTCCATGCCTTTAGCAATCATACCGACACCAGTACCTATGCCAGCAATTCCTTCGAGTCCTTGTCCTTTGGCGAATGAGACAACAATACCAGCTATCATAACCACTCCACCAAGGATAGTTATGATTTTATCTGCTGTTCCTTTCGGAATTGGTAAACCCAACACAATCACCACCTTTTCTCTTCAAATATACATTGTTTTAATTTCTTATAGTCTTAGAGACTTGTTCTGTGTCTACTAAGAACATGAGAAAAAGATATAAAGATACTGGTCTAAGTTATCGAAGTAGAACAAAAATATTAGAAGGAAGCAGCAGAAGACGAACAATCGTCTGCTTCTCTTGCTTCTTCTCGTTCGATTACAGCTAACTCGTGCATGAGGTCTTGCTGTCTCAGGTACAAATCTCTGCGCTGCGGAGAAGTCTTTGGGTCATCCAAAGGATAGAACAGAGTCAGGTACTTATCAATTACCAGACGGTTATCCCTTGTTGCTTTCTGTATTGCTTCTATGTCCAGTACTTCCATGCCAGCAGTTGTCTTGTCTTGAGCTATTGTCTTAAGGAATTTGTGATATTCCGAGAGGACCTTAGTTTCATCCTCTGGATTACCACCGAGTTGTTCTTCTTGGAAAGGTATGTACATCTTAGCTCACCTGTTCAAAGTCGGGTACTTCAAACACCGACACGAACCAGAGTTTCTTGTCTGAGTCTGCAACGTGCGCTTTACACCAAGTTACTGTGTCCTGAGCTTTGGCTTCTGTGGCTATCGAGAAAGTTGCTACTTGGTCAGGGTACTTATCTCTGAATTTCTTTGACTTCTCATAGAACGCTTTTGCGTCTTTGAAGAATGCGTCTACTTCTTGAGATTTAGTGTCGTAGGACTGTGGATTAACTGCTTTGTCTACTGCAATTGCTAACTCTTCCAAAACCTTTTTACTTGGTTTTGTGTATTTGTCATCAAAGAACATAGCATCCATCTTGGCTCGAATCTGGTCATTGTCTATTGCGCTGATTGCGTTCTGTACTGTTTCTGCTCCTATCAAGGAATTATAGATTGTAGGGTAATCAGTTTCCGTTCCAATTCTCAGTCCGTTTATCGAAAGGGCTACAGTTTCAGGTACGTGCCAATTGGCACTTTTCATCTTCTGTATCTTCTCGTTAAGCGCACTAACTTTCTTAACTGGCTCTACAGTCTTTATCTTGAGGAAGTCAGCTATCTCTTTGTGTGTCTTGATTCCATCGTAAACCTTTAACGCCCAAGTGATGTTCTGGTAATCAGTCAATTGTCTGCGTTCAAGGTTCATTTCAATTGAGTATTCTTTGGCATCCTGTAACTGGTGAAGTGCGAGCATAGTATAAGGTATCTCATAGTTCGCTGGCAGCTTACCTTCTGCCATCAACTGAGTAACTGCCTTGTGACGGTTATAACCATCCACTACTGTTTCTTTGTCTTCAATGATTGCTATGGCTATCGGGACTTGAACTTTCTTCTGTGAGATGCTGTACTTGAGTGCTGAGAACTTTGCTTCCGAGAGCATGGGTACAATAGTCTCAAGCTCTGCATTTCTAACTAAGCTCTTCGGGTCAATAGTTAAAATAGTCTTTTCGTTCAATCTAATTCACCACCGATTCTGTTATTTTAATTGCCTTTTGAATTGGACAGTCTTTGCAGTCTATAGGGTCGAATAAACAATTAACCTCACAGCAGAGGGCAACAAGACCGTCATATATTTCTTTTTTTAGTTTACTGTTCATATCTCATTCTCTCGTAACCTACAAGTGCTACAGGGTACGATAAAAGGATTGTGGCTAAACCACGACATTTTCTCTACATTTTGTATCATTTAGAACAAAGCTGGCTGCGCCTGTAAGTTATTCATTACTTACGGTTCGCTGCTATTTCTTGGAGTTCTTCGGTAGAGAAGCCCTTATGGGGGTCTGCTGGTCTATACCCAAAATGTCACTCTATCGTAATTCTATGTCCTTCTATGTCCTTCTATGTCCTTGCTTTGAATCAGATTGTACCATATTCTGTGACCTTATAATTCATACCATAATGTCCGATTTAAAGGCTCTGATTGACGAAAGAAGCATAGTTTACTACACTTGCCATTTGGCAACTTTTAATTTTTATTTTTTGGATTAGAAACTTAGTAGGGAAAGGAATACCTGAGCAGAACGGTTGTATTTTTTATTATATAAAGTATGGGTGTTTGTTGTGCTCACTCACTAAAAAGGCATTGTTACCAGAGATTTATGAGAATAGACTTAAGCGTTAACGGTCCAAGGTCCAAGCCTTAAAGCCTTTATTGTTTATTGTTGTTGTGCATCATGAATCAATCAATATTCAATATGAGATTAGCTTTAGCTATTATGCTTAGACTGTAGGCTTTAGAGCTAAGAAGCGAGAAAGGCGTTTAAGCATAATAGCTAAAGCTAATCTCATATTGAATATTGATTGATTCATGATGCACAACAACAATAAACAATATGAGAT
>Ga0208034_1000874_pt1 | contig 20885 bp, 17 predicted proteins | sample June2015DPH_8_10_FD_184699 | JGI IMG/M metagenome (GOLD analysis project Ga0208034, IMG submission 184699) | Peatland microbial communities from SPRUCE experiment site at the Marcell Experimental Forest, Minnesota, USA - June2015DPH_8_100... | ecosystem: Environmental > Terrestrial > Soil >...
CAGACGGGACAACCGGGCCAGACCGGCCAGCAGGGCCAGGCCGCACCATGTCCGGCCGGACAGCATCGCCATACTAACCCCGATACAGGAAAAGTGAGTTGCGTGTCGGACTAAGCAGCATTGAGCGAGTAGCGCAGACCTGTTTTGGAGGTCTGCGGTTCGTCCCCAATTGACAACAAAAAGCCGCGGACCTAAACGACAGGTCCGCGCTACGCTTGATGCCGAAATCCCGAGCGAACCTGAGGCATCAACGCCGTACCCGGCAAAGAGATCAACGCTGCGCTACCAGGACCCCTGTGGGGCGATGTGGGACACGCTACGCCTAACGTCTCGTTAGTCCCCGACCTCGATCTTTGTGGCGTCAAGAAGGCGGGCGCCGTGGTGCACCGTCAGGAGGTGGACCTCGTCCCGTCGAATCCGATAAATGACGCGGTAGCTGCCGACTATGATCTCTCTGATGTTCTCGATTCCCAATTCCGGAACGGTCCTCCCCGAGCGTGGATAGCTCGCCAGTCGATCTGTGGCGCGGAGGACTCGGTCGGCGAACGTCGCTGCAAGTTGCGAAGAGTCCCGAGCAATGAACAGACAGATCGCCTCGAGATCGTCGGCCGCCTGCGGCGTCCACCTTACTTGAGCCATTTCGCCATCCGCTGGCGGACCTCTTCCTGACTGATAAGTTCACCGCGGTCCGCCTGGCGAAGACCTCTCTCGACTTTGTAAAGTAGGTAAAGCCGGTCCAAGGCATCCTCGATGCCGGCGTCGTCGGGAAGCTCCTCAATGGCCTTCAATATCTGCTGCTTCGTCCCCACGCCAATTCTCCAATCTCACTTCGTATCCTAGCACTGACTGCGCGTGAGAGCTAGGTCACCCGGCCATCCACGGCGCTCCGGCGGTCGGCCTAACGGCGCCACCAGGACCCCGGCGGGGCGGTGTGGGACACGCAAGCAGTGTCTATCATGTGTGCGCCCCACAAGCACGCCCACCATCTCTGTCACCGCGTCCTATCCATGGCCCGTCCTGGCCTCTTAACGGTCGCCGGCTGTCGGCGGCTGCCACGCCCCGTTAGCCCTGTTGTTTGATCAGTCGCTGATATTCGTCATGAGGACCGATCCAGACCCAAATAAAGTCCGCGCCATCCTCCACGGCGAGGGTGCGGTAATTGATCCCGACCCTTGCGGACCACAGCTTCCCTACTTTCTTGAAATGCAGGGAGGGGTGCGCTGGATTCTCTTTCAGTAGCTCGAAGTTCTGGCGGGCCACTCGCTGAATGGGTTCCGGCAGGCGCGCAAGCGAGGTCCAGAAGCGAGCGGTGGTGCGATGCATTCACATTTCCTTGAGAGTTCCTTTAGCCTTCTCCGCGCGGGCCTCACGCACCAAGAAATCGAGCCTTCCAGCCTGAGAATCGGCTTCGATCTCCTTGTCCCAGCTCTCCCATTCCTTTTCTGACAACCACCGGAAAAGCTCGGCGAGCTCCTCGCTGGGAAGTCTCTCAATATCTGCCTTGAGTTCATCGATCTTGGACATCGTGTTTCCCTTCCATCCTCGCTCGACAGGGCTGAATCATCGGGTGACACGCCCGCCGTGGACGGCGCGCCTAAACCACCGCAGGGTGCATACCTTCGCATTATAACGCCACTTATGAGTCCTTCTTCAGGAATAGCCGCCAGGTGGCGAATACATTCCTTCGAATGTATGCGCCACCCGCGAAATGGCGGCAGATTTTCTACGGCCACTTCTGCGCGCCGTGCAGGATACGCACAATGTGAATGACCTCGCCAGTGACTTGGTAGACCACGATATACGGAAGCGACGAAAGTACGAGATCGCGCGTCCCCTCTTTCTTACCCGCACGCCCACGTAACGGGAACGTCAGCAGCGCGGCGGGGGCGTTGTAAATTCCGCGCACCAGTTCGGCTGCTCGCTCCGGCGCGTTCTGAAACAAATAATCCGTGATGTGTTCCAGGTCGGCGGCAGCTTCCTCTGTCCAGCGAAGCTTCATTTTTATGCGCGGGACTGCTTTTCGGTCAGCCACTTTTCAAGGCGCGTCCCCACTTCCTCATGGGTCAGCACTTCGCCCCGGGCGATTTGCGCCAAGCCTTTTTCTACCTCATTGGCGAACCACTCGTCGTAGTCCACAAAACGCTCTATGGCTTCTCGTGCCAGCGCTTCGGCGTCACGTCCGCGCTCAGCAGCAAGGCGCGCGAGCTTGGATTGCACATCGGGGCTAAGAGGTACTTCCATGCTTGAAGTCTAGGCCGTGCCTGACCGGTTGTCAACCGCGGGTGGCGTCCCGCACAGCGGGACCGCGTTTCCTGCGATGTCTGTGTTAAACCAAAGTCTCAGCCGCAGCGCCAGCAACGTATTCAGAAGAACACATTCCCCATGATTCCAACATTGAAATCGCATCCATGCCATAATGCTGAACGTACGCGCCACCCGCGTGACACTGGGAGTAAAACTATGTATTTATGCTTACGGATCGCTCGACAGTCGCTCGGAGTAGTGCTGTTGGCGGTCTTCGCATTTGGCCCGGCACAGGCGGCGACGCTGCGCCTGGACGCCCGCACGATTTACGAACGCGCGGTGAGCAGCAACATTACCCTCTCACCGGATGGCTCGGCGCTACAACTGGAATCAGGCGAAGTGTTCCAGGACGACGGGCCCGCCGCCGGCTACTCCTATAAGCCAAATAGGGAGACGCTTTCTCCCGGCATCGAGATTCGCAAGCAACTCCTGATTCCCGATCCGCGGGCGAGCAAGGCGGTCCTAATGGTGGGCCGCGGCGGCGACCTGAAAGTGGAGGTGAACGGCACCCCCCAGACACTCGAAGCGGCGCAAAAGACAGCCTTCGGGGAATGGCAGGCGTACAACATTAATCCGGCAGCGCTCAAGCCGGGATTGAACGACATCGTCGTCTCGGGCGCCGGGATGGTCGGGATCGCGCGCGCCGACGATTCTTACGTGGAATTGCCGCACCGAAGCGCGCGCAGCACCGATGGGGGCAAGTCCTGGAGCGTGGACCGCCTGGGTCCGGCAGGCGACATTGCGGGAGAGTACTACGTCCGGGTCTATTTGCAGCACTTTGTGTCCCGCGGTTCCATCCTGCTGCCGGTGATGGATGTAGCCAACCTGGAGGGCAATCCGCTGGCGCCACCTCTTACCGCGCCCGGTGCGCTACGGGTCTCCGTTTCCACCGAGCCGGACTCCGCGAGCGGCGTGACCCTTCGGGTGCGATCCGGAACGGCGTATGTGCCGAGCCCGGAAACGTGGTCGGATTGGATGCCCCTGGCCCGCGATGGCAGTCTGAAAGCGCCGCGCGGCCGCTTTGTTCAGGTTGAGGTGACACTCGACACCGCCGACCCGCTGGTCACGCCCAGGCTGAGCCAGATTACCTTGACCACCGCGCCCACACTGGCGAAGGATTGGACGAAGGCGGTCAAAGTGGTCGATTACCACAACGAAGAGATCGTGCGCACATCCATTCCATTCCGCTACGAGCCGTTCACGCACCCGAAACTGAAGGAACTGCGAGCCAGTTATCGGCTCGACGACGTCGTAAGCGGTGCGAAAACGGACCTCGATATCGTCACCAGGCTGGCTGCCTGGGCATCGCGCCAATGGAAATGGGGAGAGTGGCACCTGGACGAAAGCTATCCTCCGTGGGACGCACTCGAAATCCTGAAAAAACACCCTGACGGCAAGCCGGTCGGCGGTTTCTGTCAGCAATACGACCTGGTGTTCTTGCAGGCGTGCGAGAGTTTCGGATTCGCGGGCAGGGGGATTTCCATCAACAACGGAACACTGGGTCGCCCGAAAACCGATGGTCACGAACCGACGGAGATCTGGTCGAACCAATTCCGGAAGTGGATCTACATCGATGGAACAGGCGCCTGGTACCCAGAGGACAGCGCCGCCGGCGTGCCGCTTTCGTTGTGGGAGGTGCGGCGGCGCCAGATCCGGGTCCTGCGCGGCCAGGAGGTGGAGCCCACTCCTATTGTGCATATCGCGGAGACCGTGCACGAGTGGCACGGGCTGGATGTTGACGTGTCGTTCGCGGAACTGAGGCTCATCCCGAGGAGCAATTTCCTGGAGCAGAAGTGGCCCTTGCCGCTAAACAATGGCAAAGGACCGTGGCTCTGGACCGGATTCGACGTCTGGACCGATGCGGACGTGCCCGCCGAACTGATCCACCCGAACCTGGTCACGCGGCACGGCAATTTCGAATGGACACTCAACCAAGCCCACTACGCTCTCGAACCAATCTCGACGCGCGGCGAATTTCTGGTCCACCTGGACACCGAGACCCCCGGTTTCGAAACGTTTCTGGCCGAGATCGATGATGCCGAAAAGGCCCCTGTCACCGCAATCTTCCCCTGGAAGTTGCACGCCGGACGCAACCGCCTGAAGGTCTGGCCGCGAAACAACGCAGGGCGCGACGGGATTGCCAGTTGGATCGATCTCGAGATGCCGGGGATGTGATCCCGATGACTGGACGGACTCGCCGCTGAAGCGCGACGTGCACGTGTTTGCTAACGTTGTGGTGCTGCCGGGCTACAAGCCGAAGAACCGGATCTTTATTCAGCCTGCGGCAACGGAATGCGGATCAGGTCCACGTGCCGCCGACCGTTCCCGGGGATATCGGTGATTGCGTATACCGAACCATCCTTGCCCACCGCAATCGAGTTGACGAGCCCGGGTCGCTGGCCGTCGCTGAAGAAAACCGGGCCGTGATCGGTGTACTTCGCGGCCGGAATATCGTAGGTTATCAGGTGCAGATTCTCTCCCGGCCGTGCTCCCGGCCGTGCGTGCACGACTACACGCCTTCCATTCACTACGATGCCACCTTCCGTCAGGTAATACAGGGTGTGGCCGTCCGGCCCGAGAGTGAAGCTGAGATAGCCGAAATGGAAATCATCGAACATGCCGCTTCGCCTGGAAGGTTCCGAGGCAATGCGCTCCAACACATCCACGCGCTCCGCCCGGGGATCGAACCGAAACAAATAGCCGGAGCGGCCGTGGATCGCGTAGATCGCCTTTTCGGGAGCGTACCAGACTGCCTGCCGCCAGCCGTATCCCATGGTTAATCCATCCAAGGGATCGTATTTGCCAAAGTAGTCCTTCCGCAGGCTGTCTCCCTGGACCGTCTCAATGGCATCGCGATCGTAGCGGTAGCGCAGGATATCGCCATCGGCGTTGGTGAAGTAGACGGAGCCATCCGCCGGATCGATCGGCAGCGCCCGGCACAGAACCCGAATGGTCGGGTGGCCGCCCTCTCCATCTCTGTACAGCGGGCCGAGGTTCTTCAGGTTTCCGGACTCCAGGTCATAACGCAGGAAATAACCGGAAGGCCAGGTGAGACCGTAAAGCCGGCCGCGCCTGGTATCCATATTCATCGAAATGATCCCCTGCTCTGGCGGCGCTTTCGCCAGGTTCTCGAATTTTCCGGAAGCCATATCGTACGCGAGGAAGTGGCCGCCGGGATAAGGCTTATATCCGGGCGGGGCCGCGGCCATGGTTTCCAGGTCACCTTGCACGTTGTACCAGTCGACGTGGGTGGCGAAATAGAGCTTTCCGTTGGATTCCACGAAGTTGACGTGGCTCTTGCCTTGGGGGACGGCCTTGAGGCCCTTTTCACCGGCAGCCTCGGTCAGGTCGCCCAAGTGCTGGATCTTGTCCGTCGCGGGATCGTACGAATACATCTGCGCGCCCGTGTCGATCGATGCCGCGCATAGGACATAGTAGATCTTGCCGTCGCTCGCGGCTAACATCCCGTTAAAGGTTCCGTTCGATAGTGCGAAACCGGAGTCAAAGGAGCGGGCTGTCAGATGTTTCGTTGCAGGATCCTGTGCCCTCGCGGCTGGGCCGGGACAGAAGGCGCAGAGCGTTAGAAAGGCGATGGGTAAGCCCCATCTTGGAAGTATGTAAGTACCTCCTCTAAGCATGTAAGTACCTCCTATTTCGGTTCGCTGGGTTACCCTGCCAACACGAGGTAGTCAAAGTTTCCTGGGCCCAAGCGCCGCTCGAGATGCTCCATGATGTTCCGCACCTGAGCGGCGGTCTCATGGGGACCGGAAATATAGAAGGGCTTGCCGTCATGCCCGTACTCGAAATGCGTCGGGCAGTCCGTGGCCTGCACATCGCCGAAGATCTGGCGCGCCACGTCATAATCCACATGGGGGTTGAATCCTAGCTCGTGCGCGTAAGCTACACCGCCTTCTACCAGCTTCCGGAAGCAGGTAGGCTGCATCGGCTGAAGGATCTCGGTCGGCGACCAACTCCTCAGGCGCTTGGCATACTCATCTCTGGCCACGATGGCAACAAAGGCATTTTTGACTCCCAGGCAGAAAATGTCCAGCAGGAACACGGCCAGGGCGATGCGTCCATCCGGCAGCGAGCGACTGAAAACCAAGTTGCCCATACCCAGCTCGAACAGCTTCGCCGGGACCAAAGTTTCATGGATTGCGGAATTGGCGGCCGTGGCCATCTCCGGGGCCATCGCCCCAGCCTCTCCCGGTTTGGTTGCCCTGTGTGCCTGCTTTTGCCGCTGGCGGTCCAGGTATTTCTGATATCGTCTTTCATGTCTCGACATGGGGGTGTCCTTTCAGCAGGTTTGACCGCATTCAGATGGTTGATGCCGGGCAGCTTGGGCATAAGTTCGACAGATACTTCGATCTCCCGCACTTCCGCTTCTCGAAAAGTTTCTTTAACTGCCTCCAAGTACTCCGGAATTGCCTCCCGAATATTCTCAAGCGCTTCCTCATTCTGTCTGTCCTTGTGACCAGCATCCGGGCAAGCCGGGACACGAAACACTGTAACCTTCTTCAGAAGCTTGCAAAACGACCTTGTATTTCATGATTGATCCTCAAGGTGGATTATACTCGCAACTGCTTATCCGCTGCATTCAGCGTAGGCCCTGCCTGTAGTTGCACGATCAATCAGAATGACTCGTTTCACGCAGGGTTAGACTGACTTGTATAGACCCGTCCTGGCAACGCTGAGACGATCGAGAAAAGTCGTCAGTAGCCAGTTTATCAGTCGCCAGTGAAAACGGGACAAGGCGCGTCGGACTGAGCCCCTAATTGATAACAAAAAGCGGGTGAGAGTGCTCCGGCGCCGGGACCCAACCGACCAACAGGGATCTTATCCTCCAGCCAAGCTGTTGACCGCAAAACCCCACCCTTTGCGAGGCTACCAACACCCTCGGAGAGAGAAATCGCTTGACACATGTTCGAGAGCACCTTAGCGTGACGGGTGGCGTGAGAATCGGCTTGACTCTGTCGGGAGGCACAAATGGGAAATCGAAGCGATCGTCGTGAATTCATCAAAATCATAGGTGGCGCGGCCCTGGCGCCTTGTATGCTGCGGACCGCGGAGGCGTTTGCCTTGGGAATCAACAGCGCCCTTGGGACCCCCCGCGACCAACTTGTGCTGGCAAGCAACCCGGTTCCAAACCTGCCGATCGGCGTCGCGAAAGGTCTTCATCCGGGGCGTGTCGTCTGGGCACACGACCCCAACGCGACCGACTGGGAGGGGCCAGGACAGGGACACTGGTGGGAAGGCGGTCATACCAACCAGGCTGTGGTCGAGCGCATGATGTCTGGGGTGATTCGCCAACTCGGCGGCAAGGCCAGCGATCGAGAAGCATGGCATGCCGTAATCCAGCACTTCAACCAAACCCACGGCTACGGCAAAGCTGGATACAGGAAGGGGGAGAAGGTCACCATCAAAGTGAATCTGGTGGGTTGCATCACCGGCGGAGCGGTCGACCCAAAGTCTTACGACATGGTGCGCTGGCTGGACTACATGAACGCCTCGCCCCAGATGATCCTGGCTCTGCTGCGCCAACTCGTTTACGCGGCCGGCGTAAATCCGCAAGACATTTCCGTTGGCGATCCGCTTTCCTTGTTCCCCAATCAATATTATGACCTTCTCCACAGCCAGTTCCCCAACGTCCACTATTTGGACTGCGACGGGGGGAATGCGGACCATCCCCGAACCCGCGTGCAGTACTCTTCCATCCCTTTCCATTGGAGTTCTCGTCCAACCGGGACGGCCCAGGACTTCGTGCCCGTTCCCTACGCAGAGGCGAAGTACCTTATCAACATGGCGAACCTGAAAGCCCACTCCGGCGCGGGAGTCACGCTGTGTGGCAAGAACCATTACGGCTCGCTGATCCGGAGGCCGCCCGACAAGGGCTACTACGACATGCATGGAACCCTGCCGATGGGAGTCCTGGGCTCCGGGCATTACAGGGCCGTCGTGGACCTGATGGGGCACGCTCACACCGGCGGCAAGACCCTGCTCTATATGATCGACGGTCTCTACCCGGGAGTGCATCCCATCGAACAAACTCCTCGCAAGTGGTCCATCCCCCCTTTCAACGGGCAATGGGCTTCGAGCCTTCTTGCCTCCCAGGACCCGGTCGCTATCGATTCCGTAGCCTTCGATTTCCTCTGGGCCGAATGGAACGATTACCCGCACATGTCCGGAGCCGAGGACTACCTCCACGAAGCGGCTCTGGCCGACAATCCGCCCTCGGGTACCTTCTACGATGCGGACCACGCTACCAATACAACTCGCCTGGCCAGCCTGGGGGTTCACGAGCACTGGAACAACCTACGGGACAAGCAATACAGTAGAAATCTGGGCAAGCGAGAGGGCATCGAGCTGGTCAGGGTTGGCCCCAGCGCAGCGTAGTGTCCTGCCCCGCCTGATTGCTGACAATACCCCCGTCACTCCCCCGCCCCTCTCCCCCTTGGGGGAGAGGGTGGACCGCAGCCGGCGTTTTCTTCAGCTGGGGCGGGCCGGGTGAGGGGGTTCCTGCCGAGCTGCTCGTTGTCGACAATAACGCGGGACAGGACACTAGCCTCCACCGCGAAGCAAGTAATCCTGGAGCTGTGAATTACAAGCGCAAGGGTGGCGGCGACATTGTCTTCCCGTGTCGCCGCCTCGTAGGGTGTTCCCCTGCCGATGCCAAAAGCGCGGCGCGTACATACAAGACAACGTATGCGCCACCCGCGGAGTTTGAAAACTCCACGATACCAGACTGGGATAATGCCGGATCGCTAGTCAGACGTAGTGCGCGTGTCCGTCCAGACTCGCAGGGTTTCTTTCTCACTGTTCACTGTCACGTCCACGTCCCCCTCGCGAGTCAGGGCGCGAATGCCGGCGTCGATGTCGACCTCGTCAGAATTGTTGTCCAGCATCGCCCGAACCACCGGGATCGGAACCTTAATGGCAATCGTTTTGCCGAGATGATGTTCGGCGCTTGGTTTCTCAACGACTTTAATCAGCAAATTTGGGCCGGACTTCGCCACGCTCACTTCCTTGTCATGCCGCTCCAGGGTAACGAAAACGTTGTCGGGCGAATTGCGAACCGCGTCCAGCATGGCCCGCAGATCCATGCCATTCACCGAGGCCTGCAAACTAAATTTGCCGTGGTGTTGATGATCGGCCGGGATCGAAGGCAAAACCGCCGACGCCATCTCAATGGGCACGTTGATGCTCACATTCCCGCTCACCCCTGTCGCGCTCTCCACTCGCACGTGAATCCAACGCTCGGCAGCCGCGGCCATCAGCGCGGCGGCGCCCAAAAACAAAATGGCCACGGCCTGAAAGATATTTCTCGTCACGAGTCACCTCACGATTATTTCCGTTTGAGTCGGGGACTCAGCTACCAAATTATTGGATGCCAACCTTATGCCCGGAAGATGCCGGGGCCGGAATTCAAAACTAAAAATCCAAGATGAAATCTTCCAGCGGACCCAAGCGGAATCCTTCCGCTGGGTGGCGGCGACATAGTTTTCCCATGTCGCCGCCTCGTAGGGTGTCCCGCTGCCCACGCCAAAAGCGGGGCGCATACATACAAGACAACGTATGCGCCACCCGCGAGAGTTCACGGCAGGCGCCCGAGGGGAGCAAGCCGCCGCCGGCGCTTCATCCCCCGCTTGATCGCCCTTGCCATTTCAACGCCAAGCAAGTAATCTTGGAGGTATGAATAACGAGTGGCTGAAGCGGATTACGGTGGAGGAAGGGAAATGCGGCGGGCGGCCGTGCATTCGTGGCCTGCGCATTCGTGTGTCCGACATCCTTGAGCTTTTAGCGGCGGGCGCTTCCTTCCAAGAAATCCTTTCGGATTACCCGGCGCTTGAGAGGGAAGACATCACCGCCGCGATCGAATACGCCGCACACCAGACTGACCACGCAGTCCTCCAGGCGCCGTGAAGCTTCTTGTTGACAACCAGTTGCCCGTCGCCCTGGCGCGGCACCTAACTTCCCTCGGCCATGAGTGCGAGCACGTGGAAGCCGTTAATCTGGACGCAGCCTCCGACGCGGAAATATGGCAGTACGCCAGCCAGCGAGGCTCCGTAGTAGTAGTGTCCAAAGATGAGGACTTCCTCTACCTCGCCAGCCGCGCCGAAAGCGCCGCGCGTCTGCTGTGGGTGCGCCTGGGCAATTGCCGCACCAGCGCCTTGATCGAGGCCTTCGACCGACTGTGGCCGCGCATCGAGCAGGCTCTCGTGAGCGGAGAACGCGTGGTTGAGATTCGATAAAGCGGCAGGGTCGTCCGGGTGGCAGCGAGAAGCGCGACAGGGGCGGGACGGGTCCTTGCCCGGCAAACGCAGAGCCGAGGCTCTGCGCCAGCCAGCGCATGGTGTGCTTTGGCCAGCCGAATGAGAGCCCGAGGATTTGAAGATGAAAGCCGCGGACCTGCATAACAGGTCCGCGCTACGCTTGCTTTAGCACGAAGAATACTTGGAATAAGGGTGCTTATGGATTCTTTGGTTAGAAAGGATTGAACCGAAAGTCCTTGACAAAAGTTGGGGGCGGTTTATACTGTCCTTAGAGCGACTGGCAGCCGGACGAACGAGTTACCCGGTGAGTCGTTTAGGTTATGTTAAGGGCCATTCCGCAGTGGAGTGGCCCTTCTCTTTTGTGGCTTGATCAAGTCTCCTCTAGGGATAACCGAAAACAATTCAGGGCGTGGGTGACGCACCGTGCATTCGAAAACGGCTCTGTCTCTGACTTTATTGCCGTAGCGATCTGCTCTCGGGTCGGGGTTTTCCATGGCGGTCAAATTACCTGTGTCAAGAACCAACGAGTCCGAGTGCATGGCACTTGAGATTTGATCAATTACATCTTCGATTGTGTACCCCTCTTTTGCGATGCGGCTTTGGTAGATATGCTTCCCAATAAACACCACTTCTGCAATAACTGGAGCGAGGCCCTGAGCAGCACGGTGCTTGTTGATGTCCGCAAGCTGCTCTTGGGTTAATGCGCCTATTTCGACCAGGGGAGCCTTGCGGCCTGCCTCAATCTGTTCGAGATTTGCTCGTATGAGAGCGGCGGCTTCCGCACGGAGCGTCATTTGGATCAGTTAAAGGACCGCATCGTCGAGCAAGGGTGGCATTATATGCCGATCACTGACGACATTTCTTCAATTGTCCAGAGGTGATCGGTAAGCTGGCTTGATGCCGAAAGCCGGGCACATACATTCAAGACCACGTATGCGCCACCCCCCGCGTGCCGAGGCCCGTCAGGGCCGATCCCGCCTTGCGGGATAGCCCCGGCGGCAGCCGCGGGGAAGCGGCAGTTGTTAACAGTTCAGCCCGCCTCAGCGGGCGACAGAGTCGCTTACAGCCGCCGATTATTTATATCGTCCCTGCCGGGGCTCGTCTCTTGTACTGCCTCCTCATCCCATGGCTGCCGCCAGGGGCCATCCCGCTTCAGCGGGACTGCCGCTACGCGGCTTGCCTCCGCTCGCTTTACTTCCGCATGGTGTGCTTTGGCCAGCCGAATGAGAACCCGAGGATTTGAAGATGAAAGCCGCGGACCTGCATAACAGATCCGCGCTACGCTTGCTCTCGTCAGCGGGGAACGCGTGGTTGAGATTCGATAGAGCGGCAGCGTCGTCCGGGTGGCAGCGAGAAGCGCGACAGCGGCGGGTGGGTCATTGCCCGGCAAACGCAGAGCCGAGGCTCTGCGCCAGCCAGTGTTCAGGACTCGTTAAGTGGCAGCCACGGTCAATCTGCCATTCATTGACCGTAGGTTCGTCTCATACAGGAGAGCCCACGGACAGGGAGGCGCTGTCCGTTGCTGGCGGCTACTTACTCGGCAACACGACGGGCGGCAGACCCCACAAGTGGGCAAAATCATTGTAGATATAGTAGAGTACCCCGCCGTTCATCCAAGCGCACCGGTTAACGCCCGACTCACTCTCTTGCCGGCCAAACCGGAAATGCGCGACCCCATCGTTGACCTCGAATGACAAATCACGAATCGTACCCATGACCCCGTGGGCGTGCCATGATAAAAACTGGTAGACAAACACGCTACCCCCGAGAGTTCGCTCCATTTCGGAGCGGCTCATTCCAGACCAATGGTACTTGCGCTTCCCCCGTTGAGCCCGCACTTCAACCGAGGCGTGGGGGTACCGTGCCTCAAATTCCTGCAACCTGAGCTTAGACTCCGCAAGCTCTGAGGGCTCAAGCGTGTCCGACCGTTTTTCGAAAGAGTCGAGCACCTCCAACATGGCGTTCATTCTCACCTTCGCTGCATTAAAAGCGCGGTCGCCATGCCTCAACAGGAAGCGCCACTCAATCCACAATTCATACAGTGCCCGCTGGGCAGGCCCAACAGCCTCCGGCAGCCCCTTCGTGATCAGCAATAAGATAGCCTTGGCCTGCGTGAGGGCAGCGTTCAACCAGGTACTCGTAACGACGAAAACCTCAATGAGATCAGGGGCTACCCGTGGGTCGTCGCAGCCCCTGATCTGCTCCTCGATCTGTTGAATCAGCCAATCGAGCCGGTGAGTTTCAGAATCAAATATGGCAGCCTCGTCCTCCTCGAGAAGTGCCTGAGAGTCGCGGGACTTGGTGTCTCCCTCATTGCGCTCGCACTCCTCAGAAGGAGTGGATTCGGATGTTTCATGTTTCTGGCATTCGATCTCACCGAGCACTTGGTCAGCACTACCCCACCATCGAACGATGTCCTCGTCCAAACTTGAGAGGTACGCCTCGCCTGGAGATACCTCCGAAAACTCGGGTCTTGTAAAGACGATCTTCTGAAGGAACTCAATAAAGCGGCTGACCGATGGGCCCATCGTCGCGAGGGCCAAAACGGCTCGTCCCCGTTTCAGCTCATCCGCCAGCGAGGACAAACCACGGGCCTCCGGTGTCGCTAGTCCGTATCGGCCAATGGCCCAACTGAGGGAGTGTTCGACGCTCTGCCAAGTGGCGTCAACGATTTCTTCCCTCCCGGCGTGGAACCTGTCTTTAAAACTCCAGTCCGGATTTCGCTTGAAGAAGTTCGTAATCTTTGCATCTACTGCGGTCAAAATCTTGTGGTCTCCTTCGGAAAGAACCATTCTGGGATTCTTGAACCACTTCGACAGCATCTCCCCGTCATCGCAAAGGGCGAAGTAGCACATGAGCGCGAAGTGCTCCTCGAAGCGCGAAACCATCACGCCGTTGCTTGATAGGTCAAAATGGTATAAGGCTAGAATCGCCGCGCTCAAGCTGTCGATCGCAGAAACTCCGAGACCTGTCAGTGCCGTAGTGAGATCCTCTCGACGGAGGCCGTACTTGGAGAGGACGCGCAGGAATTCCGTTCGAAGGAAGGCGAGCACTTCCAACAGTCTTTCACAACATTCTTCAATTTCATCTTCAGGCACGATTCTATACATGACGCCACAAATGAACGCGGATGAATGTCGCCAGTACCAAGTATTTATGAGGCTTTGCTTCCTCAACATGCGCAATTATTTATGACGCTCTGTATAGCTCTCAAAACAACCCGTCCTGTTGGCTCTTGGTCTTACGTTCGGCTTTGGCGAAGGTTTCAACGCGGTGAGTCGGAAATTCGACCTTCTTTCCCGCCAGCAATTCGGCGATGGTGAGGATTTGCAGGCGGGGGTAGCGCCCCGGAAAATCTTTTGACTCGTAGAAGCCCGTGGCCGCAGCTTCCGTAAGCATGGGCTTGGTTGGCTCACGCAAGGTGATAAGGGCACCGATGGCGGCTTTATCGCGCTCAATGACGGCCTGCAGCTCGCGCACGTGGTTCACACCGATGTAGCCGCTCTTCACCTGCACGATCACCTGCTTGGCCTGGCCGCTTTTGTCGTCGAAGAAGTTGATGTAGCCGTCGATGCCGGTGTCCGCACCCTTCTTATGGTCCTTGGCCGGCCGCGCGTTCACTAGGTCCACCGCCCACCACTCGAACTGGTGCGGGCTGATTTCTTTCAGCGCTTCGGCGCTCGCGAGGTCCGTGGGCGCGCCGAGGATTTCGTAAGCACTGAGATCGTCGTGGAAATGGTCGCGCAACCGGCGCTGCACGAGGTTGACGGCGAGATAAGTAATGTCGATTCCAATCCAGCGCCGCTTGAGTTTTTCCGCGACGGCGATGGCTGTGCCACAACCGCAGAAGGGGTCGAGAACTACGTCGCCTTCGCTGCTGCTGGCGTTGATGATGCGCTCAAGCAGGGCTTCCGGCTTCTGCGTCGGGTAGCCGAGGCGTTCTTCGGCTTGCGAGTTAATCTCGGGGATGTCTGTCCAAAGGTTTTGGATGGGCATACCTTTCAATTCATCGGCGTAACTCTTCCTTCGCAACCGCCCCTTTTTATCCTTGGGAAAGTATAGCTTCCCCTCTCGGTCCCACTGCTCCATCTTCTCCTTCGTGATCATCCACCCGTTCTTCGGCGGTTTGTAGCCCTTATATTCATAGATGAGGTTTGGCCGATAGGCCGGGTTCACGAGGCTGGTAGCTTGGAATCGACGCCCGTCGGGGTCGACCATGGTAAAGCGTTGCTCGATGTATTCCCTGTACTCTGGGCTGTCCCTGTTGTACTGGGGGCAAAACCGCGCCTGCTCTGCCTTTGCATAAAAAAGGAGAATATCTGTGCAAATACCGAAGCGATTTGACTCGTGCACTGCGCTGCTCATCCCCACTCTGCGCTTCCAAGTAATCTCGTTGCGATAGTTCTGCGGCCCAAATGTTGCGTCCATTACCATCTTGAGATAATGGCTTGCCGTGGGGTCGCAATGCAGATAAATGCTGCCGGTGGGCTTCAGCACGCGGTGCAATTCCACAAGTCGGATGGCCATCATCGCCAGGTAGGCCATCATGTCATTGCGGCCCAGAAACGCGAGCAGCGCCTGCATCAGGTCGGCGAGCTTACGCGGGCCGCCGGTAACGATTTCCTTGTACACGGCCTCGGCTTCCACGCTCCACTGCCAGGTGTCCTCAAAGGCCGTGATCTCTGCGGCGGATTCTTCGCCGCTCTTTTCCTTGAAGAGGACGTTGTAAGTGGCGTTGGAGTTGAAGGGCGGGTCGAGGTAGATCAGGTCAACGCTGGCGTCCGGCACCTCCCGGCGCAGGATGTCAAGATTATCGCCAAAGTAGAGTCGGTTTTTCCAATCCATTGTGAGAGAGCATACCACAAATCGACATGAACGATGCGGTGGTTGAGGACGCTATACCAGGGTTGCGTCGAGGTCTCCGAGGGGTGACATGAGGCGGACTTAACCCGGATTTCTCATCACGAATAGGGAAGGGCGGGGTTTTAACCCCGCCCTCGAGTTTCTACATTCTCCCCTCTCCCCGCTTGGGGGAGAGGGGCCGGGGGGTGAGGGGGTCAATGCCCTGAAACCACAAACAACGCAACCCTGTCCCCGGCTTTCTCGAGAGGGTGCTGGACGTCGCGTGGTCGTTGCCCAATGCTTTCAGCGGAGCGGTGTGAACTGCAAACGGACGGGCGCAGGCCCACCACCCCCTCACCCGGCCCGCCCCGGCTGAAGAGAACGCCGGCGGCGGTCCACCCTCTCCCCCAAGGGGGAGAGGGCAAGTCGCGCAAGGCCAGAAAATTTCAGCAAAAATGTAGAAACTCCAGGGCAGGGTTAAAACCCCGCCCTTCCGGCCGCGCGACATGAAACGCCAGAGCGTCGTGGGGAATCCGGGTGGATGGGATCGCGGCGCCGGTTTTGGCGCGCCCCGACGGCTCTGACTTTGACGGAGCTCTGGACGCCCTACAGTTTGCACTTGACAAACCGCCAACAATCGGCTACACCCGTAGCGTATGGCAAGGCGCGGAAAATCGGCGGGAACGAGGGCCGCTGGGGCGGCTGGTGTTGCGTCCGGAAATTGGGTGGACACTTGTAAACTGTCACGCCGCGGCGGGTCGGCTGCCCTCCAGAGGCCGAACTGCGAAAGAAGAATTTTTTTGCACGAGCAATGCGGGGATGTCTATGAAAACAAAGGACCGCTGTGGAAAAGTGGGCGGGAAGCGGGAATGTTTATGAAAACAAAGGTAGTTATGTGTTTAAGGCGGGAATGTATATGAAAACAAGGAAGTTAATATTGAGCCGATACCTGCGGCCGCGGCAATACAAGACAGAAATTCGCCCTGACGGCCAAGCTAATCCAGACCTCATCTCGCACGCGATGCCGCGACCCCTCGAGCGGAGGACGTGATGGACAGGAGACAGTTTGTAAGAGGTTCGCTGGTAACGAGCCTGGGTGGACTTGGGAGTGGGAGTCTTTTCGTCAGCCAGCGCCACCTGGGTGCTGAGCGGTCGAAAGTCCCCGCCTCGCCTAACGAGGCTGCGACTAAACATCGTGTTTATGCGCATCTTCTCGATCCCCGCGAGCACCCTGACTATACCCGTCGGCACGTTCGGCCCCCGAACTGGGACACCTTTGAAGGGCGCACGCACCTTGCGACCCTACGAGATTTCAAGATCGAGGATGGCCGCATCGTCCACTACGTAGAGAAGATTGAGAAATACACCCAAAAGCACGAATTGGGAGACGTGCTGTGGCTAATGTACCCGATTCTCTACGCAGAGAATCTGGGCGACCTCGCGGACGAGATCAAGCGGCGAAAGCTGTTTTTGTTCGACATCTGGGCTTATGTGCCCGGTTCCGGTCCAGGGGGCATCTGGCAGCAGTTCCAACCGCCTGCGGGTGTGTTCGAGTTACTCGAATCGAAATTGGGGGAGCGCTGGCTGGGCATGGACAATGGGGAACAGGATGGCCGGTACGTCGGGGGTTACGCGTCGCAGTTCTATCCCTCGTCGGCGGATCGGCTGGAGCAGTATCTGAACTTTCAGCGGCACTTTGAGCGGCTCACCGACGAGCTTGGCAACAAGATGTCGACGCTAGTTTCGCTCAACTTTGGCCACTATTTCTTGAAGGAGGGCGTTTACACCTTGATTGGGGCGGAGACCGGCCAGGCTCTGCCCAACGGACAGGTCTTCTACGTGTTTATTCGCGGGGCAGGCAAGCAATATGGTGTGCCGTGGTTCGGGAATGCGTCGGTCTGGAATCGTTGGGGCTGGAAGGAATATGGTCCGGAGCAGCACGATGGCGGTGTCACGGGCGGCCCTACCAAGGGCACCAGCCTGAGCCTCATGAAACGGCTGATGTATAGCCACATCCTGTACAACAGCATGTTGGCGGGGTTCGAGAGCTCATGGTTTTACGCCCGACCGGGTGCAGCGATTGCGGCAGAGACGCCGGCGGAAGGAGATGAGCTTTCGCCAGTGGGTCTCATGCAGCGAGCGGCTGGGAGATGGCTTCGTGAAGTGGGCCAGCCGGGGGCTATGATTACCCCCATGGCGCTGATGGTGGACTTCTTCGCCGGATGGACCTTCCCGCGGCATCTCTACACCTCCGATGTGTATCGAGTTTGGGGCAACCTGCCGTACGCCCCCGGCGATTACTTGACCGATGGCGTGCTGGACATGCTTTATCCGGGCTACCAAAATTCTTCTTACTTTCATGATGAATCCGGGTTTCTGACGCCTACGCCTTACGGGGATGCGGCGGATTGTATGCTGAGCGACGCGCCAGGATGGCTGCTGGAACGTTATCCGATGCTTATGGTTGCGGGGGAGCTTGAGGGCGGGGCGGAAATCCGCGATAAGTTCGAGGCCTACGTGAAGCGTGGTGGGCACCTGCTCATCACAGCCGGCAACCTGGCAAAACTTCCCGAGGGGCTCGCCGGGATACAAGTTGAGGGAGGCTCGAAGCATTTCGGAGCGGGGGCGAGTGTTCAAGTTGGCGACATAAGGCTGGTTGAAGATAGCCCCTTTGATGCCTATGCGCTGACTTTTCCAAAAGCCGCACGCGTGCTGGCGGAAAGTTCCGGGGTTCCTGCCGCCGTGGAAATGCCTTACGGTGAAGGCCGCATCACGGTTTTGGCCAGCCCCTTCGGCGTGGGTGCAAAGGAAGCAAAGGGAGTGGGCACGGCTCTGGCGGAGGAAGTTGGGAACGAAGTGGACAAGCCGTTAGCCAAGCCCTATCCGCTGCTGAAGCACGCCCGTAGCATCCTGGATCAAGCTTTTCGCACCCCAAGGCTTTTCGAGGTGGGTGAAGGCCTCAGCTTGATTACCTGTCGCAAGGGTTTGGGCGAGTATACGTTGGGAGTTTCGAATAATGCCTGGCGCCAGCAGCCGCTCAAGATCGTGTCGCACTGCGGCCGCATCGAGTCGCTGCGAGAGTTGGCGCTCGACCAATCTGAGAAAGCGGCGGTGGGCTACCTGCCGGAGGGCATCGAGAAGACCAACCTTGGGGTAAGTGATGAGGGGAGTATTGCGGGGGGCGACATTCGCATCTTTGCGGTTCGGGTTAAGGAAGAGAATGTAGAAGAGATTGCCCATGTGGCGCCTCGCGCGCGTCCTCGGGGGCGGGCCTTGCCTTTGCCTGGGGCGCGCTCCATCAAGGAAGAGGTGCTGGCACGGCCCAGTTTCTTCGAGCACTTCGACAGTGTGGTGGTTGACTGGCGATACTTGCGGGGGCGCGAGAAGGATGAACTCGAACGGGAGAGTGGATGGATTGGCCGCCAGGGGTTGAAGCTGCTCATCGACCTGACCTCGGGCATCAATCTTTTTCCCGACCTGCGTTTGCTTGACAACATCAGACAAGATTATTCGGCCAGCCTGGCTGCTATCGAAGACGTGATGGGGAAAATGGAAATTTTCCCCGCACACGATCTTATCCTTGCGCTGCATCGATATCGGGAGAATAACTTTACTGACGAGCAGGCTTGGCAGTCGTTCGAGAGAACTCTGCGTCAGTTGTGTGAACGAGCCAGGAGACGAGAGGTGACAGTACATCTCCGCTTGCGTGTGAGCACGCCTCCTGAGAACCTGAAGAAAGCGGCGGAGTTTGTAAGGCGAGTGGGTGCGTCGAACCTTCGTCTGGCGCCCAGTACGGCGTTTCTGCTGGCCAAGAAAGTGGATCTCGAGGAAGCCACGAGGTTGCTCGGAGGCCAAGTGGGGCTGTGGTTGGTGGATACACCCCAAATAGACATTGCGGGACAGGTTTGGAACGGAAACGGTTCGATTCGGGGATACCAGGACAGCCAGAGCTTGGCGAAGATCCTGGCCATTGCCCCGGAAGCGCCGCTGGTGTTCGATGTGCTCTACAAGAACCACGACGAGGAGTACCTCGACGCCAAATCTCTCCAACAGATACTTGCACAACCCAGTGCATAGAAGCTGTGAAATAATTCAGGAAGGTAATATATCTATGACGATTATTCAACAACTTACGTCGTGCAAAGCCGGCCCGCACCGAATTATTTCACAGCTTTATAAGTGTGGTCAGTTGAATTGAGCGAGCACTGTTGGTGTGCTTGCGGCACATCGCCCGCTAGCCCGCATTTCTCGCCACGATTGGACGCTCTTAGGCGGCTGCCGGAAGGGCGGGGCACGGGGCACAGGAATAATCAGGAAGGCCTTGTAACGGCGGGTCCCGCCCTGCGGGACCCGCCCTTCCGGTCGCCCGACTCAAAGCGGCAGAGCGTGGTGAGAAATCCGGCCTAGCCTTCTTGCTGCCGGCGGTGCTCGGCCACAATAGTGACCTGGATATCGTGGGCCAAGCGGACTACCCGTTCCACCAAACCGCGGCCAAAAATCATCGGCCATCTCTTCTGCTGGGGCCGGGCAAGGAAAATCTGTGTAATTCTGTGGAGGCGGGCAAAGTCGACCAAAGTTTGGGCCACATCTTCGCCCTGTAACACGCTGGGCTCGATGTGCAAGTTGCGGGCGAATTTCATGTGCTTTTGTACGGCCTCGCGCTGGCCTGCCGGAATATTATGCAAGCTGCCGTCGCGGAAGACACACACCGCGAAACAATCCGCCTTCAGGTAATCGGCCACGCGCCTGCCGCGCCGGATGAGCGCCGCTGAAGATGGGTCTTCAGTGACGAGAATGAGGATTCGGTCGGACGTCCGTGGCCTCTGAGATGAAAGCGAGTCATGGTCTTCGCCTCCAATCTCAACGGCCTCCGTTTCGTCCTGGACCGACTGCCGAACGTCAACCTCATGTGCGGTCTGGCGTATCGCCAACTCACGCAGGGCGACAAGAGTCGACTCCTTAAAGAAGTTCTCCATCGCCTGGCGCGCCTTTTCGGGTGCATAGACGACGCCGCGCATCAGCCGGTTGAGCAGGGCCTGGGGAGGCAAGTCGACCATGACCACCTCGTCGGCTTGCTTGACTACCCAATCCGGGATGGTTTCACGCACGCGGATGCCCGTAAACTGCCAGACCTGGTCGTTAAGGCTCTCCAGATGTTGCACGTTCATAGTGGTCAACACGTCGATGCCAGCGTCCAGCAGCACTTTCACGTCTTGCCAGCGCTTTTCTCGCTCCGACCCCGGAATATTCGTGTGTGCAAACTCGTCGATGACGCAGACTTGGGGACGGCGGCGCAGTATGGCATCGACATCCGTTTCCCCAAACACGGCTCCTCGGTATGCGATCTTGCGACGGGGCAAGAATTCCAGGCCCTCGGCTTTAGTAATGGTGTCCATGCGCCCGTGGGGCTCGAAATAGCCAAGCACGACGTCAATACCCTCATTCTTCAACTTGTGGGCTTCGTCCAGC
>Ga0208034_1000878_pt1 | contig 20846 bp, 18 predicted proteins | sample June2015DPH_8_10_FD_184699 | JGI IMG/M metagenome (GOLD analysis project Ga0208034, IMG submission 184699) | Peatland microbial communities from SPRUCE experiment site at the Marcell Experimental Forest, Minnesota, USA - June2015DPH_8_100... | ecosystem: Environmental > Terrestrial > Soil >...
ACTAGTCCGTTGGGAGACCCCCCGGCTCTGCCGGGGAGGCAGCAAAAGTTTGACAACTCCCGCAGTACCCGGGGCGTAAATTTACCGTGATGCAGGACGTCGAATGCGAGGGTTCGGTAAACACGTACCGAAGTCCGCAGTAGAGTTCCGCGAAACTTCTGAATTCGGCGGCACGGGTAAGGATCGGAAGCTGCGGTAATGAGCGCCACGACATGCGGTGCCATCGCTCCACAATGGTTTTGCGGGGCCGCGGTAGCGCCCCCGCAGCCGCTTTGAGCGGCTCACTGTTTTTAAAGCCTCCGGCTTTGCCGGAGGATACTTACAAATAAAACGGGTTAGAGGCGGATGACGGAAATCTTGATAAAATCTATGTCATTGAAATTAAATAGGTTAGTAAATTCCCGATGGCAAGGCAACGAAAAAACAGGGTATATCAAAAATGAAGGTATATCCCACGATGTTATTGAAAACAAACGGAGAAAACATGTCCGAAAGCCGCTATGCCACGATGTTGTTGAAAATAATAGACCTATAGTGTATATGCCACGATGTTGCTGATAATAAATCTAGTTATTTAAAAACACAAACGACACGTTACGAGATCCGAGTGACAAGCAGAGACAGAATCCGAGGGTGGAACGGAGGGCAGCAGACGCGGGAGCGTCCCGCTCCCGCCAAGAATGCGCTGGCAGGATACCCACGTACCAGCGAGCGGGACGCCCACGCTACATCCCGGGGATCTCCGCTTTCACTTTTGTTTCGCTCATCCGAAGGCGAGCCCGGCACAAACCTCTCCAGCGCCGCCAAACGGGAGTACTTCGAGGGGGTTGCGGGTATGCCGCGTGCAGTATATAGTGACCTTCGGAATCGCCTGATGAAGACTTCGGTTAGCGTCGCCTTGGGGGTCACTATCTTCCTGTTCGCGGTTGGGGTGGAAGTGTACGCTTTAGATGGCGGCACATCCTCTTCCAAACAAACCAGCCCTCTTTCCCAGGCAGCAGACCAATTCAAGGTCCTTACAAGGGATTTGGGGATGCGTCCCGAGAGCCCGCCCGACGCGCAGGAGCGCCACGGCCCTAAAATGCGCTGGCACGGGCGGATTTACGAAAACTTCCGCAACGACGTTCTGGATGCAATTCCGCACGAAGTAAAACAGAACGGGGAGAGCGTTTCCCCGCTTCGCCGCAATCAGTTCGGGTTCAACGTTTCCGGCCCCGCGCTTTTCCCCCATCTCATCACCAATCCCAACAACACTTTCTTCATGCTGTCTTACGAAGGCGTGCGCGAGCGGATTTTTCGCGCCAACCTGCTGACGGTTCCAACCATGCAGCAAAGGCTGGGCGACTTTTCGCAAACCGTAGACCCCTCCGGCTATATCCTGCCCATTTACGATCCGGTGCAGACCGTGCCCAATCCTGCATACGATCCAACGCAAGCTGTCTCAACGAGCAACCTTCAGTACTTGCGGATGCAGTTTCCCTCCAATGTTATCTCCCCATCCCGTCTTTCGCCCGTGGCGGTGCAAGCGCTCACCTTGTATCCCGTCCCCAACACCGATATCGGTCCATTCTTACAGAACAACTACTTCTCCAACGCGCCGCAGATCGACGACGCCGACGGAATCATCGCCAAGGTGGATCATCCCTTTCGTGACCGGCACCGCCTGACCTCCGCCACCACCATTTCGAGCGGCTATCTGAGCCCCGCGAAGTACTTTCCCAATGACGCGAGCCCCACCTCGCCAGACCAGCATTTTTCCACCTTGCATTCGGAGCTGGATTACGTTTATACCGCCAACTCCAACACCGTGAACTCCGCCAGTCTGGCGTTGAATTCTGACATCGTGCAGTCGAGCCGCGTGGGGGCGACCCCCTTCCCTAACTATTCGCTCAGCAATTATGTTTCGATGGGCACGGCTTACCCCATGTCGCGGAGTGCCCGCACCACCATGGAGCTTACCGACGCATGGTCCTCGCAGAAAGGAAAGCATTCCATTCGTCTCAGCGGCGACGCCGTTTTCAATCAAGTGAATACGTTTAAGTCTGCATACCCTAGCGGTTATTTCCAATTCACCCCTGACATTACCAGCCTGCCGGGCATTACCGACACCGGTGATCCCTTCGCCGGGTTTCTGCTTGGCATGCCGGCTTCGGCGGAGCGCACCATCACCACCGCCCCGTCCTATTTCCGCGACTCTTACCAAGGGTTCAGCGGGCGCGACCGATACGCAGTACGCAAGAACCTTGCCTTCAACGCTGTTCTCACCCTCAGCCGTAGGACTCCACGGACGGAGAAGTACGATCGCCAGAGCACGGTCGATCCCGAGCTGATCGACCCTTCCAACGGCCTTCCCGGCGCGCTTGCCTTTGCCGGCGTCGATGGAATATCGCGCGGTCTGCGGCCGGTGAATTATGATATTGACCCCTCGCTTAGCATCACATGGAACCCGCGGGGCAACAGCAAATCAGTGGTGACCGCCTCCTACGCCCGTTCGCACGGCCAGATTCCGATCTACAACGGGCAATGGGCGACGCAAGGGTTCAATGCGATCGAGACCTTCGTTTCTCCCAATACGCAACTTAGCCCGGCGATAGACTTGACGGCCGGCATTCCTCCCCTCGGCACATCTCTGCCAGACTTGAGCCCCTCGGCGGCCGATAACACCACGGCGGATTTCATGAATCTCGCCAAGGCGGAACCGGTCTATCAATCTGCAACTCTAAACATCGAGCGCCAAGTCCCTTTCTCCATTGCCGTTTCGGTCGGAGCGAATCACAGTGTGGGCCGGGATCTCCTGGTGGGCGACGGCACCGTCGACCCTAATGCCATCAGCCCCGCGGATCTGATTCATGGGGATAACCTTTACGACTATTCATACCGTTCGACGCTCCAACCCTATCCTCAATACACCGGCTTCGAACTTTACGGACATTACCCGGCGGGGCGCTATCAGCGGGACGCAGGCCGCATCCGGGTCGAGAAACGAGCCTCGTTTGGGTTGACTTTCACCGCCTATTATGAGGTTTCGAAACAGCTTGATGATTATTCCGGTCCTTACGGGAACCAAGATTTATTCAACCTGCGCAATGACTGGTCCGCGAGCGCTAATAATACCCCTCAGTATATCTCGCTCAGTTACGTGTATGATTTTCCGCTCGGCCCCAACCAGGCGCTTCTGAATCTTTCCGGGATCGGGGGCGCCCTCGTACGCGGATGGTCACTGAGTGGCAATGCCTATTGGAATGACGGGACGCCGCTGGCGCCGCATCCAGAATTCAACAACACCGGCGACATCCTTTCCACGCTCAACGTGAACGTGGTTCCCGGCGTGAGCCCGCACGTCGCCAATCCCGGCCCGTCGGAGTGGTATAACCCCGCGGCATTCGATCAGCCCCCGGACTTTACCATCGGGAACGCTTCCCGCACGGCATCGGGACTGCTGGGGCCCAGCTATAATTCCATGGACGTAAGCTTGGGCAAGCGCCTCCCCATCGGCGGTGAACGTGTATTTGAGTTCAATGCTACCGCCCTGAATGTGCTGAACCATGCGAACTGGAACTATCCGGATACGATGATCGGTTCGGTCAGCGTGCCCAATGTCGACGCCGGAAGAATCATTGGTTCCCACGGTGGGCGTGTCGTCCAACTTGGAATGAAGATCAGCTTTTGATGATCCGATACAATCCCCTGGTTCTCGCGCTTTTGGTTTTTGCTTCTACGCTCGGAACCGCCCTGGCGCAAACGACCAGTGTTTCCATCCCCGCCTGGGTTGAGGAGGACGGTTGCGGGCCTGCCCCTAAGTTTGAAGCTACATTCAACGGTAAGCCGGCGTCAGTAACCTCCCAGTTGGGACCGGGCAGCGATCAACTGATTTTGCTTGTTCTCGATTTCACCAGTGATCCCTCCCTGGTGGATACCGCAAAGCAAGCGCTGACGGCAGATATTTCCAAATTGCCCTCCAACGCCTGGGTGGGGCTTCTGCGCGACCAGGATGGATTGCACGTGCTCACCGACCCTGGCCCCAACCGCCAACCCCTGCTGGACGCCATCAAGGGCCTTCCCACCACAGGCAAGCCCGGCTTGTTTGAAACCGTCGGCTCGGCGCTAGCGCTGGCGGACAACATCATGCGCAAGTCACCCGTGCGGGTATCCGTTTTGTATATTACCGACGGAAGCATCTATAATTACCGTGAGGATTACACGAATCCGGTTATTAACGGGAGTGATCCCCATGACCTCAGCCGGGTTTTTCCCGATGCGCTGATTCAAGATAAGATTTCCAAACTGGTAGGGGAGGTCAGTGGCCTGGAGGCGCCCCTCATGGTGGTCCACGTCAGCAACCGCGGGGATACCCTCAACCGATCCTATCAGAATGGCCTGCTAACCCTCGCGGATGCCACGGGCGGCAGAGGGCAAGTATGCCGTTCGGTAGGGGAAATACCGGATGCGATCGCGGCAGCCTTCACGCGTATTTCCAACGCCTGGAGGCTGACTTTGGAAGTCCCCCCCAAGTTTCATAGCACCGCGCAAATCCATCTCAGCGCCCCATGCAAGGGCGAAGACGCGCGGCTTTCCTGGCGCACGCGCCTGCACCCGAAGGAGGGATGATGCGGCCCCTGGGAATGCGAATTACTTTTGAACTGGTTCTGGGGGTGGTCCTTGCCACCTCCCTGATCATAATCTTGCGCCTGTCGCGACGCCTGACCGAAGATCAGCGCCACCTCGATACGGATGCGCAGACCCTGCGTTTGCTCGAAGAAGCTTTACGCCAGAAGGATTTGCAAAGGGGTTCCGTGGCCGCGCCCGAGGAGGTACCGGCGGGGGGGGATCATGCCGGAATGGCCAATAAAGAAGTGGTCATCGAGCGCCTGGATCGTGAACTGGCGGAAAATCGCGCCACCATTACCTCCCTTCAGACCCAACTTTCAGCCGCCAACAATCAAAGCGTCAAGGCTTCGGTGAGCGCCGCGGACCGCTTGCAAAAGCAGCAGGCGGATGCCCAGGCCCAATTGGATGACCTGCAAAAAAAGCTTGACGAGGCGACCGCGGAGTCGCAGATCGCCCGCCAACGCGCTGCCGCTTTGGAAACGGATAACGCCAAGCTGAAGACGGACTCCGCTGCCATCACTACCCGGGCCTCTGATGTGGCCCATATCATTGCCGGCCTCCAGGATCTCGAACACCGCCGCGATGTCTACCTAACGTCCATTCTCCGACGCTATCGTGACATCACCGGTGAATTCCGCGCGATGAGCGGCATGCTGGATACAAGCCATGACTCGAACTCGAACGCGTGTGGTGGCGCCGCCCTGAGCCGGATCCAAAGCGCTGTCAACTCCGCCGAGGATGACCTGCGCCAATTGAACGAGCTGAACGCTCGGGAACAAAAACTGGAAAAACAGCTCGACCACAAGTGACCCGGCGGCGCGCGTCATCAGACTCCCGTCGGCGCCGTACGAAGCCAGTCGACGGTCCTGCGCAGGCCGTCTTCAAAAGAGACGAGTGGCTTATAACCCAGCGTCGCGCGCCCGAGGGAAATGTCTGCCGTCGAGTGCCGCACGTCCCCCTCGCGGGGCGGGGCATATTTGGGGTTAACGTGGAGGTCGAGGATTCTATTGAGAGCGGCAATCGTTTGATTCAGGGTGGCGCTTTTGCCAGTGCCTACGTTGATGACTTTGCCGGGAGCGGCCTTCGCCAGGCAGGCGCGCAGCGTTGCATCGACCACATTGGCCACGTAGGTGAAATCGCGGGACTGCTCGCCATCGCCAAAAATCGTGGGCGTGATCCCTCCGAGGTAGGCGGCGATGAATATGGAGAGCACACCGGTGTAAGCAGACTTCGGGTCCTGCCGCGGGCCGAAAATGTTGAAATATCTCAAGGCGACAACTTCCAGCCCAAAGCTGCGGTTAAAGATCTGGCCATAGTATTCGTCGGCGAGCTTGGTGAGGGCGTAGGGCGAGAGCGGTTGCGGCATCTGGGTTTCTACACGGGGCAGAGCGGGATCATCGCCGTAGGCGGCGGCCGTCGCCGCCATGACCACGCGCTTCGCACGGGCGTCACGAGCCGCGAGCAGAACGTGAATAGTACCGTTGAGGTTAACAAGGGTCGTCTCAATGGGATCTTCCATGGAACGCACTACGGAGGCCAGCCCGGCGAGGTGGATGACGTAATCCACTCCGCCAAAATGCGGGCGGATGGATTCAAGATCCCGAATGTCGGCTTGGCGAAAGTCGATTTTGCCCTGGCCCGTGGCGAGGTTTTCTTCGTGGCCCGTGGCGAGGTTATCAAGAACACGGACGGTTTCACCGCGTCGAACCAATTCCTCCACGACATGCGAGCCGATAAATCCTGCGCCGCCTGTGACCAGATAAAGAGCCACGCTCCCCCCTCCCTATCGCAGATTTATTGAGTTTATCATGAGCGCCAAAGTGGAAGGGGGCAGGCTGGCGACTGGGGGAACGCGACACAAGAATAAAACCGGAGTTAGGGCGGGCATCCAGTCGGGGTCCCGCCCTTGATGAAACATGGCCAAGATGGCCGGGCCACCACAAATGAGTCACTGCCCGTCGCCGATTTTCCTTGGCAAGGGTTAGTGTATGATGTTATATTATAAATGTGATATCTACGCGATCTACTGGTGATGCAGTTTGCAGACGTATCTCCAATCCGCTCGCGACTTTTCTTCCCAAGGCGACAGGGGCATTTGGGGATGTCATTTCGGCCGTTTTTGGCCCGATTCGAGCGACTCTTCAACATGAAAAATGGAGATAGCTCCCCAGATGTTGATGAAAACAAAGGGTCGCTGTCTGACAATTTGTCGTCTACCCCGAGAAATAATTGAATTCAAATGGGTTACCAAAAACCCTGAGATGTTGCTGAAAACAAATCAGATAGTCTCAAGAGCCCAACCCATAACCTGCAGGATGCCCGCTACCCTGGGATAATATAGCAAACAAAGCCGGTTATCCCCCAGCCTCGAAGTCTCGCGTCATGGCGGCTGGGCACCCTGCCTCAGACAACCTAAGATTCCCCAAGTCGGACTTTGCACTTTCCTTGAGACGACCTGATCTTTGCGCGGATCGGCTGTCGGACTGGCAAGTGGCAGCTTGTGCTTACCGGCTCGTTTTGCCAGAGGTGTGCGAAGCCCGTGACGTTAACGGGATTTCTAACGGCGGGGGAAGTCGTGCCGGCCTATTTCCGCCGCTAACGGGAACTTGATCGGTTTCTGGTCTCGCTGGGAGCGATAGAGAGCCTCGAAGATTTCCACAGTCTTACGGCCTTCTTCGCCGAGGATGGCTGAGTCGTGACCTGCCATGACGGCCTTTAGGAATTCGGAAATCTGGAGTTGGTGATAGTATTCGATGGGATTAATACTTAGAAAGAAATCGGTGTCTTCCTTTTGCCACTTTTTCAATAATTCCTCTTCCCCTGGCACGGTCCACAAATCGTTGATGGGAGGTTCGGTAATGCTCGACATCCCGGCAATAAACATCGCCCCGCCATCCGTTTGGACTCCGACGGAAGCGCCGTTGCTGCCGTGCACGTAAACCCTTCCATAGAGGGCAGGGTTTTGCGAATTGCTGACCACGATATTGCCGAGCGCGCCGTTTTTGAAACGAAGCACCGCCACGGCGGTGTCCTCCACCTCGATGTAAGGGTGATTCAGGTTGGCCCAGAATCCGAAGAGTTCCTCGATCTCCCCCATATACCAGTGGAGCAAGTCAAGCTGGTGCGGCGCCTGGTTGACCAGGACTCCTCCTCCTTCTCCCTGCCACGACCCGCGCCAGGGGTCACTGCGATAGTAAGCCTCGTCACGCCAACCATACATGGCCACGGAGCCAAGGATCGGCCGCCCTATCTTGCCATCGTCGATCGCCTTCTTGACCCGGGCACACGGGGCGTAGAATCTCCGCTGAGAAATTATCCCTACCTTGACCCCATTCTCCCTTGCCGCCTGAAGTATGGCGTCGCAATCCTCCAGTGACGATGCCAGAGGCTTTTCGATGAGGACATGAACTCGAGCCTTGGCAGCTTTAACGGCGTGGAGGGCGTGCAGTGGGTGGGGAGTACAAATCGTGAGCGCCTGGACGCCTTCGCGGGAAATCATCTCCTCGACGTCCTGATAGGCTTTAACGTTGTAGGCGGCGGCAAATTTTTCGGTGCATGCCAGGTCCCGGCCACAGGCGGCGACGAAGACGGACTCAGGGGCGCGGCTGAGTGCTTTGGCGTGCAGATGCCCCACTTTCCCGCAGCCGACGAGGGCGGTTTTGAGCGCGTCCATTAACACTCCAGGATAACTTTTAACAAGCCGGGCTCACGGTCATACAAGCGCTTGAACCATGCTGCACCTTCCATCAAGGGAGGCGTGGCGCTGACGAGCGATTCTGTGTTGATGGCTCGGCGCGCCAGCAAATCCAAGCAGGCAGGGTATTCACCGCTGCTGGCGCAACTCCCTGCCAACGTCAGTTGCCGAGTCACCACTGCCTGCAGCGTGATTTCCACCGAAGGCTGGAGATTCCCCACCAGGGTTAGCGACCCGCCTTTGCGCAGGCTGGCGACAGCCGTTTTGATCGAAGGGCTCAAACCTACCACTTCGATGGCAACGTCGGCCCCTCGCCCCTGAGTCTGGCTCCTCACCTCGGCGGGAACGTCGCATTCATCTGCCTTCAGGCTAATGTCGGCGCCCAGCGTCAGTGCCAGCCTTAGCTTCTGCGGCTCTAAGTCCACAGCAATGATCTTTCCGCAGCCGGCCACGCGCAGGGCTTGCACCACCAAGAGGCCGACCATGCCCACGCCCACGACGACCGCGGTGTCTCCCAGAGAAACGGGGGTGCGATCCACCGCGTGCACGGCCACCGAAATCGGTTCAACCATGGCGGCTTGTTCGAACGAAACGGCGTCGGGGAGGCGATATAAAATGCGGCCGGGCAGGGCCACGTACTCAGCGAAGGCGCCGGGTTGCCGGTAATCCTCGCAAGAGACCCCTAACACGCGGCGATCGTCGCAGAGGTTGATCAAACCGCGCCGGCAAAACCAGCACGCGCCACAAGAAATTGTCGAGTCGAAAGTTACGCGGTCACCTGGGTGCCAATCCTTGACTTGTTTTCCTACCCCGGCGACCACGCCGGCAGCTTCGTGGCCCATGATAATCGGAGGTCGGCGGCGGCCGGTGGAGCCGTCCATCCCGTGCACGTCACTGCCACAGATCCCGCACGCACGCACGTTGACGAGGACCTCATGGTCGGCGATCTGCGGATCGGGCACGTCCTCATAGACCAAGTGATTGTAGTCCGTAAGCGATAGAGCTTTCATGATATCAAGGGCCTTATCCCTATTTACACCATCCGCCGAACACTATACCCCAAAAGTTGAGAGGGAGGAACGTCAGGAATACCCCAGAGGTGAAACGTTGGGTGCCGCTGCCCCACCTCCCACGTTGCCTTGTGCAGGCGTTCACGTTGATGTAATCAGTGACGGCATTTCCCCCCAGCGCCGCTGGCCCGCTTTTGAGGCAGCCCGGCGGAACGCCATTATAGGCTTGACAAATGAAATTACTTCACTTATCGTGGTTAATGAGAACAGCCCCTCTTAGACACGCCTTGAGTCTCCTGAACTAAGTCTGGTTATCTCTCTCGACATCTCCACCCCGACAACCATGGAGGTTGTCTTTTTCGCACAGCGTCTCTCATTGTCTCTCAAGCCGGAGGGCCTTTGAGGTTCTGACGATTTGCGTGCTCTGGCGAAACCTGCCAGCGCCGCACAACAGGCTCTGGGGCTGGCATTCCCTGGGCGGTTCGGGCATCGTCCCGAGAAACTATAACTGAAAGTACAACACAAGGGAGCAGGCCCGTGAGGCCGCCCCATTTGAGAGGAACAGAGAAACATATGGCAACAAAACTTTTTGTAGGTAATTTACCCCATAGCACGACCGATGCAGGTCTAAGCGAATTCGTAACCAATGCGGGCTTTCAAGTGGCCTCCGCCGTGGTGATTCGCGACAAGATGACAGGGTCGCCGCGCGGCTTCGGCTTTGTCGAACTTGGCGAGGGCGAAGATGTTCAGCGGGCAATCGCCGGCTTGAATGGGCAGGCGCTCGATGGCCGGCCTTTAACAGTGAATGAAGCGCGCCCCCCACGGAATGACTTCTCACGCCCCCGCGGTGGTGGCGGTGGTGGCCGCGATAACTTCAGCCGTAGACGCGATTACTAAGACCGGAAAGTTTCGCATCGGCGGGTTGCCGCGTTTCAGGGAAATCGGTTTTCGCTCTCAGGGTCGGCAGTCCGCGAACTGAATTACGCTTAGTGCGCCCGACGCGGGTAAACTCGTCCCGGCTTGACCGATGAGAAGAGGTGGGCGGAACCAACATTTGATGGGCAAACCCCATTCACCTGTTACGCTCTGCCCCCTCGATCTCGGCATCGGATTCAATCCGGGCCCCGTCGACAAGTCAAGTAGCACGAGTGAGGGAGAAAAAAATGGAACTTCCACAAGGCATCGACAGCAAATTCCGTTACATCCTCGTCGCGGCCAAACGCGCCCACCAGTTGCACGCCGGGGCCAAGGCGCGCGTTCAGAGTGAGAGCAAAAAAGTAATTGTCATAGCCCAAAGAGAGGTTTGCTCGGGACTTGTTCCCTTCATGACCTTCGATGGGCCCGGGTACACCCTCGGCAAAGTCGCGAAGTTGAAGGCAGCGTAAACTGGTTTCAACCTCCCACCAAAACGCGCGTCGATAATGTTCACTCCGCCCAGCCTTTGTGAACTCGTCCTTCCGGCCTCCGGCGCCACATGGCAAGCCTCAGAACGCTATTTCCGCAAATATGCATCCGTTCCATCCAGCCAATCGTGGCGGATGGGGCTAAACACATCGATCCCCACCGTATCTTCAATCGCCAGGGCGCTGTGCGGAATGTTGGAGGGGATCACCAGCATCTCGCCGGCGCGCACCATCACTTCCCGACCTTCCATTTCAAACCTCAGCGCTCCTTCGAAGACGATACTGATCTGCTCGCTTTCGTGGTGGTGGACCGGCACCAGGCAATCCTTGAACAGCCAGAGCTTCGCCACCATAACCTTTTCGCCGGTGACTAGCTTCCTCCAAAGCTTGTCGTTCAGGATTTCTTTCTTTACGCTCGCCCACGCCAAATGCTGCATTGCATGCCTCCCTATAGGAAAGTCCGGAGTCCAAAGTCCGAGGTTTGAAGTCCGGTAAAGGTGATCTTCACCTCAAGCCCACTTGTATCGTACACGCATCGGGCCGAATTTCGCGATAAAATGGCTGAGGCTGATTCACTATCGAAATCGAAGTTTAGGTTTTCATCTCAGTCGTTGGGAGCTCGGAATTCGGACCTCGGACTCTCATCTATGCTCTTAACCGCCGCGCCCCACCTATCAATCGCCACCGGTTTTCTGCGCCTGATCGACTACCTCGCGCTCTTCTATTTGGTGATGCTGTTTTGGATTCCCTTTTACTGGTTCGTATTTCACGCCGCCATTCGCATTTGGCGGCGCGTGGGCAATCGCGCGTTTGGGGTGGCGCTGCCGGTCTGGCTGATTTTCGTCACTGGCCTTTTCATTTCACGCCATGGACTTTTCGCGCGGCGGCTGGAGCGCAGCCCTCTGACCTGGGTCGTGGGTGGTGTTCTGTTTCTTGTGGCAAGTTGGCTCGATGTGCAAACGCGACACGCCTTCGGCTGGCGGCGACTGGTGGGCCTGACGGAACTGAACCCGCAGCACCGCTTGTGCGGAGTAATTCGCACGGGGATTTACGGGCGCGTGCGCCATCCGCGGTACTTGCTCTACATGCTGATGATCCTAAGCATGGCTTTCCTGACGGGGGCGCTAACAATTTTTTTACTGGCATTTCTGACCATCCTGTTGTATCAAGTTGTCGCACCGCTTGAGGAGCGCGAACTCCTGGACCAATACGGATCCCACTACGCAGACTATCGGCGGTCGGTCCCACGCTTCGTGCCTCATCTCGGGCGGACACCCGAAACCCGGATTTCGTCCTGAACGGGAGGTTTCCATGTATCAGCGTTTGTCCGTCTTCCTGGTAGTCGCTTTGGGAATGGCGACTCTACCCTTATGGGCCCAGCAGCCCTGCCCCAGTTTTTCCGTTGCCGTTGGCACCGATGAAGACAGACTGGTGCTGGCCATCAATGGCGCGGACAGCCCGCAGGAACAGCTTACCGCCCTCGACAGTTTCGCGAAGGAGCACGCGGACTCCAAATTCATGCCTTGCGTGAATGAGTACTACACGACCGTTAACTTCAAGCTGAAGGATTTCGATAAAGCTATCGAATACGGTGAGAAGGACCTGGCGGCGAACTACCAGGACCTGAACCTGTTGTTCAACCTCATGCGCTCCTATGCTTCGAGTACCAAGGTGAGCGACACGGTCTTCGACGCCATCAACAAAGTCCCCGACGAGGCCAAGAAGGAGATCGGCACTCCCGCGCGACCGGCCAAGGCTACCGACGAGGAGTGGGACAAGATCCAGAAGGAGAGTCAGGAGCTTGCCAAGGACAGCCACGACTTGGCCGTGTGGGCGTTTTTCCAGGTTTTACCTCGCGTCACCGATCCGGCAAAGCAGGTTCTGATACTCGACAATTTCCTCAAGGCTTTCCCGGACGCGGAGAAGGACGACGCGGCCCAAGTGAACCACGCGTACTTTGATGCCTACCGTATGCAGAACAATCTCGACAAGACCGTGGAGTACGGCGACAAGGTCATTGCCGCTGACCCCAACAGCGTGGTGGTGCTCAACACCATGGGAATGATCACCGCTTTCTACCTGCCGCACCCCTCACCGGAGAAAGCTGCCATTTACGCGCAGAAGGGCTTGGCTGCGGCGCAAGGGCTCAAGAAACCTGACGGCATCGACGATGCGGCGTTTAAGAAGGAACAGGATACCCAAATGGGAATTGCCCACCTGGTGCTGGGGTACGCTGCTCTTATGAAGGCAGGGAGGACCACGAAGTTTGGGCCGATAACGGACGAACTTAAGAACTCCAGCGACCTCCTGGAAGGGAATGCGGGGCTCCAAGGTCAAGCTCTCTATTACTTGGCCTTTGCCTGCGAAAAGCAGTACCCCGCCAACCACCAGGCAGCCATTGTCGCTCTGAACAAAGCCGTAACCTTGCCGGGACCCTTCCAGGGCCAGTCGCAGGCGCTGCTTGCGAAGGTCAAGGCGGCTGCAAAGTAGGTAGCGCTTCGAGCCCGGACGACTCACGACAGGTTTGGAAGGGCGGGGCTCGAGTCCCGCCCTTCGAGGGCTCCGAGAGAGCTGGTTGCAGGAAATGTAGGTGAAAGCCGATCCCTCGGACGTAGCGCGGGCGTCTCGCCCGCTGTGGCGCGGGCATCCTGCCCGCGCTTTCCCATAATCGGACCCCGGTTTCGTATCCTGCCCTTCAAGGTTCCAGGCTTTGTTGCATGGCGGGAGCGGGACGCCCGCGCTACCCCCGCCATGGCGATGCCATTATCCGCCTCGCCGCTTCCAAAACCAATACACCAGAACCCCTATGCCTAGCATGACGGCCCCGAACCCCGCCTCAACCGGTTCCTCCATGAGGGTATTCACTAGGAAACAGGCCGAGCCCAGCACGAAAATGATGGGTACGTAGGGATAAGCGTAGACTCGGTAGGGCCGGGGGACGTCTGGCTGCGTACGGCGCAGCACCACGACTGCCAGCGCCGTCAGCGCATAGAACACAAACGCCGCAAAGATCACGTAGGTGTAAAGCTGTTCGTACGTTCCCGCCGCTACCATGATAATCGCCCAGGCGGCTTGTACCAGCAGTGCCAGGTGGGGAGTGTGGAAACGCGGATGCACGCGCGCGCACCAGCGGAAGAACAAACCGTCCTTGGCCATGGCGTAGTACACCCGGGGCGCGGCCAAAATGCTGCCGTTCAGGCTTCCCAGCGTGGAAATGATGATCAGCAGCGAGACCAGGTAAGATCCGGTGTGGCCGAAGATGCGCACCGCCGCATCTGCTCCCACCCGGCTTGATCGCGCCACCTGATCTATGGGCAGCACGTGGTAGTAAACCAGATTCATCGCCATGTAGAGCGCGATCACCGTCACGGTTCCCAGAATCAACGCCAGGGGAATATTGCGCTCCGGGCGCTTCACTTCTCCCGCTGCGAAGGTGCAGGCATTCCAGCCTTCGTAAGCCCAGAAAGCGCCAACCATCGCCACTCCGAAAGAAGCCGCGAACCGGCGACCCGTGGGCTCGGCGAGCGTGGCGGGACCCCCCGGCAATCCCCTGACCAGCACATAACCCAGCAGGATGATTACGGCAAGGGCGCCCAACTTCAGCCCCGTTAAAATTGACTGCAACGCACCGCCCTCGCGCACGCCACGGTAGTTGATCGCGGTCAACACCGCAATCGATGCGGCCGCGGCGGCCTTCTGCTCCCAGGGTGTGAGCGGCAGGAACTCATTGGCGTATTCGGCAAAGCCCACGGCCAGCACCGAAATGCCACCGGTTTGAGCGGCGACGAAAAATGACCAGCCGCATAGGTAACCGGTTAGGGGCCCGTAGGCCTCGCGCAGAAAAACGTATTGCCCGCCTGCCTCCGGCATCATCGCGGCCAACTCCGCAAACGAGAGCGCGCCCAACAAGCTCAGCAAGCCCGTGACCGCCCAAACGGAGAGCACAGCAACCTTGGTACCCAGTGACCGGGTCATCTGCGCCGGCACGATGAAAATGCCCGTACCAATCATGATCCCGATGACGATCGCGGTGGTTTCCCACAAGCCCAGCGCCCGCACCAATTGCGCCGGCGCGGAGGCGGCAACCATAGTGGCCGAACCGTTTTCAGGTGAATTCATGGAAGAGGTCAAGCCCGCCCCAAAGTGGCCGGCTGAATCCCGGGCTGGCTTGAGCTCGCCAAACAATAGAAGAATCCGGCGGCGCGGTCAATCGAAGATGTGGGGTAGCACAGGCACTCCTGCCTGTGCTGGAGGCTGAGGCCCCCCATCTGGGGACACAGGCAAGAGAGCCTGTGCCGAAGGCTGACGTCTCACATTTCAAGACACAGGCAAGAGTGCCTGTGTCACCCCCCCTACACTTTTTGCTTGGGGGTGAGGTCGACCGTAGTGAACGCCGCCGTCAGGGGAGGGGCAGGGAAGAGATAAGGGTGAATCAGATGGGCGAGGATTTCGAGGCTTTCCACAATGCGCGGGCCTGGGCGGCTGAAGTAGGCGGAACCGTCGGTCGCATAAATGCGGCCCATCTTCATTGCGGGCAGATCGTGCGCGCCTTCTATTTTCGCCAGAGTTTCTCCTTCCTTCGCGCAGCGGGGGAGACTAAATCCGCAGCACGTAAGGATGATGACCTCTGGCGAGAACTTCACCACATTCTTCCACTCGATTCGGCATGACGGCCGGTGGAGAACAGCAAGATCGTCGCGTCCACCGGCGATTTCCACCAATTCCTTCATCCAGTGACCGCCGCAAAAGGGGGGATCGACCCATTCCATGCAGAACACTCGCGGACGGTGCGCGAGGCTGCATGCCTTCTCCCTGACCGCGTCAATTCTCTTCCGCAGACTGTTGCGAACCGCGTGGCCCTTTGCTTCGGCGCCGATGGCCTTGCCGACGGTGACGATGTTTTCAAGAATGTCCTCCAGAGAATGGGGTTCCAGGTTCAGGACCTTCGGATGGGACGACAGGTTTTTCGCAGCGTCCTGCACCCGGTCATAAGAAACGGCACAGACATCGCAGAGGCGCTGCGTTAGCACGAGATCAGGGTGCAACTGCTCAAGCGGGGGAAGGTTAAGTTCATAAAGTGTGCCCGCTTCGATCAGCGCCTTGCTCACCGCCGCGTCAATTTCCCCGCTCGGAATCCCCTCCGGAATATTCGAGCGCGTCACCTTGGGGATTTGAGACGTCTCGGCAGGATAATCACATTCATGGGTCACGCCGACCAGCGAACTGCCTTGCCCGAGAGCAAATACCATTTCCGTGGCGCTGGGAAGTAAGGAACAAATCCGCACGTTCGGCAATCCTTCCTGGATTCGAATCGATCGCCAAAGCCCAGTGGCAATCGTCAAGCGCAGTGTCGTCGTCCACGATCATAACAGTGGAAGCGAGCGGCGGGGAGGCAAGATATCCCAGTGGCGCCGTGCCCTTGATGTTAAGTTCAGATTCCTTGCCGGGTCGTGCCGTTCTGTCCCGCAATTTCTCCTCGACATAGGCTGTTTCGGGTAGCCTCACTATGTGCTTGACAGGGGCAGACTTTTCGTGTAGACTAGAGCATGAAGCTGGCTGCCATAGGCCGGCGCCAAGAGCGGCAGGATGCGCAAACCGGTCGGCGCCCCGGTTCTTGTTCAAACCGGGCGTTCCGCCCGGGCCATAGCGAGGAGGATGCGGATTGAGGCCCAATGCACTTGTCGAAGGACATGCGACGGCGGAAAAGAACATGGCAGCCATGGCCTCCGGCGCGCGGCCGTGTCACCGTGTTCGCCGTGGCGGGCAAAGCCCGTCCACAGAGACGGAAACTGCCTGGCCGCTGGGGATCGGGGACTTCAGCGACCTTTCGTTATCCTTGAATGTTTATGAAACTACAGCAAAGTTATCCGAGAATCGGCACAATTGAAGCGGCTGCGGCATGCAGTTAACTATATGGAAAAAGGTAGGTTGCAGGATCGGCACATTCAGGTGACGGAAAAAAGGGGAACACTAAAATAGGGGGTAACCTTGAATATTTATGAAAATAAATGAGTTAAAAACTGACATTGCGCAAATTTCCTCCGAACCCTGAATATTACAGAAAAGAAGCAACTTATCGCCTCGAACCTTGAATGTCGTTGAAAAACAAGGAGAAAGTCTCCGACAGCGGGTCTCGAAAATCTGACCTCATGGGGGAGTGGAGGGGCCGCTTCACGCCTCGGTATTTGACGCTCGACTGCCAATGGCGTCGCCCAGGAATTGCAGAATGAGAGATTTTAGATTTGAAACAGAGTCACACAACCTCCGTTTGACAAACCCTCTAGCGCACTCCAGAATGAATGCTCTGAATATCATCAGTTATTCTACGGAGAACATGAATGAGTAGCAAGGTCAGCCCGCAAGATGTCTTGAACGCCCTCCGAACGGTCAAGGACCCCGACTTGGGGCGCGACATCGTCACGCTGGGCTTTATCAAGGAATTGGAAGTTGGCGACAGCCGAGTTCGGTTCGCGCTGCAACTGACCACGCCTGCCTGCCCGGTGCGTGACCAACTTGTAGCGCAGGCGCGCGCGGCGGTCATGGCGCTGGGTGTTGCCGACGTGGAAGTTCGACTGGTGGCGCCCGCCCCGGCGCGCGCTCCCGGCCGCACGCTGATTCCCCAGGTGAGGCACACCATCGCCGTGGCGAGCGGCAAGGGCGGGGTGGGGAAATCCACGGTGGCGGCGAACCTGGCGGTGGCTCTGAACCGCGCGGGCGCCAAAGTGGGCCTGATGGATACCGACGTTTACGGCCCCAGCGTGCCCGTCCTGATGGGGGGAAACGATGCGCCGTACGTGGTGGAGGGTAAAATCGAGCCTCCCGTTGAGTACGGCGTCAAGATCATGTCCATGGCGTATTTCCTGCCCAAAGACGAAGCCGTCATCTGGCGCGGCCCCATGTTGCACAAGACCATTCAGCAATTTCTCGGTGACGTGCGCTGGGGAGAACTCGACTATCTCATCATGGATATGCCGCCGGGCACTGGGGATATCCAACTGAGCCTTTCGCAGACCATTCCGTTGACGGGTGCGGTGATTGTTTCCACGCCGCAGGATCTCGCACTCACCGTGGCGTCCAAAGCCATCGCCATGTTTCAAAAGCTGAACGTGCCGATTCTCGGCATCGTGGAAAACATGAGCTACTACCTGTGCCCGAAATGCGGCAATCGCGAAGAGATCTTCGGCCACGGCGGCGCGCGCGAGGCCGCAAAGAAACTCAACATCGCGTTCCTGGGCGAGATTCCGCTCGACTTGTCGATTCGCGAGCAAAGCGATTCCGGCAAACCCGTGGCGCTCGATGACTCGACGATTTACGGCAAAGCTTTCCAGGAAGTCGCGGGAAAACTGGTGTCGCAAATCAGTATTGGGAATTATCAATCGACGGAGGATATAAGCATTGAATAGCTTTCAGCTCTCAGCTTTCAGCCAAAGCGGAAAGCAGAATTCTGAATGCTGAATTCTGAGTGCTGAAAGTGGAGCGAGGAAGCTGTTATCAGTCGGCTATCAGCCAGTGCCCTAGCTGAGAGCTGATAGCTGACCGCTGATAGTTAGATCCTGAATCCTAAATCCTGAATCCTTGTTCACCTCCATGCCCCCGACCCCCACGAAGATCAAACTCGCTGCCGGTGACAACACCTTGGCCGTTCACTGGTCGGATGGGCATGAGAGTGCGTATCCCTATCGCTACCTGCGGGGCAAGTGCCCCTGCGCGACCTGCGATGAAGCGGCTCCAGTGGCCGAGGAGGCCGTGGGCGGGCTGCCGATTCTGGGCCAGAAGCCTTTGCACCCCGAGCGCGCCGAGCTGGTGGGCCGGTATGCCCTGCAAATCTACTGGAGCGATGGCCACTCGAGCGGAATATACGCTTTCCCGTACCTGCGCAGCCTTTGCCCCTGTCCGGAATGTACGGCCGCCCGTAGCGCCGGGCTTTAGCCCGGCACCTGCCGGCCTAAAGGCCGGAGCTACATCCACCGTCAAGCGACAGAATCCAGGGATTGAAGTTGCGCGTGCGATGGAATAAAATGCATACCTGCTGAAGGCTCGAAGGGCGCCAACGTATCGACAACTTGGGAGGGGTAAATGGAGAGCTGGACCATTCGCTTGCTACTTGCCGCCGGCGCATTCCTGCTTGTGGCTCTGTGCACGGCCGTGCCCAAGGGGCCCACCCCGTCAAGCGGGCTCCTGCTGGTTGCGAATAAAGGTGATCACACGCTGGGTATTATCGACCCAGTGGAGGGAAAGCAAATTGCCACGGTGGACGAAAACGGCATTACCGGCCACGAAGTGGCGGCATCGCCCGACGGCCGACGCGCCTTTGTTCCCGTCTACGGCAATTCAGGTGTGGGCTCGCCCGGTACCGACGGCCGGACCATCGCGGTGATCGATCTGGCCACCCACAAACTGATCGATACGATCAACCTGGGGAAGCCGCTGCGTCCCCATTGCGCGGTTTTTGGACCGCAGAATGGCTTGCTTTACGTCACAACCGAACTCGGTGACTCGATCACCATCATCGATCCAAACAGCTTGCGCATCCTAGGATCGGTGCCCACTGGCCAGCCGGAATCGCACATGCTCGCCATCACTCACGACGGCAAGCGCGGCTACACGGCCAACGTTCATGTGGGTACGGTCAGCGTGCTGGATCTTGAGGCACGCCAAACGCTCACGGTGATCCACGTCTCGCGGCAAACCCAGCGCATTGCGCTCTCCGCTGACGACCGCTGGGTGTTCACCGCCGACCAGACCCAGCCGCAGCTTGCCGTCATCGACACCGCAACCAACGAGGTTACGAAATGGATTCCCCTCGATGGGCTCGCCTACGGCACGGGCTCGACGCCGGACGGCAAATGGCTGCTCGTCACTCTGCCCTCACGCGGCAAGGTGGCCGTCGTGGATCTGAGTTCAATGAGCGTGGTGCGATCGGTGGACGTGCCCAAGGCGCCGCAGGAAGTCCTGGTGCGGCCCGACAATCAGGTGGCCTATGTCTCCTGCCACGAGAGCAAGAAAGTGGCGGCAATCAATCTGCAAACTTGGAATGTGGATAAGTTGATTGACGCCGGCAAGCTCGCCGATGGATTGGCATGGGCCAACGGACAATGAATGTTCTGAGATCGGGTCATCTAGCCATCGGGTCATTGAAGGGCTGTTCCTGGTCTGTCGTCAGTAGCAACTAACCTTGGACCTCGGCGTAGCGTTTGCAACGGACCACGGACAACTCACCACGGACAGCTCTCGAGTGACCCGATGATCAAATGACCCGATTCCCTAAATGATTTCGACCTGGCAGTGCTTCACGAGGCTTTTGAATTTGAGAGCGTCGGCGTCGCAACCCACGATGGCCGCGTAGTGCATAGGGACGGCGATTTTGGGATGGATCGCCAACGCTGCTTCCGCGGCTTCTTCCGGCGTCATGACATACGTTCCCGATACGGGCAAGAGTGCGATGTCAACAGCGATGTCGTTCATCTCCGGGATGAAATCCGTGTCGCCGGCGTAATATACACGCGTGCCATCCATCGTGATCACAAAACCCAAACCCTTTCCTTCCTTCGGATGAAAGACATGCCCCGGCTCGCGAAATTTGTTCACGTTGTAGGCGGGAACGGCTTCGATCTCGATCTTGCCGACAGTGAACTTTCCACCGGGATCGAGAAAACGAATCTGCTTCACTTGCAAGCCTTTCAGTCCGTCCTTGCAAAGTGCGCTGGCAATGATTGTGGTGCCAGGAAATACGACCTTGTTGAGATCTTCCAGGCTGAGGTGGTCGAAGTGTTCGTGGCTGAGCAATACGATGTCTGCTTCATCACGGCCGGTCACTCTAAAGGGATCGGTGTAGATGGTTCGTGATCCCTTGATCTTGAAGGTGTCATGAGCGATGCGAGTTAATTCGAGATTCAGAAGTTTCATCATGCGCCTCCCAGTCGGTTGTCTGTTGCGTGCCTACGGTGATCGCGGCACGACCTTCTAGAATAACACCAGCCTCTGGATATACGCGAAGCCTTCCACCCAAGAATCGCGATTGAGCGATGGTAAGGTGTTCCTGAGATGGTGGAAAGATCGTTTGCCGCGAGCCGTGGTTAATCCGGGTGAGGTCGCGACTCCATTGCGGTCAAGATTCAGGGGTCCAGGGGT
>Ga0208034_1000880_pt1 | contig 20804 bp, 17 predicted proteins | sample June2015DPH_8_10_FD_184699 | JGI IMG/M metagenome (GOLD analysis project Ga0208034, IMG submission 184699) | Peatland microbial communities from SPRUCE experiment site at the Marcell Experimental Forest, Minnesota, USA - June2015DPH_8_100... | ecosystem: Environmental > Terrestrial > Soil >...
CATTTTGGATCTAATCCCGCGCCGCACTCGGGCAACGGTCGAATCAGATCAGACGCCCGCGGCCCGCCGCAAGTAGTCCCGGCTCCGTGTCGCGCTGGCCAACGGGTTGGTGCCCGGCACGGTCGGGTCTATGTCCTGTTCAAACACGGCCCAACCGTCAAAGCCGGCCTTGTCGAGTTCGTGGATCACGCCTGCGAGGTCCACATCACCCTGGCCGAGTTCGCTGAACACGCCGCTGCGAATGGCTTCGAGGTACGCGATTTTTTCGCGCCGTACTTTCTCCAGCACGTTAGCCCGAATGTCTTTCAAATGGAGGTGCCAGATACGATGCGCGTGGGCGCGGGCAAACTCTACCGGGTCGCCGCCGCCATAAAAATAGTGGCCGGTATCGAGGCAAATCCCCAGCCGTAGCGGGTCGGTCACATCCAGCAAACGCGCCACTTCGTCCGGCGTTTCGATATAGGTGCCGGCATGATGATGGAACACGCTGCGCACGCCGATTTCCTGGGCGTTCCTGGCAATGCAGGAGAGCAGCTTGGCGGCATCCTCCCACTGGGCTTCGGTGAAGCCATGGTCGCGGCCCGCCCTTCCCGCGATGGCCATGCGTTTTTCGCTCATTTCATCCGCCAGCACAATGAATGGAGCGCCGTTGGCCGCCAGCAGGCGGGCGATTTCGAGCGCCGAGCGCATTCCTTCCTGGTGCCGCTCCGGATGGCCGAGAGGCAGCGGAACGAAGGCTCCCAGCAGAGTCAGGTTGCGCTTTTCCAGTTCCCGCTTCAGCTCTTGCGAATCGGTGGGCAGGAATCCGTAGGGGCCGAGCTCCGTGCCTGTGTATCCGGCCTGGACCATTTCGTCGAGCACCTCGGCGTAGGTCTGCCGCCTGGCCCAGCCTTCCACTTCCATAATGCCCCAGCTCACCGGGGCCGTAGCGATTCTGATTGGCATGGCACTCCTTTTACACAGCCTTGGGATCCACGCATCCCGGCGGCGCCGCGATTTCGTGATGCCTCTCTTTGGCGGCTGCCACTTCGTATTGAGCGCGCGCCTGGCGGATGCTCTCCATCTCCGAAACTTCGGAAATGGGCACATCCCACCACGATTCATACCCAGGCACGCGCATCTCCTTATCCACTTCCACCACCACCACGCTGGTGCGGTCATGGCCGCGCATGGCTTCCAAAGCCTGCTCCACTTCTTCCCTGGTGGTGGCGCGGACGGCAATGGCGCCTAGACCGGCAGCCAGTTTGACGAAGTCCACGGGGAGGTACGGGCCATCCAGTTGTCCGCTCGTCTCTCCTCCGCTCTTCTTGCCCCGGTAGCGATAGTCGGTTCCGAAGCCGCCCGAGCCCACCGCGCGCGACAACCCGCCAATGCTGCTGAACCCGTGGTTGTCGAGGATCACGATGTTGAGCTTGCAGCCTTCCTGGATGGAGGTGACAATTTCGGACGACATCATCAGGTACGAGGCATCCCCAACCATGATGTAGACGTCGCGCGAGGGATCGGCCATTTTCGCGCCCAAGCCGCCGGCGATCTCATAACCCATGCAGGAGTTGCCGTATTCCATGTGGTAGCCGCCCGGCCGCCGCGTGCGCCATAGCTTGTGCAGATCCCCGGGCAGACTGCCGGCCGCATTGACGATCACATCCTCGGGGTGCGCGGCGCGGCTCACCGCGCCGATCACTTCCCCCTGGCTGATGGGCGGGCCATGGCGCAAGCCGAAAATCCGGTCCGTTTCTTCCTCCCAGCGTGCTTTCCACTCCGCGATGGACTGCGCATACGGCGGGGAGATGCGATAGCCCTTCACGGCGGATGCGAGCCGCTCTAGTCCGGTCCGCGCGTCCGAGACCAGCGGCAGCGCGGCGTGTTTGAAGGCGTCGAATTCCGCGACGTTGATGCTCACGAAGCGGACCAGCGGATTCTGGAAGGCGGTCTTCGATGCCGTGGTGAAATCGCTCAGGCGCGTGCCGATCGTGAGGACTACATCCGCTTCGCGCGCCGCAAGATTAGCTCCCGGCGTTCCGGTTACACCGATGGCGCCGAGGTTCTGCGGATGGTCGAAGGGCAGGGAACCCTTGCCGGCCTGGGTCTCTCCGACCGGAATACCGGTTTGGGCGGCAAATTGCGCCAACGCCTCGGTGGCCTCGCTGTAAATCACGCCGCCGCCCGCCACAATGAGCGGATGGCGGGCAGCCCGGATCCATTCCGCCGCCAGCGTCAGCAAGGCGCCCTCGGGCTCCGGGCGCGGGATGTGCCACACGCGCTTCCGGAACAACTCTTCGGGATAATCGAACGCTTCGGCCTGCACATCCTGCGGCAAGGCGAGGGTGACGGCGCCGGTCTGCGCGGGGGAAGTGAGAACGCGCATGGCCTCCGGCAGCGAGCAGATGAGTTGATCCGGCCTATAGATGCGGTCCCAATAACGCGAGACCGGTTTGAAAGCGTCGTTGACCGAGATGTCCTGCGTATGCTCGGATTCGATCTGTTGCAACACGGGGGCGACGTTGCGGCGCGCGAAAATGTCGCCGGGAAGCAGCAGTACCGGGATGCGGTTCACGGTAGCGGTGGCCGCGCCGGTAATCATGTTGGTCGCGCCCGGTCCGATCGAGGAAGTGCATACGAAGGTGGACTTGCGCTTGCGTGCTTTGGCGAAGGCTGTTGCGATATGGACCGCACCCTGCTCATTGCGGCAGAGGTAATAGGGGAAATCGGGGTTCTGCTGGAGCGACAGACCCAACCCGGCGATGATGCCGTGCCCGAAGATTCCCCAGGCGCCCTCGAAAAACCTGTTTTCCACGCCGTCGCGCTCTACATATTGGTTCTTGAGGAAACTCACCAGCGCCTGGGCCATGGTGACGTGGCGTGTAGGCATCGCTTTGCTCACTTTTCCATGTCCATTGTGACCAGCGGCACGCGGGGATCCTGGTCGCGCCAGGATTGCCGCACCCATTGGTATTGTGGGTCGTCGGACGCCGCCAGCGATCGCGCCTCGCCGCCCAGCGCATTCAGGTAGTATGCGTTGTAGCCATGCGCCGCCACCACCGGGTGATAGCCCTCCGGGATCAACACCATTTCGCTGTCGCGGACCGTGATGGTCTCATCCAGGCGCCGGTCCGGTGTGTAGACCTTTTGAATGGCGAAGCCTTCCGGCCGGTCGATGCGGTAGTAGTAGATCTCTTCGAGCTTGACCTCGCTCGGGGGATTGTGGACATCGTGTTTATGCGGCGGGTAGCTGGACCAGTTGCCGCTGGGCGTGTAAACCTCCACGACGATCAGCCTGTGGGCGGGAAAGTCCGGCTTGAAAATGCCGTTGATCTGGCGGGTGGCGTTGCCGGCGCCTCGAATCTCCACGTCCACATCCGCGGGCGTCACCAGCCGCGGGGGAAAATACTGTTCGGCGCGGCAGTAACAGAACGCCAGGTCGCATTCCGTTTCGGTGGTGACGGTGTAGTGCGTGGAAATCGGCAGATAGAGGGCGTAGGGCATGCCCGAGAATACGTTGGGTCGCCGGCCGATGTTGGTCCACGTGCCGCGTGACGATTCCACGGAGCATTTGCCGCCGAGCAGCACGATGCCCAGCTCGCGGTTGCCGGTATCTTCCTCCACGCGGTCCTTGGGGGTCAGCCGCCGGGTCCGGAAAGCCAGGAAATGGAAGCCATAACTTTCCGTTCGATTCGAGCTTGGCGGCCGAACCAGTAACTGCATGCGCTTGCCTCCTTTGGCGCGCCACCGAACTGCTGCTCACACGACGCGTCCCGCGAAATCGGGAATTCAGCCGGGTAGCCAGGGCTGAAACCTTGGAGAGCCGGTTTTCTCCTTTGTGAACACGTGTGTAGCTGCATTATAATCTCGCGCGGCCGAAGTGTAAAGAAAGAATGTTGCCCGCCATTTTTGTTCTTGACTGATGCGCTTTAGTGGGGCTACGATCGGATTGCACACGTAATCATTGGGATTTTTTTTAAAAATTATGGAGTCCGCCGCTTCCTACAAAAGCCTCCTTTTCCAAATGACGCAGACCACGCCCACGTGTTTGTGGAACGATTCGGCGGCCCTCGACGAATTGGCGTATTCCATCGAGCATGGCGCCGTGGGAGCCACCTGCAACCCGGTGATCGCCCTTTCCATCCTGAAGAGGCAGATGCCCCTGTGGCGCGGCCGCATTGAGGCGCTGCTCCAGGAAATGCCCACCGCCGCCGAGGATCAGATCGGCTGGAAGATCGTAGAAGAGATGTCTGTCAAAGGCGCCGGGCTTCTGCAGCCGATCTTCGACGCGCAGGGAGGCCGTAACGGCCGCCTTTCCATACAGACCGATCCGCGGTTCTACCGGAACCCGCAGGCTATTGTGGAGCAAGCCGTTCGGTTCAGCCAGCTTGCACCCAACATGATCGTGAAGATTCCGGCGACGCGGGCCGGCATTCCGGCCATGGAAGAGGCCACCTATCGCGGCATCAGCATCAACGCAACGGTCTCTTTCACTTTGCCCCAGGCAATCGCGGTGGCCGAAGCCGTGGAACGCGGTCTGGCGCGCCGCGAGAAAGAAGGCCTGGACATCCGGTCCATGGGCCCGGTGTGCACCATCATGGTCGGCCGTCTGGACGACTGGCTGAAGGTGCTGCTGGAGAAGCATGCGATTTGCATCGATCCCGGCTATCTGGAATGGGCCGGCGTGGCGGTTTTCAAGAAGGCCTACAGCATCTATCGGGAGCGCGGGTACCGCCTGCGCCTGCTTTCCGCCGCGTTCCGCAACCACATGCACTGGAGCGAGTTCATCGGCGGAGACGTGGTGATTTCCCCGCCTTACGCCTGGCAGCTTCGCTACAACGCGAGCGATATCCAACCCATTCCACGGATGGACAATCCGGTGGACCCGAAGATTGTCCGGGCGCTGACGGATCAATTCGCCGATTTCGGCCGCGCCTACTCGGAAAACGGCATCTCGGTCGACGATTTCGATACGTTCGGGGCCACGCTTCGAACGTTGCGCCAATTCCTGGCGGCCGGCGCCGAGTTGAACGCCGTGATCCGCGACTACATGGTTCCAAACCCGGACAAGAGCTAGCAAGATCCGGCCAAAGGAGGCATTAGCATGAAACCAAGCAAGCTTCGATTCGGCGTTCTGGGAATCGGGCGCATCGGCAAGATTCACATCGAAAACCTGGTGAATCGAATTTCCGGCGCCGAAGTGGTGGCCGTCTGCGACGTGGCCACCGCGGAACTGGAGGCGGTTGCCACCAAGTTCGGTATCGGGAAAACATTCGGGAACTACAGAGAACTGCTGGACCTTCCCGAAGTGGACGCAGTGGTCATCTGCAGCCCCACCAACCTGCACTACCAGATGATCGTGGATGCCGCCGCGCGCGGGAAACAGATCTTCTGCGAAAAGCCGATTGACCTCTCGATCGAGAAGGTGCAAGCGGCTAATGAGGAAGTCTCCCGCCGCGGAGTCCGCATGATGGTGGGGTTCAACCGCCGCTTCGACCCCAACTTCCTGAAGGTCCGTGAGACTATCGCCGGCGGCCTGGTGGGCCAGCCGCACGTGCTGCGCATCACCAGCCGCGATCCGGGCCCGCCGCCCGAACCATATATCCGCGCCTCCGGCGGGATTTTCCTGGACATGACCATCCACGATTTCGACATGGCGCGCTACCTCATGGGCAGCGAAGTCACCGAAGTCTATACCAGGGCCGCCGTGCTGGTGGATCCAATGATTGGCAAGGCCGGCGACTGGGATACCGCGGTGATCACGCTCACCTTTGCAAACGGCGCTTTTGCCCTGATCGATAACAGCCGCAAGGCCGTCTATGGCTACGACCAGCGCGTGGAGATGTTCGGCTCGGAAGGCATGGTGACGGTCACCAACAACACGCCCGACACGCATATCCTTTGCGATCGCGTGGGTATCCATACGGCCTTGCCCCTGAACTTCTTCCTGGAGCGCTATAGCGAATCCTACCTGCGCGAAATGCGCGCGTTTGTCGATGCGGTGGAGAATCAGACGCCCGTTCCGGTGGGCGGAGAAGATGGGCTCAAAGCCGCGGTGATTGCGCTGGCTGCCGGGAAATCCGCCCGCGAAAACCGGCCGGTAAAGCTGTCGGAAATCTACGAAGGAGTGGTACCCACATGTCACGTCTCCTGAATGTCGGTGTGATTGGATTGGGAAGGCTGGGCAGCGTCTATGCGCGCAACCTGGCGCAGCGCGTTCCCGATGCCCGTCTGGTCGCGGTTGCCGACCAGAAAGCCGAACTCCGCGAACAGTTCGCTCGAGAACTCGGCGGCGTCAAGGTCTACGAAAATCATCTGGACCTGCTGAACGACAAGGATGTGGAAGCGGTCGCCATCATCACTTCCACCAGCACACATAAAGAAGTGGTCATAGCGGCCGCCGCCTGCGGCAAGGCCATCTTTTGCGAGAAGCCCATGTCGTTGTCCCTGGAAGGCGCCTACGACATGCTCCACGCCGTGGAAAAGGCTGGTGTGTTCTTCCATATGGCCTTCCAGCGCCGCTTCGATGCCGGCTACCTGGCGGCGAAAAAGAAAGTGGACGACGGCGTCATCGGTCGTCCCGTGGTGATGATCTCCACCTCGCGCGATCCGTTCCGTCCCCCGCTGGAGTTTTGCGATCCCAAGGTCTCGGGCGGCCTGATTGCCGATATGGGCGTACACGATTTCGACCTGGGCCGCATGTTCATGGGCGAGGTGGCCACGGTTCACGCCGTGGGCGGCGCCCTGGCGTACCCCGAAATGAAATCCGTGGGCGATATCGACAACGCCCTGATCAACATGGTTTTCGAGAACGGAACCCTGGGCTCGGTGCAGTTGAGCCGCAACTCAGTCTTCGGCTACGATATCCGCACCGAGCTGTGGGGCACCAAGGGCTCCATCCAGATCGGCTATTTCCAGCACACGCCCATTTTGGTGATGACGCAGGAGGGCATCACGCATGACGTGGTGCCGCATTTCATGCAGCGTTTCGAGGGCGCTTACCTCACCCAGATCCAGGATTTCGTGAACCGGGTGCTGAAAGGCCAACCGCCATCGCTGACCGGAGCCGACGCCATCGCCGCCATGCGGATCAGCCTGGCCGCGACGCTCTCGTGCCACGAGGGGCGGCCGGTGCAAGTGAGCGAAGTGGATACGACCTTGCAAACCATCGCCGATTAGAACGACAATGACCGGGAGTTCCCAGACGACCATGGAAAATTCGAAGCAGTCGCGTACTCGGGCAATTGCAACCGATCCGCATTTGTGGTTGCCCATCATCGTCCTGATCATCGGCATCGGTGTGCTGGTACTGGTGAAATGACCAACTTGCCATCGAAAGCCAAGCTTTCAACGTACTCCCTCCACGTACTGGGCGTGGCCTGCGGGCTAGCGGCTGCCACGTGGCTGGCAGCCGCCGAAGCCCCGACTAAATTGGTGACGGCTGGCTTTTCCCCTTTCCTGATCTCGCTCGGCATGGTGGCCGGGGTGTTCGTCGCCCGATGGACCGTGCCCGTGGCCTTGAAGGGAAGCGGCTATGTTCTCCAGGACCTTCGCGAAAAGCCGCATCTCATCGTCTGGGCGATCCTGGCGGGAATGTTGTGGGCCGTGGCCAACACCCTGACGGTCTTCGGAGTGCGAAATGTCGGGCTGGCCATCGCCTTTCCGCTCTGGAACATCAACAGCCTGGTAGGTTTGTTCTGGGGCTGGCTGCTTTTCAATGAGCTGCGCGGATCCGGCTGGGGACGGGTAGTGGGAGGCGCCGTGGCCATTGTGGGCGGGGCTTTCGTGCTGGCCTATGCCACCTCACAGCATACCAACACGGCGCCGGGCGGCGCGGCGCTCGGGATCGTGGCCGCGCTCAGCGCCGGATTGCTCTTGGGCACCATGTACATTCCGTACCGAAAGGCCTACATCAGCGGGATGAACCCGCTCTCTTTCGTCACCGTATTCACGTTCGGTGAATTGGCCACGGTTTCGAGCTTGACCGTGGCCTGCGACGGAGGACTGCACGCCGTCATCGCCGAACTGGGCAGAGCACGGCCGGCGCTGTTCTGGCTTTTTCTGGGCGGGTTCTGCTGGGTGGTGGGAGATTTGTTTCAGCAATATGCCGCGAAGTACATCGGGATTGCCCGCGGGATTCCGTTGTCCAACACCAACCAGCTCTGGGGTCTGGCCTGGGGAGTCCTGGTTTTCGGCGAACTGGCCGGGCAAGGTCTTAAGGCTCACGTCCTGGTAATCACGGGCTCGATAACCATGATCGCGGGGGCCGGCGCGATCTGTTCGGCCAAGGCATCCGAATCCGAGCAGACCTCGTGGAAAGCGGCCGTGGAACGGGAGTGTCTCCGTTACGGTCTGGACCCCGGGCGCGTCGCGTCGAGCAATCTTGGCGAAGATCCGCTGGCCAGGGAAAAGCCCAAGCGGCATTGGTGGGAGTTGGTGATTGTCGCCCTGGCCACGGCAATCTTTGTTTGGCTGGCCGTCGGCGCCAAACATCAGGCCGTCCCGGTGAATCTCCGTTGGATGGCCGTTTTGCTGGCCACCACGTTGGTGTGTCTGATCGTTTGCGGTGTGCTCTTGTGGAAGCGTACACGATTCTCTTAAGGGAGCCTTTCCCAGTGCTCACGCACTGGGCTATTATGTGACGCCCCTCCGGGGCTTTGGTGGCGGCAGAGTCGCGCGCCGCGAAGCATCGACAGGGGTGTAATACAAGGCCGCAGGATCTTGGTGAGTTCCGGATGAGTAATCGACAGCAGCTCCGCCACAGACCGGCGTCCATTAAAGATGTCGCTCGCGTGGCCGGTGTTTCGCATTCCACGGTTTCGCGGGCGCTGCAGAACAGCCCGGTCGTCAATCCCAAAACAGCCGCGAAAATCCGGCGGATCGCGCGGGACCTGGCCTATCGGCCAAGCGCCGTCGCGCGCGGCCTGGTGACGCGAAAGACTCGAACCATTGGGGTGGTGGTCACCACCATTGCCGACCCGTTTGTCAGCGAAGTGGTCATCGGCATCGAACTGGCCGCCAACGATAGCGGCTATTCGGTGATTCTGGCCGACTCGAACGCCGATCCGACCCGGGAAAAAAACGTCGTGCATTCGTTTGCCGAAAGACGGGTGGACGGCATTGTGGTCACCTCGTCGCGGGTGGGAGCCCTGTACACTCCGCTGCTGTCGGAAATGATGGTGCCGATTGTTCTGATTAACAACCAGCATCCCGGACAGTTCGTGCATTCCGTAATGATTGATAACGTGCCGGCGAGCAGGCATGCCACCAATCATCTGATCTCGCTCGGCCATCGTCGAATCGCCTACGTGGGAGACCGGTACGGCCACCAGTCGGACACGGAGCGATTCGCCGGCTACCGCGAGGCTCTGGCGCAGGCCGCCCTGCCGTTCCTCCCGGAACTGGTGGCGCATGGCGATGGCAAACCCGAAGGGGGCGCCCTGGCCATGAACAAGCTGTTGGACCTGCCCGGCACGCCCACGGCCGTGTTCTGCTATAACGACATGACGGCCCTGGGTGTGCTCCGCTCGATTCAGGCACACGGATTGCGCGTCCCCGCGGATATTTCTGTAATCGGCTTTGACGACCTGTTCTTCGCTTCCTATACGCAGCCGCAACTCACTACCGTACGCCAACCCATGCGGCAGATGGGGCGGATGGCCATGGAGAGCCTTCTGAAACTAATGTCTGGGCAAGCGTCGGCTGAATCGATCAAGGTGCCGGCTGAATTGATCGTGAGGGAATCGACGGCCGCGCCGCGGGGGGGCTAGTTCCAACCGCTTGCTTGACCTAGTTCACTTAATGATTCACAATATAGTTGTGAAGCGAGTCAATATCCACGACGCAAAAACCAATCTGTCGCGCTATTTAGCGGAACTGGCGCCCGGCGAGGCGTTGGTGCTCTGCAACCGCAATCAGCCGGTGGCGGAACTCCGCTCCCTTCGCAAGAAGGGGGCCCGTAAGCCGCGTATCGGCGCAGCCAGGGGCGAATTCGCGGTTCCCGATTCATTCTTCGATCCCTTGCCCGACGAGATCATAAAAGCTTTCAGTGGAAAGTGACGAATCTCTCGCCATGAAAGTTCTGGTGGACACTTGCACATTTCTCTGGATCGCTTCGGAATCCCCGCGGCTGAGCAAGACCGCTGCCGCACTCTTTCTCGATCGCGACAACCAACGTTTCCTAAGCGCCGCGTCTGCCTGGGAAATCGGAATCAAACATGCTATCGGGCGCCTTCCCCTTCCTGAAAGGCCGGATATTTTTGTGCCAACGATCCGCGAAGCCAGCGGCATTCTGCCACTGGATATCGATGAGGAATCCGCTCTCCACGCAGGCAGGCTACCCGGGCTCCACTCGGATCCGTTTGACCGGATGCTGGTTGCGCAGGCCATCGTGCATGGGATGACGATTCTTACGCCCGACCCGCAGATTGTACAGTATGCCGTGCGCGTCTTGTGGTGATCCGGCCCGCAGGCCGGGAACCTTCGGGTCGAAGGATGGCGGCGGCGTGTATACTGAATGGCGCCCGGGAGTCCAAAATGGAGATCCCGACTAATCTCATTTGGGGTGTTCCGAGAAAGAGGGGTTGTTATGCCGTTCAAAGACATGATGGGGAAAGCCCAGGAAGTGGCCGGCGCCGCGGCTGACATAGGACTGGAAGGAACTCAGTCATGAGAAAAGTCAATGTGCTTGAATTTGTCTCCCTTGATGGTGTCGTACAAGCCCCAGGCGGGCCAGAGGAAGATACCAGTGGCGGCTTCGCGTATGGCGGGTGGATAAGTCCACATTCCGACCCTGTTCTTTCAACGGCCATAAGAAAGCAGATGAACATGCCGTTTGACTTGTTGATAGGGCGCAGAACCTTTGACATTTGGGCACCATACTGGCCGCAACATAATGACATGTGGCCAGCCGTCAACACAGCGACCAAGTACGTCGCCTCGAATACCATGACTTCTCACGAATGGCAGCCGTCCGTGTTTCTAAACGGAGATATTGCGGAAAGAATCACCAAAATTAAGCAACAGGAAGGGCCGGATTTGCACGTTTTTGGAAGCGCAAATCTCGTTCAGACGCTCATCAAGCATGATTTGGTCGATGCGTTCTGGCTGAAGATATATCCGATAACGTTGGGCGGTGGAAAACGATTGTTTGCCGATGGCACGATCCCGGCGGCATTCAAGGTGACGGAAAGCACAGTCACCTCGAAAGGCGTCATTATCGTGAATTACGAGCGTGCAGGCGCAGTCCCAACCGGAAGTCTATAAACATTCGGCCTGGTGGCCCGGGCTTTTGATCCTGCGGGCCTTACCAACACAGTGGGTGCCCCGTCCTTTGCGTTCTGGGGGAAACCCGGGGAAACCCGACTGACATCGCTGGCAAATTCCTGGATGAGTTCAATGGGGCCCTCCCCACAATGCGCGCCCTTGGATTCACTGTCAAAGACTTGCACGTGGGCACGGGGCTGCCGCCCGAGACCTCAGTGAAACTGGCGGCGTCCATTGACACTGTCGATGTGAAAAAAGTGCAGGAGATCATCGACAAGGCAGCGGAAAACAAGACGCTCGTTGCTCTCCTCAAAGTGTTGCAGGCGGCCTTTCACATCAAGCAGCAACTGGGTGACGTCGCGTTCAAAGGCGTGGAGATGGATATTACCTTGGGTCTGCCCCCACACGTCAGCGTTGGTTTCGTGAGCCACACCGCATCGTCGGCCGGGGTCGCTGCCGCAGGCGCGGCTTGATTTCACGTCATTGGTTCCCGTTGTAGGCCGGGTCATCGGAAGACAGCGCCCAAGTCAGAGCATAGCTTGCCGCTACATTAGCCCCACCACATAGTTCTGCGCCGTCTGCTGGAAGCTCCGCAGTTGTTCGGCCTCCCACTCTCTGTTCTGGTCGAGCTCCCGCGCCATCAATTCCACCACGCGGGGCGCCATCCGCCTGGCAGCCTGGGCGTTCAGGAACAAAGCCCGCGTGCGCCGCGCCAGAACATCCTCCAGGGTGCGCGCCATTTCATGACGCACCGCCCAGACCACTTCCGCGCCGGTGTAGGGGAGCGCGCCATCGAGCGGCTCGGCCCATCCGGGCTCGCTCTCCTCCAGTTGCCGCACCATCGGCGCGTCGGAGCCGAACATCCATAAGCGCCCGAATTTCTCGGAAGCCGGATGGAAGCCGTGGACATTGAGATGAGCGGTGACGCAAGGCCGTTCCGGCAAGCGGGCCAGAGTGGCCGCCTGGTTGACACAATCCTCCGCCATGTGGCGATAGGTGGTCCACTTGCCTCCACAGATCGTGATCATGCCGGAATTTTCGATGCGGATGGTATGGTCTCGCGAAAGCGCCGCGGTATTTCCGGATTCGCCGGAACGGACCAGCGGGCGAATTCCCGCGAAGACGCTGAGGATGTCGCCGCGCGCAGGCTTCTTTTCGAGATACAACGAAGCCGTCTGGAGAATGAACTCGATCTCTTGTTCCAGGGCAACCGGCTCGAGGGTGGCCTCCGCAATCGGCGTGTCGGTTGTCCCGACCACGGTGTGGCCATGCCAGGGTATGGCGAACATCACCCGCCCGTCACTGGTATGCGGGACCATGATGGCGCTCTCGCCGGCCAGGAACGAGCGGTCGAACACCAGGTGGATGCCCTGGCTGGGTGCGATCATCGGCTGAACCGACGGGTCGGCCTTGCGGCGCAAGTCGTCGGCGAACGGACCGGTGGCGTTGATCATTACCTTGGCGCGGGCTTCGCATTCCTCGCCGGTCTCGACGTCGCGGAATCGTACGCCGTCCACGAAGCCCTCGCCATCCCGGGTCAGCTCCGTGACTTGGGCGTAGTTAAGCAAGGTCGCGCCCTGCTCGAAGGCGGTCGCCACCAGGTTGATGAGCAGCCGCGAATCGTCGAATTGGCCGTCGAAGTAAATCACGCCGCCTCTTAGGCCTTCGGTCCTGATGGTGGGCAGCCGTTCGAGCGTTTCTTCGCGGGAGAGAATGCGCGACGCCCCGAAGCCGTACTTGCCGGCGAGCAGGTTGTACAGCTTGAGGCCGATGCCATAGAAGGGCGCTTCCCACCAATCGTAGTTCGGCACCACGAAGCCTAAATTGCTGACCAGGTGCGGCGCATTCTGGAGAAGCAGGCCGCGCTCCTTGAGGGCCTCCATGACCAGCGATACGTTGCCCTGTTCCAGGTAGCGCACGCCGCCGTGGACCAGCTTGGTGCTGCGGCTCGAGGTCCCCTTGCCGAAATCGTTCTGTTCGAGGAGCAGGACGTCATACCCGCGAGTAGCGGCGTCGATGGCGACTCCAACGCCCGTCGCGCCGCCACCCGCTACGATCATGTCCCATTGCCCCGCGTGGGCGCGCAGGCGCCGGTACACCTCGCTTCTGTTCATCTAGGTCCTGCTTCCAGGTGGTTGATGTGGCGCACGCACTCGTGCGTGCCGTGTCCGCACTCATGCGGACACTTTTGCCGCCCGCGGAGGGCGCCGCCAGGAGTGGCCACGCGGCACGCCACGGGCGTGCGCCACAACCATGCTAGAAAATCAGCTTCAGGGCGAACTGGCCCTGCCGCGACGGGTAGGTGGTGCGGATGGTGCCGAAGGCGGCACTGGTGGTTTGTGTGTTCGGTATCCCGAAATTCGTGTGGTTCAGGATGTCGAAGAACTCCGCCCGGAATTGCAGCCGGGCGGTTTCGCGGATGCGGAAGTTCTTGTCAATCGAACAGTCCCACTGCTCGAAGTTGGGAGCGCGGAACGAATTGCGGCCCAGGTTCCCAAACGGCGCGCTGGCGGGCGGGGTGGCGAATGTGTACCCGGCGAAATAGGTGTTCAGCATGGCCGAGCGGCTCTGGCTGGTGGCACTGCCGGTTACATTGGGGCGCAGGAACGGCTGGCCACGATAATCGTTGGAAAGCGAGCTGACCTGGTTGGCCCCGGACGCAGCGTAGGTCACGTCGAGCGGCTGGCCCGTGTGAGCGGTGTTGATGCTGGTGATCTCCCATCCGCCCAGAAACGCATCTAATACGGGATTCATGTCGGCCCCGTATTGGCGGCCCTTGCCGAAGGGAAGCTGGTAGACCACGCTGGTGACATTATTGAGCTTCACGTCAAAGCTGGAAAGCCCTTTTTCCGCGGTCAGGTTGTGAATGTTCTGGGGATTGGCCTGGTAGTAGCCCGCGAAATACTCGAGCGCCTGCTCGGAATCACCCATCCCCTTCCCCCAGGTGAACGAGTTCAGGACGTACAAGCTCTTTGTGAAACGGTGCTCCAGGCGGGCCGAGAGACCATTATAGTGATTGTTACCCGCCGGATCGAGCCACGTGATCGGCCCGAAAGTCGGTATCGGAGTGCGGAGGGTGTATGCCACGGTCGAGCCCGGCTGGTTCGGGGCCGCCTGATTGTAATCGGCGATGATGGGAAGCCGCGTACTGTGGTTTCCGTTGTAGGCCAACTCGAGTACCGTATCCTTGGGGAGTTGCCGCTGCACCGAGAAGAACCAGTTTTGTACGCGCGGCCACTTGCTGTCCGGTGGAGTGTAGACGACGTTGGAATTGACCGGATTGAAGGCCGCGGGGCTGGCGATGTTGGTGCTAAAGCTGTTCAGGGTGGTGAGGAAGGTCGCCGGCACTGCGCCGCCCGCGGGGATCGACTGGCTGAGGACACCGAAAAGGGCTTGAGGAGCATTGATCCCCTCCTGGGCGCTTCCGGGCCGGTTGAAGAAAGTGTAGCTGATCCCATATCCGGCGCGGACCACCGTTTTGGGGTCGAGGCTGTATGCCATGCCAAGGCGCGGCCCATAGTCTTTGTAGTCGGGGTGGACCAGAGCGCGTTGAAACAGGCCTCCGCTGGTGGCCTTGATCATGGTGTTGGTGGTGGGGTCGAAATTCGAGTAATTGTTGTCGCGCTCATAGAGTGGGGACGCGAACTCCCACCGCAGCCCGATGTTCAGCGTAAGCTTCGCGCTCACCCGATAGTCGTCCTGAAAATACAGCGAGTGCACGTATTGCCGCAGGTTGACGATCGTATAGCTCCCCTGGTTGATGGTGTTGGGAGTCCCGAACATGAAATCCGCCAGGCTGTAGCTGGTATTGTCGGTCGCCACCGTGCAGCCGGTGGGCTGGCCCAGTTGCGCACAGGTGGGCTTGCTGAATAGCCCGCTGTAGGTGTCTTGACCATACAGCGGATTGGTGTCCAGAATCTCGGTGTGGACCAGCAGGAATTGGTAACCCACTTTGAGGGAATGCCGGCGCAGGGTCTTCGAATAATTGAGTTCCGGATCCCAGGAAGTGGGATTCTGGAACTGCGGATTGCTGGTTTGGCGGCCAAAGGCGGTGAGTCCGGTGATGGTCTGCGTGTTGATTCCACCGGTGAGACTGGGTGTCGTCGGCAGGCCGGCGAAGCCGCCGAACATGGAAGCCATGCTCGGGCCACCGATATACGGCGGATTCTTGCCGGCGAGAATATGGGAGAAGCCCAAGCGAAACTGGAAGAGCGAGGTTGGGGTGATTGTCCAGGTGTAGCCTAGCGAAGCGTTCTGATCGACCACGTGAATGTAGCCGTTGCCGTCCCCGCCGGACGGCCCGGTGAGGTCGGGTGCGTAATACTGCAAGTCCTTGCGCTGGCTGAAGCGCAGGAATGCGGTCATGCTGGCGTTGATCTGGCCGTCCAGTTTGGCGTCGAATTTGTCGCCGTAATCGCGGATCAGCAGCAGCGCCTCGTCGTTGTTGGAGCGCCCGGGGCCATTGGTCGGCGGCAGCCCGGCCAGCACGGTGGCGGCGAACGGATTCAACTGCGCGACGGGGATCTGCGTATTCGCGGGATAAACCACGCCGGTCAGCGGGTTGACGACCGGCACGGGGAGGATACCCTGGCGATCCGTCATGCTGGGGATGGAGTCGAAATTGAGATAGCGCTGCAATTGGCGGAAGCCTTCGTAATCGCCGAAGAAGAAGAGCCGGTTCTTGACAATTGGTCCGCCGATGGTGGCGCCGAACTGGTTGCGCTGCAGCGTGGGCTTCACGAACACGGCGGGACTGAACAGGAAGCCGGTGGCGTTCAGAGCCGTGTTGCGCACGTACCAGTAAGCCGAGCCGTGGAAATCGTTGGTGCCGGATTTCATCACGGCGTTCACCACCGCGCCGCCCACGCGCCCGTATTCCGCGCTGTAGTTGCTGGTGATGACTTTGAACTCGGCGATCGCGTCCGGCGACAACTGCACCAACTGGGCGGAATAACCCTGGTTGCTGGTCCCATAGGCATTGTTATCCAGGCCGTCCAGCAGGAAATTGTTATACGTGCTGCGCATGCCGTTCACATTGAAGGCGCCTTCCCGCGGCGTGCCGGTGGCCGAGAAGGTGGCCGAGATCGGAGACTTGACGGCGTTCGTGGATAAGAGCGCCAGGTCCGCATAATTGCGGCCGTTGAGCGGAAGTTCCGCGATCGCCGTCGTGTTGATCACTTGGCCGTGCTCGCTCGAATCCGTCTCCAGGGCGGCGGCCACGCCCTTGACCTCGACGGATTCCGAGACCGCGCCGACCTGCATAGTGACATCCACGCGCTGGCGGGCGCCCACGTTCACAGCCACGTCCGTGGTGGTGAACTTTGAGAATCCGGCGTGCTCCACGGCAATCGCGTAGCGGCCGATTTTAACGTTGTAGAAATCGTAGTTGCCGTTGTCGTCGGTGCTGGTCTGCACCTTGATGGCGGTATCCTGGTTGGTCAGTGTGACGGTGGCCTTCGGCACGGCCGCGCCCGACGGGTCGCGCACCGTTCCCAGAACCTCGGCGGATTCGAACTGGGCGTAAAGCACAGTGGCTATCAGAAAGCAGCCGAGGAAAAGCGTTGTCTTCAAAAGTTTGTTCACGAGTCTAACCTCCAACAGATTTTCTCAAGCAAATATCGACAGATGTTGACATCGGAATGACCGGTGTGTGACAGTTGCGGAGGCGCGCGCCGGAGCAGCGCGAAAGCGCTTGGCGTCCGCTCCGCGGTTCTCATGCGGCCCCTCCTTTTGTTGCCGCCGCGGTATCGGCCAGCAGTTGCTGGCGGTCGCCGGCGGCGCCAGGTTTCAGTTTCCACGTCAGGGAGAGCAGCAGGATGCCCAGAAAAGTGGAAACCAGGATGCCGTAAAAGGCGGCGTTCCATCCGTAACGCTCGGCCACGGTGCCAATGCCCTTGCCTTGTGCCGTGCGGCCCAGATAACCGAAAAGTCCGATGAACCCCGCCGTGGTGCCCACCGCCTTCTTGGAACTGAAGTCGAGGCCCATCACCGGCAGAAGCATCACCGGGGGATAAACGAAAAAACCAATGATCCCGAACAGCGTCAGGTCCAGCCACAGCATTCCGGCCGGTGTATAGAGGATGGCCGCGAACGCCAGGAAAACGGGAACCATGCAGACTACGCTTATCATGCCGCGCCGTCCGCCGGATTTGTCGGACAACCAACCCATCAGGAGGGTGCTGAACATGCCGCCCAGTTCGTAGATGGCGGTGCTGAATCCCCCTTGTTCCAGGCTGGCGTGCTTGACCTCTTTCAGATACGTCGGGCCCCAGTCGAGCATGCTGTAGCGGGTGAGGTAGACAAAGAAGTTGGCGGCGGCGAACAGCCACATGTACCGGTTCTTGAGGACGTAGTTGACCAGCAGATCGCGGGTGCCCAGTTCCTTTTCACGGTCGCGCGCCCGTTGCGCGGGATAGTCGTGGTGGTACTCCTCGATGGGCGGGAGGCCCACGGATTGCGGCGTGTCGCGGAGCCTCGCCATGAGATAGACCGCGCACAACACCGCCAGCACCCCGGGGACATAGAAGGCGGACCTCCATCCCCACCACGCGGTGCAGTACGCGGCGATGATCCCGGTCAACCCGCCCCCGACATTGACAGCCAGGTTCCAGAACGCGAAAACGGTTCCCCGCTCGCGCACGCTGTACCAGTGTCCCAGAGACCGGCCGCAGGGCGCCCATCCCATACTCTGCGCCAAGCCGTTCAGGGCCCAAAGCGCAAGGTGCACGGGATAGCTGCTGACGGCGCCGAAGGCGAAATTGCACAACGCCGTCATCAACAGACCGGCCGGCATGAAATAACGTGGGTTGCTGCGGTCGCTCAAGGCGCCCATGACGAACTTGCCGATGCCATAAGCGATAGCGGTGAGCGCGAGCAGGTCGCCAATCTGGCTCTTGGAGTAGTGGAGAGCCTGCCCCATCTCCTTGGATACCACCGGTAAGTTATTGCGAACAAAGTAGAAAGTGGCGTAGCCGATAAAGGTGGATTCGAGGATTCTCCAACGGAATTTGGGGTACAGCCTTGGTATCTGCTCGTCAGGGAGCCTCTGAACGTGCGCAGCCGGCCGGAACAGATCGCTCAAGCGCCTCAACCTCAACTCCCATTAACTTGCTGTCTTAATGTCAATAGTATGACGGATCGGAATATAAGGTCAAGCACTCTGTAAGCAATGTTAACGTGTGTATTCGGGCTATTACTGGCCTTGGGGACCGAACGCCGATTCGCAGTTCTTGGCTCCCCATTGTCGGCCCATGATGACAACATTGTTTCGAGGCAGAATCCGCTGGGTGCTGGTGGCATGGATGTTCGCGATCAGCGCGGTGGCTTATCTGGACCGCGTAAATATTTCGATCGCCGGCAGCTCGATCGAACGCGATTTCCATCTGACTCACGTACAACTGGGCTGGGTATTCAGTGCCTTCGCATTGGGATACGCGCTCTTCCAGGCGCCCGGCGGCCGCCTGGCGGACCGCTTCGGGCCTCGCAAGATCATCGCCCTGGGGACCATCTGGTGGGGGGTGTTCACTTCCCTTACGGCCTTTGTACCGGCGGGCATGGCGGGCATGCTGGCGGTGCTGTTGGGCGTCCGGTTTCTGCTGGGGGTGGGTGAGGCGGTGGTGTATCCGGCATGCAACCGGCTGGTGGCGTCCTGGATTCCTTCGCAGGAGCGCGGCCTCGCCAACGGGTGGATTTTCGCGGGCGTTGGCGCGGGCGCCGGCATCACGCCTCCACTGGTCACGTATTTGCTGGTTCACTACGGATGGCGATGGTCCTTCTGGGCGAGCGCGCTGCTGGGACTGGCGGCGGGCGCGATTTGGCTGGCGATCGCTCGAGACCGGCCGCAGGACCATCCCTGGGTAGAGCCCGCAGAGGCTGCGCACATTCGTGCGGGCCTGCCGGAAAAGACGCCGGCGGCCGCGGCGCCGTGGCCAAGCATTCTAGGGAGCCGCGAGGTGCTGGCGATGGCCGGCAGCTATTTCGCCTACGGATACGCCGCCTACATTTACTTCACGTGGTTTTTCATCTACCTGAGCGGCGTGCGCGGAATGGATCTCAAGGCCAGCTCCTACTATGGAATGCTCCCGTTTATCGCGATGGCCCTGGCATCCCCAATGGGGGGCTGGATCAGCGACGGCCTGACGAAGCGCCGCGGAAAGCGGGTGGGGCGCTGCCTGTTCGCGGCCGCGGCCATGGCCCTTTCCGGCTGCTTCATCTCGCTCGCGATGCTGGCGCGGAACGCGCAACTCGCCAGCCTTATCCTGGCGGGCGGAGCCGGAGCGCTGTACCTGGCGCAGAGTTCGTTCTGGTCGGTGACCGCCGATCTGGCGGGCAGTTCGGCCGGGTCGGTCTCCGGCGTGATGAACATGGGCGGGCAGTTTGGCGCCGTGGTAACGGCTTCGCTCACGCCGCTGATTGCCGCGCATTTCGGGTGGCCGGCTTCGTTCCTGGCGGCCACCGTCTTGTGCCTCGCGGGAGCGGCCGCCTGGCTTCTGGTAGACCCCTCCGTGAGCCTCAAGACGTGAACCGCGCGCAATGCCAAAGAAAGAGTGAAACGGAGGCGTGTAAATTGAACCATCTGGAGCCAATCACAAGAAGAAGCTGGCGGCCGCCGTGCTCAAACTTTTCCCGCCCGTGCCGATAAGAAGAACGGGTGATTTCGATCAAGAAATACCTCGACTCGAATCGCGACGAGCTGCTGCAGTCGGCCCTGGAGTGCTACCGCGCCGCATTGGGAGCGATGGGTTCCTCGGGAGCGCAGGCCTGCCCGCAGGTGGGAACCACGCTGCAGCAGAGTCTGGCCAACCTGCAGCAGCGGATTTCGGCCGAACTGACGCCCGTGCAGGTGCTCGACACCGAAGCGGGGGTGGAGAAGGAACTCGGCGAGTGGGCGCAGCGCGCGACGGATTATTATCGCCAGCGCACCGGCGAGTTCAAAGAGCTCCTGCTGGTGATGGCCAGCACGGCTGACGCCGTGGGCGAGCGCGACTCGCGCTACGAGGCGCAGTTCCACGATTTCTCCGGGCGGCTTTCCAAGATCGCCGACCTGCACGATCTGCAACTGATCCGCACTTCATTGCTGGCGAGCGCGGTGGAGCTGAAGAACTGCGTGCAGAAGATGGCGCAGGACGGCAAAGTGGCAGTGGCGCAACTGAGCGCCGAAGTGAAGAAGTGCCACACGCGCATCGAGGAAGCCGAGCGCATGGCGCTGGTGGATCCGCTCACCGGGCTGACCAACCGCCGTGGCATGGAATCGGCCATCGAATTCCGGCTGGCGCAGAAACGTTGCTTCTGCTTGCTCATGCTGGACATGAACGGCTTCAAGAAGATCAACGACGCCTGCGGCCACCTGGCGGGAGACCAGGTATTGAAGCAGTTTGCGGCAGAGTTGCAAGGAACCTTTCGCGTAACGGATAGCGTCGGCAGATGGGCGGGTGACGAGTTCGTGGTGGTGCTGGACTGCGCGCAAGCCGAGGCCGACGACTACACCGGGCGCGTGAAGAAGTGGGTGTTTGGCGATTACACCGTTGGCGGCCCAGGGGAACAGCGCAAGGTTTACG
>Ga0208034_1000883_pt1 | contig 20738 bp, 16 predicted proteins | sample June2015DPH_8_10_FD_184699 | JGI IMG/M metagenome (GOLD analysis project Ga0208034, IMG submission 184699) | Peatland microbial communities from SPRUCE experiment site at the Marcell Experimental Forest, Minnesota, USA - June2015DPH_8_100... | ecosystem: Environmental > Terrestrial > Soil >...
CCCCGGAAGCTCTCCGCATAAATCTTGTAGATGTTCTCGGTCCCTGACGGGCGCGCCGCGAACCATCCGCTTTCCGCCGCCACCTTCAACCCGCCGATGGAGGCGCCGTTGCCCGGCGCGCGGGTGAGGATGGCCTGAACTTTCTCCCCCGCCAGATCTGTGGACCGGACCTGCTCCGGCGAAAGTCTTCCCAGAATCTCCTTTTGTTCCGGTGTAGCAGGCGCCTCCACGCGGTCGTAAACAGGCTCGCCGAACTCGCGCGTGAGTTCCCGGTAGATCTCGCCGGGATCGCGGTCCATCCGTGCCGTGATCTCCGCCGCCAGCAAAGCTGGGATAATGCCGTCTTTGTCCGTCGTCCAAACCGTGCCATCCAGACGAGTAAAGGAGGCTCCTGCGCTCTCTTCGCCACCGAAGCCAAGCGAACCGTCGAGCAAGCCATCCACGAACCACTTGAAGCCCACCGGCACCTCGTAGAGCTTCCGGCCAAGCTTCGCGGCGACGCGATCGATCATCTGGCTGCTCACCACCGTTTTGCCGATCGCCGCTTCCTTGCGCCACTTCGGCCGGTGTTGGAAGAGGTAGAAGATGGCGACGGAAAGGTAGTGGTTGGGCGGCAGCAATCCCGCGCTTCGGGTGACGATTCCGTGCCGGTCATGGTCGGTATCGCAGGCAAAGGCGATCTCGAAGCGATCCTTCAGGCCGATTAACCTCTGCATCGCATAGGGTGAGGATGGGTCCATGCGAATCTGGCCGTCCCAATCTACAGTCATAAAGCGGAACGTCGGGTCGACGGCATCGTTCACGACCGTGAGGTTCAACCCGTAGCACTCGGCAATCGGCCCCCAGTAGTGAACCCCGGCGCCGCCAAGCGGATCGACTCCCATGCTGATCTTCGCGCCGCGAATGGCATCCAGGTCGAGCACGTTGGCGAGATCAGTAATGTAAGCATTGAGATAGTCGTGCCGGTGCGTCGTGGAGGCGCGAAGAGCTTTCTCGAAAGGAATCCTTTTCAAACCCAGAAAGCCATTCTCGAGAAACTCGTTTGCCTTCGCCTCGATCCACGCGGTGACGGCGGATTCCGCCGGCCCGCCGTTTGGGGGATTGTATTTGAACCCGCCGTCATGTGGCGGATTGTGTGAAGGCGTGATGACGATGCCGTCGGCGAGTCCTGTCTTGCGCCCGCGGTTGTATGTGAGAATCGCGTGAGAAATAGCAGGGGTCGGAGTGTATTCATCGCCCTCCGCCAACATGACTTCCACGCCGTTGGCCGCCAGCACCTCGAGCGCGCTGGCAAGAGCCGGCACGGAAAGGGCATGCGTGTCTAGGCCGAGAAATAGCGGGCCATCGATTTCCTTCCGCTCCCGGTATAGGCAAATGGCCTGACTGATGGCAAGGATATGCCATTCATTGAAAGCCTTTTTGAATGCGGAACCACGATGTCCTGAGGTGCCGAAGGCAACCCGTTGTTCCGCCACGGAAGGGTCAGGCGCCTCCGTATAGTAGGCCGTGACGAGTCTGGGTACGTTTACCAGCATCGATGCTTCGGCCGGCTTTCCTGCAGAAGGACTTACGTTCATGACTCTCTCGTTAAATGATGTGGTGACCTTAGCGCCTTGCGCGGACCCAGACCGACAGCACAGGCAATGTGCCCCATGAGCTCCACTCTGCCGGCGGCCCCCTCGCTCCGAAGTTCGATCGAAAGGGCTTGGCCGACTGGACGGCCAAAATGTCGTCCGAGTCATTCGCATGATCATGGCGGTCTGCCTGGTCGTCTATGGCGTGCAGCTGCCTTAATGTTCGGCGCTCTGCTCAACCGCGTACCTGACCCGTTTACGCTGATGGGTGTTTTCCATTTCCTGTACACAGTAATGATAGCTTTGTCGGCTGTCTGCGGCATTTTAGGGCTCATGGCTGGACTGGCTCTACTTGCAAAACAGCGATCAGGCCGCACGCGCCCTCATTGCCGGATTTTTGTCGCTCTCCAATATTCCCCTGGGCACAACTCTGGGAGTTTACACGCTCGTAATGTTGCTTCCAATAAGAGCTACGCAGCTCTACGGTCGCTCCGAACAAACCGGCTAGCCCGCTTTCCCAGAGGACACAACGCGCTCCGAGCCGACGAAGCGCGAGGGAATTCAAAGAACAGGACCGAGGTGCTGCCCCTTGTCATGATTCCCGTGGGACGATCGACAACGAGGCGACCGGAACTTTCTGGCTGCACAAATTCAGAGCCACGTTCGCCACCCATTGTCTCTGGGCGGGGGTCGATCTGCGTACAGTTCAGCATTGGCTCGGTCACTTAGACATGGAATCGACAATGCGATATCTGAAGGCGAGCCCGCTCTTCCATCGCGAGGACGCTCCCTGCCAGCGTCAAGCCGAAGATGGTCACGCACAAAAAACGAACCACGAATTGCCTCACTTCAGCTTTCGAAGGTACTTGACAAGATCCTTGACATCTTCTTCCCGTAAACGCCGATCGAAAGCAGGCATCGTACCCCGGCCTTCGATGATGGTCTCGCGTACTTGTTCATCTTCGGCTGGGACGCCGCTCGGCAATGATTTTCGAAGAAACAGTCCATGCAGATTTGGAGGTTGCTTGTGCAAGTCCGGCTGCGGGTTCTCGTGACACTCGGCGCAGTGAGTGTCGTAAAGCCACTGACCTTCGATCTCGGCATTGCTTAGCGGTTCGCTAGGCTGCTCCTTCCGTGCGCAAGCCATCAATATGAACGCAGCATAGAAACCGACCAAAAGCAGCGATCCACGAATCATCACTTTCCCCTATCTTGTGCCGTGACATGGGCAGCGTGCTGCGTGCTCTCCATCAGTTCTGTCCATGTCCAATCCGTTGACCAGAACTTGGCCACGGTGCCATCGGGTGCAATCAGCACGATGCTCATGTTGTGGGATATCTGGTTGTCTTCTTCCTCGTACTGAAGGCCGAACGCCTGGGCAACGCGAGCTAAGTCTCCGGGGTTCGTGGAAGCGAAATCCCAGTGAGAAAAGCCGCTCTGGTCGCCGTCCAGATACGCGAGACCGTATTTGCGCAGGACTGCGGGAGTGTCATATTTCGGGTCGAAGCTGATCGTCAGCAGGTGTGTTTTGCTGTAGTCCTCCGGGTTCCTCTTGAGTTCATCGTGAATTCGCGCAAATTGGCTGCTCAGGCGGGGGCAGAAATTCGGCATGGGGCAGCGCGTGTAGATGAACGTCACCAGCAATGCTTTCCCAGCGAAATCCGAGAGATGGATCGTTCGGCCGTCCTGGTTGATGAGAGCTACGTCGGGGACCCGTTCGCCGGGCATGAGCATATGCGGCGCAGCCGGCGGCTTCGCTTGGCCACGCGCTGATTCATCGGTGATGCGGACATCCTCCAGCCAATAGTCGCTCTGATCCTTGCCAAGGACCACTTCTGCGGCAATTTTGTCGCCGGGCTGAAGTTCCTGAACAACCGCAGGATCTTTGACGCGGTAAGGCATTGCCATGGCCGGCATGAATCCGGGAATGTCTCCATGTTTAACCGTAATCTCGTTGGTTGCTGTGTTCTTAGCGACTACTTCGCCTTGCAGCGGATACTTCTTGGTGCGGTTGCAGCCAACAGATGCGGCCAGCAGCAGCACAAGTCCGATGGCTCCGACGACATTGAAAGGACATTGGGGCTTCTCTGAATGCATAAATTCGTTGTCTCCCATAAAGGTGAAAAGGATCGGGCGGAGCGCTCAGGGAACAAACCTGTAGCCAGCACAGTGCACGGTTCGCACATGCACGGGGTGTGCGGGGTCAGTTTCTACTTCCTGACGCAACTTCGAGACATGAATGTCGACGGTGCGCGTGGCCGGATTGTCTTTAGAACTCCAGACAGTGTCCAGTAGCTCTTTTCGAGAGATGACACGCTCCGGGTTCTGAAGCAAGAAGGCAAGAAGCCTGAACTCGGTAGCCGTGGGTCGAACCTCACGGCCGGCCCGGACCAGTTCCATCTTTGCGAAGTCGACGTGCACTTCACCGAAGGAAGCTACTTCTCCGAGAAAATCGTGCGTAGAAGACTGGCGTCGCCTTTCAGCGAATAGCAGCATGTGCGTTCTCCGAAAACAAAAGTGGTAGAACCTTATTTCGTTAGGCTCGCAGCTGAGATTTGCAATTCATTAGGACCGCTAGCTCAATTGGCAACACAACCTCAGCTCTCTGGTCGCCAGCCAGCTCTTTTTCCCGCCGCTAAGAGTGAAAAGTCAGGTGTTTCGTGCCATCTGAAATCTCGGAAACGAGCCCCATAGCCCGCCTGGCGCCGAAACCTACGACCGAGATCGCATCGATACCCGGTACGAGCGACTGGCGCGGACCCGGTTGCTGGCGCCGCGAAAAGACAGCAGCACGCCGGACTCTCTTTTGCACTCCAGCTATCGATCGTTCGATCGGGGTCTCTTCTTAGGTGGAAAGCTCAGGAGGGCCGCGCTTCTGGTGGCTGCGGGTCGAGGAAGCACACTGGCTGCTGCTCGTCAGTCGCACAGCCGGACGGTCAGCGTGTGGACTGTAGGAGATGAAGGTGGCCTTAAAGTAAACGTCGACGCGGTGCTGGGCCGCCGTGCTGCGAGGAAAGTACGGGCACGTTTGCTGGGGAGCGGCGAACGCCGGTCTAGTCCGTGAAATCAGTTTCCTTGCTCCGCAGCGGTGCTTTCCGTCGCGGCGGCAGCACGCAGGCAGCGATCGATCAGAAGACGCGTAGATCGGCACCGTCAGCAGAAGGCTGAAAACCACCGTCAGCAAGATCGCTACTGCGCGTTGCATTGGAATCATTGTAACCGACGTATCCGAACGGATTTTTGTTTCTCCTGAGGATTCGTCGTCGCAACCTCTTTGCCCAGATGAAATACAGCTTTTAAGTAAGTATCCCCCAGCAGAGCCGGGGACTTTAGGTTGTGAGCCGCTCAAAGCGGCTAGGCGGGGTCGCTAACGCGGCCCCGACGGTTTGGAGCCAACCTGGCCGCTGGCCAGTCATTGCCACTCCAATCGCGTGTCCTCTTGTTCCTGCTCCCGGATGTCCAACAGTCCCGAAAACCGAGCTATTTTGCTCGATGAAAGGAATCCAATACGAGCAGGATTCCCATGACGACAGCTGCGACGCCGGTGATGAGATCCATCACCAGACGAATGCCCCTGTGAGAACCACGCACTGCCTTTGCATCCAGTCTCATGTTCTAGAGTATAGGTCGCCAGCGCTCTCCACGCCAGCTTGACATTGACCCGTCAGTTCCTCTGGCATCCGGACTGGAACGTCTTGGGATCAACGTACAGATCCGTCAATGGATAGCATTCAAAATGTTCATTGATAACCTGACGGAAAAGCAATACTACGAGACACAAACACTCGTTTGGGTCGAAGCCGACGCCTGATCCCAACTCGCGGGGCGCTCGCGTTCATGGCACACCCGGCTACACCGCCCACGCCACGGTTGGAATCACCTTGCGTTGGAGGAGGAAAACCCGGTAGAAATTGACGAGATCATGCACATTCCTGATGGTTACCTCAGCCCGTCGACCTGTGCGACCCTCTATCTATTCGCAGCTTCGGGCTGGTATGCGGCCCTGAAGCGCATCAAGCAGCTTCTTGCCACGCGCGCAATCCCGCTGATCTCGGTGTTCGCAGCATTCTCTTTTGTTGTAATGATGTTCAATGTGCCACTGCCCGGCGGAACAACCGGCCATGCTGTTGGCGTTGGCGTCGCCGCCATCGTGCTCGGCCCATGGGGTTCAATTCTTGCCATTTCGATCGCTCTCGCCATCCAAGCGTTGTTCTTCGGCGACGGTGGAATCACCACGCTGGGAGCGAATTGCTTCAACATGGCGATCGTTGGATCTTTCACAGCCTACGGTGTGTACCGAATGGTCGCGGCGAACTCGAAACTAAATTCTCGCCAGAGAGTACTAGCGGCAGCAGTTGCCGGTTTTGTTGCCATCAACGCTGCAGCCTTGGTTACAGCGATTGAGCTCGGTATTCAGCCCATGCTTTTTCATGACGCCAGCGGCACGCCGCTCTACGCGCCATATCCGTTGCATGTGGCCATTCCAGCAATGATGATCGGACATCTGACGTTTGCAGGACTGGCTGAAGCGGCGATATCGGCAGGTATGGTGTCCTATCTCCAGCGAGCCGATTTGGGTCTCCTTCGAGGAGTAAGCGGTTTGGCCCAGACGCCAGGGCCGATCATCGCTGGCGCGAGCCCTGAACGTTCACAAGGACGACTATGGTGGGCGGTGGCGCTTCTCATGTTGTTCACGCCTCTCGGGATCTTAGCGGCAGGCACTGCCTGGGGTGAATGGTCTTCTGCTGACTTGATGAATCCTCACACGCGGGAACAGATCGGAGCCGCATCGGGGAACCATGCGCCTCCGTCTTCCGTTCCTGTCGGGATCGAAAAGCTGTCGAACCTATGGACGGCGCCGTTCCCCGGCTATGCACCCAGGTTCATCAAGAGTCCGATGTTTGGGTATTTGCTCTCGGCAATGTTTGGGGTGGGCTTCCTCGTCTTGGCTTCGCTACTCGCGAGAGTGGTTGGCAGAGAATGGCCCCGGAGGAACCTAGGGTCATGAGCCGACATTCTTTCCTCGAATCGACGCTTCAAGGCTTCACCCGAGCGATGTCGAAAGCCCTCCAATCGGAACATGCGGCAACCCAACCGGGCCTGCTGCAGCAACTTGATCCTCGCGTCCGGGTCATCGGAATCTTTGCTCTCGTTGTTTCGGTGATCATCTGTCGACGGCTTGAGGCCATTGCAGCCATTTTGCTCGTCGCAATTGCAATCGCGGTCGCTTCCAGAGTGAGCCTTGCGTCACTCGCAAAACGAGTCTGGCTTGTGGTTCTAGGCTTCACGGGCGTGATCGCACTGCCCGCTTTATTTATTACTCCCGGAGAGCCACTCTTCACGGCACCAGCTCTGCACCTTTCCATCTCCGTCCAAGGGGTGCGCACGGCGGTGTTGCTGGTCCTGCGGGTGGAAACAGCGGCTACACTGACCACAGTGCTGGTGCTTTCGACCGTCTGGACTCACATCTTGAAGGCGCTCCGTTCGCTGCATCTTCCTGCCGAAATCGTCACCATGCTGGCCATAACGCATCGCTATGTGTTCTTGCTGATCGAGACGGCCAACCAGATGTTCGAGTCGAGGCAAAGCCGAACCGTCGGTGTATTGAGCGGCTCTGAGCAACGCAAAATGACGGCTCGGACCGCCGGAGTGCTGCTGAGCAAGAGCATCGAACTCAGCCACGAGGTCTACCTGGCCATGTTGTCGCGGGGCTTTCGGGGAGAGGTTCGTCTCTTGACCGACTTCCGTTTGAAGCCGCGCGATTATGCCGGCCTGACTGCCTTCCTCTTTACTGGCTGCTTAGCTGCGTGGATGGGGAGGTAAGCAAGAATTGGCGTCAACTTTCGAAGTGCAAGACATCAGCTTCTCTTACGAAGCGATCCCGGCGATCCGTGGACTCACGCTCCACATCGGAGAAGGCGATCGGATTGCGCTGCTTGGCGCCAACGGCTCCGGCAAGTCCACGCTGTTGCGAATTTTGGACGCTCTCTATTTTCCCTCGGCAGGTTCTGTCACATTCAAGGGGGACGCGCTCACCGAAAAGCACCTTCAGCAGGAGGAATTCTTTCTGAATTTCCGCCGGCGCGTCGCCCTTGTCTTTCAGAATCCAGATGTCCAACTGTTCAATCCGACCGTATTCGACGAGGTCGCCTACGGTCCTTTGCAGCTGCAATGGAACAAGGAAGACGTGATACGGCGAGTGGATGAGACGCTCGAATTCATGTCCATTTCGCGCTTGAGGGACCGCCCGCCCTACCGGCTCTCGGAGGGCGAGAAAAAACGGGTCGCCTTGGCCTCCGTCCTGGTCCTCGACCCCGAAGTCCTGCTGCTCGATGAGCCAACAGCGACCCTCGATCCGAAGAGCCAGAGCCAGGTCGTAGACCTCATTCAACAGTGGAAAGGCACGGCGAAGACCGTGATTACAGCTACTCATCAGTTGGAGATTGTCGAAGACATTGCTGATCGCGTTTTCGTGCTTGAGGCAGGCACCGTAATTGCCGAAGGGACTCCATCGGAGATTCTCTCAAACACTGACTTGCTTCTGAGAGCAAACCTTATTCACGCGCATCGTCATTCCCACGAGGGCGTCGTGCACTCACATCCTCACCTTCACGGGCATTCTCGCCATGAACACGAGCACTAAACCCGAAACCGCGCAGATTGGAGACCCAAGATGAACTCGGAAGCCAGAACTAAGCGATTGGTCCTATTCGGAAGCATTGCCGCACTACTGTTTTGCTCGATTCTCTTGATTCCGGCAAATCGCAAGATAAGCCGCGTCCCAAAGTGGTCGAGCTCGACAGCGGGGGAAAGGATTATCTCCAGGTGCTCGCAGGACCCCCTGAAAGCGTCACGATGAAGTCTGGACTAGAGGTTCTGGCACCCAACAAATCCGTGGGGAAACACAGTACCGGACAACATGAGGAATTACTCGTTGTACTTGAAGGGCAGGGTGAAATGAGTTTCAAAGACGGTTCCAAGCTAGACGTGAAAGCGAACCATGCCATCTACTGCCCACCGGAGACTGAGCACAATGTGACCAACACTGGTCGCAGTGTGCTGCGGCACGTTTACGTTGTGGTGAGTACCAAATAAGAACGCCGTCGGCTGCGCTTCAATGGCTATGCGGGTGATCGTGTGTCTGCAGCTTTTGCTGGAGATCACGAACCTCCTGTTGGAGCTTCTTCACCTGCTCTTCGAGAGTCTTGATGCGTTGTTCGGAGTCGGGGTGCTTGTGACTAGTTTGTTGCGCGGCCATAAACTCTCCTTGCACTCGGCATGCTACTCTGCCCGCTCAGATAATTCAATAATGGGGCTGGTCCGGTAGCGGTGCTTGAATTTAATCGGCGGCAGAACTGGAATTGGGATTGCGTCCCTTGAGTCGCCTGAGTTCGAACCCCAGACCTCTACAGTGTCAATTTTGAGGTCAGCAACCTAAAACCCTTTCCTCATCTAGCTTTTCCGCGTTTTGTAATACCTGAAAACACCTCAGAACAGCCTGGTTTTGTTGGCGAGTTGATGGCAAGTGCGTTGACTCACTTCTCGAAACGCGGTTTCCTCGTCAAGGGACATGCAGACCGCTCTGGTACTGCGGGTGACGAATGGATCAGAACTGGGTCCGTGCCTTCCGACTGCGGACTGGCAGTCGAGGCAAAGGTGACTCAGAAACCGGCACTATTAGCTCCAGATGCTGGCCGGCTAGAAACTGGCGATCACCACGTTGGGCGCAGATGGCAGTATGAATTTTACGCCACGCTGCTGGTTGGCTTGCATGGTGGCAGGCGGGTCGAGCGCGGAGAGCGGGATGCGCTTTGTCCAATAGCCGTTTTGCCAGTAGTTGCCGCGGACGTAGATCACGCCGTCCGCGATGGCATAGTCAGGGATCTCCTCGCGATGGCCGTCGCGATAGACCAGCACTGCGGGCGAGAGTTCACCGGCTTGCGATTCGGTGCGTTCCTTCTGCTTGGCGGACATCGGCGGTTTCGTGATCGTTGGCTCCGCATAATCGGGATGCGCGGAGGTTCCACGATCCTCTGTTTCTTCGGCGCCACCGAATCGCACATAACGATCGCCCTGCCACTCGATCAGCAAAGGTCCCGGCCTAGTTTGTCGCGGAGAATCCTCAGCTGAGACCGACTGCACTACCACAACCTGTGGCGGAGCGCTCTCAACCTCGCTCTCAACTATGTACGGCGCACTGGCATCGTAGTCCGAATAGAGAAAGGGCGAGCCCAGAAAAATTCCTCGGGTGAATGGACGCGTTTGATGATGCAGGCCAATCCCACCCGTGACGCCACGTGCAAAGCCGGTACGCGCCACGAAACCCGGCCTTCCCATCCCCCCGCGCATCTGCGCGGTTGAGAGCGGCACGGATACTGCAACTGCAAGCAGCGCGATGCTCAGCCGCCGGAACATGTCAGTTCGGAATTTTCCTTTGTACCCGAAAACGCTTCCATTGTACCCCCATTTCGCCTGCTTCTAGCGACCGATGTGCAATATCGAATTCAAGCAAGCCTCGGTTCACTTTGTGGCAGCAATCTCGTACAGGTATTCGACCAACGACTTCACGGCACCGTCCATGCCCTGCACCTCCGGATTCTTCGACTCGATCACGTAGTACTCATCCGGCGCGTGGGCGCCACTTCCATGGCCGAGACCAAAGTGGCCGGCAGCCAGACGTAGCGGCTCGCCGGTAAACACGTAGCCGGGCCAGGAACCTGCGCTGCGCGGCAGCACAATCGGATCGATGCTGTCTCGCTTGTACACTGCGTTCTGCGCGCGAATGAGTGCCGCATCCGCGGCCGTGCTGTTGGGGTCGTACCCGCCCGTCATGTTCACTTCAATGTCGCCGAAGCCGCGCTTCGCGAGATGTGCTTTGAGCGCCGCCAGAGCTTCGGTGGCCTTCATGTCTGGAACCAGCCGCAAATCCAGTTTCGCCACGGCTCGGTGAGGAAGAATGGATCGTCTGTCCATGGCCCAGAGGATAATCCCGGGCCAGAGCTTCCGTCTACGACAGTCCAGCGAGCAGTGCCGAACGATTTGCCCGACCGATTAGGGAGTCGATGAGGCTGGTGGCTGGCTCTGGGAGGGTTGAACCGGAGTAATCGCCGGGAACTGAGCATCTCGCGAAATAATCTGCTGCGAAGTGGGAAGCGTGGAGGAATCCCAACCCCCGCCGAGCGCCTCGATCAATTGCACGCTGTCCACAATTTGCTCGATCCGCAGGTTCACGGCTGTCTGCTGATTGCTAAAGAGTGCGGTCTGGGCCGTAATGACGTTGAGGTAGGGGTCGATGCCGAGGCGGTAGCGTTCTGTGGCCAGGTCAAGGCTACGCTGCGCGGACCGGATCGCGGTGTCTTGTTCCTGAATTTCCTGGGAAAGAATGCGAAGGGCGGAAAGATTATCCTCGACTTGTTGAAACGCAGTGAGGACCGTGTTGCGATAGTTGGCGACCGTCTGATCATATTGCGCGCGATACTGTTCGACGGTGGCACGACGCAGACCGCCATCGTAAATCGTCTCGGCAATGGAGGGGCCGACGGACCAGACCCGGCTTGGCCAGGTCAACCAACTGGAGCCGGACGTGGACTGAAACCCAGCGGAAGCGCTGAGAGTCAGGGTTGGAAAATAGGCAGCCCTTGCGACGCCGATTTGCGCATTGGCCTGAGCCATCAGGCGCTCGGATGCGGCGATGTCTGGACGGCGCTCCAGAAGTTGAGATGGAACGCCAAACGGAATGGCTGGCGGCGGAGTTTTCAAGGGCTCGACTGCGATCGAGAAGGAAGAAGCAGGTTGACCGACCAAGAGTGCAATCGCATGCTCGTATTGAGCCCGCAGAATGCCAATACTGGTGTCTAGCGCGCGGGTGGCCTCCAGCTGAGTTTCGGCTTGCGCGACGGATTCGTCGGAGTCGATACCTGTTTCATACAGTGCCTTAGTCAGTTCCAGGGACTTCTCATAAGCCACCACGGTCGAATCGAGCAGTTGTTTGAGAGCGTCCTGCCCGCGCAGTTGGAAGTAATCGACCGCCAGTTCCGCTTGAGCGGTCAGGCGTGTATTCTCGAGGTCGGCCGCGCTGGCTTGCGCGTTGGCGACGTTGGCGCGAACGGTGTTGCGCACGCGGCCCCACAAGTCGGGCGTCCAGGAAGCGTCGAAGGGTAGAGAGTATTCGGTGGAGGTCGTCCCACTACTCGTCCCGCTCACAGAACTGGGCTGGTGCTGGCGAACGATACTTGCGCCGACGGTAGCAGTTGGGAAATATTGCGCGCGAGCCTCCCGCACCAGCGCACGCGCCGCCATGAAGCTGGCGAACGCAGCGGCGACGTTTTGATTGGAAATGTTGACTTGATCTTCGAGCGCGTTCAGTTGGGGATCGCCAAGAATTTCCCACCACTTGCCATGGAGAGCGCTGTCCTGCGGTTGCGCGACTTTCCAGCCGTCCATTTTCTTGAGATCGTCCGGAGTAACCTCTTTGAACGTCCCCGGTGTCTGCACTGTGGGGCGATTGTATCTCGGACCGACAACGCAGCCCTGGAAGAGGAGTGCGCCGCAGAGAAGCGCGGTCGCAGCGCGCATTTTGTTAGTTGCCTTCATCGGTGTCTCGGACTCCTTGCCGTCGCTATGTCGGCTTCGGGCGTTTCTGATCTTGAGTTCGCGTGGCGCATAAGAACCTGTCATCCGAAGGACTCGATTTGTCTTTGCCCTTCGAGCTTTCCGTGAGCGCGAAGCCATTTGACTCTCAAGCGGTCCAATGAGAGATAAACGACCGGCGTGGTGTAAAGCGTGAGCATTTGGCTCAGAATCAGGCCGCCAATAATGGTGATGCCGAGAGGATTGCGGAGTTCCGAACCCGTGCCTCTGCCGAAAGCCAACGGCATAGCGCCAAAGAGGGCAGCCATGGTGGTCATCATGATGGGCCGAAAACGCAGAATGCAAGCCTGAAAAATGGCATCCCGAGGGCTCTTGCCTTCGCTGCGTTCGGCGGCCAACGCAAAGTCGATCATCAGAATGGCGTTCTTCTTGACGATACCAATTAACAGAATGACGCCGATCACGGCGATAATGCTCAGGTCCTTGTGAAAGATCATGAGCGCAAGGACGGCGCCAACTCCGGCGGAGGGAAGGGTGGAAATAATCGTGAGGGGATGGATGTAACTCTCATAGAGAATGCCCAGCACGATATAGACGGCCATCAAAGCAGTGATAATGAGAAAAGGTTCCGTCGCCAGGGAAGACTGAAAGGCCTGAAGGGTGCCGGAGAACATGCCGTGAATGGTATTCGGCATGCCGATTTTCTGTTCCATGCCAAGAATGGCTGTGGAAGCCTCGCTGAGGGCAACTCCCGGGGCAAGATTGAAGGAAATGGTAACCGAGGGATATTGACCCTGGTGATTCACAGCCAGGGGAGCAGTGGACGGCTCGTAATGCGCCACGGCGCTGAGCGGAACGACTTTCCCTTGCGCGGCCCGGATATACACGTCGTTCAAGTTCACCGGCGACTGCCAGAACTTCGGTTCGACTTCCAGCACGACGTGGTACTGGTTGATGGCGGTATACATGGTCGAAACCTGAGCTTGGCCGAAGGCTTCGTAGAGAGAGTTGTCGAGCATCTGCGGGGTAATGCCGAGGCGCGAAGCGGTGTCACGGTCATAGGTAAGCATGGCCTGAAGACCGCTGTTCTGCTGGTCGGTATTGACGTCGGTGAGGAGCCGCAATTTCCGCATCTGTTGGAGAAGCACCGGGCCCCACTGCACAAGATCCTGTAAATTGTCGCTCTGAATTGTGTACTGATATTGGGCGCTGCTCATCCTTCCGCCGATGCGGAGGTCCTGTCCGGCTTGTATAAAGGTGTTTGCCCCAGAGACAGAAAGGAGTTTAGGACGCAGACGGTCAATCACCTGGCTGGCGTTCGCGTTGCGTTGTGCAAGAGGTTTCAGACCCATGTAGATGAAGCCGCCATTGGTGGCGCCGCCGCCGCCCGTGAACGCCATGACGTTCTGCACGGCCGGATCCGTTTTGACGACATTGACGATGCGCGCGGTAGCGGCTTGCATAGCCTGGAAAGAAATGTCCTGGGAGCCCTGGATGCCGCCGAAGACTGTGCCGTTATCCTGCTGGGGAAAGAATCCTTTGGGGACGATCCAAAAAAGGTAGAAATTGCATGCGATGGTGATGCCGAGAACGGCCAGCGCCAGGCGGGAGTGTTCCAGGACCCAACCCAAGCTGCGCTCGTAGACGCCGAGGATCGAATTGAATGCGCGCTCGCTGGCGCGGAACACTTTGCCGTGCTGCTCATCCCGAAGATTCTTCAGCAGGCGAGAACACATCATCGGTGTCGTCGTTAGAGAAATGCCCAGGGATACCAGGATGGCAACCGAGAGGACCACGGCAAATTCACGGAAAAGCCGGCCGACAATGCCACCCATCATCAGAATGGGGATGAACACGGCGACCAGAGAGATACTGATGGACAGCACCGTAAATCCAATTTCGCTGGCGCCCTTGAGCGCCGCTTGCATGGGCGCCATGCCCTGCTCGAGATAGCGGGTGATGTTTTCGATGACCACAATCGCATCGTCCACCACGAAGCCCGTCGAAATGGTGAGGGCCATGAGCGAAAGATTGTCGATGCTGTAGTGACAGAGGTACATCACGCCAAACGTCCCAATCAGAGAGGCGGGAACGGCCACGCTTGGAATCAAGGTGGCGCGGACGCTTCGCAGGAAGAGGAACACCACCAGAATGACCAGGGAAATCGAGATGATGAGGTTGCGCTCGACGTCGCGAACGGAAGCGCGAATGGTGAGGGTCCGGTCGAGCACTATTTCCGTGTCGATGGCGGAAGGGATGGAGGCCTTCAGTGCCGGAAGCGCGGCGCGGATGCGGTCCACGGTATCGATGATGTTTGCGCCTGGCTGGCGGAAAATAATGATGAGGACGGAGGGCTTGCCGTTGACGAAGCCGGCAGCGCGCACGTTTTCCGTGGAGTCCTGGACGTTCGCGACATCGGACAACTTGACGGCGGCGCCACCGTGGTAGCCGACCACAAGCGGCATGTAGTCAACCGCCTTGAGAAGCTGGTCGTTGGTGGTGATGTCCGCGCTGGTTGCGCTATCAACGACTTGGCCCTTGGGACTGTTGGCATTCTGCCGGCTCAGCATGGCCGCAACGTCCTGCAAGCCGAGACCATAGCTGTTGAGTTGGGTCGGATTCACGTCCACCCGCACTCCCGGCAGGGAACTACCGCCCACACTCACTTGCCCGACGCCCTGAAGCTGAGAAAGACGCTGCTGCATGATGGTGGAGGCTGCGTCGTACAGTTTGCCGCGGTCGTACACACTTGACGTAAGCGCCACAATCATGATCGGAGCATCCGCCGGGTTGACCTTGCGATAGGTGGGATTGCCTGGGAGATTCGAGGGCAAGTAACTGCGCGCGGCATTGATCGCGGCTTGGACGTCGCGAGCGGCTCCATCAATGTTGCGGTTCAAATCAAACTGCAGCGTGACGCTGGTGGTGCCGAGATAACTGGACGACGTCATTTCCGTGATGCCGGCAATTCTCCCGAACTGGCGCTCCAAGGGAGTCGCGACGGAGGAGGCCATGATCTCCGGACTGGCTCCCGGCAAACTGGCGCCAATCGAAATCGTGGGGAAATCGATCTGCGGAAGTGGCGAGACCGGCAACTCCCGAAAGGCCACGGCGCCCGCCAGCGCAATGGCCGCGGTCAGGAGGGTAGTGGCGACGGGCCGCCGAATAAATGGAGAAGAGAGGCTCATCGCATTAATCCGCTAGGACAACCTCAGGTCCGGCTTCCGGCGCCCGGCGCGAAGAATAACGATGCGCGAGCCGGTCGAAGAAGATGTAAATGACCGGAGTCGTGTAGAGCGTAAGAACCTGACTCAAGAGCAAGCCGCCAACCATGGAGATACCCAAGGGGCGACGAAGCTCCGAGCCAATTCCGGTGCCGAGGGCGAGTGGCAAGCCGGCCAGCAACGCGGCCATCGTGGTCATCATGATGGGACGGAAACGCAAGAGGCACGCTTCATAAATAGCGTCTTCCGGTTTCTTGTGCTCTTTGCGCTCTGCCTCCAAAGCGAAGTCGATCATCATAATTCCGTTCTTCTTGACGATACCGATCAGAAGGATGATTCCGATGAGGGCGACGACGCTGAGTTCCTGGCGGCAAATCAACAAGGCCAGAATTGCGCCCACTCCGGCGGAGGGCAGAGTCGACAGAATAGTGATGGGGTGTATGTAGCTTTCGTAGAGAACGCCGAGCACGATATAAACAGTGACCAGGGCCGCGAGAATCAAGAGCGGCTCGTTCGACAAGGAAGCTTGAAAGGAAGCGGCGGTGCCCTGAAATGCTCCCTGTACGCTGAGAGGCACGTTAATGTCCCGCTGGGCCTTGTCGATGGCCTGGGTGGCTTGCCCAAGCGACGCGTTGGGTGCCAGGTTGAAAGAGATGGTGACGACGGGAAATTGTCCCTGGTGATTGACGGACAGGGGGCTGCTCTTCATTTCGAAACGAGTGAAGGCGCTGAGAGGAATGGCGGCGCCATTCACCGTGGTTACGGCGCTGGGATTGGCAGAACCCGAACTGGCAGCGGTGTTCGGAGAAGCGGAAGGGCTGGGCGGAGCGGTGGAGGCAGAATTGCCGGAAGCCGTCGTCGCGGTGACAGTCTGCGTGCTGGAAGAGCCGGTCGTGAGTGCCGTCGAAGCCAAAGCAGAACGAACATAGAGATCCTGTAATTTCGAGGGGTTCTTCTGAAACTCCGGCTGAGTCTCAAGAACGATGTGGTACTGGTTCAACTGGGTGTACAGTGTCGAAACTTGCCGCTGCCCATAAGCATCGTAGAGCATCTGGTCGATCGCCTGCGGCGTGATGCCCATGCGGGAGGCGGTGACACGGTCGATAACGAGCGAGGCGGCGAGACCAGAAGTTTGCTGGTCGGTTGCCAGGTCGCGAAGCTCCGGAATCGCTTGCAGTTTGGCCATGAGCTTGGCCGTCCAGTAATTCAGTTCGCGCTGATCGGGATCTTCGAGGGTGTACTGATATTGCGTCCGGCTCACGCGATCTTCGACGGTGAGGTCCTGCACCGGCTGCATGTAGAGCGTAATGCCATCGATCTTTTCCAGATTTGGCTGGAGGCGCCGGATGATATCCGAGGCGTTGATCTTGCGGTCTTCCAAGGGTTTCAAATTGATTTGGATACGCCCGCTGTTCAATGTCGTGTTGGTGCCGTCGACGCCGATGAAGGAAGAAAGACTCTCTACCGCAGGATCCTGCAAGATCAAATGGGTGAGTTGCTGCTGCTTTTCCGCCATGGCGGGGAAGGATATGGACTGCCCGGCTTCCGAAATGCCCTGAATGATTCCCGTGTCTTGAACCGGGAAGAAACCCTTCGGGATGATGATGTAGAGAACGACAGTGAGCACCAGCGTGGCAGCGGCCACAATAAGAGTGGCGGTTTGGCGTTTCAACACCCACTGTAAAGTTCTCCCATAGAAGGCAATGATGCCTTTGAAAGCGTGCTCCGAAGCCACGTAGAAACGGCTCTGCTTTCGCCCGTGCGTACTTTTCAACAGGCGCGAACACATCATGGGCGTGAGGGTTAGCGAAACCACCGCGGAGACGAGGATGGTCACGCTCAAGGTGATGGCAAACTCGCGGAAAAGCCGGCCGACGATGTCGCCCATGAAGAGCAGGGGAATCAATACCGCAATCAAGGAGATGGTAAGCGATACGATCGTGAAACCGATCTGCTCCGAGCCTTTGAGGGCCGCTTCGAGCGGCGGATCTCCCTCTTCAATGAACCGAATGATGTTCTCGATCATGACGATGGCGTCATCCACGACGAAGCCCGTGGAAATCGTGAGGGCCATCAGCGTGAGGTTGTTTAAGCTGAAGCCGGCGAGATACATGACGCCGAACGTGCCCACGATGGAGAGAGGAACGGCAACGCTAGGGATGGTCGTGGCGGAAAGATTGCGCAAGAAAAGAAAAATGACCATGACGACCAGCGCCACGGTGAGCATGAGTTCGAACTCGACGTCTTTGACGGAAGCCCGGATGGTCGTGGTGCGGTCCGTGAGTTCATCCACTTGAACGGCGGCGGGGAGATTGCTCTTTAGGAGGGGAAGCAGCTTCTTAATGCGGTCGACCACCTGAATGATGTTCGCGCCAGGCTGGCGTTGAATGTTGACGATGACCGCGGGAGTTTCGTTCATCCATGCCGCTTGGCGATTGTTTTCCACGTCATTTTCGACCGTAGCCACATCCGAGAGTTTTACGGGCGACCCGTTGTGGTAGGCGATGATGACTTGCGCGAAATCGGAGGCGCTGAGCAGTTGGTCGTTCGATTGAATCTGGTAGTCCTGTTGCGGGCCGTCGAAGTTGCCCTTCGCCTGGTCGAGGCTGGTTTGCTGCAGGGCCGTGCGCACATCCTCGAGGTTTATGCCGTACGAGGAAAGCGCGGTGGGATTTACGCGCACACGGACGGCCGGCTTTTGGCCGCCACTGATGCTGACGAGTCCCACGCCGGGGAGCTGAGAGATTTTTTGCGCGAAGCGGGTGTCGGCGAGATCTTCGACCTGCGACAGGGGGATCGATTTGGAAGAGAGCGCCAGGGTGAGAATGGGCGTGTCTGCCGGATTCGTTTTGCTATAGATCGGCGGGACCGGAAGATCGGAAGGAAGATAGGTTTGGGCTGCGTTGATGGCTGCTTGTACTTCCTGTTCGGCGACGTCGATGTTCAGCTCGAGGGAAAACTGTAAGACAATGATGGAGCTTCCGTCGGAACTCGTGGAAGTCATCTGATTGAGGCCGGGGACCTGACCGAACTGCCGCTCCAGAGGTGCGGTTACGGCCGAGGCCATCACGTCAGGACTGGCGCCGGGATAAAACGTAACCACCTGAATGGTGGGGTAGTCGACCTCCGGCAGCGCGGATACGGGCAACTGGAGATAGGCGACGAAGCCAGCGAGCAAGATGGCCGCCATCAAGAGCGACGTCGCTACCGGTCGTAAAATAAACGGACGAGACGGACTCACCGGGACGAGCCTCCCTTCTTGCCTCCGGAGGCGTCTCCATTGCGGGTTCCCGACGGAGCGGATTGGTTCTCGTTATTTTGGCCCGTTTGATGCTGCTGGCCCTGGCTCTGTCCCTGTCCCGAAGCTCCGCCGCTGCCGCCCGTGGGTGCGCGGATCGCAACCTTCGCGCCATCCAGAAGCTTGTCGAATCCATTGACCGCAACCACGTCCTGCGGTCCAACACCCTGCACGGCGGTCACCGACCCATCCGTAGTGCCGGGGGTAATCGTCCGCATGGAAGCGGTCTGGTCACTCTTGATCACGTACACAAAAGCCCCTTGGGCGTTGCGCTGAATCGCCGGAGTGGGAATCAAAGTCGCATTGCGTTGCGTGTCGACGAGGAGTTTGACATTGACGAACTGGCTGGGGAACAGAGCATTGTCCGAGTTGTCAAAGATGGCTTTGAGTTTCAAAGTTCCCGTGGTTGGGTCGATGACGTTATCGAGAGTCAGCAGCGTGCCGGATGCCAGTTTCGTGCTTCCTTCACGGTCAAAAGCGTCCACCGGCAGTTTCTTTCCCTTGAGCAATTGCTGTTGAATCTGGGAGAGATGATCTTCAGCGATGCTGAAGATAACCGTAATGGGCTGAAGCTGCGTGATCACAACCAGGCCGGTGGTGCTATTGGCCTGCACGATATTCCCGGGATCGACAAGCCGCAGTCCCACGCGTCCGGCTATGGGTGCGGTGATATGCGTGTAGACCAGATTGACCTTGGCATTTGCAAGCTGGCCCTCGTCGTTTTTCACCGTGCCTTCGTCTTGCAGCACAACCTGCTGTTGATCGTCCAATTGCTGCTTGGCGATGGCGTTGCGATTGAAGGCTTGCTGGTAGCGTTCCAAATCGATCCTGGCTTCATTCAAAACCGCCTGATCGTGCGCCAGTTGTCCCTCGACTTGCGTTAATGCCGCCTGATAAGGGCGCGGATCGATTTCGACGAGCGAGTCGCCCTTCCGCACCATTTGCCCTTCGCGATAGTAGACCTGCGTAATCTCGCCTTGCACCCGGCCGGTCACCGTTACGGTATAAACGGGCGTCACGATGCCCAATGCGTTCAAGTAAATCCCGATGTCGCCTTGGTGCGCCACTGCCGTCGTCACCATAACCGGCCGGGAGGCTGCGTCGCCGCCGGCTTTCGCGTCGGGGCTCCCGCTGCGTTGCCACAACACCACGATGACAACGATAACGACTGCGACGATCAGCCAGATCCACCAGCGGCTCTTATGAGCGCTTGAATTCTCGGTTGTGTCACCTTCGGATTTCTTGGAAACAGCTGCGTCTGGTACTTGTTCCGTCACTTGCACTCCTCAAATCGATGAGGGACAACCGCTCTCACTTGGGGCTTCTGGTGAAATCTTATCATCTATTCCACTACCCTTTCGACGTGCGGGGAGGGCCGTAATCCGTCCACTCCCAGAGATTGCTCACCACCGCGAAATATTTCATGGCACTGCGTCGGCGAACATCCCCGGGCCGGTTCGCGGGCGGGTATAATTCAGGCCGTGACCGCGGTCCAAGGCAACAAAACCGGCCCATGGCTCCGGCGAATCGCTCTGAGATCGTTCTTGGCTGGGGTGGGCCTGCTGGGAATCGCGTATGCTGCGGACTATGGCGTGTTTCGATATCGTCTGGCGACCAAGCGCCAGCCCTTTGGCAGCGTAACCGTCGAACACTACTACTCGGTGGGGCACAAAGACGGGAAGACCGAGCTTATTTTTGATCCACCGGCGCAGGAGACCTGCGTGCACAGCCTTTTCCCACACTCCGGCAATCCTCCCTGCTGGTTTCTCATCCGGCATGCTGAGCAGAGGACCGACATGTAACTATCCCTCGGCAGAGCCGCCTGCTTTAGGCTCTGCTCACCAGAGAGAACCGCTGCAACAATTACTACGGCAACATTGCCGTCTGCACATTGAGCACTTTCCCTCCTACGCCCCGGGCTCAACTGTCCCGCCTCAGTTGGAAATGGAGAAAGCGTTCGTCCGTTAAGATAGCGGAGCGAACGTATGAGAAAAGAGCGCAAGCACTACACTGCTGAAGAGAAGGTGGCTCTTCTACGACGCCATCTTTTAG
>Ga0208034_1000894_pt1 | contig 20596 bp, 33 predicted proteins | sample June2015DPH_8_10_FD_184699 | JGI IMG/M metagenome (GOLD analysis project Ga0208034, IMG submission 184699) | Peatland microbial communities from SPRUCE experiment site at the Marcell Experimental Forest, Minnesota, USA - June2015DPH_8_100... | ecosystem: Environmental > Terrestrial > Soil >...
CGAGAGGCGATTGACCGATTCATAGCCGCATACAACAAAACCGCCACGCCCTTCGAGTGGACGAAACGCGAGATTCGCAATGTGCATCCCCATTTATCTTACGCTAATCTACGCAACTAAGTACTAGGTGACGGCATTACGCAGCTCGCCGCAGCACTTCCTCTACGATTTTGCGCGCAGGTCCGCTCATTTGCGTGTTCCGAATCTGTTGGCGAGTGATCAGACCACGGTCGACAGCCTGCCTTAGTGCCTGGCGGATGATGTTCCGCTCGACCGTGCCAGCCTCGATCAGGTCAAGAATCGTCCGCAGAGGGCGAGTAAACTTGAAGCCCTGCGCCATCTGTACGTCGCTCCCGGACAGGTCGGCATAATGAAGTACCAGGATGCCGGGAATATCGCTGTTGCGCCGGAAATCTGTCGGAACGGTCATGTGGAGCTTCGCCGGATTCAGGTCTGACAGATCGTAGAGGCTGAGCGCCGTGTGGTGGCTGTATGCACCCTCGACTTCCTCGTTCCGGTTCCGGGACCACAGTGCCCAAAGGACTAGGTCGGGCCGATCAGCCGCCGGAAACAGAGCGAGCCGGTAGATACCCCGGTGCTCGCGGATCCAGTTCCCGACCTGCACATGATAGGGGTGCGTGTTTTCGGCGAATCCGGCCGTCTTAGCCTGCTTGGTGGTGAAGAAACCTTGCTGCTGCTCAGCGAACTCGAAGAGTCGCCGCGCGGCTTCACGGTGAGACTGGGCCATAGCACAATACTACAACTTTCTTGACGCTCAATCAACTGCAGGTGGTCGGTGCCCTGTTGGCAGGGCTAGACCGTCATGGGCACGCTGGCTCTGGCGAGGACGAAGGTACCGGTCGCACTCCCCCGCAACACTCTACTGAATCGGCTGAAACCTGAACGCTCACTGGCGCCTGGGCCTTCTGTCGCCTCTCTTGAGATTCACGGAGTTTCTGCAGTGCCCAGTCAAACTTTTTCTGCAGTGCCCTGTCGTATCGGAGGATCTGGTCCATGGCAGTACGGATACCCGAGGGAAGAGCAGTTGGTGGGCCGGATGGCATTGGTCTTTGCATCGCTGAAAAAGGTTCTTTCCGCGGAGCCGTTTGTCATCTCAGGTACAGTGGCGGCCATCAATATTGCGGGACCTCGAGATTCAAGCCCTCGATCATTCCGAAGTGCCTACGGTTCTTGGTCACCAACGTGAGCCCCTCTTCGATCGCGATAGCCGCAACCAGCGAATCAAAGACGTGTAGGCCGTGAGATTTCGCGTACCGTTTGAGGAGTTCGTAGGCTCGCGAGCCTGTGGACCCCGAAGCGGCACGATCACGTAAGCTGACAGAAACGTATCGATGTCGGCGAGGTCTCGGTTATTCCGTGCCCCGACGATGAGTTCTAGGGCGGAGATCTGCGAGATCGCCCATCCCTCTGGCAGCGCATCAATGTATTCGCGTGCCGCCGGTTTGCCACGGGAAACGTCAATCAGGTGGTCCCGGAGGGGGTGTGATTCCGGCGGTCTGAAACATGAGATGACCAAGTTGGTCATGTCAGCTATAATTAAAGTATGAGAAAGGTGAATGTCAGCGATCTAAAGGCGCGACTCAGCGCTCACATCCAACTCGTAAAAGACGGCGAAGAGGTACTTGTCTGCGACCGTAACAAGCCAGTGGCTCGGATTGTGCCCTGTCGCCTAGCCGATCATTCCCGGGAGCAGCGGCTGGTTGCTCGTGGCGTTCTGACGCCACCCTTGAAGAAGCGGTCTGCGTCGGGCTCATGGCCGGTGCCGCCGGGGAATGTTTCCGATGAAGTTATAGAGCAGCTGCAGCAGGAAGAACGGGAGGACCGTTAGTGCGAGTCCCGGCCTTCTGGGATACCAGTGCTCTGATTCCTCTCTGCGTGCGACAGGGCATCACGCCGCGGGCCATTGCCCTGTACAAGCTGCACGACGCTGTGGTCTGGTGGGCTACGCCGGTCGAGATTGCTAGCGCTCTGGCCCGACTCGTGCGGATGAAGCAACTGGCTCCCAGCGACTGGACCAGGGCCCGTAAGCTGACCCAAAGGTTGGCCGATTCATGGTCGGTGATTCAGCCGACGGACGCTTTGCGCGCGAAGTCGGCACAACTTGTGGATCGCTACGATTTACGGGCCGCTGACTCATTTCAGTTGGCGGCGGCCCTGGAGTGGTGCGAAGACGATCCACAAGGCCGCATTTTTCTGACTGCCGATCGACGGCTACGGGAAGCGGCTTGGTCCAGCGGCTTCGATGCTAACCCGATGTGATCCCAGAAGCCGCCGATTTGCTCGGATAGGAGAGCCGAGACTCACGAGATCGTACTGGCCACTCAGCAATTGCCTCTGCCGCACCGCGATCCGGCTGACCGGTTTCTCGCTGCTACGGCGCAAGTCATGGATCTGACGGTCTCACCAGCGGCTACGCCGCGGGCGATCGAGCGCCGTGTAAAGCACTACTGATCGGCTGAGACCTGAACGCTCACTGGCGCCTAGGCCTTCTGTCGTCGCTGCTGATTCAAGGTGTTTCTGCAGTGCCCAGTCAAACTTTCTCCGTGCCGCCGCCGTCTCGCCCGGGTAGTGCGCTACTTTGAATCGACCTCAGTGGCCGAGTGGCAACGCAAGTGCCCTGCGGTTCTTTGACAATCGAGGGGATTTAGCTGAGTGGGATGATGTGGCGGTTCCGCCACTTTATACCACTTTAGTAACCAACCGCATGAACTTTCGGGTGATGCAAAAGTTTGTAAACTTTGTAAACATGGGAAGTGGAAACCCCCGCCGATGTTCTGCCGGGGGCTGCATATTATCCAAACCAGGACGACCGCGAGGTCGTGGCTGATTCGGATAATCAGGATGATGCAACGGATTTGGTGAGACATGTCACGTTGCGTCTCCTTGCTCCTCGGTTAAATTTCGGAGCCACGTCTAGAATGGCTCCGAGTCAGCCGAGGGAACCAAATGTCGAACGGTGGACGCGACCCGATTTGAACGGGCATCTCTGGACTTGGTAAGGGTCAGGCTCTACCAAATTGAGCTACGCGCCCACTGTCCGACATTTTAACAGTCGTTGAACTGTTTTGGTACTCTGTTGTTCCGGGGCCATCTGTTCAGTCTACGTTACTTGTTTATGGGGACTAGGAGCGGCCATGCTCTTAGTCCTTTGTCTTTGGCGTAAACGCGGTTACCGTCTTTGTCGGTGTACCAAGCTCTAAAAATGAGCCTGAATCCCTTGGGGACGGTTAGCTTTGCAGCCATGGCCCCCACCTCCTTTCTCGCGGCAGTGGCCACGTGTGGGTTATGCATGGCTTACTGCAAGGAAGAAGTTTGGGACAACCCCGGAACTAGTAGATTATACGCCGTCGAAGCGCCTATTAAGCCGCTTTGGTGGCCGTTCTTTCGTAGGATTCCCACAGCGCAACTAGGTCATTAACGCTCCACAGCCGATCTGTGACGCCAGCAGCTTGTGCGGGTGAAGTGCGAAGGCTGGAATGAATCTGAATGAAGTTGTACGCGAAGTAGTTTAGGGCCACAGATGCCGCATGGTTGCGGAGTTTGCGAGAGAAGCCGTTAGACAAGCGAGTGTAGCGGCGCATCTTCGTGCGAACCGTCCAGTTCTGGCGTTCCACATAGCTCGTTGAGATGTGCTTGGGATCAGCGTTGCCGATCACGTCGCGCACTTCAATGCCAATGACCTGTGAGGGAGAATAGCGGGTTTCGTTCTCCATCACAGAGCCGTAGAGTTTCTGCAATATCGAATAGTCCACTTCCCGGCCAAAGGCAGTTTCAACCGCTTCGACGTAGGGACGATGGCCGTCAGTCGTAATCTGTACGCGATTTTTCAGGCGAGACGCAAGATCGCAAACGAAGTCAACCGCTGTGCGAGTGTCACGCTGGCCGAGTTTCCAAACGGGAACCAATTTTGAGTCGGCATCTACGGCAGTCCAGAGCCAAATGTCGCCAGCGTCGGGATGCGCTTTGGCAATCTCTTCCGTCCGGTTTCGTTCTTTGCAGTAAATCCAGCACCACATCTCATCGAGCTGCAAGCGGCGCGAATTGAGATTGCGGAACACCTTTTCTTGATAATCCGCACAGACTTCGCCCACTTCAACAAGGGCGCGCATCACAGTTTTCATCGCAACTCCGGTCATGCGAACGGTTGACCGGACGGAGCAACCCTCGATTAAGCAGTTGATAACTTGCGCTCGTTTGTCATTAGTTAAGCGGTTCATAATGATGGAAGTATACTAAATCGCTTTAGCATTGTCAAGAGGAAAAATGAAAAAAATACCGCCGCTGCTCTCCGAAATGGGGTTCACTCAGAAGAGTCTGCGTGAGCTTCTGGAAATTTTGGGCGTTACCAGTCGTAAACCTGAGCAGAAGCAATCCACTCGATCTGCGAAAAGGGAACGAAGATTACCGGAAGCCCGTTGAGAAATTGTTTGTCTTGGGGAATTGCCTGATGGCCTACGCCAGCAGCTACTCTCTGTATTTGGGACGTAATTTCCAGTGAGTTGATCCAAAGTCCATGCGAGATCGCTTTAGCGATTGTTCCAGAGTGGGGTTCTTTCAAGAATGAAACTTTGAACATCATCCTCGATGAACGAACTACTGTTGGCATGAGAAGTCTCCTAGAACCGCTGGATTATTCTTGTGAATGTTTACCTCGCTTCGCCCACCGGGTTTTAGCGGCGTTACGCGCCGCCTCCCGGCGCTGCTCTGCGGTCATGGTGACCATGCGGCGCTTGCCGCCCAGCTTGCCGCCTTTGCGACCCATAGCGGACATGACGCGGGATATGTCAGAAGGTGTGACTTTGGCGACTATACGTTCCACATCGGAGAATCGCTTCTTGCTCCGGCGCTCTCGCGGCGTCTCTCGATCTTCGGTCCCGGTCGAGCGGCGCACCATCTGAAAGGCCGCTTGGTTTATGTCGGAAGGCTGGGAGCGTTTGCTTAATCGCTTTGGCATGGTCACAGCTTACCACGGCGGCAAAGCGGCCAAACGGAAAATAATTTCAAAGTAGCGCACTACCCTCGCCCGGCTGTTATGACCATTAGTTCTGACCATGATATAATGTCATAGTCAAAAGGATCACCATGGAAGAAGTTGCCATTTCTGAGTTCAAGGCTAAGTGTCTTGCCCTGCTGGAACGCGTGCGGCAAACCAAGAAGCCCCTCCGGATCACGCGCTTCGGTAAGCCCGTCGCCGAAGTCGTGCCGGCCACGCCCAAGGCTGGTCAAGGCGCCTGGATCGGCTCCATGAAGGACACCATGCAGATCTTGGGCGACATTGTGGCCCCGGTGATCGACGAAACCGATATTAAGGCACTGCGCGAGTGAAACTTCTTCTCGACACCCACGTCTGGCTCTGGGCCTTGCAGGCATCGTCCCGGCTCAATCCTCGCATCCGAGCCGAGCTGAGGAACCCCGCCAATGAACTGTGGCTTTCTCCCGTCTCGACCTGGGAGGCGCTGCTGCTCAATGCCAGGGGCAGAATTCGCCTCCCCCTCAATCTGGCAGAGTGGCTGGCGCAGGCCACTGCACCTCTGCGGGAGGCGCCTTTCACCCACGAGATCGTGCTGGCCGCCCAGCAATTGCCACTGCCGCACCGCGACCCGGCTGACCGGTTTCTCGCGGCTACGGCTCAGGTCATGGATCTGACGCTGGTCACCAGCGACGACCTCTTGCTGGGCCTGGGGACCATCCGGACGATGAAAAACTGAGCGGAATCGATTCAATGCCGCAGCGCGGAGCGCGCGGCGATGGCGTTCAACATCCGGCGTTGCAGTCGTGGGTCCGCGGTGTAGCTCTACTGATCGCTTGAAACCTAAACGCTCACTGGCGCCTGGGCCTTCTGTCGCCTCTCTTGAGATTCACGGAGTTTCTGCAGGGCCCAGTCAAGCTTTTTCTGCAAGGCCCTGTCGTAGCGGAGGAGCTGGTCCATGTCCTCTTCCGCAGGTAGAGCACGTGCAGCATCGTAATCAGCCTTCATTTTCTGGTCAATGAGATCAGAAAACGAGCGCTCCAGATTGTCAATCTTGAGGGCAGCAGTTCCGATTTTTGAGCTTTCTTCGTGCTTGAATGCACTCAGTGATTGCCCGCGCAAGGCTCTTCATTTCGATTGCACCCTTAGCCACTGAGGGAGTTCGCCGTGCCTTGATCAGGATTTCCTTACCTCTCTTCTCCCCGTAGTATCCAGTCGATGGTCTTGTGGAATCTTACGGAAAGCAAAATGAGCATCTCCAGACTGGGTGCAATCTTTCCTCGTTCAATCTTTGAGAGGTGTCCTTGGCTGACGTCGAGATGAGTGGCCAGTTCTTCTTGAAGCATGGTCCCGCGTAGCTTCTTGATCCGAGAACCTACCGCCGTCAAATCGACCTTGGATTTGCCTGCCATCGCAATGAAAATCTCTTGACTTTTACATTCATAAATGGCATATTCAATATAAGCATATGCCATTAATGAATGTAGGCTGCACTGTCTTTTTGTACCCCATCCGAGGACGCCCTGCATAGTGACTTAGGAAGTCCGGAGACAAAAATCAGGCCTTAGGAGGCATTATGAACGAGTCTGAAGAACAACGCTCCAGCGCCCGCCCGCGGAGGAAGTATCCTCTGGTACGGGAAAACTTGCGGTTCGCTCACCGGCTGATTGCTGGTACTTTGCCCATTCGATTGGCCGAGTCGCTGAAAACTCTATCTCAGGATTTTGATTTTTCTCTCCGCAGAGGCGAACTCCAACTCCTCAACAATTCCTGGTACGTGACTCACACGGGCCTGCTTCGGTTGGCGCGTCGCAAGCGATGCCGCGGTATCCACGTCGAGGCCGTCGATTCGCTGTGTGATTCCGCGGCGAATCGCTTCGTCCTCAAGGCGACGGTGTTTCCGTCCAAAGATTCCGCCGGTTTCGTTGGATACGGCGATGCCGACCCTTCCAATGTTTCTCTAATGGTCCGCGGCGCTGAGATGCGGATCGCGGAGACGCGAGCGGTCAATCGCGCCCTGCGCAAGGCCTATGGCATCGGAATCTGCTCGGTCGAGGAGATCGGATCGAATGCCGGTCCAACGGCGGCCGCTTCCGATCAACATAAGTTTCCGCCCCAAAATACCAACGGAAACGGGAACGGCAATGGTGGTGCTGGTCACAAGGTCCGCGACCGGCTCTGCCAGATCATCCGCCAGCACAAACTCGATCCCGAGCTGGTGAAAGCCTACGCCGTCGACTTCTGCAGCACCAAAGCCCTCAAAGACGCCACTCGTGAGCAGGTCGAAAACTTCGTGCAGCAGCTTGCTGAGGCGGCCAAGAAGGACCGTGATGGGCTGCTCTGTCAGCTCAACAGCTACGCACCTCCAAGCCAGGAGGTGGCGGGATGAAACGTCATGTTCCCGGACTCTCCGAGACCGCACGGGACTCGCAATCTGAGGTTCCCGACGGCATATTTCTCGTGCGGCTTGATTGGGCGCAGCATCGCTGGCAGGCCCAGAAGCGCTTTTATCTGCTCCGGCTTTCCGTCCTCGAACCCGAACCGTTCGCTGGGCGTTCGATTGTCAGCCGTCTCTATTGCACCCCGAAGGCGATGTGGAAGCTGGGTTGGTTCCTGCGGGATTTCCTCTATGACCCCGAACTGTTGAGCCACGATGAAGTCGACGAACGTGCCCTGCGCGGACTGGTCGGGGTCGTGAAGATCAGTCACACCGTAGTCAACGGCATCTCGCTGGTGAACTTCGACGGCTTCGCTCCGGCCAGCCAGTGGGAAGAGCTGGCCACCTCCGTCCGCGTTCCGCCGGCCGGCAACGGTAAGGGCTCGCGGAAGGAAAGGGCATCATGATGAATTACAGCTACACCCAGGTGTCGCAGTACCTGACCTGCCCTCGCCGTTATCGCCATCGCTATCTCGACGGCTGGCAGGAAAAAGATGTTCGCGCCGCCATGCTTTTCGGTCGCTGCTTCGAGCAGGCGGTAGCGGCTCTATTCCGTCACGAAGATCCGGCTGCAGTTCTGTTTGAGCAATGGGCGCCATGCAAGAACATGGAACTGGCCTACTCCGGAAACGACACTTGGGACCGCATGCTCCAGCAAGGCATTCAGCTGCTCGAGCGTTTCGTCCAAGATGGCCGCGTCCAGATTCACCAGCCATTGAGCCATCAACAGATCCGATTCACCCGCACGTTGAGTTCTGGCAACAGCTTTGTCGCCTTCGTCGATGCGGTAGGCGAACTGGACAGCACACCCTGTGTGCTGGAGTGGAAGACCAGCTCCGCCCGCTATCCCGAGGAGCCTGACGGCATTGCAGTGCTGGATCCGCAGCTGGTTTGTTATTCCTGGATGACCGGGATCAATGAAGTCGCCCAGGCCGTCTTCGTGCGTAAGCGCACGGTTGAAGTCCAGTACCTGCGGGCCACTATTACCGACCAACAGCGGCAGGAGTTCGAGACCCTGGTCGACGACACGGTACGTCGGATTGAGTCGGGACTGTTCCTGCCGCACAGCGGTATCCGCTTCCCGCAGAATCCGTGCACCACCTGTCCTTTTCTTGGGCTCTGCCTCGACCAGCGCGATCTGGTGGAGACTGGGCTTATCCGCAAACCGGGAGTCGATCTTGGTCTGTTTGACGAACTTGGTTACTAAGTATCCGCCCATGCCGCCCAGGATGAATCGCCGTCGCGCCCAGGAGGTACTGAGCAGGATCGACGCGATCCTGGCCTGGGAGGCACGGCATGAGAACGAGCGCGATACCAGGTTCGTGGAACTGGGTAAGTATCTGTGCGAAGTGCGGGCGGGCCAGTATTGGCGGCTGGAGAAGCTGAAGTCGTTCGATGAGTTTCTGGAGCGCCGGTTCCCGGAGTCCAGAAGAAAAGCGTACTACCTGATGTCGATTCACGAACAGCTTCCACCCCAGGTGAGAAGAGAGCTGAAACAGGTGGGATGGACGAAGGGTCTGGAGTTGGCCAAGCTGGCACGTCGTCAGGGCCAGCGCTTCGAAAGTGCAACCTGGCTGCACAAAGCCAGACAGATGCCCAAGGCGGAGTTCCAGCGGGAAGTGGAAAGGGAGCTGACGGGCAAGGACAGCGAGCCTTCGGAGCTGATCTATTTCAAGGTCTACAAGAGTCAGATCCCGGTCATCGAGCAGGCGATTGAGACCGCAGCTCTAATGCTGGGGTCGGACAAGTCTCGAGGCTACTGCCTGGAGATGATCTGTGCGGACTTCCTCGCTGGGGCCTCCATGGATGGCAACAACCCGGAGATCCTGTTGCAATCCATCTCTCGCTATTACCAGTTTCTGCCCAGCCCCCAACAGGAGGCCTTTCTCTCCGAGGTCAACCGGAAGGCCTCATGAAGAAGGTCAGCCGTAAAAGCCCGCGACTTAGACTCGATGCGAACAGCTACCTCGAACTGCATCGGCAGGTGCTGGAGCGCGACGGCTGGCGCTGCCAGGTCTGCGGTAGCATGCAGCGCTTACAGGTGCATCACCTCAAACTGCGGAGCCAGTCGGGTGGCGACGAGGAACAGAACCTGATCACGCTGTGCGCTGAATGCCACGAACAGGCGCATCGAAAAGCCGCCAGATCCAAGACCCGGCTGCAATGACCCATCTCGTTGCATGGCGCCGGGCAGGTGGGTGCGCCTCGCGGTCAGGCGGAACCCTCCGGGAGGACTTTTGTGGCCTTGCGCCTGGATCTCGTAAACGACGACGGCGTATCAGGCCGTGCTACCATTTTGACGTGACCATCACCGACACAACCCCGTCCGCGCAAGCTGTGCATTGGCAAGCGCAACGGGCAATGACGGGAGAACAGCGCCTGCTAATAGCCCTGGAAATGAGTATCTTTGCCAGGGAATTGCAAAAAGCGCGAATTCGGCAAGAGCACCCCGAATGGCCGGACACAGAGGTCGGGCGCGAACTCCTCCGATTGGCATTCCAGCCGGGGCTAGTACCAGCGCCGCTGCGATGAACGTCGCTGAAGTCTTTCGCCGAATCACCGAGGCGCTGGACCAAGCCGGCATTTCGTACATGCTTACCGGATCCTTTGCCAGCGCCTACTACGGTGTTCCACGCAGCACCCAAGACATTGACCTGATAATTGAAGCCACCCCGGCGCAATTGCAGACGTTCATCCAACTGCTGCCAAGCGGTGAATACTACGCGGACTTGGAGATGGCATTGCAAGCCAGGAAGCGGCAATCTTTGTTTAACGTGATTGACCTGTTAACAGGCTGGAAGATCGACTTGATCTTTCGAAAATCCCGCCCCTTCAACGTAGAGGAGTTTGGCCGTCGCAAACAGGTCGTTCTGCAGGGCTTCTCCATTTTTGCCGCGAGCGCCGAGGATGTTGTGGTTGCCAAGCTGGAGTGGGCAAAGCGGACACAATCCCGTAGGCACATCGAGGACGTTGCCGGAATCCTTAGAATGCGCTGGGACTCACTCGACCATGCGTATCTGGAAAAATGGATCGTTGAGCTGGGGCTGTCCACGGAATGGGAGGATGGGCGGCACGCGGCTGGGTTGTAAGGCTGTGTTATGGATCTGGCGCTCGTCACCACCGCGACCGATCGAACCGTCGTCGCACAAGAGGGAAGTGTCGTTCATAACTGTGCGCGGAATGTCACCTACGCATCCATTCAAACGACTAGCCGCCGCAATCTTTTTGATCGTCTGGTTTATGCGTTCGAGCCTCACAGAACTGACTTAATTCCTTGAAGTACGGATGCAACTTCTTGAAGACCACCGGCTGGCGGCCGTCTTGACGGAACCGGACATAGGGTGAGTAAGTGCGTGGATAAATTTGCAACAGCTTAGCTAATCATGTCCACGACGTGCACCTAGCCTAACTTGTGAGCCGACGCGTAAGCGAGCGCAGGCTCTCGAACCGGACGATGATTTCCCTATAACTCCTCTGGAATGTCCGGTCCACGTCTGGCGCCACGACCAGGTTGTCCCCGTGTGGGTACTGCTTGCGGAATGCCTGCAGGTTGGCAGCATCGAAATCGTTTGTCGACCACTTACACTCTATGGCCAAAGGCTTTCCCCGGCGCGGCGTGAGCACAAAATCCACTTCATGTCCGCGCTTATCGCGCCAGTAATGCACGTCGCGGGTTTGGAGGTTTGCCATGATCTCATTCAGTACGAAATGCTCCCACAAAACCCCCAAGTCCTCGGGACGCAGTTCCTGCCAGCCGCGGTAGTAACACACAAATCCAGTGTCGAAGCCGTACACCTTCGGGGCAGACACGATCTCGGTCGCTCGATGCGTGCTGAAGGGGCGGATTACGTGGGCTACAAACGTCGCCTCCAGGACCTTCAAATAAGTGCTGATGGTGGGGCGGCTCACTTCGCAAGGACGGGAGAAGCGGGTGGCTTCAAAGATCCCTCCGCTCTGTGCCAGCACCAGTTCGACGAACTTCTGAAAAGAACTGCGGCTCTCCAGCCGGAACAATTCTTGGATGTCCTTCGCCCAGTAAGCGTCCATCCACTCCTGAAAATCTCGCTCCGGGAGTTGATCAGACAGGAAGAACGGCGGCAGTCCCCCGCGTAAGAGCCTGTGGTGCAAGTCAGGCCGATCCGCGTCCTTCAAATCAGCCAAACACATCGGCGCCAGCCAGATATCCCGCTTGCGTCCGGCCAGCGTGTCTCTGAACTTCCGGGAAGCCCCAAGCGTCGACGATCCGGTCGCGATCACCCGCAAGCCGGGATAATGGTCTGCCGCGATCTTCAATAGCTCCGAGGGATTCTGGAGGCGGTGGATTTCATCGAGCACGATCGATTGGTTCCCAAAGCCGTCAAGAAAGCCCTCCGGTTCCTCCATCATGCGGCGCACGCGCGGCAGCTCACAGTCGAGGTACTCGACATGGGGCAGGCTCTGGCAGAGGCAAGTCTTACCGACGCGCCGCACGCCTGACAGCCAAATCACAGAGCGTTCCCGCCATGCCTGCTCGAGAAGGTGTTGCCAGAAGCGGCGCTGTATCATAAGCATATATAGTTGCACATAGTGACACTATATGCAACTATATGTGCGTTTAGAACAACGAAGCGCCCGTCGAAGCGGCGATGGTTGAGGTTCGGGCCGCCATGCTTTTCGGTCGCTGCTTCGAGCAGGCAGTGGCGGCTTTATTCCGTCACGAAGATCCGGCGGCAGCCCTGTTTGAGCAATGGACGCCGTGTAAGAACTTGGAGCTGGCCTGCTTCAACTCCTCTTCGATCAAATCTGGAGACGTAAACCTTATAACCCGTCCGCCACAAATGTCCTCAGCTTTTGCCAGCGGGATCGTCCGGAATTGCCCCGCCCCGTCGTACACGTCGCGAAAAAGATACGAATGGATCGCCTTTAGGTGCTCGGAATCGAAATTCCCCTTCAGGGGGTTGAGCTGCAATAGGATTGAACGGATCGAGACGGCATTGGCCTCTGCCCGGTCAAGTGATTGCTGATCAGCCAAGCCAAATCTGTTTCGGAGTACCCCGGACTGAGGGTCGATGTAGGGATCGCTCATCGAGCGAGGACAGCATTGACCAACTGCTCTTCAGTCAGATCGCCCTGGACAAACTGCTCAAAGAGGAGTTGCGCATCGGCAGTTGGAGCCAGACCTTCCAGCCGGAGATCCGCCACGGCGTTCTCCACAGCTTCGCGCCGGAGAAGACATTCTGAAACCGGTATTGCCCGTGGAGCAGCTTCCACCCCAGGTGAGGAAGGAACTGAAGCAGGTGGGGTGGACGAAGGGCCTGGCTGCACAAAGCCAGACAGATGCCTAAGGCGGAGTTCCAGCGGGAAGTGGAGAAGGAACTGACGGGCAAGGACAGCGAGCCGTCGGAGCTGATCTATTTCAAGGTCTATAAGAGCCAGGTGCCGGTCATCGAGCAGGCGATTGAGACCGCAGCCTTAATGCTGGGATCGGACAAGTCTCGGGGCTACTGCCTGGAGATGATCTGTGCGGACTTCCTCGCCGGGGCCTCGATCGATGGCAGCAACCCACAGATCCTGCTGCAATCCATTTCCCGCTACTACAGGTTCCTGCCTAGACCACAACAGGAGATCTTTCTATCTGACGTCGTCGGGCAGGCTTCATGAAGATCCCAGCCAAGAACCCGCGAGTGAGACTCGATTCGACCAACTATGCGAAACTGCAGCGACAAGTACTGGAGCGCGATGGCTGGCGCTGCCAGGTCTGCGGGAGCATGCAGAATCTGCAGGTGCATCACCTCAAATTTCGCAGCCGGTCGGGTGGCGACGAGGAACAGAACTTGATCACCCTGTGCGCTGAGTGCCACGCACGGACGCATTGACGCTAGCTGCACGACGACTGTAAAACCAACCGATTCGGGAAGGGGTTTTGAGGCATTGGGCTGAACACGTCGCGAGAAAAGTCTCGACGAAGGATTGCACCCTTGGGATTGCAATATTCAGGAACAGCAGGCCCTTCCGGTCGGACTGAAGTCCTTGGCGTCGCGGAAGTTCTCCAGCGCGGTGTAGATGTTGTCGGGCAGATAGCGCTCCGCCTGGCGCAGGTTCTTGATCTTCGCCGTCTCCCCGTCGAGCCCCGACTTGAAGACCGCGTACATCACCATGTAGGGATTCGCATCGGGGGCTGACCGAGCGCACTTCCACGCGCATGCTCTTCTCGTTGCCGATAGGAATGCGGAGTCTTGAGCACGCCGCGAATGTCGGCGGCATAGGGCGTGCCGCCCTTGTCGATGACGTCGCCGAACACCAGCAGCTTGCCGGGCCCAAAAAATGTCGGCTGGGCCCCAGTAGAACGATGGCAGTCGATGCCCAGGCGGAGATCGCTTTCGCGCTGCGCGGTGAAGCCGCGAATCGACGAGCCATCGGGCGAGACAAGTAATTTAACGCCCAATTTAAGCAGTTTAACAGCCTGGTATATATGGAAAGGGCGCCCGCGATACTCCGGGGCGCCCACTGTCGATCCCTCTCCTTAAACCGCCGATGGGGATGCTACTGCGTTAGCCGCAAAAGAATCTTGGCCGCAATCGTTTGGAAGGCGGTGTTTAGTTCAGATGTGCAGACCGACGAGGGGCAGTTTGGTATATAAAAAAACTCGCCTGCGGGTTGGCCTTTGATGTAAGTTGCTGGATAGGCGGGGTCATTTGCAAGCTGTGCCAAGAAAGCTTGAGTAGCTGGGCTTACGCCGGCTCCCAACCCGATAGAGTAGATATAGACGGGGACAGGGGCGTCGGTACGCAAAGCGATGGCAGTTTGAATGGCACGGTACTGGGCTTCAGCGGTGACATTGGCCCGTGTAAGATACTGCGCTCCATATTGCTGAGAGACAAATGTCTGTACGACCTTCCCGTTTATATCCATGCAAATGGCGCCGCTGGAGTTGTACACTAAACCGCTTGCGCAGTTGTCGTTATAGGGGGAATTGCAATAGCCCCATCCATTTGGCTGGTTAGGATTGTAGGAGTTAGGATCCAAGAAGCCGACGATGGTCCCCGACGACGCGTCGTACCCTCCATAGTTGACAAGCGTTGTATTGTTAATGTTACCGCCCTTACCCTGGCAATAAAACGTGTCCTGAACGGCGTTCATTAATCCGTCAGTAAAATACACGACAACTCTGACGACGTTCTCCCCCGGATTTATGGTAACGCTGTCGTCTTGCAATTTGGCGAGCGAGAGTGGCGCCCCGACAGTAGTACTTAGGATTGGCTGGGTCCCCGCTCCCGTGCCGAATGTCCCGCCGCCGAAAGTCATGTTATTGACCGCATTCGTAATCGGCGTTATGAAGTTGTAATTCATTGCATAGTCCACCGTCGCGTTGGAAGAGAAGCTAATCATTGCCACTTCGTCCCTTATGTTATCGAAGTCATTGACGAAGGCGGGAACGGCATTTACTAGTGCCGATTGTCCATCATCCGAGCTCATTGAGCCCGATCGGTCTAACACGATGGACATGACCAGCTTGCCGCGTGTTGACACAGCAAGGGCGCTCACCGGTACGCTGGCCCATTGCGAGAGATACCGCATGAAGAGAGTGTTCACGTTAGCGGTGGCCGTTACCTTGACCTGCTGGTCGCCGTAGGCATCGGTGGGGAACGTGACGGTTGGGACAGGCGGATTAGGCCCGAAATTGGCCTGAAACATATCGGTGGCCAGTTGCCCAGCAATCGTCTCCCCTGACTCCAAGTTTTTCATGCCCGTGAGGCATGCGGCATCCACAGACGTCGATAGCTTGGCCTTAGTGACATAAAGAATTCCCGCGTCGATGGCCAGCCCAGCGAACAGTATAAGGATGGGCAGAACCAGAGCGAAAATGACCATGACTTGCCCTCGGTCGCTCTTTACAATGTTGGCATTGCACATATGCATACCCTTCCTTAGTAATAAGCCACGCTGTATAACTGAGATGGCAGTACGCTCGTTCCTAACAGCCCCACTATGGGGGTGACGGTGTTGTAAGTGTAGTAGATTTCGGTCACGTAAATGGAAGACCCCGTGGGTTCCGATGCCAGTGCGTTAATTGCCGCTTGGGGCAGAGTAGCGCTTCCGCAGCCTGATCCTGATCCTTTGAGGCAACCGACTTTACTAGTAGCTGCGATCGCACACTGAGAAGCTTGGCCTGTGACCACCTGGCCTGAACCACTAGGGTTGTTCGTAACAGAGGTGACAATGACGCATCCCTGGGCGCCCAGGTTGATGTCCGCTCCCGCGTCATTAACCAGGGTGGTCACTGTCACGGGAAGAGTGGTCGTACGCGAAGCCATGCTGGAACCCTCTCCAACGAGGTTTTTCATTACCTCAACGTCATAGATGGCTCGGCCGAAGTCAATGATTCCAGAGACGAAGACACACAGCAAGACGAGCGCGAACGCTAATTCTACCAACGCCTGACCCGACTCTTCCCTATTTATCTTTTTCATCTTTGTCATCTTTGTCTTCATACGCCCCCCTAACTTTCGCTGGGTGGAAAGGCTTCATTGGTAAAAGCCGAACTTACCGTTATGGTGTACGACTGGCTGGAAAAGAACGCCCCGATCGGCCCGGTCATAAAATGATAGGGGTGCGTTACCGTGATGGTCACGATGTCACCGGGCCCACCAGCTTGGGTGGGGCATCCTCCGCCTTGATCCGTACATTTTAGGACGATCTCGGAGCTCTTCGCCACGCCGAGAGAGGTATCTTCGACGGTTTGGATGATTGAGTTGTATCTTGTTAGGGAGCACGAACCGTCACTGCCGGTTATGCATTGCCCCGTGATGGCGTACCGTCCCCCTTGCCGCACTGCGTTCTGGAGGGTAAGCTTCGTAGAGAACAGATATCCAAAGTCTATGGTTCCCAGTACGAGTAGCAAGAAAAGCGACAATGAGATTGCGCTCTCTACCAGCGCTTGACCGGAATCATTTGCTTTTGTCATTTTGTCAGGACCCTCCTTTATCGGCTTGAATCCTTCGCTTGCGGCACAAAACCCGACATCGACATCAAGATCGGCCATCAGCATCAGAACAACCAGCGCCTAGGCGGCCAGCACCAGAGCTTGTCCCTCTTCCGCTTTCCTCAAGTGTCCTAATTTACTAGTCGAAACGAGATTTTCCATCACGGAAACAGCTCGCGTCTAAACTTTATCACATTCCGGCGGCGTGTCAACGAAAAAAACAGCCGCAGAAGGCACGTTCGGCACCGCAATCACTATAGGTCTAGCGACAGCAATTCTGAAACGAGAAATAGGAAGATTTGTAAACGAAAGTAACACCTATGTGATTTGGAATTATCCACGAAGGTGTTGGTTTTGGGATGCCAGTTAGATCCTGCAAGCTGGCGGCCGGACCTTCGACAAACGGGGGTTGCGATCCGCCAATTAGAGGCGGCTTTCCTAAGACACACTCTTCGATTTCAAATTGAGCGACTTCCATCCCTGTTGGGCTTGCCTTGCGCTGACGAAAAGAGGGTGCGATCGCCGCACCCTCTTCGCCTTTTTCGCCGCCGGAAATTCGCGGATCGTTACTTCTGGCTCTTCTGGAAGCGGTTGTTGACTTCGATCCAGTTCACCACGTTCCACCATTCCTTCAGGTAGTCGCCGCGGCGGTTCTGGTACTTCAGGTAATAGGCGTGCTCCCAGACGTCGTTGCCCATGATGGGATAGAAGTCCTGGCTGAGAGGGCTATCCTGATTGGGCGTGGCCATCACGTGCAGCTTGCCGCCCCGGTCGCGCACCAGCCAGGTCCAGCCGCTGCCGAACTGCTTGAGACCGGCGTCGTTGAACTTTCCCTTGAAGCTGTTGAAATCGCCAAAGGTGTTCTTGATGGCCTCGGCGATAGCGCCGTTGGGCTCTCCCCCGGCGTTGGGGGCCATGATGGTCCAAAACATGGTGTGGTTCACATGCCCGCCGGCATTGTTGCGCACCGCGGCGCGAATCGCTTCTGGCACATTCTCCAGGCTCTTGACCAATTCTTCGGCGCTCAACTCTTGCAGCTCCGGAGCCTTCTCCAGTGCGGCATTCAGGTTGGTGACGTAGGCAACATGATGCTTGTCGTGATGCAGGTGCATGGTTTGCGTGTCAATGTAGGGTTCTAGGGCAGAGTAGTCGTAGGGCAGCGCAGGAACTTCGTGTGCCATGCTGATTCCTTCCTCCAGTTGGCGATTGATGCAAGGGAACGAAAAGTGGTTCCAAAAGTACGAGCGGAGCGCGATGCTTCGCCCCCGAGACCATTATAGTGGTTCGCGGGGTTAGGGGTTAGAGGCTAGGGGTTAGGGGTTAGCGAAAGGCGAAAGGCGAAAGGCGAAAAGCGAACAGCGAACAGCGGTCTACCTGTACTTTTCCGCCAGAGCGCGCTCTTCCGGAGTCATCTGCTGCCAGAGCTGGTCACGGCGCTGCTGCGCCCAGTCGCTGTTGGGATTGGCGGCCAATGCCGAACTCGCCCAGCGATAGGCTTCCACGCGGTTGCGGGGCACGCAAACTCCCGAGCCATACATCGAAGCCAGTTGGTTGCGGGCCACGGCGTTTTCTTTTTCGGCCGCGGTCTTCAACAGGACGAGCGCCTGTTCGCAACTGCGGGGCACGCCTTCGCCTTTGACGTACATGCCGGCCAGCCGCACCGGCGCAGTAGGATTGCCTTTGGCGGTCGCCTTCCACAGCCAGGCCGCTTCCGCGGCCGAATCGCTGGCGCTGTTGGCCTTGGCCAGCTCATCGGCGCCGGGAATTATTTTCTTAACGACTACTTCCTCGCCATCGTCTGCGGCTTGGGGTGACGGCTTCGGCTTGCCAACGGTGGGTGTGGCCGCCGAGCCCGGCTGCGGTGGCCCAGCCGATTTCGATTTGTCCACCGCGGTGGTTGCGGTGACGGTTTTCGCCGCTGGCGCCGCGTTCTGCTCGGCAGAGGTCCCGGAGGCATTCGGCGCCGGATTTTGCACTGGCGCGGCTGCGGACTGTCCGGCTGCCGTCTGATTTCCAGTGGGTCCGGTCGCAACCGGCGCGGAGTTGGCGGGTGGTGTAGTCGCAGCGTTTGTATCCGGAACGGTGGCCGCATCATTTGCTTGCGCTTGGGTAGAAGCTACGGGGTTCGCCGCGGGATTTTGGTTCCGCAGCTTGGGCGACTCGACCTGCATCTCCGGCTTGGAAGCGGCATCCGAAGAAGTGGCAGGCGACGCCGGTTCGGGGCTGGCGTTCTCCGCCACCATGCGGTGAGCCAGGCTCCGCATCTTCGCCTCGATAATCTCGAGGGAACCATTGGGAGCCATGCCCCGCATCTTCATCTTGATGACTTCGACGGGGCCGTTGTTCGTCTGGCCAACTTGCGCTTTCCACTCCAGCACTCCGAGCCAGCCGAACACCAGGACCACGACGAGAGCCAACCCTATCCGCGCTATCCGCCATATCCCGCGCGCCAGCCCTTCGACCTCAAGCTCGTCAAGCTCGTCGCCGGTCTCGGCCTCTATTGGCGGCGGATCGTTCAGTCCCAGGAACGATGGGCCGGCGATAGACTGCGCAGTGCGCGCCGGTTTCACTGGCCTGGACGGTTCGTTGAAATCCAGAAAGCGCGGGCGGTCGCTGCGCTCGTCCGGCGTGCTATTGACTTCCAATCCCAGCCGCTCGCGCACATCGTCGGCGGAGGCAGGAGGTGCGGCGTCGGTTGTGGCGGTCGCCGTTTCTACGGGAGGAACGGAAGCGACATTCGGTGGGGCGGGAGGTTCGGGCCGTAACTCTTCGGGAAGTAACTCTTCGGGCCGTAATACGGAAGTTTCGCCGCGCATGGTGCTTTCTTCCGGCTCGCTGGGCGGCACGTAGCGAAAATTCTGAACATACTCGTGCAAGGGGATTTCCGGCACCAATTCGAAGTGTGGGGACGGCGCTTCCGAAGCTGAAGCGTTGCGTTCCATATCTTGATTTTGAGAAGGTCGCGCCACATCGCTGGATGATGGCGACTCGCTGGCAACGCCAGTGTGGGCCTGCGACACCGAGGCACGAGGTTCGAGAGGACCAACGCTTTCCGCCAGCGGGCGCGTGAAGCTGGCCGTGCTCTGCGCACCGGGAGAGGTCAGCGGCGCATGAGGCAATGGAATGCCGCACATCCCGCAATAACGGTTGCCCGCCTGGTTCTCATATCCACAAGCGCTACAGACCACGACGCCTCCTGCCAGCCGACAACATCCTAAATGATAGGCCTTTCAAAGGTCAGATGAAAACACGCGACCGGGGGTGGCGTGGCGGTCTGGAGCGGAGGCAGCCGGAGACGGACCGGCAGCGCCGGGTCATTCTGAAGGCCATGGACGTACATCTAACCCCGGATCAGAAGGCTTTCGCCCACCGCGCTATTGAAAGCGGACGGTTGCGCTCAGAACAAGACGCCGTGCAGGAGGCCCTTGCTCTGTGGGAAGAGCGCGAGCGGCAACGAACTGAGTTTCGTCTGACGCTCGACGAGGCCAGGGCTTCCCTTGCACGTGGGGAAGACCGCGGTATCACGCAAGAGTCCATGCACAAGCTCGCCGACGAAGTGAAGGAACGCGGATGCGCCCGCCTTCTTGCGGAACTCACTACGTCCCGCTAACCCATGGAGAAGACCATCCGCATTTACGCCAGCCAGAAGGAAATGAAGGCCGACGAATATCGCTACTGGCAGAGTCGGCCCGTGTATGAACGGATGGACGCACTTGCTGAAATGACCCTTGCCACTTACGCGATGAAGGGCGCGGCCCCGGATGTTCCAAGACTTCAAAGAACTCTTGTCCGCCTTCCACGCCTACAGCGCAAAAAAAAGTCCCCGGAACCGAGCGGCCCTAGTCAGTGACCCAACCGGACTGCCAGCCAAGAGCACGGCGCCGGCGCAGAAAGCAATCGGCAATTTGCCCGGTTCCCCCTCAGCTATTGGCGTTTCCACTACGCGGGTATCGCGCGGGTCAACATCATGCGTATGGCGAAACCGCTTTGTGGGCCCTACAATAGCTTGCATTACGGAGCTGTTGCCAGTATGCTGCAAGGCGAACAATTGGCGAAAGCACCAGCGGTGCGATGCAAACGCTAGTACTTAGTTGCATTGAAAAGCGGTCTATGCCATGATGGGGCATGAGCAAATACCCCACTGCCCTCACATTGACGACAGAAGACCGCTCCACGCTGGAGAGCTGGGTTCGTGCGGGTAAGACAG
>Ga0208034_1000897_pt1 | contig 20560 bp, 19 predicted proteins | sample June2015DPH_8_10_FD_184699 | JGI IMG/M metagenome (GOLD analysis project Ga0208034, IMG submission 184699) | Peatland microbial communities from SPRUCE experiment site at the Marcell Experimental Forest, Minnesota, USA - June2015DPH_8_100... | ecosystem: Environmental > Terrestrial > Soil >...
TCGGCGCGCGAGGCGGCTGAAAAACTCCTCGCTTTGGGTGTAAAGACAGTGGTTCTGAAGCTGGGCAGCGACGGCTCAATGCTGGTGACCGCAAAGAAGTCAAAACACTTTCCCGCCTGCAAGGTTGCCCCTGTTGATCCCACGGGAGCAGGCGATGCATTTACAGCAGCTCTGACAGTTGAACTGGCTGCCGGCCACGACCTCGAACATGCCATTCGCTTCGCCAATTGTGCCGGGGCTTTGGCAGCGAGCAAATTGGGCGCTCAGCCTTCCCTGCCCACGCGCCTGGAGGTCGAGGCCCTGATGGGACAAGCGAAAAAAGCGTGATCGCGGGAGGCTGTCGCAAAGCCTCTCGTAGAGGCGCGCTTCAGCGCGGCACCTCGCGATGCGCAACAGGTGCCCGGCTAAAGCCGGCCTCTACGCGAGCGGCAGGCGAGCGCTGGTCCCTGGGAACGCGACGTGTACGCCTCCTACGTCAACGAAGCCTATCTGAAGGCCCTGGAACCTCACGCGGACCAGATCGTTTTCCAGTTCAGCCTTGCCGCCGAGCCGTTACCCTTCGAGACAGGCAGCCGGCTGTCACAGCGCACCCTCGGGCAGTTGGCGGAGATGATCAGCCGCTATCCCAAGATTCGCTTCCAGTGCCATCTGGCCAGCCGCCACGCCAACCAGTCGATGTGTACGATGTGCCGGGAACTGCCCAATCTTTCGCTGTGCGGTTGCTGGTGGCATAATTTCTTCCCCTCGGTGATGCGGCAGGTGATGGAAGAGCGGCTGGATATGGTGCCGGTGAATAAGCAAGTTGGTTTCTTCTCCGATGCCTATTGCCTCGAATGGACGTACGCCAAGGCGAAGATGATCCTCAACCAACTGTCGGTAGTCCTGGCCGCGAAGGTCGAGTACGGTCAGTACACGCGCAACGATGCCCCGGCAGTGGCCCGGGCATGCGCCCGGCGCAGGCTCACTAGCCAGTGAGGGTTGGGGTGGTGGCGGCATATCGGGCGCCAACCACCCCAGATTCATGTCATTCCGAGCGCAGCGAGGAATCTTGCTCTGATTCGTCGTCGCTCCGATCCACCCCCACGCTGAGCGAGATTCCTCGCTGCGCTCGGAATGACACGGAGACGGTGTCTGATTGGAGGCCCGTAACTGGTGAAAGCATGAAGAGAATCCACTGTGTAGGAGCCGTGGTGGTGGACCTGTTGAACGGGCCCATCCCGCAGTACCCCGTGCCGCGCGTCCAGCCCCAAGTCACCGCCCAATGGATTCGCATCATGCCAGGCGGTGGCGCCGCCAACATGCCCTCGGCGGTAGCTCGCATGGGCTTGCCGGTCAGTTCCTTCGCCAAGGTGGGCGATGATTTTAATGGCGAGTTCATTCCACGTGAACTCGCGAAGTTAGGCGTGGACACGACCGGCATTCGTGTTTCGGCGCGCGACACGACACCCTTCACGTTTGTGGGAGTGCGCGCCGACGGCGACCGGACGTTCATCCATACCCCCGGCGCCAACCTGACTTTCAATCTCAGCGACCTGGACCTCGACCGGGTGCTGGCCACCAATCTTCTCCTCTATCATGATTTGTATGTTCTGCCGGAACTGGACGGCAAGCCCGCGGCAACCTTGCTGGCGGAGGCGCAACGGCGGGGCGTGCTGACCTTCTTGGACGAGGATTTTGGTTATGGGCCGACGCTCGAGCCCTTGGCGGCCATGTTGCCTCACTGCGACTATGTGATCCCCAGCTTTGATGATCTGCAGGCGATTTACCCGGGGGCCTCGGCGGAAGAAATGGCAGGCCAACTCCTGAACTTGGGCGCCCGCAACGCGGTGCTGAAAATGGGTCGAGACGGCTGTCTGGTTGCCCGAGGCAGCGACCGCATTCGGGTCCCAGCCCTCCCTGCCAATGTAGTAGATACGACAGGCGCGGGCGATTGTTGGGATGCGGGCTTCATTGCCGGACTGGCAAGCGGTGAAGATATCCTCACCGCGGCACGGATTGGGAACGCCTGCTCTGCGTTCTGTATCGAGGCTGTGGGAGGATCAACGGGCGTCCCCCGTTACCAGGCCGTGCAGCAACGAGCCACCCAAGGGTGAGTAGCGGCGATTTTACATCGGGGCTGTCCAAATTAGCCGGTAGCGCGGAGTCTCGTCCCTCAGAGACTCCGCGGCTCTTCATCGAGCAGGCAGGCCCAGACGGCGGGCGAGCAGGTGGCGGGATCGCTTGGCGGCTTTTTGCTTTCCGGCACAATTCCCGAGCGCTTTTCTCCTGGCGTCATGGCCGCATCGGCTGATCGGGGGGCGGTCATAACCCTTGCCCCTGCCTACAAGGGAGTCGTTTTGAAGCGCCGCACAGTAATCCCGCTGGGCGCGGGATAACCCTGCGCTACCCGCTGCTCCCCGTAACCTGTTCCCTATCACCTGCTCTTTGACCCGGGGAGAAAAGCGTTTGAGGATTGCGCCGGAAAGCCGAGAGCGGCAGACTAATCCCGCCCGGAGCGGAATTAGTTTGCGCTGATGCCAAAACCAGCCCCGGAGGGGCGGGCTACCACAGCCCAGGCCAACGGCCTGGGTCCGAGAACCCCTTCCCGTCTGGCCGCAAGCCCTGAAAGGGCGAAACCGCACTCCGGGATGCACGCGGAGGGTCGCCGAGGCTAGGCAGACGGTCTTTATCACGCCCCTTCAGGGCTTGACAACCAGAAAGGCGGTGACCTTCCTGACCCAGGCCGTTGGCCTGGGCTTTGCTAGTCCGCCCCGTTGGGGCTGAATGCACGCACCCCCGGTGCGCGGTCGAGGATGTGGATGAAGATCAGCTTGCAGCGGGTAGGGCAGAGTTATCCCGCGCCCAGCGGGATAACTCTGCGCTGAGCTCGTTTCTTGTGTCATTCTGAGCGAAGCGAAGAATCTCCGCATTTGCCAGCCGGTAGCGGGGACCTCCGTTTTTGAGGTCCACGGCTCGTTCCTTTCACCATGCTTGTCATAGAAATCAGCCTCGTCGACCTTCTTTTGCACCTGCGCTTACTCAGGCCCGTCAGGGCCGATAGATTGTGGCCCACGGCGACAGCCGTGGGAAAGACAAGTAGTCTTAGTTAATTTCTCAGCCCCGGCAGGGGCGATAGAGCCTTTTCGTCAAACTACAAAACGCGGATCAAATTCCACTCCATGTTTCTTGAGCAGCGCCAGGACCTCTTCCTGATACGTCAGCTTGCGATGGTGTTCTTCCTGATGCGCAATGTACTCCCTCACCCTCTCCAGATTGGATTGGCTCACGCTGAACGCGGTGTAGCCTTCCTGCCATGCGAAGAGGCTGCCATGGGGCGAGTTGGCCTTGGCCCACTTGGAAGAATTGGCCTTGAGCTTCTCCATCATGTCAGCAAGGCTGAGGGTGGTGGGGAGTACGAACAATAAGTGGACGTGGTCGCTTGGGCCGTTGATCAGCACCGGCTTCCCTTTCAACTGGCTGATAATTCCGCCCATGTAAGAGAAGAGGTCGGTCTTGATTCGTGCGTCCAGGAGCGGCCTTCGATCCTTTGTGCTGAAGAGAGCATGAATGAGGAGGTTAGTGTATGTGTGCGCCATTGCTGCTGCCTCGGGGCTTTTTTCTGTCGCCCGCCGCGGCGGGCTCACTCTCTCACTGCCTCTGGTCTCCCAGGGCTGCCGCCCTGGGCCATCCCGCCTTGCGGAACCCCTTACGGGGCTTGACAACCAGAAATGCGGTGACCTTCCTGACCCAGGCCGTTGGCCTGGGCTTTGCTAGTCCGCCCCGTTGGGGCTGAATGCACGTACCCCCGGTGCGCGATCGAGGATGTGGATGAAGATCAGCTTGCAGCGGGTGCCGCGCAGTAATCCCGCTGGGTGCGGGATAACTTTGCGCTGAGCTCGTTTCTTGTGTCATTCTGAGCGAAGCGAAGAACCTCCGCATTTGCCAGCGGGTAGCGCGCACCTCCGTTTTTGAGGTCCGCGGCTCGTTCCTTTGACCTTGATTGTTATGGAAATCAGTCTCGACGACCTTTGCGCACTCTTCGGGTGGTCGCACGGTGACGAAGAAATATCGATCGGAAAGAAAGGGGCGATCCCGCAACGCGGGACAACACTGCGCTAGAACACAAGACGGGAGAATGCGATTGCCGGAAAAAACCGCGGACCCCAAAGACGGAGACCTGCGCTACTCGCGCAATCGGGGCGGAGGGCGACGCGGACGGGGCTTCCTTGGTCGTCTCGGCTGCAATTCGAATCTCCCAGGGGTAAGATACGTTTCCGGCGGGTATAGTTCGGGGGGCAGACCAGGTATTGTACGCCAGGCGGCTAGGTAGGTAGCAAGACTAGAAGTAGTGTCGGGGAGGCCGGGGTACCTGCAGACGTCCATGAGAAGGTCGCTCAAGCGTTTGAATTTGTCTTCGGTCAGACCGAATCGGCCCTCTTCGGAAACGCCTCTTACCTTCAAATACCATTGAACGAGAATATTCTCGCGATTTAAGACAATCTCATAAGGCAGAGGAAGCTGGAAGCCGATGGGCTCGGGGCGGGGAAAACACACCAGCCTGAACCTTCCCATGTGCGAGCGGAATATGTAAGAGGGAGACTCGCCCTGCGGGACCTTGGTAAACATAAACGCCAGGACGCTGTTCGCGAGGAAACGCACCCCTGATACATTGCGGCTACCAAATATTGAGGTCTTGCTTAGCCTCGACATGCGCGTCAAATCGTAGACGGTAATCAGCACCTCGTCCGCGGTTCTAATGCGCGATAGCAAGCGGTTGGTCCACTTCTCGGCCTCGGGGGAATCCTGGTAGATAGACCAGCCAGCCGGGATCGCAAGAGTTAAGGTTTCCCTTTCCTCCAACTCAGCAACGGACTTGAGTCCGACGCTGCGATTGAAAAAGAACCTTACCGTGTCAGGCGTATCTTTCCAGAGGGAGCCGAGGACCGGGAACTCGCCCATGAGACGTTGTTTGTATTCCCATGCGCCTTGGGATCTGGCAAGCGCGGTCGTGGCGAGGTGTTCTGATATCACCTCTTGGATGCATTTGGCTGCTTCTGGGGGAACGGGGGAAAAGTCATCTGGTCGTGTTTCGTTCCCCATGTGGTGGCGAGCAAGAGTAGTCGGGTAGCCTGCTCGCCTGACATCAATACGGATCGAGAAGGGCAAGCCATGGTGGGTACGCCACGTTGGCCGCAATGCAATCCCATGCAGACACATCGAATCCTCTGGAATTAATGGGATGGATGCCTGCGGGTGGGCCGTAAGGTATTTATCCTTCGCCCATTGCCAGCGAGCCCATGATTCTCCGCTCTCGCCTACGTAGGCGAATACGTAAAGTTCCCCTTCAACTCCTGCCCCACTAATCGGAAAGCACCGGATAACAAACTTTGCGCCTAAGTTGATTATGTCTGGCTCTTCGCGGACGAAGTCCTCTGGTCGTTCGGCGCGAATTGTGGAGCCCTTTCCAAGGTCATCAACGAGGATTGGAAACTCTACCCGACGGCACCAGCCTGTTACGAGGTCGGTCAACTCTCCCTGCTCCATCTTCTGTTTGAGCATCACTTCGATCCGTGTGCCTGTCGTACGGCGGTCAGCACGTTCCGTCAGCGAGTAGTTTCTGGGGCCGGTCAAGGTCAATCGGATGGGCCCATCCCGGCGGGGTGAAGTTGGCTTGAAGGTCTCCACAACCACGCGGTCGCTAACCGCAAAAACCGTCAGAAAGCCGACGCCAAACCGGCTGGTTGGGACAAACCTGAAATTCCTCTGGAACTCGTCAGTAACGTAAAAGGAGCGCCCCACCTGAAGGAAGTACTTCTGGATTATCTCGTTGTCCATCCCGATGCCACAATCTTCCACAACCACAAACTGCTTATCTTCCTGTGCGCCAGAGAGTTCGTTTGCCGTCAGCCTTGTAGTAATCGAGACACGAACTGGATATCGCAGGCGGCGCTCCTCGCTCACCTGCGTCGGATATTCCGGAGGCTGCTCCCCGTCGTGGCTCACGTCCAGGTACATCTGGCAGCGGTTGGCGTCCAACGCGTTCTGGATAAGTTCTCGGATGAATACATCCTTTGAGTCGTATACGTCCCGAATTAGCAGCCCAAAGACAACTTCGTTATCCAACTCGAACCGCCATTCAGACGGAAAGTATTTTGCTCCGGACGCGGGCTTGATATGGATGGTTGCCCCAGATCCCGAGAGCTCAGCATCAGGCGCGATCCAATCGCGGTGACGCGGTGCGTGGCTCATCAGCGTCCGCGCTTCCTTCACCTCGTTCACCAACCATTGGCACCAGTCCTGAAGGACCCGATGCTCCTCCTGGGTGAGGCATTCGGCTGTGATTTCGATGCGCTGCGGCGAGGTTAGGCGGTGGACAATGCGCTGGTATTGCGACCAGTGGGCGAGGCTTTCGGAGGGGACGGGGCTTGCCGGGTTCAGTAATAAAGGACAGGCCCTGTCGCAGGACATGTCCAGAAGGTCGCCCAGCCTCAAAAGGATGGCGAGAAACCTGACGTTCACACGATCCGCACGAATATCGCACTCCTCGGGATATCTTTCGCGGTCCTCCAGTTCGTGCTGCCTCAACCCATGGGCGACGCAGACATCGGATATTGTTCGAAGCAGCATCGGGTCGTCGAATGCAAACCGGCCCAGTGTTCCCTGATGCTGTGCCATGATATCGGCGGCCCGCAGGTGGTGGGTGCGCCGGATAAATTCAGCCAAGAGAAAACGAACTTGGAAGTCAGCGAGGAAATTGCGCATTCCTTCATTCGGAGGCTCGCTGCCCTTGCGGAGGTCCTGGATGGCTGCCCATCTCTCTGCTCCGCCTCCTGTGCCCGAGACCCATTCTATCCATGCTTTGGAGTCTAGAAGGTCCGCCTTCTCCTTGTCCGATGAGACCATGCCTGCGTCATGAAGATAAGCTGCGGCGGCAGCAATGTAGGCTTCGGCCGGGGACAGGTGGACCACGGGTTCGGCCGGGTCGTCGTCGCGGAAAACCAGCTTGGACATTTGCAGGACAATCTCATCGCTGTGCTCAACTGTGTGCCGAGTGTAGTTGGGGAAGGTCTGGGGAATGTAATTCAGCCAGCCTTGGATCGCATCGCGAAGCTCAAGTACTTTGCCATAATAAATATCGTGGCTGGCCTTGAGGTAGACCATCAGGGGAGTCTTGGTGATGTCCATGCTCACTCGGTCCTTACGAGAGGGCTAGTGCGACCCTTCTCAGATCTGTCTCTTGCCGTTGATGGTATTATACGCGAAGCGGCCAGCATGTCGAGCCATTCGGTAGGTAGCCGGTGGCCCAGACAACGCGCTTTCTTTCCGTGGTGTGTGCGACGAACTCGCCCCAGAATCGTCACCTTGGGCTCGCGTGAGTGAGTATCTTCACAGGGCGAGAGCCGAGGCCAGTGCCGGCATCTCGTCCCACGTTCGGCCCTCGAGTTCCCGCCCGGATTTCTTCTTTCTCGTCCCGCCCCACTGCTTGAAGAAAAACGGCACGTTCGCTCGCTGGCATTGATCACGGATTTCGAGAACCCATGCTGCGTCCATCCGGCGGGCACCGGGCCCGGACTCTCCGCCCACAATCACCCAATCGATACCTTCGAGATTCAGGCTCGGCAGCGGGCCTAAGAGCGGCTCGAGCGACAGGAATCTGACCATTGCACCGGTTTGGCGAAGGTGGTCAATGCGGAATGTGTAGGTCTGATTCTCGACGCTCACACCCATCCAGATGTGCGCCTTCCAGGGGAGCAGGGGCGAAAGCTCCATCAAGCGCTCCGACCTCTTCGTCAGGACTTGATACCGATGCCAATCAGCCCGGCACATGACATCAAAAGTTCTGAGGATGAATTCCACAGGCACAGCCTTGTGCAAGAGATCGCTCATGGAGTTTACGAAGATGGTCTGCGGCTTCTTCCACTTGAGAGGCAGCTCCAAGGCGCTTGCGTGGAGGGTAAGTTCGAAGCCATTCGCGTAGTTCGGCTGACCCATGGCCTGGAGTCGCAGCGCCATCCGCTCCGCATAGCAGTGCTTGCATCCGGGGCTGACCTTCGTGCACCCCGTGAGCGGGTTCCAAGTGGACTCCGTCCACTCAATTGCGGAGTTCGTCGCCATAATCCACCGCGCCCGGCCCGCCAAACCGTCGATTAAAGTTGGAGTGCCTTGGTTTCGCGCTCATTAGAACAGCTCACGCTGGCCGTGAGGGCCGATACGTTTGATTTTTCGCCACAAGTCGTTGCCCCTCGGATGCTTGCTTGCGAAGAGGAGGTAATAAAGCAACGTGTTCTGGTCAGTTTTTACTGGTACCCAATCGCTATCAACGGCAAGGTACCCCAATGATCCCAAATTGGCCAAGTATTCCTTTGCAATTTCTGCGCACATATGGTCAAACGATTTCAGAGGTTGCTCGTGGTAGCGGTCCTTCCACCTTGCGCTGCCCATGAATCGGTCGAGTGCATTCGCATCAGTCTGAGTATATTGGTGGAGGTTCATGCGGATTCCCATGCCCTCGGGGAAGTTTATGATTAAGTCGATCTGACGACCAGCCGTTAATTTCTTGATTGTTTCGAAAGAAAGCTGGGAAATCCCGGTAGGGTCTATGAAAGCAAGTCCCAAGCCCTCGGAGGGAAGTTCTGCTTGTTCAATTGTGTCGTTGCAATCTCCCAAAATCATTTTCACTTTTCCCCATATGTCGGGCGCACGCTTTCTCGCCCTCGCACCAAGGGCTTCAAAACAAGTCCGGTCCATTTCAAAGAAGAAGTATTTTGCGAAATCAAACCCCAGAAGTGCGATGAGAGGCGAGCCATCTATTTCCTTCTGGGTCTCACCACGTATGAGACATCTGCCAGGGCCAGCGAAAAGGTCGACATAATACAGCCTCCCTCTCCACTTGTTCTTCATCCCGACCGACAGGATTTTCAGGTAGCGTCCCAGATAGTAAAGTTTGTCCTCGGCCCAAGTGCCACTGCCGCGAACTGCCAGACCATCCGTCCCAAAGATATCTTGGTCATCCATATTGTTTGCCATGCTTATAACACACTTTCTATCGCGGTGCCTGATCGGTGAAATCTAACTGTGGCGCCCCCCGATCTGCCATAACTCCACTTGCGAGCCCGCCTCTCATACAGCCTAATTCTAGACGAACAAAAAGCGAACGTCAAATGTCTTCCCTTGAAACCAGCTCGTGGGTGGCGCATACGTGCCGACGGTTGTTGTCGGGATGTATGCGCCCTTCGGGCGGCACCGCCGCACAGTTTTGCCCATGGCCAAGACCGAAGCGTCATTCCCGAAATAGAACCTCCCCGCCGCGGCGGGAGTGGCGCGTGTTGCGCGCCGCCATGTTCTTCAGCCTGATGTCAGCCTTCAACATCGGCTTCCTCGACATCAACTTTGGCCGCTGGGTGCGGATGCTGACGAAACGTGAATACGACCTCAAGGCGGTGGGCTGGGCCCACACAGTCTCAGGATTCCAATCCCTGCTGAGCGTTTACCTAATCGCGCTCTGGGTTCTCACTTATTTCGGCAGGCCATTCGGCTAGCGGTTCGGTGTGACGGCTGTGCTCGTTGGGAGCATTCATCTATTCACGCATATTCGCCTTCTCGGGAAACAATCCCGGCATCCAGCGCGAGGCAAGCGCCGCCGGGAAGACTAGGCGTAGCGGCGCGCGCGGACCGTCCGAGGTGAGTACCCCCCGCTCGATCAGTGCCGAGACAATGCGGCGCGCATGGCGCTCGCCCGCGCCCACAACGCCGCCGGCATCGGCACGAGGCAGCTCTCCCCTGTAGAGCACGGCTTCGAGGATGCTGCCTGACTTGGGCGGAAGGGCATCGACCCTGATTTCTTCTTCGGCCCAAAGAAGGATGCGTGCCCGCAAGCGATCCGGCTGCATCAGGCTTTCCATAAATTCGACCTGGTCGATGCAGGTTCTAAGAAAGAAGTCTGTGAAGCCCGCGAGAGCCTCCTCGCTCAAATTCCCGCGCCCGTCGAGATCGTTACGGCGGGTGCTGTCACATGCGGCAAGGCGCTCCTTATACGCATCAACATTGCGCGCCAGGCCGCGCGCCACCGACCAGACGGCGCCGGTATCGAGGGTTTCCAGCAGCATCGCATGTGACATCAGGCGTGCAACGCGACCATTGCCGTCAACAAACGGATGAATCCACACGAGGCGATGATGCGCCGCACCAGTGCCCAGGATCGAGTCCGTCTTGCTGAGGTGGCCGTAAACTTCCTCGAAACGCTTCAGAAAGCGCGGTACGGCGCCGGGACTGACGGCGATATGATCACCGACCCTGACGTCTTTCCTCCGCAGCTCGCCGGGGACGACCCGTACACGTTCTTTCGTTTCCGGGTCCTCCACCCACCGCAGATCCTCGGGCAATAACTCGCAGAAGCGGCGGTGGACTTCGCAAATGCCATCGCTTGTCGCCGCACGCCCTTTCAGGCCGCCGTCGTCAATCCATTTCTGCACCGCGATATGTGCTTTCGCTTCGAGTTGCAGATCGCGCTTGTGGGCGTCCTTGCTATAGTCGTTCTTTAGCGCGCGCTCGATATCGACCGGGTGAGTGTCGTGCCCTTCGATCAGATTGCTGTAGTAGCAGTTCATGGCGCGCACCAGATCGGCAAGGGAGGCCAGCAGACTCTGCGGTAGACTGCGCCGAAACCCGGTAGACTTTTGCGCCAACTCCAGGGCAAGGTCTGTCAGCCCGCTGCGATGAGGGGAGCCTTCGCCAATCAGCAAAGGCTCCATCAGCGAAACTAGCTCGCCCCAATCTTCCCCCGCTTTTGTGTCCGCTTTCATGTCCGAATCATGTATTCAACTAAAGTCTTTTATATCAATGTATTGTGTTATTGTCAAGACATAATATGTCCTTAAATAAGTCCGCTCATAAGTCCGCTCAAATACGCCCTTTCCCGAGCCAGAATCAATGCGCCGGAACCGTGTGCAAAATACGGCGGTTCACAAACAGGAAATCAGGAGGCTTTTCAGAAAGGGCCTTTCAAAACACGAGATTGCCAAGCGGCTCATGATCAGCAGAACCTCGCTACGCAGGCTTCTGGGCAATCCTTAGCGTACGATTTTTTCCGTTTCGCGGGTGCCGCATACGTCCCGACGTTTTTGTCGGGATGTATGCGCCCTTCGGTCGGTACCCTCACACCCTTTTGTCCATGGCCAAGACCGAATCGTCGTTCCAGAAATAGAACCTCCCCGCCGCGGCGGGACCACGGCCAGTCCTCGGCGCGCTTGACAAGGCCCGCCGTCATTGAGTTTGGGTGATCGTGCCCCGGTTTCCCGGAATATCCCCCAACCCTCCGCAGGCCGCGGTCGAGAGATCGCGCTCGGCAGCACAAGCCGCAGAGTCTCTTGTAGGGCCGAACGGCGTTCGGCGCGGGGCCAGCGCCGCTGGCCCCTACGCACTTGGTTGCGGCACCGGCCCGCGCTGCGCTACCGGCTGCGCTTTCCCGCGGCCGGCGGAGGGCTTCGCTCCCAGGCGCCTGCAACAAGAAGGAGCGGAAAGCGGCGCGTGGTGGCGCGAGAGGGGCTTGTGATAGGCTATACATCTAGCGTACCATCAAGCGGGCGAGCCGCCGAGTGTGTCAAAATGCCACATTTATGCGCTCACCCCCATCCTCCCGGCATTCTTCTAACCCGTTGAAAACACATTGGAATAGGATGTCGCGCGCCCAGAACGCTTCAAAAAAACGAGACACATGGGGCAAATGGAAATCACCCTCCCTTGCCCGGTAATCAGGCGAGCGCAATAAGGTCAAACGCTCAGGTTATGCAGGTAGGTGTAACTGATCTTCGCGCTTTCCAGTGAGTCTCGGTCGCACTCGTCCTGCTCCACGTAAAAATGCTTCATGCCGCCTTCGCGTGCGGCCTTGAAAATCTTCTTCCAGTCGATGACGCCCTGGCCGACTTCGGTGAAGGCCCCAGGCCGAGAGTCCTCCCCCGTGGTGGGCGGGTAGCCGGATTTCAAGTCCTTGATGTGAAGCTGCGGGAAGCGCCCCGGGAAACGGTGGAAATAGTCCACCGGGTCTTTCCCCGCGCGCACGCACCAGAAGCAGTCCAACTCGAAATTAACGAGTTTGGGATCCGTCCTACGAATCAGCTCGTCGTACACGACCGCACCCTCCACGGCGGCATAGTCGAAGTTGTGGCCGTGATAAAAAAACCGGCAGCCTGCCCCGCGGACAGACTTGCCGATTTGATTGAACCATTCCGCATCTCGCTTGACGGCGTCGAGCGACTTCCGGTCTTGCTCGTCCAGGCTGGCCAGACCGATGTAAGTGATGCCGCATTCCTTCGCCTCCGCAATGTGCTTCTCGAGGTCAGACTTGAGCTGGGACTCAGTGAAGTGCATGCTGAGCACCGTAAGGCCGTGGTCAGTCAGGATCCGTCGGAGCTCTGCGGGCTTCTTTCCATAAAAGTCGAAACTGCCCAACTCCACCACTTGGTATCCAATTTCGGCCACCCTCTTGAGCGTTCCCTCCAGGTCCTTTTCCATGTGGTCACAGACTGTATAGAGCTGTAAACCGATGGGCATGGCGTAAGGACTACTCAGAAGCTGCCCATTGCGGCTCAAGGCAAAAGCTGTCAACCCGAGTCCCGCGTTTTGCAAGAATAGTCTTCTATGGATCGAATTCATCATCTCGTTTCACTCCTCTCGAAAATTTGCAAGAACCCTGAGCGCTGGATCGCCCACTGCCGCTCCCCGCATTAGAGTGCAATGCGCTTCACAAGGCCTTCAGGCTGGCGTCACCCGAAGACCCCCGGCAGAAACCGGAAGCGAGAGTTACAGTTTTTCTGCCGCCACCAGCAGGTCGTTCGATTTTGCCGGAGCGAACGGTGACTTGGCGTAATCGCCCCAAAATCGCACCTTCCCAAAACCGGCTCGAGTCAGAAGTTGGGCGAGGAGGTTGCGAAAAAGAGGGATCTGCCGAGAGCTTCTGACGTGAGATTGCCACTTTGCCCCTGCCTTTTCGCGCACCAGAAACATGGCATGAAAATTGATAGCTTCTTGTTCGTAGTCGGCAAATTTTACGAGCAAGACTTCTTCTTTGGCAGTTTCTCCCGAAAGCAGCGGGAACCAATAGGCCTTCTCTTTCCATCGAAGGTCGTAGTTGAGGTTTTGCGTGAGCAATATGCCTCCGGCTCGCAAGGCGCCTGCAATGCCTTTTAAGGCTGCCAGCAACTGCCCCTCGCCCGAGATGCCCGGCAGGGCATTGCCCAAGCAGAAGGCTGCGTCGTGGGTAGGGCCGAGCTCCCCGGCTTGCTCCATCTTCAGGAGGCTCACTTTGGCTTCGCCGCCAGCCGCTGAGATGGCATCCGCCGCTTGGTTGATTCGTTGCTGGGCGAATGCCACCGCGTCTTCATCGGCGTCGAAGCCAAGGACGCTGAAGCCCCTCTCGGCCAGCGCCGCGACATGCCCGCCCGTCCCGCAGCCCGGCACAAGGACTCGCGGGCCGGCACTGCGGGCGAGTTCTTCCAGCAGCGGCATCTCGCGCGCCAAACGCTTCTTCCAATTAATGACCGCGTCGTAATATTCCGAGAAGTTAGGAGGCATGGATCACCCTGGGTCGCGTTAGTGCACGTCCTCCCGCTTCGGTCCGATAATCTGCTTTGGAGGTGATTCAGGAAGAGGCTTGAATACTACCGGGGTATGATACTTCGGCTTGAGTGGGAGGTCGCGCAAGTTCTTCCATTCCTCGTTGGCCGGCACGAGGAAAGAAACGATGTTGCCGGTATCGCGTTCTCGAGCGATGAATTGGAGCCCGGCGTTACGATGAAAGGATTCCGTGACGGCGTCCTTGGTGAAATTCGGGAGAAGGACCTGGAATGCACCGCCTTCGTCTGGCGTCACTCGCGCCACATGGAAGGTCGTTACCGCCCCGTCCGCGATACCGAAGAAATCATGCGCCCAGTAGGCCATGTAGGTGATTTCCACCTCGTAATGTCGGCTGCGAAGAGGTTCCGGCAGCTCCACTCTTCCGTTGAAGGTTAAAGGAGGGAGGTCCTCACAGGAAACATCTGTGGCTTTCTCAGGCTCAGATAACAAGGGAACAACGATAGTCACAATCTGGCACCCAGGCGCATATAAAATGACTTTGAGTGTTTCTGCGGCTTGATGATTCACGGATGTGCCGATCAGGTACGCGTTCCTCTCCGGCTCTGCCCTCACAAATTCTCCGTGGGCCCCAAAAGGTCCGGTTAAGATGTATTTAGCCTGGACCTGCTCCGAGCGAATCTCAGGAGGAAGCCGGATTTCAAACGGCGCCGGTTCTTCTTGCTGTCCCCGGCCCGCTTCACCAAAAAGCAGTGGCAAGCCCATCAACAAGAAGAAGGCGAGACCACGACCTGTGGAGTGCATCATCGGCTGACCTCCTGCCGGGCATCGGGCTTGGCCTGCTCCCCGCGACGCGAGCCCATAGCCGGCTCGAGGGTTGTTCGCGCCGTCACCTATTCTACCCTACAGGGCGACGGTTTTGGATTCACGCTGCTGCGGTCCACGGAACACTACTTCATGTCCGCAGGCACGGGAATAGTCACTTGTCCCGTGGCGGCCCACTCGGCGCCGCGTTGAAGGGTCAAGATGAAACCGGAACTCTGCATGGCCTTCACGTCATGTCCCAGCGCGGTCTGGAATACGCGGCCTGCTCCGTAAGGAAGTGTCCAGATGAGCGGCTCATCCTTTCCTGTCCCGCAACCCTCGCCGGGTTTGTGGCAATTGTCAGGGTCATCGAACGCGGCGGCGAGGATGTGAATGTTGGGCTGCAATGAGAGGCGATGATAAAGCTCGTCTGTTTCGGCGAAAGAAGCGGGCATTCCCTTGGTGATGGGATGGTCGCGGTCAACGATGCTCACGGTGTAAGCGTGATAAGGGGCATGTCCAGCCGTCTCGCGCCAGGTGCCTCCCACCAGCTTGTCGAATTCCTGCCAGCCCCAGAAGGCATTGTTGGAAGCGTGGTAGGAAACAAGGCCCTTGCCGTTTCTCACAAAGTCGAGCAGCGCTTGGCGCGCGCCCTCGTCCCACCAGGGGCCCGAATTCTTCCAGTCGTTGTAGTTGAGCAGCAGAACATCGTAAGGCGAAAAGGTTTGAAGCGTGTTTCCGCGGACTTCTTCGTTGACGTGAACGTCGAACTTCCCCGTGCGCTCCAGGATTTCGCGGAGGAGCGGCGTTGTAGCGCGCCAGTCGTGATTCGAAACGCCCGTCAAAATCAGGACCTTGATCTTGGGTGGCGTCTGAGCGGGCAGGGAAGTGAGACATGCAAAGAGCAAAAGAAATGCCAATAGCATGCGAGACATGTGAAAGAGACCTCCGGGTGGCCATTATAACCCTCGCAAGTCGTGGTCGTGCAGAGGATGTTGGAGAAAGCTATTGGCGCGTGGTCCTGAGCGTTCATAGCCGAAAACGGCTACCCGTGATACCAGGACGTTGGCGCGAGATCGGCGCAATCGAACCGCTGAAAGCAACGGATTTACGCACCGGCCTCTTGGAGAGCGCCCCGTCACTGTCCCGCAGAGGGGGACCCGGAAAAGCATCTCGCCCTGTTGTTTCTCGGCGGGAAAGTCCAGAGCGAGATTCTTCGTCCGCCAATAAGAATGGCGGACTCAGAATGACAGCATGGCAAGCGAGCGCACGGATGTCACGCTGAGCGGGTAACACGAATTCTATAACCATAATACTGTAAAATGAGGATGTGCTATGCTGACGAGCTGATTCCTATGCATATTCCCGATGGCTATCTAAGTCCGGCGACCTGTGCTGCCCTGTACGCAACCTCCGCGCCGTTCTGGTACGTGGCGTTGCGCCGGTTGAAGCGACTGCTTACCACAAGGCTTATTCCGCTGCTTTCGGTGTTTGCCGCATTTTCCTTCCTGGTGATGATGTTTAACCTGCCGCTGCCCGGCGGCACCACCGGGCACGCCCTGGGCGTCGCCATCGCTTCCATAGTCCTCGGCCCGTGGGCTTCCATCCTCGCCATTTCGATTGCTCTGCTGATCCAAGCTCTCTTCTTCGGGGACGGTGGCGTCACCACGCTGGGGGCCAACTGCTTTAACATGGCGATCGTCGGTTCTCTGGTAGCATATCTTGTTTACCGCCTTCTGGCCGGGCGGGTGGCCATCACGTCATCGCGAAGAGTCGTCGCGGCAGCATTGGCGGGCTACATCGCAATCAACGCAGCCGCGTTTTGTGCGGCCGTTGAGTTGGGTATTCAGCCGTTGCTTTTCCGAGACCCCAGCGGAGCGCCCTTGTATGCCCCGTACCCTTTGAGCATTGCCATTCCGGCCATGATGATTGGACACTTGACCTTTGCCGGACTCGCCGAAATGGTCTTGTCAGGTGGAGTTGTGGCCTACTTCCAGCGCGCGAATCCGTCCTTACTGAAGCTCACGGCCCCGGGCGCAACTGGAGGCGATGAAGAACTCCGCCAAGTTACGGGGCGTGGCGCTTGGAGTACATTGAAACCCCTCTGGACCGCCCTGGCCCTGCTGTTGGCCTTGACTCCTCTGGGTATCTTAGCGGGCGGCGCTGCCTGGGGCGAATGGGGGGCGCGCGATTTCTCCGATGCAGCGGCACGGCGGAGAATCGCGGCGGCATCCAGGAACCTGGCGCCGCCGCCACAAGCACCCCAAGGATTGGAGCGCCTTTACTCCGTGTGGACTGCACCCTTTCCCCAGTACGCTCCTTCGTTCGTCCGGCGACCGGCTCTTGGCTACGTACTTTCCGCCATGTTCGGTTCTGGCATCATCATCCTGGGTTTCCGGATCGCCAGCTCGCTGTTCGCACACGGAGGCAGCTCACGAGAAGCAGACTCGATGAAGAGCCACACGGGAGAGTCCTGAGCATGTCGGCGGAAAAGTCCAGAGCGAGATTCTTCGCGCAGCTTATCCTGAGCGGGCAGAGCGAGATCCTTCGCTGCGCTCAGGATGACAGCGAAGGACTCAGAATGACAGCAGGGCACATGAGGATTGTGACGTCCCCACCCAAGATCGAGAGCCTCTTGTAGGTACCGGATGAATTTTGTTGAGCGGACCCTTTCAAGTCTTGTTAGCGCGATGGAGCGAGCTCTTTATGCGGAAGAACTCGCCAAGACCGACGGCTTGCTCCAGCGTCTTGACCCACGTATCAAACTGATCGGAATCCTGGCCCTGGTGATTGTGTCAGCGATGGCCCACAGACTCTGGGTTATCGGCGCGGTTTTCGCGGTCGCGGTGAGCATGGCAGTAATGTCTCGCGTCTCTCTTGGAATCCTGGCCAAGCGGGTCTGGGTTGCAATCCTCTTGTTTACCGGGGTCATCGCGCTGCCCGCTCCATTCATTGTCCCTGGCCGCGAGGTGTTGCGCCTTCCACTGCTCGATTGGCCGGTCACGGCTCAGGGGCTGGCCAGCGCGTGTTACCTCGTGGCCCGAGTTGAAACCGCGGCAACGTTATCGGTCTTGCTGATACTTTGCACACCCTGGAGCCACGTGCTGAAGGCGCTTCGAGTGCTCAAAGTGCCCGTGGTCTTCGTGGTGATTCTGGGCATGACCTACCGCTATATTCTCTTGCTGCTTCAAACCGCCCACGATATGTTTGAGTCGCGCCGGAGCCGGATGGTGGGAAAGCTGGAGGGATCCGAACGCCGCCGAGTGGCCGCCTCGAGCGCTGGAGTTCTGATGTCCAAGAGCCTTCAACTCAGCGGCGATGTTTACAGTGCCATGCTCTCGCGAGGCTTTCGAGGCGAAGTGCATGTGCTGGATGACTTCCGGACATCAACGATCGATTGGATCATGCTGGCCGTATTTGTGGTACTCGCTTCAGGCGGATTCTATTTCGGGCGATAGGGAGCCCGCATGAGAAAGACCTTGTCAGCAGAACGCCCCGCCATTAGGGAGATCTGAATGTCAGTTCCGGTTTTCGAGGTCCGAGACGTCACTTTTCGCTACCACAAGGTGACCGCGCTCGACGGCTTGAACCTTGCCATCAAAGCGGGTAAGCGGGTGGCTCTGCTGGGAGCCAATGGGTCGGGCAAGTCAACCCTGCTGCGCATCCTGGACGGTCTGGCCTTCCCTGAAAAAGGCAGTGTTCTATTCTGCGGCGAGTCACTCACCGAGGATCGCTTACAGGATCTTGAATTCGGTTACCGGTTTCGCCGCCGGGTAGGACTGGTATTCCAGAATCCCGATGTCCAGCTTTTTTCCCCGACGGTTTTTGATGAAGTGGCCTTTGGCCCATTGCAGCTTCATTGGCCCAAGGAGGAGGTGCGCAGTCAGGTTGCCCAAATGCTCGAGGTCATGAAGATAACCCACCTTAAAGACCGCTCACCCCATCATTTGTCGACGGGCGAAAAGAAACGGGTAACGCTGGCGTCGGTGCTGGTGCTTGACCCCGAAGTGCTCCTGCTCGACGAGCCTACGGCGGCCCTGGACCCGAAGAGCGCAAGCCAAATGATCGACTTCCTGGTGGGCTGGCGTGGGGGAGTCAAGACCGTGATCACGACCACACACCACCTGGAGATCGTCGAGGATATCGCGGATTACTGTTATGTTCTCCAGACGGGCCGTGTTGTCGCAGAAGGGGAGCCCTCGGAGGTGTTGCGGGAGACGGCCTTGCTGGAGCGAACCAACCTTATCCATGTCCATCGCCACCTCCACCCCTCGGGCGAAGTTCACTCGCACCCCCATATCCATCCCCACAAGCATTGACGACGGACTCGATATCACGCAGGGGGATCGTCCGGCACCTTGTTCAGCAAATCCAGCTTCTCTTCTTCCGATAGGAAGGCCGCGCGGATGGCGTTTTGGCACAGATGAAGGATTTGCTGGCGCGCGAGACCGAAAGTCTTTGCGGCCAGCAAATATTCATTAACCAAGTTTGTTCCGAACATGGCAGGGTCATCGGTGTTCAACGTCACCACAAGGCCGGCTTCCAGAAACTGAGGCAAGGGATGGTCTTCCACGCGAGCCAGCACGCCCGTGGCGACATTACTGGTGAGGCAGACCTCTAACGGAATCTCGCGGTCACGAAGCAGCGCCAGCACGGCCGGATCGCGCGCCGCCGTGAGGCCGTGTCCGATGCGCTCGGCTCCCAGCAGCTCTACCGCTTTGCGTACGCTTTCCGGCCCACAGGCTTCTCCCGCATGGGCAACAACATGGAGGCCCATTTCCCTTGCCTCTCGAAATACCTCCGGGAAGAGTTCCGCCGGACCGCGGGTTTCGTCACCGCCGATTCCCAAAGCCACCACGCCCTGCGGCCGGAAGCGCTCGGCCCAGTGGAGCACCTCACGCGTATGCTCGACACCGAAATGGCGGATGGCGTCAAAAATCCATTGCACCCGCACGCCGAAGCTTTTCTGCGCCGCGCGCGCTGCCGAAGCCGCCGCCTCGAAAATTGCCTCGAGAGGTTGCTTCTTCCACAGCACAACTCCGGCGGCGAAAATGACTTCGGCATACTTCACATTTTGGTTCGCCAGCCCCTCGATCAGCCGGGCGGTGGCCATAGCATAGTCGCCAGGCGTCTCCAGGAGCAAGGTCACCAGCTTGAAGGCCTGGAGAAAGTCCTGGAAGTTCCTGTACCGGTATCTCTGCCCAGTGCGTTCCGAGATCCAGTCGCGCGTCTCCTTCTCCAGACGCCCCTTGGAACGCGAGAGTTCATGCAGAGTTTCAGGCTGGACGCTTCCCTCCAGATGGAGGTGCAGCTCCACTTTGGGAAGGTGTCGGATGAATGACTCAAGTTCAGTGGTGGGTCCGTGCATGGCAAACGTAAAGGTAGGTGGTAGATGGTAGGTCGTAGGTGGGGAAAAACCTCCCCCCACATACCATCTACCACCTACGACCTACCGCCCTCCGGGCAGCGCCGGCTTACCCGCGTTTAGCCAGGCCGTGTACCAGTAGGACCCCGCGTCGTGCGCTGCTTCGTTGATCGCCCTCATCACGTTCGCGCCGGCCTGTGAATAAAAGCGATCGAAGTACTCGTCGGTATAATCCGGCAGGCCCGCCCGAGCGCGCAAATCCGCGAGAATGATGGAATCCAACCAGGTATAAGCCTCGAGGCAGGTCTGGAATGCGTATTCGGTAGGATCGTCAATCTTTGCCGCGTCTTCGGGATGGAGAATGAAGAACTTCGAGTAGCGGTCCAAGAGGCGGATTTCATACCGATCAGACAGTCCGGCCTGGCCGGTTAATTGGCCGTTAAAATTCTGGGTCACATGAAACGGATCGCGGGCGTCCGCCACGTAGTGGGCCAGTACGGCCGCCTCCAGCTTCACCTGGTCCCAGTTACGAGACTTGAACGCCTCCGTTAAGCGGAGGCTATATTCTCCCACCTGCCAGGGCAGCACGCCATCGCGATTGACGCGCCAGGACCCGTATTGCCCCACAGCCTGTTTGAACGAATGCGGCAACCCCAAGAATGGAAAGATCCCATACTTGTCCATGTAGATATAGTGCCGCTTGCGTTCGTAACGATCTTTCTTCATCCACTCATCGGGATCATTGGCGTGTTCAACGATAAACTGACGATTCGCCTCAAAAAAGCCGCGCATTTCGGAGGGAAGGGTCTGGATCGCCCAGGTATTCACGATGTCGTGGCCAAT